>Ga0209048_10000131_pt1 | contig 76622 bp, 65 predicted proteins | sample FrelakmetCRP12CR_FD_187146 | JGI IMG/M metagenome (GOLD analysis project Ga0209048, IMG submission 187146) | Freshwater lake sediment microbial communities from the University of Notre Dame, USA, for methane emissions studies - CRP12 CR (SPAdes)... | ecosystem: Environmental > Aquatic >...
CCTCTACGACGCCAACGGCACGAAGCTGAACGAGTTCCCGGTCAGCCTGAACCCGGGGCAGTTCTACCAGGACACGCAGCCGTTCAAGAACCGCGCCGGGCAGACCAACATGGCGAGCGGGTACGCGAAGCTCACGGTGACGAGTGGCTCCGCGGTGGTCGCCTACGCCTCGGTGATTGACAACGTCACCGGTGACCCGACCACGATCCCGATGAAACGGGGCATCGGGAGCGGGGTCATCGATCCGCTCGCCTCGGCGACGTGGATCTACACGAGCGTCCTCGGCCAGCTCGGCGTGAAGGTACCAACCCTTGACACCATCGTGTCCTCGGTGGTGAGTTCGGGACCCGGTCCCCTGACCAGCCAACTGATCGCCCCAGATCCAGTCCACCGGATCCCACTTTCGAACGGCGTGAAATTCGACTACGGCAGCGGCGCCATGGTCCGCAACTCCTGGGTCACCGGCTCCGCCACGGTCACCTACTCCAACGCCAACAACACCTCCACCGGTTTCTCCGCGAACTATGCCATATCCACAAGCTCCGACTTCGCGGTCAACGGCGCGAAGTATCCCATCACGAGCATCACCGGCACGGTAAGCGCCACTCAATCGGCAACATCCGGCGGCACAGCCCTCGAAGAGGGGGTGAGCCGCGTCTTCGCCGGCGTCAGTCGTCTCTTCGGCATTGTGCCGTCAGGCACGAAGACGGTCGCGGATCTAACGGTCAACGGCACCGGCAGCAGTCCGGCGGCCACCGAATCCGGCAGCGTTCACTTCGATACCAGCGTGTGCCGCAACCTCCCGGTCTCCGGATCCATCGTCAGGACCATCGGCAGCGATCGCTACGTGTTCAACTTCACCAACAAATGCGACGGCTCCTTCGGGTACGCGGCCAATCCGCCCGCGCTCTCCTGCAACGCCGGCCAGCAGGTCGCCGGTGGGGACACGCCCGATTCGAGGTTCTTCGAGATGGGACGTACGTCGGCCACGTTCCGGTTTGACTACGACACGCAGAGCATCCCGGACCGGATCCAGATCCTTTACCAGGGCGCGGTCATCTTTGACTCGACCTGCCTCGGTACGAACGGCACCATTACCGCACACCCGTCTTTTTCCGGGTCGTCGTCGTTGATACAGGTCAACGTGACTCCCAATTGTTCGGGCGGCACATCCGGCACCGCGTGGAGTTACCAGGTCTACTGCCCATAGCCGCTGCCTGGCTTGCACGCTGTCAGGGACCACTTCAGGTCAGAGCGGTCGCGCTCGAATCCGTCGGCGTGGGGTCATCGCCCCGGCCAGCGCGGCCGGCCTCGGCCTGCATTATGCCTAGCCAAGAACGAGGCGCAGGAACGCGCAGAACGCCCAGCCGGCAGCAAGCAGCGAGTCTAGGCGGTCGAGCATCCCGCCCATGGGTCCAAGGCAAGTGCCAAAGTCCTTGGCGCCATGGCGCCGCTTGATGGCGGAGGCGAAGAGATCACCGAGGGATCCGAACGTCACGAGAACGAGCGCACCAAGACCGACCTGGACCTCGTCGAGTTCGGGCACGGCAAACGACAACACGTAGCCGGCCAGCACCGCCGTCGCTGCACCGACGCCGTAGCCGGCGATTGTCTTGTGCGGGCTCAAGAGTGGGAAAGGCCGCGATCCGCCCAGCATCCGCCCACCGAGGAACGACATCATGTCGTTCACCGCCACGACCGAGAAGGCGAACCATACGAAGCGGAAACCGCCGGGCATGCGCTGCAAGAGGATCCAGAACGACAGCGACGCGCCCAGGCCGAGCGCCAGGGCGGGGACTCCACACCTGCTGCGTCCACGGGCCGGCAGCACGGGGTACGCGATGGCAGGGGCCATGGCGATGAGCCGCGCGACACCGAGCGGCGAAGCGATGGCGGGCTGAGTCAGCAACAGCCACGGGAGCGAAAGCGCAGCGGCAAGCGCAAACCTCGGCGCCGGTGCGGACGCCGGGCCGTTGAGCCGGGCGATCTCCCAGCAGGCAACCGCGCAGCTTGCGGCCAGCAAGACCATCAGGGCGGCCGTGCCGAGGTACGAGCAGGCCAAGACGACCGGGATGATGACGAACCAGACCAGGATGTGTCCCAGAAAACCCTCGCGACCCTTGGCGCGGGCGATGACGTGGGCAGGAAGCGCGATGGCCGGAAACAACAGCCAGTACAAGAGTACGCGCAGGGCAATTGCGCCGTCGTCCACGGTCACTCGCGCGGCCGCGAAGAGGCGCAAAGCAGGTGGGCGCGGATCAGGCGGTGAGCGACGCCGACAAGTGTCGACAAGCCAAGAACGGCGAGAAAAACGTTTGGCAGAAACACGGGTCGCCCTGCCACGGCAATGGAGAAATCCGGGAAGGCAGCGAGGACCAGGGCAAACCCGATGAGGAAAACGAAATGCTCCGCCTTGCCGGGACCGTCGTGTCGGCGATGGCCGAGTGTGGCCTCGATCTGGGTGCCGAGATAGCTGTGCAGGAGCGTCACCACCAGGACGTAGAGACCAAGGGTGTGGTTCGCGTGCGGTGAGAACGCGATGCCGGAGAGGACGCTCACCTCGATCAGGCGGTCGCCGAAGTGGTCGAGGAAGTCACCCCACGCGCTCGCCCGCGCGTACATCCTGGCGACGATCCCGTCAAGGCTGTCAGCCGCCCCGGAAACGGCAAGCAGGACGGCAGCCAGGGCATAGTACGAGTGGCTTCGGTGAGCGCTCAGGAAAGCCCCTCCCGCGGCCGCGCCCGCGACGATGGAAACCAACGTCAGGGCGTTCGGACTGATCCCGCGCATGTGGCGGGCAACGGGAGTGAACAAGGCGATGAAGAAGGCTCGCAAATCCGGATGCTCCAGTGGGGCGGAGAGATCCAGCGCCCCACCGTCGCGATTGTACGGCATGTGTCGGCGCGCCGGTCGCCAGCACGGCACTCGCCTCGACGCTCTGCGCTCCGACCGCTGGGGCCGGGTTGCGCATCCGAGGCGGAACAAAGAGGGAATACAATAAAGTGAGTGTCAGGTGCCAGTTCAGCGACGCAGGGTTTGCAAGTGGTCGTGCGCTGGGCTGCAGGAAGGAGGGTGTCATGGCCGAGCAGCGGATCGGCCGAGTCACGCACTATTGGGCGAAGATCGGTGTCGCCGGCATTGAGATCACCGCTGGCGAGGTTCGGATCGGGGACACGATCCGCTTCAAGGGCCACACCACCGACTTCACGCAGAGGCTGGACTCCATGCAGGTGGAGCATGCGCCAGTCACGGTGGCGCGCGCCGGCGACGCGGTCGGCCTGAGGGTCGCTGACCACGTCCGCGACCACGACGAGGTCTTCAAGGTCACAGAAGGCTAGCCGGACCGTGGAACGTGCGGCCGGCGCGGCCGCGCCGCGGGCTTGGTCGTGACCGCACCAGCCTTCAGGGCGGTTCGGGCAGAGGTAGGACTCGAGCCGAGCTGAGATCTCGCGGCCGCTCCGGCACACGCCGAGATTCTGGGCGAGGTACGGAAGCCGTGATCAGACGACAACCGCTTGTGCATGGACTGGATGCGCGCGGCAGCCCAGACAGCGGAGAGACCTGAGCGCCGGCGCAGGAAAGGTGGCTATCATTGCCCCGGGGTTGCGCGCAAACGGACGGCGACCAGATCCCGGTACTGCGCCGGAGTGAGTCCGACGACCGCCTTGAACTGGCGGGTGAGCGCGCTCTGATCGCAATAGCCGCACGCCACGGCGATGAGGCCGATTGGCTCTGCCCCGTGCAGCATGTGCCGGGCGGCGTCCACGCGTGTCTTGATGATGAGCTGCGCCGGTGTGAGGCCGAAGAGCGCGCGGATCCTGCGTGTGAGCTGGTAGGGCGACATGCGCGCCATCGCGGCCAGGCGATCCACTCGCAACGGTTCGGCATAGTGCTCCTGAATGTGGAGCACGGTCTCGGCGAGGTCCTCGAGCGAGCGGGCTCCAGAGGCGGGCGCGTGCACGTCGCGCGAGGTGCCCACGAGTCCGATGACGCGGCCGGCGCGGCCGCGCAGCGGACTCTTGTTGGTGACGCACCAGCCCTCGAGGCGGTTCGGGTAGAGGTGGAGCTCGAGCAGATCGGAGATCTCGCGGCCGCTCCGGCACACGCCGAGATCCTGGGCGAGGTAGCGCGCACCGAGCGGCGGCGGGAAGAGGTCCGCCGTCGTTCGACCGAGCAACTCGTCCTTGCGGTTCATGCCCAGCCTGTGCACGAGCGTGATGTTGACGGCAACGTAACGGCCGGCGCCGTTCTTGGCGAAGAAGACGACGTCGGGAAGCCGGTCGAAGAGCTCGAGCGCAAACCTAGCGCTCGCCAGGGCGCCGTCAAGCTCGGTTGCTCCCACCACGGTCTCACCTCGGGCTCGCATGGTGCAAAAGACGCAGCGCGTCCTCCACAATCGTACAAGACGCGGGCGCCTGGGCGAACTACGCTTGCACTGGAGAGACATCTGTTTCATGCAGGCGCCAGGAGCAGCAGACGAGCCGGCCGGCACGGTTTTCAACGTGCAACGGGCGTCGTTTCACGATGGGCCCGGCATCCGCACCACAGTGTTCCTCAAGGGGTGTCCGCTGCGCTGCCCGTGGTGCCACAACCCGGAGGGCATGGCGTTCGAACCGCAGGTGCTGATCAACGCGGGCCGCTGCCTGTCGTGCGGCTCCTGCCTTGAGGTGTGTGCGCGCCCGGGGGGCCCGCTGCCGGCAGGCTCCGTCCTCGGATCGGACGGGTGCGCCGCGTGCGGCCGCTGCGCTTCCGATTGTCCGACCGGCGCGCGCGAGATCGCGGGGCGGAGCTGGCGGGTCGAGGAGCTCGTGACGGAGGTCATGCGCGACCGCCTCGTCTACGAAGAGTCAGGGGGAGGTGTGACCTTCTCCGGCGGCGAACCGCTTGCGCAGCCGCGCTTTCTCCTCGATTGCCTCGCGGCCTGCAAGCGGAAAGGGCTGCACACAGCCGTTGACACCTGCGGCTTCGCAGGCCGTGCCGTCGTGACGGCGGTGGCCCAACTGACCGATCTCCTCTTATGGGACCTCAAGCTCCTTGATGCCGGCCGTCATCTCGCACTCACAGGAGCGCCGCTGGCGCCGATCCTCGACAACCTCGCCGCCGCCGCCAAGGTAGGCGTTCCGATCTGGCTGCGCATTCCCGTGATCCCGGGCGTGAACGACGACGAGGGCACGATCCGGGCCGCCGCGGCGCTCGCGGCCTCCATGCCCTCGGTGCGGCGCGTGAGCCTGCTGCCGTACCACCGCATGGGCGCTGGCAAGAGGAGCCGCCTCGGCCAGGACGATGCGCTCGCCGCGACGCCGCCGCCGACATCGGAGCGTATGCGCGCGCTCGCCGGAGTGATCGAGGGTTTCGGAATCGAAACCGCGATTGGAGGATGACGCCATGAACGCACGTACCGCACGCCTGCGCCAGGAGAGCCTCGACGCCGTCCCGACGATCTCGAGCGAACGCGCCGAGCTGATGACTGCGTTCTACCGCGACAACCTTGGACGCTACTCGGCACCGGTGTTGCGCGCGCGCGCTTTCCTCCACCTCTGCGAGCGCCAGACGATCTGGATCGGTGAGGGCGAGCTCATCGTCGGAGAGCGCGGTCCGCGGCCCAAGGTCGTGCCCACCTTCCCGGAGCTCACCTGTCACAGCCTCGAAGACTTGCACATCCTCGACACGCGGCCCAAGACCTCGTACCGCGTGACGCCCGAGTGCTTCGAGGCCTACGAGAAGACGATCATCCCGTTCTGGCGCGGCCGCTCGCTGCGCGACCGCATGTTTGAGCTGCTGCCGGAGGAGTGGCACGTTGCCTACCGCGCCGGCGTCTTCACCGAGTTCATGGAGCAGCGCGCTCCCGGCCACACCGTGCTCGACGACAAGATCTACCGCAAGGGCATGCGCGACTTCCAGCGCGAGATCGCGGGCGCGCTCGCCCGCCTCGACTTCGCCGAGGATCGCGAGGCGCTCGACAAGCGCGAGCAGCTCGTCGCCATGGACATCGCCTGCGAAGCGCTCATCCGCTTTGCCGAGCGCCACGCCGTCCGCGCCGAAAAGCTCGCGGCCGAAACGCCTGACCGTGCGCGCCGAGCCGAGCTCGAGCGCATCGCCACGGTGTGCCGGCACGTGCCGGCGCAAGCGCCGCGCGATCTGCACGAGGCGCTGCAGTACTACTGGTTCTGCCACCTCGGTGTGATCACCGAGCTGAACGGCTGGGACTCGTTCAACCCCGGCCACCTGGACCAGCACCTGCTGCCGTTCTACCGCCGCGGCCTCGCCGAGGGCACGCTCATGCACGAGTCGGCGCGCGAGCTCATCGAGTGCTTCTTCGTCAAGTTCAACAACCACCCCGCGCCGCCGAAGGTCGGCGTCACCGCGGCGGAGAGCGGCACATACACGGACTTCGCCAACATCAATCTCGGCGGCCTGCTCGCCGACGGCTCTGACGGCGGCAACGAAGTCTCGCACCTGCTGCTCGACGTCGTTGATGAGATGCACCTGCTGCAGCCCTCCTCCAATCTGCAGCTTTCGCGCAAGACGCCGGACGATCTGCTCAAGCATGCGCTGCGGGTGATTCGCGAGGGCTACGGCTTCCCGTCGCTGTTCAACGCCGACGTGGTGGTGGCGGAGCAGCTCCGCCAAGGCAAGAGCATCGAGGACGCGCGGGCCGGCGGATGCTCCGGCTGCGTCGAGGTTGGCGCCTTCGGCAAGGAGGCGTACATCCTCACCGGCTACTTCAACCTCGTGAAGGTGCTCGAGCTGGCGCTGCACGACGGCGTGGACCCGCGCACCCGTGAGCGCCTCGGCCCGGCGACCGGCAACGCGGCAGCGCTCGCCTCGTTCGAGGACCTCTTCCGCGCTTGCGAGAAGCAGCTTCGGCATCTCGTGGACATCAAGATCCGCGGCAACCAATTGATCGAGCGGCTCTATGCCACCGAGATGCCGGCGCCATTCCTCTCGGTTCTCATCGACGACTGCATCGCGAGCGCGCGCGACTACAACGCTGGTGGCGCGCGCTACAACAACAGCTTCATTCAGGCGGTCGGGATCGGCACGATCACGGACTCACTGGCGGCGATTCGCACCCTGGCGTTCGGCGGTGCCGATGAGCGCGCGGAGGACGCCGGTAGGGGCGGAGCTCGCCTCCGCCCGCGCGCGTTGGGGCTGCCTGAGTTGGTCGCGGCACTCGACGGCGATTTCGCAGGGCAGGAGCCGTTGCGCGCCCGTCTCGTCAACAAGATGCCCAAGTACGGCAACGACGACGATGCGGCGGACGAGATCATGGTGCGGGTGTTCAATGCGGCGTTCGGCTGCATCGACGGCCGGCCGAACGTGAAGGGCGGCGCCTACCGCCTCGAGATGCTGCCCACCACCTGCCACGTCTACTTCGGCTCGGTGTGCGGCGCCACGGCGGATGGGCGGCGCGCCGGCGTGCCGCTCTCCGAGGGGATCTCGCCGGTGCAGGGGGCGGACCGACGCGGACCAACCGCGGTGTTCCGCTCGGCCGCCAAGATGGACCACGTCAAGACCGGCGGCACCCTGCTCAACATGAAGTTCTCGCCCGAAATCCTGGCCGGAGAAGAGGGGATCCAGCGCCTTGCCCAACTCGTGCGCAGCTACTTCCGCGCCGACGGCCACCACGTCCAGTTCAACGTCGTCTCGGCCGACACGCTGCGTCAGGCCAAAGCCGACCCGGAGGCGCACCGGGGCCTGATCGTGCGGGTCGCCGGCTACTCCGATTACTTCTGCGACCTCGGCGAGTCGCTCCAGGACGAGATCATCGCCCGCACCGAGCACGGCGAGTTTTGACGCCTGGCAGACGAGAGCCCTTCGGCTCCGATTGGCAGCGCGAGCGAGCCGCAAACGCTTCGCCAGAGCTTGGCAATGCTCAGTCGCCGCGTCGAAGGGATCGGCCCACTCGTGTGTTCCAAGCGTGACGCGAAGGTGCGGGTCGTCGCATTCCTCGCCGAGCCCTGCGTGATCCAGACGATCCTCGCGCACCGGTCCTGGTCGCCTCGACCCGGTCTCGGCACTGTCCATACGCCGAAGGTGTTCCCGATGACTGGTCCAGCACGCCCCGACACGGTGCGTGAGTGAAGTCATCGTCGGCCCCGGTGAATGGGATCTTCCCAGCGTTGCTCACGGCTACCGGTCCTCGCATCTGTGCTCAAGAGAGCCGTTCGCTTGACGGGGACGGCTCAGGGCCGTAGCCTAACAAGCAAGACTCCACCGGCTCGCACGTCTGCGTATGAGATGTCGTGCCGAGCCCGAGGTTGAAGGTCGCGCAAGGATCAGCAGGCGAGCGCACACCCGGTGGGGGCGACGGAGGCGAGCATGCGAACCCGTGCCCTTCCCTCAACAATCCGTGTGCCACTGTTGGCTCTCGCATTGACCGGATCGCTGGCCGGTGCGGCCAGCGCACAGAACGGCAGCCTTGCGGCAGTGACCGCTGTTCTGCCGACGCAGGTGGCGCAGGGCGCCGTGGCGACCACGGTGCAGATTCATGGCACCGGGTTCATTGCCGGCATCTCCATTATTGCGACACTCCCCGAAGAATTCCCACTCGTGGATTCGGTACGGTTTGGGGCCGTTCAAACGCTCACGCCTTCCCTCGCCATGACCAGCGTTACCGTGCGTCGCGACGCTAAGCCCGGGATCTACCAGTTCGTTGTCATGCAGCGCACCCTGCAGGGCGTCAAGGCGCGGCAAATCGGACAGTTCGGGCTGCAGGTGGTGGCAGCGTCCTCCGTGGTGGCGCCTTTATCTGTCACCGCGATGGCGATCGTCCACCCGCAAGAGGGGACGCTCATCGCAGAAGGCGAGCAGGTCTTCCCGCGGGCGCTTCTAGCGGTGACCGGCACCGGCACCGTGACGGGAATGTGGGAGCTCGACGGCGTTCCCTTTGACCGTTTCACCGTTTCGGCCCGCGCCGGTCTTCCGGTCCCGGTGGAGGCGCGCCAACCTATCCCGCGCACCGCCCAGGGCGATCACAGCCTGCTCATCCGTGTGGACTCCCTGCAACAAACGGCGAGCGCGCCAGTCAAGCTGGTCGTCGTCCCGCCCCGGGCGACGCTGTTGCGGCTCGTCACGCCGCGGCCCGGCGCACATCGGGCTGCGGACGAGACCGGCGGCGGCCCTGTATTCCGCTGGACACCGCAGCCAGGTGCGGTAGCGTACGAGGTACTCTTCTCGCGGCGCGCGGCCGAGTCTCTGGCGACGCGCACCTTCCGAGTCGCCGGCGGACCCTGGGACATGCCGCCACTGGCGCGCCGCCGCGTCGGCGCGGGTCAGTTCTTCTGGAGCGTGCGTCCGCTTTATGCCGGTGGCGTGCCAGGCACTCCCGCCCCATGGCGCGAGCTTGTCCTGACGAGTGAGCACGTTGCGGCTGCTTCCGACGCGGGCGATGGGGACGAGGAGGCGTTCCAGATGACCGCGGCAACCGGACGTGGGCCCGGCGGCCCGCAACACGAGCCGCCGTCGGTGCACCCGGGAGAGTCGGTGGCGCCCCAGAATGCCGGGCCCACCTCGGACCGCCAGCTCGCCGCGGATCTCTCCGCCACATGGATCAACGGCAATGGCGCCGGCGAGGAGGACCAGGCGCATTTCACCGGCCGGGCGTCGTTTGTCGAGGAGCGCCCCCAATGGCGCCTCGACGGCTCGGCCGACGCGGCGCTCCTCAAGGAGCTCGAAGGTGAGAAGCGTTTCATCCAGGAGTCCGACAACTTCGTGCTTAACGGTCGCCTCGGATCGCAACGCTGGGGTCTGCTTGGCTCGGCCGGCTACTTTGGGCCGGTCTCCCTCGCCGACTCCCAATTCCTGGACGCCGGCCTGGCACGCGCGGGCGTCGAACTTGGAGTTCAGACACCCCTGGGTGCGATCAGGTGCTACAGCACTGACAAGCAGACGCCGTCGGGGAGCACCTCGGGCCTGGTGCGCGACGACCTGCGCGTGCCTGCCGCCGCGTTCTCACTGCCGATTCCCGAGTCGTTCGGCTCGCTCAAGCTGATGGCCACAAACGTGACCGAGCCCGCCTCGTTGCAGTTCGGCACACTTGAGCGCCGCGATCGCTCCTACGGCGCCCTCGGGACGGTCCAACTTGGCGGTAGTTGGCAGGCTATCGTCGAGGGGGCGAAGAGCAGGGTGGAGCAGCAATCCGTGGCCAACCTCGATGGCCAGGCGCTCGGCTTCTCTTTCGTCGGCCAGCTTGCCGGAACTGACCTTGCGGTCGGCGTGCAACACACGAACGACGGGTTCGTCAACCTTGCTGCGGGCTCATTCGTCGCCGGCAGCATTCCCAACCGCACGGCTGCCAACGTCGCCGTCGCACGCACCGTCGACACCACCTCCGTGAGCGTCCAGGCCCACTGGGTACAAAGCGGCGAGAGCGACGCGACCGGTGCGCCCGCGGCGCGGCAGGTAGCCCTCGAGGCGGCGATAGCCACGGCCCTGTCGCCCGCCGTGCAGTTTGCGTGGACCGGGAGCTACTCGCACGCGCGCTCGGACACCAACGCCGCCAACCCCGAGGTCACCGTGCGCGACGCGGCGAGCGGCGCCACCTTGACCGAGACGCTGGGTGGCCTGGTCCTCACACAGAGGCTCGCGTACCAGTCAACGCGCAACCGCGGTCCCGTCGGGGTAGACGCGTCAGACGCTGACGTGTGGAACGCCTCGCTGCTCGCCGCCGGCACACTGGGGACGTCTTGGAGCATGCAGGGCAATGCGACGTGGGCGCGCAACTCGCCTACGACCGGTGAAGCTCTCGACACGATCATGGTGAGCCTGCAACCCGCCTGGCTGCACGCTGCCACCGGTATCATGATCGGGCCGTGGCTGGCCGCGACCTGGAACGACATGCTGGCGGTCGGGACGGCACGAACGCTGCAGGCGCTGCTCACTACGGCGTGGAACCCGCCCTCGGGGCGATGGGGTGGGTTCGGAGCCTCGCTGTCGCTCGGCTGGCTGGAGAACCGGACGCCCGCCACGGTCGAGACGCCGCAGCTCACACAACGTGACAGGAGGGTAACGGTGACCCTCTCCTGGCATGTGGGTCAAGGTCTCACGGCTGTCGCGCCGCCACCCACAGGTGCGCCACTCTCGCCCGCCGCCGATGCGCTCCGGCCCTGGCGGACGTCTGCGGCACTGCCGCTCGGCTTTGCCGTGCCTGCGCGTTGATCAGCGGAACAGCATCGGCATCTTCACCGCTGACACGTTGACCACCACTCGGTTGTCGGTGGTCGCGGTCTCGCCCGCCACGCTCACGCTGACCTCGACCTGCAGCCGACCGCCGGTCGGAACCCGAGTCAGCCACGTCAATGGGACGGTGCCGCCGGCCGGCACGTCGACTGACACATCTTTGCGCGCCACGACCTTGCCGTCCGCGTGGAGAAGGAGCAGCGCCTGGGCGCCTTGGGCAGGCGCCGCGCCCACGTTGTGCACCTTGACGGTGATCGTCCATGGGTCACCCGGCTTGCCCAGCTTGCCGGTGTTCACGTCGGCCGCCGACACCGACAGGTTCGGGTGCCCCGACACGCCGGTCTGGGGGCCCGCTTTCTTCACGAGGAGGCCAGTCGCGGCGGTGGACGCGCCAGCCTTGGCGAGCGTCGCGCCCCCGGCTGGCGTTGGTGAAGGCTGGTTCCCGCCCCCCACGCTCGCCGACTTGCCCGCAGTCGCAAACGGGGACAGAGACTTGATGGCTGGGCTTGTCGGTGAAGGCGTAGGCTCCGGTTGCACCCGCCCTGCGGCAACAGGCAGTGGATGGCTTGCGGCGCTGAGCGGGCGGACGGTCGGCGCCTGCGTCGGTGTCGGCGCCCCACCGGCCCACGCTCCTCCGGCTCCGATTGAGCGGACCTTCGCCGCGTTCGTCGTGGCTGAAACCCCGGTGGACTTTGCTGGCGAGACGCGCGTCGCCAGCGCCACGACGGGCAGCGTGCTTCGCACGGCGGCCGCCCCGGTGCCGCCCGCGCCGGCAGCTGTTGCCGAGGTTTGTCCGATCGGCTTGATGCCACCAAGCGCGACCGTGCCTGTCGGTCTCAGCGTGGTGTCAACCCGCTTGACCAGCGACGCCACCGCGACGCCTGCGCGACCGTCCGCGCGACGCACCTCGGCGGTCATCTCGACGCCGTGACCGGCCGGCAGGACGACATTGTTGAGGATGAGCGATCGCGTCTGGCGGGGCAACAGCGGCGCGAGTTGGGTCGTCGCCGCAACCTTGCCGCCGGCCAGCAGCACCACCTTGTAGCCCGGGAGCTTGGCAAGACACGGGTTGACCAGCGACAGCGTGACCGGAGCAGGCCCAACGCCGGCTCCACCTGCCCCGCCGAGCATGATCTCCTGCAGCTTGGGCCCACACTGAGCAGGCTGTAGCGCGCCGCCCAAAGCGCCCGCGCCGGTCGGCCCGGGCGTGACGCTGACGCCTCCCGGCGCCGGCACGGTCTCGGTCGGCGTCGCCGAAGGCTCGCTAGGCGGTGGCGCGGGCCAAGGCTCCGCGGGTGTCGGGGTCGTGAAACCCGTTGCGGGGGACGGCTCATAGGTCGGCTGCGTGCCATAGCCGGGGTAGGACCCCGCCTGGCTCCCGCCTCCGCTCTGAAACGAGAAGCTGTTGCCGAGCGCGTCGAGGAAGCGCGCGAGCAGGTTTACGACGCCCTGCTTGGCAGTGTCCTTGAGTGCCTGGCCAAGCCCGGGAGTGGTTGGGGCGGCCTGCCCTTCGAAGGGCGTCACTGCCAGCTGGGCGCCTGGCTCGGCGGCGCCCGCCCCTTGCGTGGCGACCCCGGTTCCTTGCTCCGTGACCCCCGCCCCTTGCGTGGCAACTCCTGCCCCTTGTGCAGCTTGACCCGCGCTCGTCGCAACCGTTGTGAGCGCCGCAAAACCTGCGCGAGGAGTCAGGCCCAGGCTCCCATCAGGGGTGGCGCCGAGCGTCATTATCCCGAAGCCAGCCGCGACCGCACGCTCCCACCAGACGAGCTCCGGCGAGGCATCCTCTCCGCTCCACGCCCGCGCCAGCTCACCGGTTCGTGCCCGCCAGTCCCACGAGGCCACTGCGCCGGGCAGGCGGGCGGACGGCGGCGTCACCGCCGCCCCCGCGATCGCGTCGTGCACATAAAGACCGGTGAAAGGAGCGTCCGGACCGAGGCTGGCGCGCAGGTCGGCGAGGTTCGCGAACGCCATTGCGAGCAGCTCCCGCTGTGCCGACTCAGGAGCGAAGGTCGTTGACTGGCCGGTAGTCAAGGAGAGTTGCTTGCCTGGGATTGCCCCGATGAGCGTTCGCATCAGCGGGGCAAAACGCTCAACGCCTCCGGCAGACAGGCTGCCGGGGAACCACTCAACGTTGAAGACATCGATGTCCGGTGCGGCGGCAAGCTCAGTCAGGAAACTCGTCAAGCTGGCTGTGGCCTGGGTCAGCGCCGGCTCGGCGAGGTCGACCCCGGGGCCCGCGCCCGCGCGCACGAGCTCGGCATCGAACGAGGCGGCGATCTGTATCGGCGTAGCCGCGAGGCCAGTCTCGGCGAGCGCCTCCCGCTCGGCGCGGCGCAGGGCCGCGGCCGCCTGAAGGAGACGGAGCTGCATCGTCGCGCCGGCCGTCCGCCCGTGGTGCGAGGGGACGTTGACGGCGCTCTCAAGCTGGTACGCCAAGATGTGCGAGTAGGCCGGGAGGTACTGCCCGTCTCCCGACCGCAGGGTGGCCACCAAGGTGCGGACCAGGGCAGCGACGCCGGCCGCGTAACCGGGGCCTACGGCGGTCCCCGGCGGACCCGCCTGCAGCACGGGCACAAGCAACGCCCCCGAACCTTGCGCCCAGACGGCGAGGTTGGCGAGCTGCACCGCGGTCGTATCCGGTGCGGCGATGTCAATGCCAACGCGAAGCACGTTGACACCCACGCCGTGCACCGTGTCCCAGACCTGCTGCACCGGTGCCGCGACGCCCGCGAACGGGTGCGCCGCCGAGTGGCTCGGAAAGCCCGAGGGATCAACCCACCCGGTCTGTAACCTGAGGTCCAACCCATAGACGGGCATCAGCACAGCTGACGCAGCGGCCGCCCCCTGTGGCGGAGGCGCACCCTGTCCTTGGGCGCGGCACACCGAGGAGGTCACCATCTGTACCACGGCGACCAAGGCCGCTGCGGCGATCACCCTGAGCGTGCGCGTGAGCATGACTCCTCCCGTAGGTAGAAAAGATAGGAGATGCCTCTTCCATTTCTTCTTTTCACTGGTAGTGAGAATAGCACGCACTTCTCGGCGTGATGAGCCGGAGCCAGGATGGGATCGGCCACGGAGGGCGGCGGCAGCCTCTGCGAGGCGGCGCAGCCTTCCGCGATGGCCGGCGGCGACATTGCCGGTGCCAATCAGCAGACCTTGAGGTTGTCGTGGCCTCCACCGGTGTTCGACGTCCTGCTTCTTCGCGCTCCCTTGACTCCAGGCCGGGCCACCGATATAAAGAGCAAAAGAGGAAGAGAGGGAGAATCCGATGAATCGAAAAACGATCAGGGCTTGGATCACCGGGGCCGCGATTTTGGGCTTCGGACTTCTGCGGACGGGATTCCCCGGCCAGGTGCAGGCGACGCAGGCGCCTGCAAAGGCCAAACTTCCGGTTCTCTGTTCCGATTTCAAGGTCACGCTCGATCTGCAGAAATCCAACGCCGGCGCGGTTGTGATGACGGCAAGAGTGTGCAATGAAGGCCCGGGCGGGTACTCCAATGCGGCCGGCCCGTTGGACGGCTATTTCATGGTTTACACCTGGCATCCCCCCAAGACCCCGGCTCAGGAAGCGAACCTCAAGTTCTATGCCCATACCGATCTGGGGACGGCCTTCAAGCCCAAAGAATGCAAGAGCTTTCGCTACCAGTATCAGATCGAGAACTTCTCCCGCTGGGGGACGTTCCCACCATCCGCTTCGGAACGTCAGGGAATGAAGGAGTTCGTGGCCAGGGTCGAGAAAAAGGGAACGACCGGGTTCACCTCCTGCGAAGACACAGACATGAACAACACGACCGCTTCGGTGGACGTTCCCTACATGGAGAAGATCAAGTAATCAGCTGGCAGGAGATTGACGTCGGCATCCCCACGGCGATTGAATGACAAAAAGCGAAAGGCGCGTCTGGCGCACACAAAGAGGTGTGCGACGATCGTGCGGATCACGCGGGGCTCGCCGACGCGGGGGAATCCGAGCGCGCCGGAGGTGAATTCCGGCGCGCTCGGTGCACCCGCGGTTGCAGCTATCTACGCGGTATCGCTACGCTCCCATCCGAGGCGTCCGGGCTAGCGGAACGTCGCCACTGTCGCGGCGCGTTCGTTCCAGACGCGGTGATTGTCCTCGAGTGTCGCGGTCCCCATCGCGAACCCGCCCCAGGTCGACAGCGGCGAAGACCAATACTGCAGACGCGGAGCACACTGATTTGCCGGACAGTTGTAGGCCATGATCGTCCGCCAGCCAGCGCCCGCCGCCAGGTGACGGAAGCCATGGGCCCAGGCGAATGGCGTGCTGTTCGCATCGTCGTCGCGGTCGTGGCGCGCGCCGAGCAGGTGTCCGATCTCGTGGCCGAAGCTGTAGTAGCCGGTGGCGCAACCCCAATGCACGACCACGAAGGCCGTCTCCGGCGTGGCGCCGATGGCGTCGGCACAACCGCAATAGGCGTCATTGTTGACGATCAGCACCACGATGTCGGCATGGAGCGCGTCCCGCTGGCCATGGACATTGTCCATGAAGCCGTCTGACGTTCCGGCCAGTTGTGCCGTCATCTGGTCGAACGTGCGTCCGGCTTCGTTGTACGTCACCGGCATCGTGCCGACAAGCCGGAGCCGAGCCCACACGTTGCTGTTGGTGAAGGAGTCGTTGGTCTCGGTGACGGCGAGAGAAATGAGCGAGCCTATGTCGCCCGCTGCGGCCTGGGCGGAGGGCGTGTAGGCCACGAGCACGTCGATCGTCGGCGGAACGAGGTAGCGCCACCAGTCCCCACGCAGCCGGTAGCGCTCCGCGAGCGAAACTGGGCGCACGTCCGTCGCCGCTTGGAGGAGCTGCTGGTTGCCCTTGAGACGAGCTGCAACTGTTGACGCGTCGAGCGCCACTCCTTGCTGGCCACCGCGCATGGCGCCCGGCTTCACCGCGGCACGCGGCTGCGCTTGTCCCTGCGCCGGTACTGCACCCGTCGACGCATCGGGCGGGTGATCCGGCGGCATCGTCGCGTAGTCGAGCTGGATGATCGCAGTTTCGCCGCCGCCGAGGGGACGGAGCCGATACATCCGCCCGTCAGCCGTGCGGATTGAGCCGGTGACGTTGTCCCCGCTGACGACCAGCGTGGCCATGCCGGGCGGCATGGAGGCAGTCGGCGCTGCGACCTCGCCCCGCCACAGTAAGCGGCCGTCCTGCATTTCAATGGCAACCGCGCGCGCAAGCACGATCGTGTTGATTGCAACGTTGAACTGGACCGACTGCCCGACGCCGGCGCCGCGCAAGACCTGCGGCACGATGCGCGCGATGTGGATCGCGCCCGCTCCGCGCTGCGACCGTAGCGTATCGATTAACGCCCGCTGCGCGAGCGTCGCCTGCGCTGCCGGTCGCAAGCCTGTGAATGCCGAGGGTGGCTGCTGCGCCTCCGCCGTTGCGAAGAACAACATTGCCGCCGAGAAAATGGTTGCTGCCGCGTATTTCATGGTTTCCTCCCGAGAGCCATCCCACAACCTCGATGGGACATTGCCGTTCACTGAGGCCGTTTGCGTCGATAGGCAACTCCTTTGAGCTTACTTTTAGAATAGCACGTACGACGTAGCGCGGGGACAAGGCCATCCGAAGCGGTCTGGAGAACAGCAGCAGCAGCGTGTCGCTGGGTTGAGCCGGGGTGGACGGCGCATATCGGCGCTGGTTGGCCTGAGGCGCGGGAGCAGCATGTGCTCCCGCGGAGGCTAGCGAATCGCTCCAGGACGAGATAGTCGCGCGCAGCGAGCGCGGCGACTGCTAACGCCGGGTCGCTGACAGCTCTGCCACTGTATGCGACCGACCTGAGGGGTCTTGCGTTTCGAACCTTGCGCTTGTATATTCAAATACAAGGTGAAGTTGGATGCACTGCCTGGGCGGGAGAGAAATTGCTGCCTGGCATTCGAGCGCCGCTGAACCCGTTGCTTGTGGCTCCCGTGACCACTTCTGCAACAAGCGAATCTGTCAGCATCTCAATTCTGGTGTGTTCCTGCGGCCGTGGTGTTTTCGTCGCATGGGCCTGAGCGCGCATTGTGCCGGAATGGAGTGCCAACGATGACAACGGAAGACAGCGCCGTTCTTCAATCACAGGCTGCAGCCAGCTCGGCGCGCATCGGCGTGTTCATCTGCCACTGCGGAGGCAACATCTCCGACGTGGTGAACGTGGCGGAAGTGGCCAAAGTCGTGGGGACCTTTCCCGGCGTCGCGTACGCCACGACGACCACATTCCTGTGCTCGGACCCCGGGCAGGCGCTGATTGAGGAGAAGGTGCGGGAGCTGGGGCTCGACCGGGTGGTGGTCGCCGCCTGCTCGCCCACGCTGCACCAGACGACGTTCCGGCGGACGGTGAAGCGGGCTGGACTCAATGAATACATGTTCGAGCACGTAAATGTGCGCGAGCAGGTGTCGTGGGTGTGCGAGGACCCCCGTGGCGCCACGGACAAGGCGATCCGGCTGATCCGGGCTGCGGTGGGACGCACGCTGCACCTCGAGCCGCTGCACAAGCGCCGCATTCCGATCCATCCTGCCGCGCTCGTGATCGGGGGCGGGGTTGCCGGGTTGGTCGCGGCCCGTGACCTCGCCGAGCGCGGGATGAAGGTCGTGCTGGTCGAGAATCGTCCCTTTCTCGGCGGCCGCATGGCGCAACTCCACACCGTGTTCCCAACCGGCGAAAACGCACGGGAGCTTCTCGGGAGGGTCATCGAGGAGGTGGTGGCCAACCCCCTCGTCACTGTCCTCACCAACGCCCAGGTGATCAACTCGGAGGGGATCGTCGGCGACTTCCGTACGCACATCCGGATCGATCCGCGCGGCGTCAACGAACGCCTTGCGTACCGGGAGAACGCGATCGCCGCCTGCCCCGAGGAGACCATCAACGAGTTCGACTTCGGGCTCTCGCGGCGGAAGGCGATCTTTATGGCGTACCCGGGGTGCTGGCCGCCGATGCCGGCGATCGACTGGCACACCTGCACCAAATGCGGCAAGTGTGTTTGGGCGGCGGGCGGCAAGGGGATCGAGCTGGACGCGCAGCCGCGTGAAATCCTGGTTCACAGCGGTGTGATCGTGCTCGCCACCGGCTACGACCCATACGAGCCGCTGTACGGAGAGTATGGCTACGGGATCTTCCCGCATATCCTCACCCTCCAGCAACTCGTCCGTCTGCTCGACCCCCAGGGCCCAACCGGTGGGCAGTTGCCTCTGCCCGGCAACAGCCACCCGCGCATCGCCTTCATTCACTGCGTCGGGGCGCGACAGATCGAGGGCGTGCAGCAGCGCCAGCCGGACGGCAAGATGAAGGACTACTGCGCCCGCACCTGTTGCACGGGCGCGCTGCACGCGGCGCTGGCGATCAAGGAACAGCATCCCGGTGCGCACATCTACGACTTCTACCAGGACATCCGGACCTACGGCCGCGGACACGAGACCTACTACGAGCGCGCCTCGGAGCAGGGAGTCGTGTTCATCCGCTACGACCCCAGACACCCGCCGCGGGTTGAGAAAAACGCGCGCGGGGACTCGCCGCTCCTGGTCAAGGCGGCGGATCTCTTGACCTCCGGGCTCGAGGTTGAGGTCCTAGCCGACGTCGTGGTGCTCGGGACCGGCGTCGTCCCGCACGACATCAGCGAGCTGATCGGTATGTATCGGTGTGCCGTCGGCTCCGACAGGTTCCTGCTCGAGGTGCACCCGAAGTTGCGGCCGGTCGAGCTCGCAGTCTCCGGCGTGTTCCTCGCCGGGAGCTGCCAGGGACCGATGGACATCACCGAGGCATCGGCCGCGGCCTCCGCCGCTGCCTCCAAGGCCGCCGCGCTTATCTCCCAGGGACAGGTCGAGATGGACCCGTTCATCGCCCGGGTCAATACCGAGCTTTGCACCGGCTGCGAGACCTGCCTCACAGTGTGCCCGTACGACGCGATCTCGCGCGACGCGGCGCTGAAAGTGGCTGTTATCAGTGAGGCGTTGTGCACGGGCTGCGGTACCTGCTCCGCTGCCTGTCCCAGCGACGCGATTCAGCAAGACGGGTTTACCGACCGCCAGATCCTCTCGGAAGTCGAAATGCTGCTGGCCAGTGTTGGCCAAGCCTGAGGGAACGGGGAGAGCGTCATGGCCCAGACCCAGACTGTTGTGTCCTCGCACGCCGCTCCCGGCACGGCCTGGGAGCCGCGCATCGTGGCGTTCCTGTGCTACTGGTGCTCGTATACCGGCGCCGACAGCGCCGGCACCGCGCGCATGAAGTATCCGCCCAACGTGGACATCATCCGGGTCATGTGTTCAGGGCGCATCGACCCCGAGCTTGTGACCACCGCGTTCGCGCGCGGCGCGGACGGCGTCATGGTGCTTGGCTGCCACATCGGCGACTGCCACTACATCGCCGGGAACCACAAAACCATGGCCCGCATGCCGCTGCTCAAGCGGATGCTGGTCGACCTGGGCATTGAACCCGACCGGTTCGTGCACGAGTGGGTGAGCGCCGCCGAGGGGGAGAAGTTCACCCGCCTCGTCTGCGAGGTGACTGAACGCGTCCGGGCGCTCGGTCCGCTCGAGTTGCCCCGCCAGATGCGGGAATTTGGCTTCGGGCGCGGGCTCGGCAGCAAGGCGTGGGGGGAATGACCATGGCGGCACGTCCCGAAAGCGGCAACGGCAAGCTCAAGATTGGGGTGTATTGGGCGGCGAGTTGCGGCGGCTGCGACATTTCGCTGCTCGAGATCGGCCCGCACCTGCTCGAGCTGATCGAGGCGGCAGAGATAGTCCTGTGGCCCTGCGCCGCGGACTTCAAGTATGCCGACGTGGTCTCCTACCCTGACGGCTTCATCGACGTCTGCTTCGTGAACGGCTCGGTGCGCACCTCGGAGCAGGAAGAGCTGGTCCGCCTCTTGCGCCGCAAGGCCAAGACCCTGGTGGCCTACGGTGCGTGTGCCTGCGCCGGCGGCATCCCGGCCCTTGCCAACCTAAACCAGCCGGAGGAAATCTTTGACGCTTCCTACCGCGACAACCCGTCGCTCGACAACGCGGCCGGAGTGGTGCCCCAACCCGTGACCGAGACCGAGTTCGGCGAGCTGGAGATCCCGCGCTTCTACCCGCGGGTGCTGCGCCTAGCCGACGTGGTCGAGGTGGACTACCAACTTCCCGGCTGCCCGCCACAGGCCGATCGCGTGTGGGAGGCGATCACGGCGCTGGTCAGCGGCACGCTCCCGGCGCGCAACAACGCCGTGCTGGTGGGTTGCACCGACAAGGCGGTCTGCGACGACTGTCCGCTGGAAAAGCGGAAGACCCGAATTGGCTCGTTCAAGCGCCCCCACCTTGCCGTTCCCGAGCCTGGGTGGTGCCTGCTCGAGCAGGGATACGTGTGCATGGGGCCGGCGACCCGTGGGGGCTGCGGCGCGCTGTGCCTGAAGGCCAACCTGCCGTGTCGCGGGTGCTACGGCGCCTCCGGGGCGGTGGAGGACCAGGGCGCGGCGATGATCGGGGCGGTGGGCTCGCTGCTCGACGCCACGACCGAGGAGCGCGCGCGGGAGCTGGTGGCACAGATCGTCGACCCGGTTGGCTCGTTCTATCGCTTCACGCTCGCCTCGAGTCACCTGAGAGGGAGGCACTAGCTATGGGCGGACCCCACGTGACCACCCGCAACGGTCACCGGCGGATCAGCATCGACCCGGTGACGCGGCTGGAAGGGCACGGCAAGATCGACATCTTCCTTGACTCGGCGGGTGAAGTGGCCGAGTGCACCTTCCAGGTTCCAGAGCTGCGCGGATTCGAGAAGTTCTGCGAGGGCCGCCCGGTCGAAGAATTGCCGCGCATCACCTCGCGCATCTGCGGCGTCTGTCCCGAGGCCCACATGATGGCGTCGGCGAAGGCGTGTGACGCCGTCTACAAGGTCGAGATCCCTCTCACGGCGCGGTTGATCCGCGAGCTGCAGTACAACATCTTCTACGTCACCGACCACACCACCCACTTCTACGCCCTGGGCGGGCCCGACTTCATCATGGGGCCGGACAGTGATCCGGCCACGCGCAATTTAATCGGCGTGATCGGCAAGGTGGGGCTCGAGGTGGCCGGACAGGTCGTGAAGTGCCGCCAGTGGGGGCACGAGGCGGCGGCGATCTTCGGCGGCAAGCCGGTCAACCCGATCAACGCGATTCCCGGCGGCGTGAGCAAGCCGATCTCGGCCGAAGAGCGTAACCGCCTTGAGGAAATCGCGACCTTCATGAAGGGTTTCGCCACGTTCACTTTGAAGATCCTCCACGATGTGGTGCTTTCCAACCAGCGCTACCTCGACCTCATCCTCAAGGGCCCCTACCGCGACGAGACCTACTCCATGGGTCTGGTGGACGAGAAGAACCGGGTCAACTTCTACGACGGGCGTGTGCGGGTAGTCGACCCCGAGGGGCGGGAGCTCTGCACCTACGCTCCTTCCGAGTACGCCCAACACGTCGCGGAGCGCGTCGAACCGTGGACCTACTTGAAGTTCCCCTATCTGAAGCAGATCGGCTGGAAGGGGTTCGTTGGCGGCAAGGACTCCGGGGTCTACCGCGCCACGCCGCAGTCGCGCCTCAACGTGTCCGATGGGATGAGTACGCCGCTCGCGCAGGAGGCGTATGAGGAGTACTTCGAGACCCTGACCGGGGACCGCACAGGAAGGAAGCCGGTCCATCACACGCTCGCGATCCACTGGGCGCGGGTGATCGAGCTGCTCCACGCGGCGGAGCGCGCGGTGGAGCTGGTGCGTCACCCCGAGCTGACCAACCCTGAGAGGTACCGCGTCATCCCCACGGAGAAGCCGAGCGAGGGGGTCGGGATCGTCGAGGCGCCTCGCGGCACGCTCACTCACCACTACGTCACCGACGAGAACGGCATCGTCAAGAAGGCCAATCTTATCGTTGGCACGACCAATAACCACGCTGCCATCTGCATGTCGATCAAACAGGCAGCCAAGGGCCTGATCCACCGCGGCGTAGAGGTCACCGAGGGCATGCTGAACATGATCGAGATGGCATTCCGCGCCTACGACCCGTGCTATGGCTGCGCGACGCACAGCCTGCCGGGACACATGCCCCTTGCCGTGCGTATCCACGAGGCCGACGGGAAGGTCCTCCGCGAGGTACGGCGAGAGGGGGGAGGGCAGCGCTCATGAGCACGATAAAGCAGCACTACGACGCGCTCGTGATTGGTGGCGGCATTGCGGGGATGCAGGCCGCGCTCGACCTCGGCGAACAGGGGTATGACGTCTTGCTCGTCGAGAAGGACCCGTCCATCGGTGGCGTGATGGTGGGCCTTAACAAGGTGTTCCCAACCCTCGACTGTTCGAGTTGCATTTGCACGCCGCGCATGGCGGAGGCGGCCCACCATCCCCACATTCAGCTTCGGACTTGGAGCGAGGTTACACGCGTAACGCCGATGGCAAAAGGGTTCTCCGTGCGCGTGCTGAGGAAGCCGAGTTACGTTGACGAGGATGACTGCATCGGCTGCAGCAAGTGCGAGTTGGTGTGCCCGATCGACGTGCCGCACGAATTCGACTACGGCCTCGGCGCTCGCCGCGCCATCTACATCGCGCACGGCAACGCCATCCCGCAGAAGGCGGTGCTCGACGTCGACAATTGTGTTTTCTGCGGCAAGTGCGAGAAGGCCTGTCCGACCAACTGCATCAACTTCCTGCAGGAGCCCGAGGAAGTCGTGACGACGGTGGGCACGGTGATCGTCGCCAGCGGCCTGCACACCACGCCGATTGACGCCAAGGCCGAGTACGGCGGCGGCCGCTTCGTCAACGTGCTCAACCCACTCGCCATGGAGCGCATCCAGTCCTCGAACGGCCCATTCGGGCGCGTGCTCCGTCCGTCGGACGGCAAGATCCCGCGCTCGATCGCCTACATCCAGTGCGCGGGCAGCCGCGACCGTTCCCTCGGCGTGCCGTACTGCTCGCGCGTGTGCTGCATGTACGCGCTCAAGCAGGCGCTGCTGCTCCGTCACTACATCCATGGCGTCAATGTGACCATCTACCACATGGACATCCGGGCCTTCGGCAAGGGCTTCGAGCAGTTCTATCGTCGGGTGATGGCCGAAGGCGTCAACGTGGTCAAGGGCAAGGTCGCCCGCGTCACCGAAGTGGACAACCAGGACCTGGTGTTGCGGGTCGAACTGCTCGACGAGGACCGCATCGAGGAGCGTCGCTACGACCTCGTCGTCCTCGCTCTTGGGCTGGCGCCGGGCTGGCAGCCTGGGTCGGTGGTCGGGGTGGCCGCGGGCGATGACGGCTTCGTGCAGGCGCCCGAGCTCAAGATCAACCCGTCCTTCACCAGCATGCCAGGCGTCTTCGTCTCCGGCGTGGCGGCGGGTCCAAAGGACATTCCCGACGCCATCGTCGAGGCGGGTGAGGCAGCAATGGCGGCCGCCAACTTCCTCGAGCACTCCGGATGGCGGCGCCAGGCTATGGTGGCCGCAGGCGCAAAGGCGCCGGTGGCCGTGGCAGAGGGGGTGATGTGATGGGCGCAGACCAGGCAAGACCCGCAGCGGAGAAGCCCAAGCGACCCCTCGATGTCCTACGGGAACGGCGTGGCGGGATGTCGGCACAGCTCAAAGAGACGTTCAAGCAGCAGCAACAGATGCGCAAGCTCATGCGTCAGGCGCTCAAAGCCGGACCGAAAACGGTGCCTCAGCTCGCTGCCGCGTGTGGCATCGAGGGCCACGTGGCGATGTGGAACCTGATGGCAATGCGGCGGTACGGCGAGGTGATCGAAACCGGGGAACAGGGCGATTACCTGCTCTACACGCTGAAAGGGGAGTGAGCGATGGCCTACAGGGTGAATCCCGCTCTGCAGGAGGAGGTCGCCGCTTTCGGCGGCGCCAGCGCAGCCAAGTGCTTCAACTGCGGAAGCTGCACTGCGGTGTGCGCGCTCTCCGAAGGTCAGACCGCTTTCCCGCGCAAGATGATCCGGTATCTCCAACTCGGCCTTACCGACCGCTTGACCGATTCGCCCGAGCCCTGGCTGTGCTACTACTGCGGCACCTGCTCGGACACGTGTCCCCGCGAGGCTTTTCCCGGCGAAATAATGATGGCGCTGCGACGCTGGTTGACGAGCCGCTACGACTGGACCGGGCTGTCCCGCCGTCTCTACCTGTCGGTGGCGTGGGAGGTCGGGCTGCTGGCGGTGACGGCGTTGTTCGTGCTTGGCCTGTTCGTTGTCCCCGGGATGCTCGGCGCTCACTTCGGCTTCACCGGGCTGGGAGGCGCCGCGCTCCAGCACGTCCGCCTCGACCTGTTCGCCCGTAAGGACTGGGTGCATATCGGCGACCTGGTGCTCGCCGGGCTGCTCGCCTTGTTGCTCGGGATCAACGCACTGCGAATGTCGCGCTTCATGTTGCGCGGCTGGTCGGGCCCTCCGGCCGGCCTCGTCACCTGGGTGCGCATGTTGCCCCAGCTCCTCATTCACGGATTGACGCAGAAGCGCTGGCTGGAGTGCGACAACGACACGCGGCTGCGCTGGCTGCAGCACCTCTTGCTGGTCACCGGCTACGCGACGATGTTCCTGCTCGTTGTGGCGTTCTTGCCCTGGTTCCAGCGCGACGGGAGCGAGCTGCACTTCACTGCTTTGTTCGGCTACTACGGGACGGCTGTCCTGCTGGGGGTGACGTCCCTCGCCATGATCGGGAGGCTGCGCAAGCGCGAGGCGATGCATCGGTTCTCGCACGCCACGGACTGGATTTTCCTGGTGCTCCTGTTCCTCACCGCTCTCTCAGGCATCCTCCTGCACCTGTTCCGGCTCCTTGATCTGCCCTGGCCGACGTACGTCACGTACGTGGTACACCTTATGATCGCGGTGCCGATGCTGGTCATTGAGGTGCCGTTCGGGAAGTGGCTGCACCTCGCGCTCCGCCCGGTGGCGGTGTATGTAGCGGCGGTCCGTCAGGCTGTGAGCGAACGAGCTGTGGTACAGACGCTGGCGCCTTCGGCCACCGCGGCCGCGACGGGCTGAACGGAACGATGGCCGCGACGCCGCCCGCCACCGTCGTGCTCGGGCTCGGCAACTCGATGCTCGGCGATGACGGCATAGGCCTGCACGTGGCGGCGGCGGTGCAGGGGTTGCTGGCGGCTGCACCGGTTCCAGGAGTTGAAGTGCGGACGAGCGAGCGCGCAGGGCTCGACCTGATCTCCTTGCTTGCGGGCGCGTCGCACGCCGTGATCGTGGACAGTATTCAGGTGGACAGGCCCCGGCCGGGACGGGTGCGCCGGCTTTCCGTGCCCGACCTGCCCTGCGCCGGTCGTCTTGCCGGCGCCCATGACGTCTCTGTGGCGGATGCCCTGAAGCTGGCGCGCATGCTCGGGGTTGCCGTGCCGGAGTCGGTAGAAATCTTCGCGGTGGAGGGATCCTCGGTCTCCACCCTGAGCCAGACGCTGAGCGCCCCGGTCGCTGCGGTCGTCGCACCCCTGGCGCGGTGTCTGCATTCGCGGCTTAGGCGCCGAGCGGACGCTCCCGAGGAGAGCGGACAGAGCGCGGTGGAGGGGAACGATGAGCGGTGAACGAATCCTCGTAATTGATGATGATCACGACCTGGTCGCGGCAGCCCGCGTCGTGCTTGAAGGCCGAGGCTATGTGGTGACGGCAGCGTACGACCGGGACGAAGGGCTGGCAACGGCGAAGGCCGAGAGGCCTGACCTGATCATCGTAGACGTCATGATGCCGAACGCGACCGAGGGATTTGATTTCGTCTGGCAGTTGCGCAGGAGCGAGGACGAATACTTCCGGCGTGTGCCGCTCGTGGTCATGACGGCGATCCGTGAGCGCACGGGCCTCGGCTTCTACCCCGAGGGCGGGGAGAAGACGGCCAAAGGGGAACCTACCCTCCCGGTTCAGGGGTTCCTTCACAAGCCGGTGTCGCCCGAGCAGCTTCTGGAGCGGGTCCGTCTGGCGCTTGTTGAGGCGTGGCGGAAGGGTTAGATGGTTGTGGCGTGCACCCCCTCGGCCTGCTTGCCGGGGATGGGCTCGGGATGACGCACCAACGACCTACCAGGTACGCCGTTGAAGTAGCGCTGATCGCACGCCTGGGCTGGCTGATCCGCCTGCGCTGGCTGGCCGTCGTCGGCTTCGCCGCCTACATCGAGGTGGCCAGGTGGCTGCTCCCCGTGCCAGTCGCGCTCGGACCGCTGTATGGGGCGCTCGCGGCCCTGGCGGTCTGCAATGGCGTTTATCACCTCGTCTTCTTGTGGTTTCTCCGGGACTCCGGCCACCGAGGCCCGGGGCGGGTCGGCCCGTTCGCGCGCTTCTGCTTGCCGCAAGAGATCCGGGACACCGAGAGCGAGCAGGAGGTGGCGCGCGCCACGATCTTCGCCGCCGTACAGATCATCATCGACCTGGTGCTGCTCGCGGCCGTGCTGCACTTCTCCGGCGGCATCGAGAACCCGGTCCGGTACTTCTTTATCTTCCACGTCATCCTCGCCAGCCTGCTGCTGGCGAGGCGCGCGACCTTTGCCGCCGCCACGCTGGGGTTTCTCCTGATCGCCGCCGTGTCTCTGGGTGAGTGCTTTGGCATCATCCCGCACATTGGTTTCGGTGGCCCATGGAGTGAGGGCGCGTACAAGGTCCCGGCGATGGTCGGAGAGCGGCTCTCCCTGCTCGGGATCACCCTGTACATCGCGGCCTACCTGGGCGGCACGGTGGCGGGCCACCTGCGCAAACACGAGCGCGAGGTGATGGTGCTTACGGACAATCTCGCCCGGGAGGCCGAGGAGCTCGAGGTCGCCTTGCGCCGGGAGCGTGAGCTGGAGCAATCGAAGTCCCGGTACATGCGTCGGGTCGCGCACGAGCTGCGCGGCAGGCTCGGCACGATTCACACGGCGCTCGGCACCGTCGCGCGAGGGTTTGCCGGCAGCCTACCCCCGGCGGCTCAGGACTTGGTCGACCGCAGCGCGGTGCGCGCCGGCGAGCTCGCCGAGATGACGAGCGACCTGCTCGCCCTCTCCCGCGCCCGTGAGGTGGAGCCTGTGGCGCTCACAGCGCTCGTTGACCTGCGAGCGGTCGTCAACGAGGTTGCGGACGAGCTCTCCTCGCACGCGCGGGAGTCGGCGGTGACGGTGGAGGTCCAGGAAGCGCCGGAGCCGGCGATCGTGCGGGGCGACCCCGAGGGGTTGGGCCAACTGGTTCGCAATCTGGTCGCCAACGCCGTGCGCTATACGCCTGGCGGTGGCCGGGTCGTCATCCGAGTCATGAGCGGCGCCGGCGAGGTCTGCTTCGAGGTCAGCGACACCGGGATCGGCATTCCGGAGGACGCGCTCTCACACATCTGGGACGAGTTCTACCGCGCCAAGAACGCCCGCGAGCACGCGCGAGATGGGACAGGGCTCGGGATGGCCATCGTCAAGGCCGTTGTCGAGCGCCACGGTGGGCTGGTCACATTGGCCAGCGAGGTCGGCAAGGGCACCACCGCAAAGGTCGTTTTTCCCGCGGCCGCCGGGGCTCCCGAGGCGTGACCTGGTCCGGCCCCTGCCGGGCCAAATGCTGCCAGGCAGGTTCTGCTTTCCCGTCTCTGCGACGCAGTTGGGCGAGGTGGCAGGCTCGAAACGACACCTCTCGGACCCAAGGACCGCGGGGTCGAAACTCGCGGCACGAGGCTCGCACGTTTCTAGCTTGGCGGTGTGCCTCTCCCCAGCGTGATGTAGAACCGCCCGCCCACCATCGCCGGGTCGCCTGGGTAGCCAAGCGCTGTGAAGTCGAGCCGCTCCTTCACCTCGGGATACATCTTGCGCCGGTGCTCGGGCAGGTCCATCCCCTTAGCTTTCTGGTGGCAGCGGGTGCAGGTGATGGCTTCGGCTTTATGACAATCGGTGCAGCCCAGGGCCTTCTTTGCCGCGGTCACTTCGTGATGGATCGAGGAGTACATCCGCGTCTCCACGAAGCCGTAGTTTCCGGAATGCGGGAGTCCTACCCGCTTCATCCCGTCCGTGATGGCCCGGGACCAATCGAAGTGGACCCAGTAATTCTCCAAGAGCGCGGGGACGGCCAGGATCTTGTTGTCCTTGTCGTAGGGCTGCACCGCGGTGTGGAGCTTGAAGGGGAAGATGCGCGCGTCGGGGTTGCGCTTCTCGCCCACCGGGGCGTTCAGAACCACGGGCGCGGAGGCGTCAATCTTGTCTCCCAGCAGGGAGCCGCTGCGGGTTCCGTCGTACCAGAGGTAGATTGGAGTCAAGTCCTTGCCCCACGTAAGCATGCCGAACCGCTTGTCGTACTCAGGTTTCCCGTACTGGTCCTTTCCTTCAGGGCGGTCCTGTCCGGCTGCCGAGTAATCGCGGCGCAGGAGGGTGGGGGCGGAGTGGGCGAAGGAAGGGATGTGACAGGTTTCGCACGCGACGGCCCGGATGTGGTCGTCCAGATGTCTGGACAGAGGCCCCGCGACGCCGTGGGGAGTGAGGCCGTGGCACTTTTCGCAGCGGACGCGGCCCTCCACCGCCGGCGCGGAGAGTGACATCCCGGCGATCCGATGCGCACTGGTGGTATGGCATTCCTGGCAGCGCATCTTCAGGGTGCCCATGTGCATGTCGAGATCGGTGGACGGGTCGGTCAGAGCGGGCTCCAGGTCGCCATGCTTCGCGTTGGGGGCGCCGCCGCTCTCGAAGTGGCAGGAGCCGCACGCCCTCCTCGGTGGGCGGCCGACCTTCTTGGCGATGGCTGCCAAGTCCAGCGCGGGGTCCGGTAACCCGGCCTTGTTGGGATCTTTCTTGTACGTCGCGGTTGTATCGTGGCAGACGAGACAATCGATGTTGGCGGGATCGTTGAGATCGAAGTCCACATTCATCCAGCCATATCCGATGTGGCAGGCAGCACACTGCTGCATGTTGGGCGCGATGGCAATGCAGTAGTTGTTCACCATGAGCGTCAGGCTGACGTCCGCCCGGTGCTCGTATCCCACGAGCGTGGGGGAGCGTCCCTTCCAATTCCAGTGCGCAGTGCCAAGCAGGTCCTGCCCGACTTTGGGATGGCAGGAGAGGCAAGTCCGCGTCACGCCCTGCGGCCCGGGTTTGCCCTTGAACGTCACGAGGATGGAGTGATCCGGGGTCCACGGGTGGTGGCAGGCGTTGCATTCCGTGGGAGCGGAGGCCGGCTTGAGCTGGCGTTCATGGCAGCCGATGCACTGCCGGTGATAGGCGCCCTTCAAGCCGATGCGGGATGGGGCGTCCGGCTCGTTCGCCAGACCGTGGCAGTGCATGCAGCTCTGAGGTGGGTTGGACGCCATGTTGTCGTGGCAGGCGGAACACGGGCCGCCGATCTTGACGTCGATGGACGCATGCAGCGCCTTGATATCGTCGCCCACGCGGTCCTTCTCCGACATCGCATAGCGGTGGTGGCAGACGCCGCAGTCGCCGCCCACCAGATCGTCGTGGATGCGATGGGAGAAACCGACCGGCTCGTAGTCATCCGACTGCGCGCGCAGAACGGGGCTGTCGAGGAGGTAGAAGTTCTTGTAGGCCGAGGGGCGGTGCGGATAGGCTGGACCCTGGGCGACGGCGGGGGCGGGCACGCCCGCCGTGACCCGTTGGACTTCCTTCACCGTACGCGTCGAGGCCTGGATGGCCTCCTTGTGCACCAGAACGTAGAGCATGACAAAGCTGATCAGGAACGCCATCCCCGTGCCGCGGATCACCCAAGTCCAGAACGGGGAGACGGTCTTCGCGCGCTCCTCGCGCAGCGCTATGAGCTGCGCGTCCGAGGGGGCGACGTAGCCCGGCAGGATCGGGAAGAACGTCACCAGGAATCGGTAGCAGAACAGAATGCTGGAGACGATCGCCACCGTCATGGCGATCTCCCCGACGGATGGGAAATAGGCCTTGACCGAGTACGGCGGATAGTAGCCGACCAGGAAGACGTTGATGCGGTTGAGAACAACTCCGAAAATGATGAGAGAGACGCTGAAGAAGAGCCAGCCCATGGATCGCCGGGCCGCCCGGTTGAGCAACAGGAGGAAGGGGGCGACGACGCCCAGAAGAATCTCGATGGCGAGAGCGATCGTGGTGCCCGGGTGCTGGAGGAACTCGAGCTCGCGGTGCCTGACGACCAGGTCTCCGATCTTGACGAGACCGTAGGCGCCGAGGAAGAAGGGGATCATCCGAGCCAGCGGGGTAAGAAGCTCCATCTCTGGCTGTCGCCCGAAGCTTATGTTGGCGTAGATGGACTCCAGGATCACCATCGGGAATCCGACCATGATGGCCGACAGGAGGAACAGGACCGGCATCATAGAGGTGTCCCACAGCGGGCTGAGCTTGCTGTGGGCGATGAGCATCAGTGTCCCCAGTGAGGACTGGTGCATGAAGGACAGCACCACGCCGGCCACGATGAACACGGGCAGGACGATCTTGATCCAGGAGTGGACCATCAGGATCGGCTTCTCGACCTTCCGTAGCAGGGCGGCTCCCCATTCCCCGCGGTCCAGGCGGTCCCGCAGCCCCTCCAGAATGGAAGGGCTCATCTCGATCGTCAGGACCATGAGGTAGGCCATGACGCACATGCCTACTTCAAAGAGGACCGAGTTCCCCTGCCAGTTGAAGATCGGGCGCCAGATGTTCCACCAGCGGCCCAGGTCGAAGCTCAACGCGATGGCGACCCAGAGGTAGCCCAAGAAGGCGGTGAGCAGGGCGGGGCGCAGCAGCGGCCTGTACTTCCTGCGGCCGAAGATGTCTACCAGGGCCGCGGTCGTGAAGCCGCCGGCGGCCAGGGCCACGCCGCAGGCCACATCGAACGAGATCCAGATGCCCCAGGGGCTGTGGTTGTCCAGGTTTGTCACCGTACTGAGGCCCAGGAGCATGCGCGTGATGCCGAAGGCATAGCCTATGCCCATGAAGATCAGGAGCGTCAGCGTGCCGAACGTGAAGAACGGCTTGGTGACGCGATGGGGATGGTCGTTTTTGATCATCGCGCGTCTCCGTCTGTGCCCAGGGCGCGCGGCGCTCTTCCTTCGGTTCCCGCGTCACTATCTTCCGCCGCTTCCTTGCGATGGTTGAACCACATGAGGCCCGCCAGAGCGCCGTAGAAGACGATCGGCAGAGCTCCGTACTTGAAGATTCCGTGCTGGATGGCTTCCGTGCGGAGCGCCGGAGCCCGTTCGGGGAGCTTCAGAAGGGCAAGCTCCTCTATGGGCCGTCCGGTCAGGTAGAGCCACGAGGTGCCACCGACCTCGTTCTCGCCGTAGATGTGGTTGACGTAGCGGTCCGGCCGTTTCTTCAGCCGGTCCCTGGCCATGGTCATCAGCGCGGTACGCCTTCCGAAGACCAGGGCCTCAGTGGGACAGGACGCGGCGCACGCGGGGTTGGCGCCCGTTCCTTTGGCCCGGTCGGCGCAGAATTCGCATTTCCGCACCCGCGGCTTGAGGGCCACGTCGAACTCGTACGCCGGTACCTCGAACGGACACGCCACCTGGCAGTACCGGCAGCCGATACAGATCGTTGGGTTATAGACAACAGCGCCGTCGGCGGACTTGGTCAGAGCCCCGACGATGCAGGCCGAGACGCACGAGGGGAGCAGACAGTGCATGCACTGCACCTTGCAGTAGGTTTGGGGGAGCCCGGCCTGGTCCGGCGACGGGCTGCCGTGGAACTGGTTCACGACCGTGAACGCGTTCTCGGAAGGACGGCGGAAGGTTCGAAGGATGTCGCGGTCCGCGAAGGACTCCGCCGTGCGGGCGAGGTGGTTCCTCCGGTTGCACGCCTCCTCGCACTTGCGGCACCCGATGCAGAGGGTCGTGTCAACCAGGACGCCCGCATAGTCAGGGGCGGGTCCGCCGTTTCCCTTGGGCTCCTTCTCCTTGTCGGTGGCCCACGCCGCGGTGGCGGCAACGGATGATGCCGCCAGTCCAAGATCCAGGAAGGCCCGTCTGCTCAGCGTCATTGGTAGCTCCAATTTGGCTCTCTTCGAGCCCGGTAGGTGGTCTTCGGTGTGGCAGGGAGGGACGGGAACTTGGTAGATAGAAAGTGAAGGAGTAGGAGGCTCGTTGGCAGGGCTGGGGCGTTCACTTTCACGGGCAACGAGGATAGCGTTAGCCGGGGCAAGGTCAAGAGCTTCCCAAGCATACCAAGGTGCGGCCTGTCAAGGGGCGCGGCCACAAGGTGGGGGCAATCAAGCACGAACGAAGGAGGAGCCGGTCAACCCCAGGGGATCTTACACGATGGGTGGGCCAAGCGCGGGGAGCAGGTTATGCTGAGGCAGTGCCAGCCAACCATTAACGAACTGAAGACGTGAACGAGGGCATTCGGAGGGAGCATGAAGACGATCGTCCGACTCGCTTCTCTTGTTTTGGTCTTCGCCGCCTTCGGCTGCAGTTCCACGGTCCGAACTGCGCCGCTTGGTGCAGACCTCTCGACGGTCATCAACCAGATCAAGGGGGATCTCAACGCCTTTTTCTTGTCTCCCGTCCCCAAGGCTTCTTCCGGGACGAGATGTCGAATTGATGAGAAGAACCCCCTGGAAGTTAAGAAAGTCAAACTGACGCTGAAGGCGGTAATCGGCGCCGAGAGCAGCTCGAGCGCCGGGCTGGAGAGCCCGTTGCAGATCCTCAGCATTGATCCCACTTTCTCTGGTTCCTATTCAGATTCGCGCACGCAAAGCCTGGAGCTCTCGTTTAACGTTGCCACACTGCCATCTGTCACTGAGGCCCGCACCGTGACCGAGCATCCTCTCGCGGACGCGCTCATTCGAGTTCGGGACCAACTGCTTGCGGTAGATCACGACCTTAAGCCCTGCCTGTCGTCCACAGACGGCGGAAAGCTCACGCTCTCGTTCGACATCGTGCGAAAATCCACGGGGGGCATTGCGCTGAAAGTCCTTGGAATCAAGCTTGGCGACAAGTTGACCGCCTCCAACGAGGCGCATCAGACCCTAGAGGTGAGCTTTGCAGTAAACGGCTTAATGGATCAGCGTCAGTAGGGCTGCGGGAGCTGGCGCCAGAGGATGTGCTGGTTGCTGATGGAGTGGCCGCTCCCGGGCTGTCCGGCCCACCAGCGCGCCGCTTTGGAGATCGCGCTCGAGCCATCCCCAGCGTGCTCAACCTTGCGACGTTAGGCGTGCCATGCGCCGAGACGAGCACTCACGAGCCAACGCAGCAACTCGAAAACGTGCAACGCCTGCCGGCTATGCCGTGTCTTCTCCGGCTGCGGATCGCTCACGCAGGTGGCCGAGCAGGAGGGCGGTGCCGACGATCACCACGGCCCCGATGACGGTACCCGGACCGGGCGCCACCGAGAAGAAGAGCGCCCCCCAGAGGCTGGCGAAGACGATCTGGAGGTAGCCCATCGCGGTTGCGCGCGCGGCGCGCTCGCGCTGCAAGCCGAGGGTGAGGAACACTTGGCCGAGGAAGGTGGAGACGCCGACACCCAGGAGCACGAGCCACTCGCTGCCGCGCGGCCAGACCATGTCCGGCAGCATGAACGGCAGAGCCGCGACCGAGCTCAGGCCCGCGAAGTAGAACACCACCACCATCGCATCGTGGCGACGCAGGTGACGGACGATGACGTAGGCGCACGCGGCCAGAAAAGCGCCGCTCAGGGCGCTCGCCACCGGCAGCGCCGGCAGCGACGCTCCGGCGCCGCCGAAGAGGCCCGCTGGCCGTACCACGAGCGCCACGCCGGCCAGGCTCACGAGCGCGAGCAGCACCTCACGCAGGCTCAACCGTTCGCCCAGAAAGACCACAGCGATGAGCGCGGTGAACACCGGGTTGGTGAAGTGGATGACGGTCGCCTCGGCGAGCGGAAGGTGCACCACGCTGTAGTAGAAGCAGGCGAGCGCACCAAAGCCCACCAGCCCGCGAAACATCAGCATCCCCGGCTGCTGGCCGCGCAGCGACACGCCGCGCCGGAGAATGTCGGCGTACGCGAATGCCGAGACGACGACGGCACGCGCGAACACAAGCTCCATCGTCGGCAGCCTCTGCCCGGCGATCTTCACCGTCAGGCTCATCAGCGAGAAGAAGAACGCGGACAGCGCCATGTAGCGCAGTCCGAGGGAGAGCAACGGCCGTGGCAACGCCGGAGATGGCGCTGACATCATCGGTCGCAGGCAGGCCGGCGGGGTCATCGCGCCCACCCTGGTGGGAGGCATGATCCGAGGTCGTGAGACGCGGCGTTCATATGGTGGGCCAAGGCTATCAAAGCAAGTGCGGGATGAGCGCCGTGCGTACGCGCGGATAGTCGGGAAAACGCGTCCGGTACCAGCGGTGGTGGGCAAGGGCGCGCGGCACCAGGTTCGCGGCGGTCCACAAGGCAAACGCGAGCCCGGGCAGCGACCAGGTGGCGACCGCCCAGCCCGTCCACTCGACGATCTCACCGAGGTAGTTCGGGCACGACACGAGCTCGAAGACTCCGCCGCGCGGGATCCGGTAGCCCGACTCACCCGGGGCGCGCAGCCGGCGCAAGACCGCATCGGCGCGCCAGTTGACGGTCATGCCGGCGAGGAAGAGGGCCGCGCCGACAAGGAACTGCGGGCGCAGCAGCCATCCGGCATCTCGCACCGGGCCGAGATGGAAGAGCCATTCTCCCTGCAGGAAGCCGTTGACCACGTTGAACACGAACGCCATCGCGGCGATCACCACGGGCATGGGTGCGCGCGCTTCCCGCGCCAGGGCGGGAAACACGAACGCGCGCTGCAGGTAGTGCAGCTCCCAGAGCAGCAACAGCGCGATCGCAGCCGTCGTGCTGGTGCGCTGCGAGCTCGCGAAGAACCACGCCATCAGCGCGACCGCCGGTAGCTCCATGGCGACCCAGCCCACGCGCGCCGGCATTGTCGGCCCCCAGCCCGGACGCACGTGGCGGCCGTAGGGCGCGGTCACGAACAGCAGCGCGACGAACACACCACAGCCGAGCACAACCCAGGCCAAGAGCGCGGTGTGGAACGCAGCGGCACTGACCACAGCGCAGCCTACCTCGCTCCCGCGGGCTGCCGACCGGTTTCGACGAACCAGGCAATCGTGTCGGCGATCGTGTCGCGCAGCGGGCGCGGCGCGAAGTTGAGCTCGGCGGTCGCCTTGGCGTGACTGACGCGTGGGTTGCACATGCGCAGTGCGGCGAGGGAGTCGGGCGTGAAGAGCGGCTGCGTCTTCCTCAAGCGGCCCCACGCCGAGGCGAGCGGGGCGCCGGGCCGTGCCAGCCACTGCGGCGCCGTCAGCCGGGGCGCACGCACGCCGGAGGCCTCTTCGACCAGCGCCGCGAGACCGCGCACGGACAGGTACGTGCCGGAGAGCAGGTAGCGCTCGCTGGACCGTCCCACGCGTGCGGCGGTGACCGCGGCCCGGCAAACGTCGCGTGCGTCCACCCAGTCAAACGCTCCTCCGACGAGAGCGGGCAACCGCCGACGGACAAGAGCGAGCAGTACGCGGCCCATGCGCGAAGGCTTGAAGTCGTACGGCCCGATCACTGCCGTCGGGTTGAGGATCACCGCGTCGAGGCCGGCGCCGATTCCAGCCATCACCTCGCGCTCGCCTCGTGCTTTTGAGTGGTCGTACGCGGGCGCCCGGCCGGCGTCGGAGGGGGCGCGCGTCTCGTCGAGCGCTGCGTCACGCGGGAGCTGGCGGAAGGCGTGGATCGAGCTGAAGTGCACCAGCCTGCGCACGCCGGCCTGCAAGCACGCGTGCACGACGTTGCGCGTGCCGAGCACGTTGACGGCCTCGACCCGGCCGCCCTGAGCGCCTGTGACGGAGATGAGTGCGGCGAGGTGATAGACGACCTCGGCGCCGACGAGCGCGTGCATGAGCGCGCTCGGATCGAGCACGTCGCCGCGCGCCTGTTCGACCTCGAGGCCGGCGATGGCGCGGACGTCGTCCCGAACCAGCGCCCGCACCTTGCAACCATCAGCGAGCAACTGGCGCACCAGGTTGGCTCCGAGATGCCCGGTCGCGCCCGTTACGACAATGGTCACGTTGGTTCCCCGCGGCGACGATAGCGGTTTGCCCCTGCGCGGGCAAACGAGAACACGGCCGTACTATCAAGCGCGGCCGCCGCGGGCCCGCTCTCGTTCTCGCGTGTCCGGGTGGGGGAGTTGATCAGTGGGCGCGCAGGACGAGCGCGCCCCTCGCGTCGCGCAGCGTCACACGCTCCGGGCCGATCTCCTCGACGGTGAAACCCTCGACGACGCTGCCTACGGCGACCTGCGTGCCGTTGATGCCCGCGAACGGCGCGCTCGGCCGGTAGGCGATGAAGTCGAGCACGAGCTTCGCGTAGCCGAGATCGGCGTTGACGATGAAGACGCGCCCCGCGGGCTCGACGCCAGGCGTCCGCGGCGGTGGCTCGGGCCGGCCTGATTCTCGGACCGCGGGAGGCGGCGCGCTCGGCCCCGGGTGGCGCGGCGCGTCCTGCTGTGACTTCGCCTTCTCGGTCTGCGGTGGCGTAGAGCCCGGGCCGGACGGCGCCGCGGCGGCGCTCGCCGTGCGCTCAACTGCCCTGCGTGCGGCCGCACCACCGTCCGCGGGGGTGACCGGACGCTCGCTCACCGCAGCCGGCGTCGCGGGCGCAGAGGCGGCGTGCGCCGGCGCGGCTGGCGCCGCGCTGTGGCGGGCGAGCAGCCACCAGCTGAGCGCCGCACCCGCAAGGACGGCGATCATGATGGCGGCCGCGAGCGAGAGCGTGGGGACGAACCGCGAACCTTTTGGGTAGAGGACGAGCGTGTGCCGGACCACGATGCCGCCCGGCTGGCTGCCCTTCCCGGCGGCCTCCTGGCGCGTCTTGCGCAGCGCCTCGCTGATCAGGCTCACTCGATGTTCCCCTTGAGCTCGCGCACCGCGCGACGCACGTGGCGCCAAACGAGTTTGTCGCTGCCCTCGACGAAGCCGGCGAGCAGTGTCTTGTCGCAGATCGCGTTGATGAGGCGCGGCACGCCGCGCGCGTGGCGATGGATGGCGCGGATCGCTGCGGGCGACAGGGTCGGACGGCCGTTGGAGCCGGCGACCTCGAGGCGGTGCTGGATGTACGCCTCGGTCTCGTCGCGCTCGATGGGGCCAAGGTGGTAGCGCACGGTGATGCGTTGCCGGAGCTGGCGCAACTCCGGCCGCTCCAGCTTGGCGCGCAGCTCGGGCTGGCCGATAAGCACGATCTGGAGCAACTTGCGGTCGTCCGTCTCCAAGTTCGACAGCAGACGCACCTCTTCCAGGAGCTCGTTGGACATGTCCTGCGCCTCGTCCACGAACAGGACGACGTCTTGGCCCGCACGCGCTCGCTCGAGCAGAAAGTCGTTGAGGCGCCGCAAGAGCCGGACGCGGTCGTTGCCGCGGTCGGGGAGCCCGTACTCGTGCAGGATGGCGCGCACGAGCTGGATCCCCGTCATCACCGGGTTGAGGATCACGGCGGTCGCGTAGGCGGCGGCAAGCTGCTCGTGGATGGCGCGGCAGAGCGTGCTCTTGCCCGCACCCACCTCGCCGGTGATCTGGATGAAACCCTTGCGCTGCGTAATGCCGAACAGCATGTGCTCGAACGCCTCGCGGTGCCGGCGCGAGAAGTACAGGTAGCGCGGGTCCGGCGTGATTGAGAACGGCGAAGCCTTCAGGCCGTAAAACTCTTCGTACATGTTTCGCTGCCGCCCACTCGGTCTACGGAGCTGGGCTAGGCTTCATTGTACGCGCCCGACGGTCACACTCCGTGCTCCGGCATGAGGCTGCAGCGCGGGTGGCCCCTCAGCAGATGCACGCCTGGACACGCGTGCGCACATGGCGCAAGCGCGCTCGCCGACGCAGAGTCATGCCAGCCATTCGGCCGCGCCGGCATGCCGGACTCGCGGCGCCTGTCTGAGTCCTGCTGACCTCCGGCTGATCCGGCTAGAGCGAGACGCCCTCGATCTCGACAAGCAGGTCGCTGCGGCAGATGTCGGCGTGCAGGTAGAGCACCGGCGTCTCGGCATCGAGGCGACGCCCGAGCGTTTCCCGGATCGCGGGGAAGTGCTCCTGGTAGCGTACGAAGACCTTGAGCACGTCGAAACGGGCGATGTCGAGGCCTCGCCCCGTGCGCGCCGCAACCTCGTCGAGCAAGACGTCGATGTTGGTCAGCGTCTCCTCAAGCTGGCCGTGCGGGTCGCCGATGCGCACGGTTTCGTGGCCGACGACGCTCGCGGTGCCGGAGAGGAAGAACGCTCGCCCCCAGTCGGGCGGGGCCACGGTGCCGCGGGCAAACGACGGGCTCTTCGGACCGTAGCGTGGTGGGTAGCGGTACGCGCTGACCTGACGCGGATTCTCGAGGTGGGTGCCGTGAGTGCGGGCGGCGGCGAAGCAGGCGATAAGCGTGTCGCCGACGGTGCCGACCGCCGACGACGCCGGGAAATGCTGCTCGGCGCCGGCGCCGAAAAGCTCCTCGAAGGCGCGTGCCCGCCCGACGTTGAAGCGCTTATAGCGCTCGACGCCGTCCCGTTCTTCGTTGATTCTCGGCACGTGGTTCCAGACGCGCTGCAGGCCGGGGTAACCGCGCTCGTTCAGCAAGGCGAGCAGGTCGCGAAACATCTCGTGCGCGTCGTGCTCGACGTCGTGACCAAGCGGTCGGCAGCAACAACCAAACAGCGCGTGCCCATCCTCCGCCCAGGCCAGGTCGCCGAGGCGGAAGCACTCGGCGCGCTCCGACGAGCCCCAGATCTCGAGCCACGGCGTGTCGTCCAGAATGGGCGTCGGGACCTCGACAAAGGGGTAGTCGGAAGCGCGCAGCCCCGAGCCGGGCCCGCCGTAGCGCACCGCCATCAACGCACGGTCGCGCCTCTCGGTGAGGTCGCGCTCGATCGCCACGGCGGGACCGAACCGCAGTGTGATCGTGGCCCCCTGCGCGCGAAGCGACGTCTCGACTGGACCCAAGAAACCCCTCCCCCGATGGATGCTTCTCCCCGCGTGGGGAGAACCGAATAGTAGGAAGAAGCACGAGATGCTGTCAAACCGGGTCTCCTGGCGGAGAGCGCCGGTCAGCGGATCGCGACGTACTCGCTGAAAATGCCGAGCTCGACTTTCCGCTCGACGTTGGTGAAACCCGCTTGTTTGAGCGCCTCCAGGATCACCGGCGGCGGCACACAGTTCTCGATCGTATCCCAGTAGTACGTCATCAGTTCCTGCGCGCCGCGCCCACCGGATCCAAGCCGGGCCATCAGCGGTACCACCCGTCCGAGGTAGAACTTGAGCAAGTGGAAAGAGATCCGGGAACCAGGCGGGGTGATCTCGAGAATCAGCGCCTTGCCGCCGTCCTTGAGCACGCGCCGGTACTCAGCGAACGTCGCATGCAGGTCCGCAACGTGCCGCAGCGCGTAGCCCATGCTCAGGAGGTCGAAGCGCGCGCTCGCGAACGGCAGCGCCTCGGCGACGGCCTGCACGAGCTCGTGTACCCCCCGATCGCGCGCCTCGCGCAGCATGCCCGCGGCCGGATCGAGGGCAACCACGCCGCCGCGTGCGCCCACGATCGCCCGGGCGTGAGCGGCGAGCACGCCGGTGCCGCAGGCGATGTCGAGCACACGCATGCCTTCGGCCAGGCCGGCCCGCAGCAGCGCCCGCTTCCGGTACCAGTGGCCAGAGCCGAAGCTCATCGCCTGGGTGATGAAGTTGTAGTGCGACGCAGACTCGTCGAACCAGGCGTTGACCTGGCGCCGCCGCTCGTCCTCGCTTGCGTAGTACCGCGTCAGCAGCGGATGCGGCCGCAGTGGGTCGGGGTTTTCGCGCGTCGGGTCCGCTGGGGAAGAGGGAGGGGCGTGCATCTTCGCCGCACAGACTAGCGCACCGGGCGCGGCTCGAAAAGCGCAGGATCGAGCTGGGCGCGCTCGAAGCTCAAGAACTCGAGCACGGTGGCGAGGCCGCGACCCTGAGCGAGGAGGTCCCGGACCTCCAGCTTGGTCAACAGCGGCCGGCCTCGCTCGTATCTGTAGGCGAGATAGAGCAGCTCGCGAGCTGGTTTGCCGTTTGCGAGCGAAAGGTGGAGCCGCCGCGGCAGGCCGTCGCTCGTAGCCACCCAGAGCACGCCGGTCCGGTACGCGAACTTGGCGGAGACGGCGGCGAGGTCAAGCACCGTGCAGGACGTGCCGTCCACGCTCTCCTCGCCCGGGCGCATCGTCGCCGTGAACATCTCCGCGAAGCGGGCGCGCGTCACGTCGGCGAGCATCGCTCCGCCGAGCAAGCGCTGGTTGGCGCTCAGCGGTATGGGCTTGCTCGCGCCGGGCACAATCAGCCAGACACGGTTGCCCACGGCGAGGATCCTGCGGTCGTGCTGCTGGCCGCCGCGGAACACGCACAGCGCTCGCTCTCCGTCCGCGACGTAGAGATCGAGATCCTGCGGCACGCCCGGCTTGCCGTCCCGTACCGTCGTGGCACGGATATGCGCGACGCCCTCGCGTCCGTCACCTCTGGCCGCGTCGGCGCGCGCGAGCATCTCCTGCGGATCGAGCGCGCCCGCGCTCGCGCTCAGCGCTGTGACCAGCATGGCCGCGCAAACCTTGGCCCGCACGGCCACAACCGCCCGCCAGGGACGCACATTAGACATGGGCGAGCGCCTCAATGATCGCGATCCTGGCGGCCCGCCGCGCCGCCAACCATGAGGCGAGCACGACGACGCCCAGCATGGCCGCGCCGGCGGTGAAATAGGCGAGCGTGTACACCTCGACGTGGATCGGCATCCCATGTGTTCCGCCCGGCGGAGCGGGAAGCATGATCCCGGAGTGGTTGAGCGCGACCGTCACGATGAGCGCGAGCGCCTTTCCGACCGCGCAGCCCACGAGGCCGAGCGCGACTCCCTCTGCCAGGAAAGTGCGCACGATCCGGCCGGGGCGGGTGCCGAGGGCGCGCAGCGTCCCGACCTCGCGCGTGCGCTCCGCCACCGCCATGATCATGGTGTTCGCGGTCGCGAGCAGAACGACGGCGGCGAGGATGAGCCCCATGAAGCCGAAGATGCCAATGTAGAGCGTGCGGACCTGGCGATAGAACGGCGACAACTCCTCCCAGGTGCGCCCAACGAGGTCGAAGCCGTTGCGCTTGAGCTGCTCGCCCAGGCGCGTGCGCGCCAGATCCTCGTGCGCCGGCTCCCTGAGCACGACCACGAGCTTGGTGACCGTGCCGGTGACGGCCAGGAGCTCAGAAGCGAGACCGACGGTGGTGGCGAGGTAGCGGTCGTTGAGCTCCTTGATGCCGATGTCGAGCAGGCCGACGACGGTGGCGTCCTGGGCATTGAGCGTTCCGTCTGGCGTGGTGGCGAGCAGCGTCACCGTGTCCCCGACGCGGACGTTGAGTGCCGCCGCCAAGCCGCTACCGAGCACCACGCCCCGCTCGGTGCCGCCGGAGAGCCACGTTCCAGCGGTGACCAGGCTCGCCACGTCCATGAGGCGGCGCTCCGGGAGCGGGAGGAGGCCGACGCCGAGGAATGGAATTGAGCGCGCGCCATTGCTGACAAGGCCGACAAAGTCGATGCGCGGCAGTACTGCCTCGACGGCCGGATCCGCGGCGAGTGCGCTCGCCACGCGATCGGCCCCGGTCAAGCCGTGCTCGAGCGTGGTGTTCTCAACGCCGCTGAAGACCGCGGGCCGGGCGAACTGCAGATGGCCGGTGCCGCTGCGGATCGTACTCTCGCGCAGACCCCTGAACGTCTGGGCCATGAAGCCGCCCGCGAGCGCGAACGACGCAAAGCCGAGCGCCACGACGGAGCCGGCAAGCAGTGTCCGGCGCGCGTTGCGACCGAGGTTGCGCAAGGCGAGTGACCAGAGCAGCATGTCGAGCCCCGTCCTCAGCCGACGCGGCCGTCACGCAGCGTGACGACGCGTCCGGCGCGCTCGACCACGGCTGGGTCGTGGGTCGCAACCACAAGCGCCATCTGCCGCTCCGCACTCACCGCGCGCATGAGGTCGAGGACGTCGCGCGTCGTCGCGCTGTCCAGGTTGGCCGTGGGCTCGTCAGCGAGCACGATCTCGGGCTCATTCGCGAGCGCCCGTGCGATGGCGACCCGCTGGCGCTGCCCGCCGGAGAGCAGATCCGGCCGCACGTCCGCCTTGTCGCCGATGCCGACCCGATCAAGCAGCGCCCGCGCGCGCCTGCGACGCTCTGGGCCCGGCATGTCCTTGAGCGTCATCGGGTACTCGACGTTCTCCGCCGCGGTGAGCACCGGGACGAGGTTGAAGGTCTGAAAGATGAAGCCGAAGCGGTCGCGTCGCATGTCGGCGAGGATGTTCTCGTCGCCCGACGCAGGCTTTCCGTCCACGATCACCTCGCCTTCGTCGGGGCGATCGAGCAGCCCGAGCAGGTTGATGAGCGTGGTCTTGCCGGAGCCAGACGGCCCCTGAAGCACGAGCACCTCGCCGCGGCGCACCTCGAGGTCCACGCCGGCCACGGCCACGACAGGGGTCGCGCCGAGCCAGTAGACGCGGGTCAGTTGGCGGCCTGCGAGGATGACGTCGTCCATGTGTCAGGTCCGACTAGCCCGGACTATTCACGAAGGTGCCTACTGCGGCCGCGGATGCGGCCGCCCTGGCGAGCGTACTCGGGCTTCGCCTCCTGCGGCGTACGGGACAGTACGCCTCGGATTCTCAGCCCTACATGCGCCCACCATGACAGCCACCTCCGCACCCTCGCTACGGCCCCTCATGAATAATCCAGGCTAGCTCCGGAGCCGTGGCAGCTTAGCCTGTCGCCCACGCGTGGGGAAGTGCCAGCTCGACGGGCACCGGCGTGAGATTGGCTTCCGCAACCGCATCGAGCAGGCCGGGCAGGACCTCGAGCACGACCGGGACGCCCGCTTTCGTGCGCGCGCTCGAGCCTTCGTGCAGGACGAGGATGTCGCCGGAGCCGAGCCCGCGCACGAGCCTGGCCAGCACACGCCGCGCGTCCGCGGTCACGGAGTCGAAGCCGCGACGTGTCCACGCCACCAGCTCAAGCCCCGCGCGCGCGAGCGCCGGCGCGAGCAGCGGGCTGCGGATCCCGGCGGGCGCGCGGAACAGCCGTGGCGTCCGGCCGGTCGCGGCCGCAATCGCGGCTTGAGCGCGGTTGATCTCATCGCGCAGCGCCGCCGGCGGGAGGAACCAGAATGCGATGCGGTGGTGGTGGGAGTGGTTCTCGACGCGATGGCCGCGCCGCGCGATCTCCGCGGCGAGGTCCGGGTGTGTCTCGACGCGTCGCCCGATGCAGAAAAAGGTCGCGCGCGCGCCGCGCTCATCGAGCAGGTCAAGCACGCGCGGCGTCGTCAACGGATCAGGGCCGTCGTCGAAGGTGAGCGCGACCTCGCCGCGTTGCCTGGCCGAGGGCGGCAGGCAGACGAGTGTCGGTCCGAGGAGCTGACTCCGCGGCCACACTCCCGCGGCGAGGAGCGCCACGTGGTCGGCTACGAGCGCGCCGACAGTAAGCGGCCACGCGCGCGGGGCAAGGATCAACGCCGCCAGTCCGCCGGCATGAACCCCGGCCGAGACGCGAAGGAGCGTGGATGGACGCCACCGGTTAGCGTGCTGGTGTTCCGGCTCGGGGGCGCTCATCGGCGCACCGAGGGTGGCGACGCTGCCAGCAGCGCGGCTCTATCGATCTTGCCGCGGTTCGTGCGCGGGATGGCCTCGACCAGTACGATGCTGCGCGGCACCTTGTAGCTAGCGAGCCGAGCTCGGCACCACGATGCGACCACGCCGTACGTCATCCTTCGTGTCTCGCACGCGACCACGGCGCGCACGATCTCGGTGGCGCCGCCGGGACTCGCGACCCCGAGCACGACGGCCTCGCGCACCCCGGGCAGCGCGGCGAGCACCGCCTCGACCTCGCGTGGGTTGACCTTCTTGCCGCCGACGTTGATCCACGCGTCGCGCCGGCCCAGGAGCTGCAGCTCGCCCGAGGGCGTCCACCTGGCCTGGTCGCCGCTTGTGAACGTGCCCCCGTCGAGGCTGTCCTGCGGGGCCGGGATGTGGCGCAGCGCGGCGGCGGCGGAGCGCACCACGACCGCGCCCTCAGCCGCATCTTCCTCGCCGTCATCGGCGCGCAGCGTGACGCCGACGCTGTCCACCGGCGTTCCCACTGTGCCTCGCTCGGCGGCGCCGCCGTCGCGGTCGTAGCAGATGCCGCCGACCTCACTCGCACCGTAGAACCCATGGACACTCAGGCCGAACGCGGCACGGAAGCGTGCGGCGACCTCGGGCGGGAGCGCCGCGCCCGCGGAGATCACGAGGCGCAACGATGCCGGCAGCGGAGGCCTCTCGGCCAGATCGACGAGCGCCGTGAGGTAGACCGGCACAGTGGGAAAGAAGGTGACATCGGCGGCCTGCGCCGCAGCGAGCGGCGCCCAAGGCCCGCCCTCGTCGGGAAGGGCGAGCAGCGTGCCTCGGCGCAGCGCGGGGAGGGCAAGGCTGGACAGGCCGTAGGAGTGCGAGAGCGGGATCGCAGCGAGCATGCGGTCGTCGTCTCTCAGGCCCATGCTCCGGAAGAGCTGGTCGTCGTCGGCGGCGAGCGCCTCCGAGGTTACCAGCAGGCCGCAAGGCTCGCCCGTCGAGCCCGAGGTGAGCTTCACGAAGGCGGCGGCATCATGCTCGGCGGGCGATGCCACGCTCGTGCGCTGTGCCTTCCAGCTCGCCGGCTGCTCGGGCCAGGCCTGGGCGCATGTGAGCGCGGCGGCCGCATGCAGGTGGGCGGCGATGCGATCGCGTTCCGCCTCCGGCATGGCGGCGTCGGCAAGTACCAGGGCGGCGCCAAGACGGCGCACCGCGACGAGCGCGGCCAGAAACGCGGGACCGTTCGGCACCGATGTGACCACGAGTTGCCCAGGCTCGACCCCGATCTCCGCCAGGGCGCGCTGCGCGACGCCCGCCAGAGCAGCAACGTCCGCGCGCGTCGCCTGGTGAAGCGGCGACACGACGAACGCCGCCTCAGGATGGCGGGCCACGTGCCTGTCGAAGGCAGCAACGATGGGGTCCATGCTAAACTTCATAAGTTCCGCCCGTCGCGGCGCTATGAAGGTAACAAGAGCCGCTGGGTAGGGTCAACAGATGTCGGACACGCTCGCGATCCGGTCGAAGATCAAGCAACTCCTCGTGGATGCCCTTCACCTGGAGGGGTTGGCCCCTGCGGATATCGCCGACGACGCCCCCCTGTTCGGCGAAGGTCTCGGGCTTGATTCCGTGGATGCCCTGGAGCTCGTGGTCGCGCTCGAAAAGGAGTTCAAGATCCGGATCCAGAGCCACGAGGTCGGCAAGGAGTCGCTCGCCTCCGTCAGCGCTCTGGCGGCCTTCGTTGAAGGACGCCTCGCCGCCGCCGAAAACGCGAATGCCGGGAGCTGATTCAGGCTCTGCTCCGTCTCGCACCGTCGTCGTAACGGGTCTCGGCGCCGTCACCGCCTTCGGCTGGGGCGCGGATGCGCTCTGGCGAGGCCTGAACTCCGGGCGAGCCGCCATCGGCGGTTTCGATCGCTTTGACAGCTCGGGCTATCGCACGCACGTGGCCGCCCAAGTTGATCTCGCGGAGGAGCCCTTGCGGCCGCGCGGAAAGCCGCGCCGAGTCTCCCTTGCGGATCGGTTTGCCATCGCCTCCGCGCGCGAAGCCGCGGCGCAGGCCGGGCTCGGCGCCGGCGCGTTTGCCCGCACTGGCGTCTACTTCGGCAGCTCCACCGGCGGGATGCTGGAGAGCGAGGTTTTCTTTGCGGCGCTGCTCGCGGCGTTGGGGGGCGGACGAGCGCCGGCCGTCGACCTGCTCAGCTCCCAGCAGTACAACGGCCCCGGCGACGCGGTTGCGCGTGCTCTCGGTGCCGGCGGGCCCGTGCAGACGATCTCGGCGGCATGCGCCTCGGGCGCGATGGCGATCGGCGATGCGCTGCGCGCCGTGCGCTGCGGCGCAGTCGAAGCCGCCGTGGCGGGCGGTTCCGACTCGCTCTGCCGCCTGACCTACGGCGGCTTCAATTCGCTGCGCTCGGTCGACGAGCGCCCGTGCCGGCCATTCCGCGCCGAGCGCGTTGGGCTCTCGATCGGGGAGGGTGCGGCCGCGCTTGTCCTCGAGCCGCTCGAGCGGGCGCGCGCGCGCGGCGCGCGGCCGCTCGCCGTCGCCGCCGGCGAAGCGGCCACCTGCGACGCGCACCACATGACCTCGCCTCACCCTAAGGGCGCGGGCGCGGCGGACGCCATGCGACGCGCACTTGCGGATGCGAGCCTCGACGCCGACGAGATCGACTTCATCAACGCTCACGGCACCGGCACCCCGCTCAACGACGCGGCGGAGCAGGCGGCGATCGCCGCCGTGTTCGGCGACCGGGCCGCGGAGATCCCTGTGACCTCGACGAAGGCGCTCGTCGGCCACCTGCTTGGGGCGGCCGGCGCGCTCGAGGCGGTGGCGACGATCATGTGCCTGCGCGCTGGCGAGGTCCACCCGATGCCGGACACGGGCACGCCCGATCCCGCGCTGCAGCTACGCCTCGTGCTGGGGAGCCCGCTGCGCCCCGAGCGGGTGCGCCACGCGCTCTCAACGAGTCTGGCGTTCGGCGGCGCGAACGCCGCGCTCGTGCTCTCACGTTTTGGAGATGACGCCCGTGGGCAGTGAGGTCGCCGTTACCGGACTGGGCACGATCGGCCCCTGCGGCCACGGGCGCGAAGCGCTCGCGAGCGCGCTTGCTGCGGGGAAGCCGGTCGCGGCCGAGGTGGACCGCAGCGCCGGTCTGCACCGCGAGGAGGGCGCGCACCTCGCTGCGCTCGTGGTCGAGCGTGACGTGTCGCGCTGGGTTCCGCCCGCGGCTGCGCGCCGGATGAGCTTTCCCTCGAAGCTCGCGGTGGCGGCGGCGCGCATGGCGCTCGCAGACGCTGGGGTCGCCGGCGACGGGGATGGCGCCTACGTCGGCGTCTACCTTGCCACCACGTTCGGCTCGGTGCTGTTCACCGAGAAGCTCTTGCGCCAGATCCTGCTCGAGGGCGCCGAGGCCGCGCAGCCGTTCTACTTCTCCGAGTGCGTCGCCAACGCCGCCACTGCGCAGCTTGCGATCGCGCTCGGCGCGCGCGGTCCCAACGTCACCATTACCCAGCGTGAGGCGGGGCCGCTGCTCGCCGTCGCGAGCGCAGCCCAGGCGGTGCGCGAAGGGCGGGTGGAGCGCGCCCTTGTCGGTGCGGTCGAGGAGATCACGCCGCTTCTGCACGCACTGCTCGACCGCTTCGACGCGCTGGCCCGGCCGCAGGGCGGGCTGCCCGAGATGCCACGGCCGTTCGACCGCCGCCGCAACGGCTTTCTCGCCGGCGAGGGCGCGACCGTACTCGTGCTCGAGGGCGAGGATGCGGCACGCGCTCGCGACGCGCGTCTTCTCGCCAGGGTGGGGTGGAGTGGCGCTGGCTTCGACGCCACGGCCAGCGTCACCGACTGGGGCGTCGGCGAGGTGACGCTCGCGGCCGGTTTGCGCGCCGGGCTCGAACGGGCGCCGGGAGGCGCCGCCTCGATCGCTGCGGTCGTGTCCGGCGCCTCCGGGTCGCGACGTGGCGACCTGCTCGAGGCGCGTGTGCTGCGCGCGGCGTGGGGCAAGAGCCCACTGCCGCCCGTGCTGACGCCCAAGGCGATTGTCGGCGAGTACGGCGGCGGTATTCTGGCGCCGGCTCTGCTCGCACTTGAGGGCGCGCCGTTTGGTCCGGTTCAGGGATTCACAGAGACCGACGCGGAGGCCGGGGTTCAGCCCGGTTCCAGCGCCCAGCGCGCGCCTACGTCGCGGTTGCTGCTTACCGGGCTGGCCTCGGGCGGGGCGGCTGCGTGGCTGGTGCTGGAGCGTGCGCCGTGAACACAACGCGCGCGGGAAGGACGGGCAATGTCCTCTGACAAGGTGGCGCTCGTCACGGGCGGAAACCGCGGCATCGGACGCGCGATCGTGTACGCGCTCGTCGCCGACGGGTGGACGGTCGCCTTCACGTGGCGCGAGCACGAGGACGAAGCGCGGCGCTTGGCGGACGCGATCGGCGCTGCGGTGCAAACGTTCCAGTTCGACCTGCGCGACCGCGCGCGGCCGGCAGAACTCATCGTCGAGGTGGAGGAGCAGCTTGGGCGGATCGTTGGCCTCGTCAACAACGCCGGCACGCGGCGCGACGCGCTGCTCGCGGCTCTCCCTGACGAGACCTGGGACGAGCTGCTCGACGCCAACCTTGGTGGTGTCTTTCGATGCTGCCGCGCGGTGATTCCGCGCATGCTGCGGCAGCGCCAAGGTGCGATCGTGAACGTGTCCTCACTGACGGCGTTGCACGGCGTGGCCGGGCAGGCGGCGTACGGCGCGGCCAAGGCTGGCATCCTCGGACTCACGCGCAGCCTGGCGCGCGAGGTGGGCTCGCGTGGGATCCGTGTCAACGCGGTTGTGCCGGGGTTCGTACCGACCGAGATGGTGGCGGACGCGCCGCCGGAAAGAGTTGCGGCACTGCGGGCTGCCGAGGTGTTGCCGGCGGGTGTGAGCGCGAACTCGGTTGCCGGCGCGGTCGCCTTCCTGCTTTCGGAGCGTGCCGCGTCGATCACCGGCCAGACCCTCATCGTGGACGCCGGCACCTCGGCGTAGTCTGATGCGGCGGGGGTCTGATGCGGGGGGGCGACGGGACAATGGCGTTGCAGGTACTCGGAGCAGGGTCCGAAGGATGGCGGCCACTCACCGGCGCACGACGGCGCGCACAGGGCAGCGAGGACTGTGATGTCCCCGGTTGCCTCCAGCGGCGGGCGCAGCGATCGCCGCGCCGAGCTGCTTCCGGCCGAGCTTGTCCCCTTGGTTGACGACCTCTTCATTGGTTCCTGTGACCTGTTCGAAGAGTACGTTCATCGGCTGGTTGTCCAGGTCGTTCGCAACCTCGGCCTCGACGTGGCCGCGCGCACGCCCAAGCAGCCCGACGAGATCGTGGCACTCTCGCGCCTGGACCCAACGCGGGCGCCGGTGACGGTGGCGTGGCTGCTCGCCATGCTTGCGTCGCGCGGGCTTGCGATCCGGGACGGTGACGGGCGCTATGTCGTGACGGAGACCTTACCGGACCTCGACCCACGCGAGGTGCTCGAGGCGCAGCAGCGCCACGACCCCTCCGCGCTGGCGTCGTACCGGCTTGCCGACCTTGCGGCCGAGCTCTACCCCGAGGTGCTCCGCGGCACCGTGAGCGGCGAGGCTGCGCTGCTCGGGCAAGAACGAATTGGCGCCTGGTTCGACTACTTCTCCAACAAGAACGTGCTCTACGCGATCAACAACCGCATCGGTGCAATCGCGGCCGAGCGCGCGCTCGGCCGCGACGGCGGTGCGGTGCTCGAGCTCGGCGGTGGACTTGCAAGCGGAACGATTGCAGTGCTGGAACGCTGCGCCCAGACGGGGCGGCTCGCGGCCGTGCGCTCGTACCGCTTCACCGAGATCGCGCCGTCATTCCTGCGCCGAGGTCAGCGAACGCTGGCAGGGAAATTTCCCGGCGTGCCGCTGACATTCGGCCGGCTCGACATGGACCAGCCGTTCGCCGACGCTGGGATCGCAGAGGGAGCATTTGCGCTCGTCTACGGCGTCAACACGCTCCACATTGCCCGCGACCTCGAGTTCACCCTGGCCGAGATTCGCCGCGCCCTTGCGCCCGGTGGCGCCCTCGTTCTCTCCGAGTGCGTACGGCCGTTCTCCGGCCGTCCCGTCTACGTCGAGTTCGTGTTCAACCTGCTCGACGCGTACCGGACACCACGGCTTGTGGACCCGTGGCGACCGAACGGCGGTTTCCTCGCGCCCGAGCACTGGGCCGCGGCGCTCACGGCCTGCGGCTTCCACAACGTCGCCGTCTACCCGGACATCGCACGCATTCGCGAGGCCTACCCTTCGTTTGTGGTGGCCTCGATCTCGGCCGTGAGCGCATGAACCCGGGCACGGACAGCAGCGTGGCAGCGCTGATCCACGCCGGGGCACGGCTCCCGATTGCCGTGCCTCCCTCTGGTCCGCTCTACGACGGGCACTTTCCTGGTCGGCCGGTTCTTCCCGGCGTCGGCCTGCTCGGGCTTGCGCTGCGCGCGCTCGCTGCGGCCGGCGCTCCACGCGCGCTGCGGGAGATCCCGATGCTGCGGCTGCGCCGCCAGGTCGCTCCCGGCGACGCTCTCGAGCTCCTCGTGCAGGCCTGTGACCCGGATGGCCGTGTCCGGCTCGAGCTGCTCCGCGGCGCCGACTTGGTCGCCAACGGCGTGCTCGTGCTCGGTGAACGGCCTGGCGCGGCCGTGGCCGCCGTCCTCCACCGGTCGCCACGCGGAACCGTGAACGTTCCGGATCTCGATGAATTGCTGCCGCAGCGGCCGCCGATGCGGTTTGTGATGGCGGTCAAGGCCCTGGGCGATGACGGTCTGACCTGCGCCGTGCGCGTGCCTGAGTACAGCGCATTCGCTGAGCTTGGCTCGGCGCCCGCGTACGTCGCTCTCGAGATGGCCGCACAGTCCGCGGCGACGTTCGAAGGTCTTCGGCGCGTTCGCGAAGGCGCGAGTGGTGGCCCCCACATCGGTTTCCTCGTTGGGGTGCGCGCCGCGCGGTTCACACGCACGGTGGTGCCGGTGGGTGAGACGCTCGTCGCGACGATTCAGCTCGCGGCGCTCGCGCCGCCGCTGGCGACGTACTCGTTCGAGGTCGGCGCCGGCAGTGACGTTGTCGCGACCGGGGCCGTGAGCACGTGGCTCACGGCCACAGGCGCCTGAAGCAGAACCACTGGTGCGGCGCCTCGCGGATAGCCCACTCGAGATCGGCCGCCACCCGTTGCATCGTCGTGGTGAGGTCCGCGGCGCGGTCGGTACTGCGCAAGGGGCGGATCGGCGGTCGGAAGACAGCGCGATAGCGCCGCCGTCCGTCGCGGAAGACGAAAGCGGGCAACAGCGATACATCGGCGGTGCGCGCGAGCGCGGCCGGACCTGCGGGCAGGGCAAACGGCCTCCCGAACAATCTCGCGTTGACCGTCTTCGCGCCCCCTCGGGGACGATCCCCTTGCACCGCGACGATGTCACCACGCCGGAGCGCGTCGAGCAGCACCAGGCCTTGCAGTGGATCGTCGCTTTCGAAGTGCATCGTGAACTGGGCCTGGGTGAATTCGGTCACGACGCTCTGGATGAACGCCTGCGCCCGCGCGTCAGCCTCGGGCTCGCGCACGAGGTGGACGTGGCGGCGCTCCATCTGTGCCGGCATCATCGAGCCGACCTCGTAGCCCCCCAGGTGGGCGGTCACCATAATGAACCCCCGGCCTTCCCTTGCGACCTCGGCCCAGTGCTCCATCGCCTCGGGCTCGATCTGAAACGGGCGATCCGTGCTCAGTCGCTCGTAGCGCTCGCTCAGGCACCAGGCGAACGTCCACATCGTGCGGTAGATGCGGAGCTGTCGCTGCCACCACCCGCACGGCCCCAGCACCGGTTCGAGGTTCGCCGCAATCGCGGCTCGGATCTTGCGCAGGCAGACAAAGAAGAGCGTGGTGAAGATTGCGACGGCGACGCCGACGAGCGACGAGGGGAGGAAGTGCATGCCCCAGCGGTGGAAGCGGTACCAGAACACCCCGGTAACGTGGAAGGCTCCAAGCAACCGACGCGACCAGCCGCTTTCCGGCGCGTGCGGCAGACGCGCCCCACGGGCCGTGGTCTTGGGATCGGTTCGGGGCTCGGGCACGGGTGGATTGTAGAACGCGGCGGCCATACTTGGCGCTCTGTGGGGGCTCTCTCGCCACGCCATAAAAGGAAGACGTAGCAGTGCTAGCATGCGGCTGACTCGACGCGATGCGAGAGGTTGTCCTCAGCGCCGCGGCCGTTCTGGACTGCCGCTGCGCCGGTCCAAGCACGGTCGCAGAAAGGGGAGCCGAGGCATGGAAACGACGACGAACTCAAGGACTTACGCTGTCATATTCTTCCTGGCGGCGGTGCTTGGGGTTGGGTTCATCTGCTACCGGGTGCTGTCGCCGTTTGTAGGCGCAATCGCGTGGGCGATCATCCTTGCAGCCGCCTTCCAAACGCCGTGGACCTACCTGGAGCGCACGCTGCCGACGCGGCGCAACCTCGCCGCCATCCTGCTCACGCTCGCAATCGCTCTCATCGTCATCTTGCCTGCGGGCCTGCTCGGCGGCGTGCTGACAAGCCAGATCATCGACGTGGCAGGTCGCGTCACGACCAAGCTCAGCTCCCTGCAGGTGCACTCGTTCTCCGACGTCGTCGCACTCCCGCAGGTGGCAAAGCTGCTTGATGGCATCCAGCGGCATGCTGGTATCTCGCCGCAGGACTTCGAGAAGCTCGCGGCCGGCTTCCTGGCCAGGGCCTCGGCAACCGCGGCAGCGTTGAGCGGCAAGCTCGTGCTTGGCGTCTTCGACGGCGTGCTTACGTTCGTGATGGTCATTTTCCTGCTCTTCTTCTTTTTCAAGGACGGCAGAGAGATGACCAAAGCCGTCTTCGATCTGCTCCCCACTGACCAAGCTGGACGCGACCAACTCAGCCGCTCCCTGCAGTCCATGTTGGCGACGATCTTTCGCGGCTCGCTGTTGTGCGCCCTCGCGCAAGGGTTGAGCGGCGGGATCGGCTGGTGGATCGCAGGCCTGCCGTCGCCGGCGCTCGCGGGCGCCACGATGGCCGTACTCTCGCTCCTGCCGGTCGGCGGAACGGCCCTCGTGTGGCTCCCGGGCGCGATCTATCTCTGGGCAACCGATCACCGTGGCGCCGCCGTATTCCTCTTCCTCTGGGGTTTGGTCGTGGCGTCGCTGCTTGCCGACAACGTTTTGCGGCCGATGCTCATCGGGAGGTCTGAGGAGCTCTCAACTCTGGTTGTGTTCCTGGGGGTTTTCGGAGGCCTCGCGGCGTTCGGACTGCTCGGAATCTTCATCGGCCCAGTCGTGCTCGTACTCGCAACGACCCTGCTCGAGTTGATGCGGCAATCTGCGCACAGAGAAGAGGCCGCGCCGCAACGGTGAGTTCGCTGGACTGCAGAACGCGCGCGCTCCGCGCGAGCGCAAAGGCGCCCGCAGCACGACAGAGGAGGCTTCGAGATGTCTGAGCCGACCAGCCGCATTGAGCGTGACTTCCTGGGTGAGAAAGCAGTCCCGGCCGACGCGTACTACGGCGTTCAGACGGCGCGGGCGTTGGAGAATTTCGCCATCTCTGGCGTGCAGCTACGTCTCTACCCCGACGTGATCAAAGCGCTCGCGATGGTCAAGCTGGCGGCTGCCCGGGCGAACTTCGACTGTGGCCAGTTCAGCCGGGAGATACTGACCGGCATCGAGGGGGCGTGCCAGGAGCTGATCGACGGCAAGCTCCACAACGAATTCCGACTCGACGTCTTTCAGGGTGGGGCGGGCACCTCGACCAACATGAATGCCAACGAGGTGATCGCGAACCGCGCTCTAGAGCTGATGGGCCACGAGAAGGGCGAGTACCAGTATTGCAGCCCGCACGCCCACGTCAACGCGTCACAGTCGACCAACGACGCCTACCCGACCGCCCTTCATGTCGGCATGGCGCTCGGGAACGTCCGCCTGGTGGCGGCAATGAAGGAGCTGATCGCCGCATTCCGCGCCCACGAAAAAGAGTTCGCGGGCGTCCTCAAGATGGGGCGGACGCAGCTCCAGGACGCCGTTCCGATGACGCTGGGGCAGGAGTTCGCGGCGTTCGCCGAGACGCTAGCCAGCGAGGTGCGAGCGCTCGAGTCGGTCCACAGCGTCCTGTGCGAGATCAACATGGGAGCGACGGCGATCGGCACCGGGCTGAACGCGCCCTCCGGCTACGCCCAGAGGTGCACCGAGCACCTCGCCAAGATCACCGGCTTTCCGATTCGCCTCGCGCCCGACCTGATCGAGGCGACCCAGGACACGCAGGCATTTGTCATCTACTCCGGTTGCATGAAGAGCTTGGCGATCAAGCTCTCGAAGGTCTGCAACGACTTGCGCCTGCTCTCCTCGGGACCCCGCTGTGGCCTGCGCGAGATCAACCTGCCGCCCAAGCAGCCCGGCTCTTCGATCATGCCGGGGAAGGTGAACCCGGTCATTCCCGAGGTGGTCAACATGGTCTGCTTCCGCGTCATCGGGAGCGACCTGACCGTCTCGATGGCGGCCGAGGCCGGGCAGCTCCAGCTCAACGTCTTCGAGCCCGTGATAGCGGCGTGCATCTTCGAGGCGCAGACGATGTTCATGAACGCGGCCCGCACGCTGCGCGTCCACTGCGTGGAGGGCATCACCCCCAACCCGGAGGTCTGCCGCCGCTACCTTGACTACAGCATCGGCACCGTGACCGCGCTCAACCCCGTCATTGGCTATGACCGAGCCACGGAGCTGGCGGCCGAAGCGATGCGGACGGGCCGTGGCATCATGGAGCTGATCCGCGAGAAAAGAATTCTCACCGAGGAGCAAATCGCCGAAGTTTTCGATCCTGTCCGCATGACGGGACGGGCCCGTCCGGCGTGAGACCGGCGGCGATAGATCTGGTCGGCTGTCCGCTCGCGCGCCTTGGTGCGGGCAGGCCGTGGATAATGCTGGCGATGCGTTGATACACCTCGGATTGCTCGAAGGGGGTCTGCCCATGACGAGGCGCTCCATTGTTTGGCTCATCCTCGCGGTCGCCGGTGCGGTGGCGGTCGCACCGGCGGGCCTCGCCGCGTCGCAGGCGGTCGTGCCGGCCGCGACGCCCGCGCTTGCGAGAATCGTCATCCTTGCCACCGGCGGCACGATCGCTGGCGCCCAGCTCAAGGAAGGCGAGCCTGGCTACAGGGCTGGGACCGTCTCCATCCCGTCACTGGTGAACGCCGCGCCCGGCCTGGCCAAGCTGGCCAGCATCAGCGGCGAGCAGATCGCCAGCATCGGCAGCCAGGACATGAGCGATTTCGTCTGGCTCAAACTCGCGCGGCGCGCCCGCGAGCTCCTCGCCTCGCCGGATGTGGACGGGATCGTAGTTACGCACGGAACCGACACGCTCGAGGAGACCGGCTTTTTCCTCAGCCTCGTCCTCAGGAGCGAGAAGCCGGTCGTGCTGGTGGGCTCGATGCGGCCGGCGACGTCGTTGAGCCCGGACGGCCCACTCAACTTCTACAACGCCGTCGCCGTCGCTGCCGACCCCGCCGCGAGGGGACGCGGCGTGCTGGTGGTGGTCAACGACGAGGTGCACCTGGCGCGCGCGATCCAGAAGAGCAACACGACCACTGTGCAAACGTTCATCTCGCCGAACCGTGGCAAGCTCGGCGAGGTCTACTACGGCAAGGTCATCTACTTCAGCTCGGCAGCTCCGCTCCAGACGACGACCACTGCATTCTCGCTCGACGGCATCGACGCGCTTCCGCGCGTTGACATCGTCTACGCTCACGAGGGAGTGGACGACACTTCTGTCAAGGCCGCGGTCGCCGCCGGGGCGAAGGGGATCGTCCTTGCCGGCGTTGGCGATGGCAACGCGACGAAGGAGATGATTGCGGCGCTCGCCGAGGCGGCCAAGCGGGGCGTGACGGTTGTCCGCAGCACCCGCGTCGGCAGCGGCTTCGTGCGTCGCAACATCGAGCTCGACGATGATGCCCTCGGCTTCGTGGCCGCGTTCGAGCTGAATCCGCAGAAGGCGCGCATCCTGCTCCGCATGGCGCTGACCCAGACGAGGGACATCCGCGAGATCCAGCGCCTGTTCGAGCAGTACTGAGATGGACCTGGCGCGCTCCGGCGCCTCGGGCCGACGAGCAGACGAACCGGATACTGAGGACGATCTAGGCCGACCTGCCGCCCGCTCCTGCTGGGTGGTGGCGGTTTGCTTCCGGCCGCTCGGCGCCGAAAGCGCGTGCGAGATCGCTGCGAGGAGCCGGTTGCGAGCTGAGGAGCGGGAACTCGGACCTTCGTTGTGTCACGGGCCTGCTCGCGTCGTCGCCGGCCTGTTCGGGCTATGCTCAGCCATGCGCGCGCCGCGAGGCAGGTCAGTCGACATGTCGGAGCCCTCGCGTTGGAAAGCCGAAGCCGGTGCACATTCCTGATGGTTTCCTGGACGGCAAGACGGCTGTGGCAGGGGGGATCCTGGCGGCGGCCGGGCTGGGTGTCGCACTGCGGCAGGCACGTCTCCATTTGCCGCCGCGCCGCGTCCCACTCCTAGGTCTCGCGGCGGCGTTCGTGTTCGCGGCGCAGATGATCAACTTCCCGGTGGCGGGCGGGACGTCCGGCCACCTGATCGGGGCCGTGCTGGCGGCTGTCCTGCTCGGGCCGAGCGGCGCCGTCATCGTCATCTCTGCCGTCCTGATCGTGCAGTGCCTGATGTTCGCGGACGGCGGCATCTCGGCGCTGGGGGCGAACATCTTCAACATGGGCGTCCTGGGCGGCGTCGGCGGTTGGGCGATCTATCGCGTCGTCGGCCGTTTGGTGAAAGGGTTGTTCGGGCTCATCCTGGCTGCATCGTTCGCCGCCTGGTGCAGCACCGTTCTCGGCGCCGCCGCATGCGCTGGCGAGCTGGCCGCGTCTCACACCGCTCCCTGGTCGGTCGTCCTGCCTGCGATGGCAGGCATCCACATGCTTATCGGCATCGGCGAGGGGCTCATCACCGGACTTGTGCTGGCGGCGATTGCCCGCGCACGCCCAGAGCTACTCCGACCGGATGCTGCGACCGAGCCGAGGCGCTCATACGGCGCCATCGTCGCCTATGGTGTGTCGATTGCGCTCGGGCTGGCTCTCTTTGCCTCGCCGCTTGCCTCGCGCTGGCCGGATGGCCTGGACCGGACGGCCGAGCGCCTCGGCTTCAAGGCGAAGGCCGTGGCAACAAGCATTCCGGCGGTGTTGCCCGACTACGAGATGCCGGGAATCCATTGGAGTGTGCTCGGCACATCCATCGCTGGAGCGCTGGGCACGGTCGTCGTGTTTGTGCTCGCATGGCTGCTCGCACGGGTGCTGGTGCCAATGGCCGATCCCCCTGACAGCACCGGACCGGGCACGGCGTCGTAGGCGCTCATGCGACACGACTTCCTCGATCGCTACAGCCGGCTTGACTCCCCGGTTCATCGCGCGCCTGCCGCCGTGAAGCTCGTCGTGGCCCTGGCACTGGTCGTGACGGTGGTGCTGCTGCCTTCGTCCCGAGCGGTCGCTCTCGCCGCTGCGACCATCGTCGTGCTCGCCGCTGCGGCGCTGAGCCGGATTCCGTGGCGGTTCCTGGTGCGGCGCGTCGTTGTGCTGGAACCGTTCGTTCTCGGCGTGGCGATCTTGGCGCTGTTCCAACCGGGCGGGTGGCGGCTGTTTCTCTTCCTCGTCGCCAAGTGCACATTCGGCCTCCTGGTCATGGTGCTGCTGTCGAACACGACGCCGTTTTCCGACCTCCTGCGCGTGCTCAAAGGCGCGCACGCGCCCGCGCTGCTGGTGACGACGCTGTCGCTGATGTACCGCTATCTTTTCGTGCTGGTGGACGAAGCGCAGCGCATGAAGCGGGCGCGCGCGAGCCGCACCTTCACACCACGGCGAACCTGGGCATGGCAGACGATGGCCACAGTCGTGAGCCAGCTCTTTGTCCGCTCAAGTGAACGAGCCGAGCGGATCTACGCGGCCATGTGCGCCAGGGGGTGGCGATGAGTGCCGCGATCGAGGTGCGCAACCTGCACTTCCGCTACGGCGAAGGCACGCATGCGCTGCACGGCGTCAGCTTCTCCATTGCCGAGGGCGAGTCTGTCGGGCTGATCGGCCCCAACGGCGCCGGCAAGAGCACCTTGCTGCTGCACCTGAACGGTCTCCTGCCCGAAGTGTGGACGGGCGAGCCCTCCGTGCTCGTCGGCGGAAACCCGGTCACACCTGGAACTGCACTCGAGGTGCGCCGCAAGGTGGGGCTGCTCTTCCAGGACGCCAACGACCAGCTTTTTTGTCCGACCGTCTTCGAGGATGTTGCGTTTGGCCCGCAGCAGCTTGGCCTGAGCGAAGCTGAGATTCGCGAGCGCGTCACACGGGCGCTCGCGCACGCAGGGATCCCGGGATTCGAGGCGCGCGCGCCGCACCATCTCAGCGTCGGTGAGAAGCGCCGCGTCTGCCTGGCGGGCGTACTTGCCTGCGAGCCCTCGATCCTGGCGCTGGACGAACCGACCTCCAGCCTCGACCCGAAAGGGCGCCGCGAGCTCAAGGAGCTGCTGCGTGGGATTACGCTCACGAAACTGATCGCGACCCACGATCTCGAGCTCGTGGTCGAGCTCTGCTCCCGCGTCATCCTTCTCGACGGAGGCGCCGTTGCAGCGCAAGGTCCGACGCTCGCGCTGCTCTCAGATGAAGAGCTCATGCTGCGCCACAACCTGGAGCGGCCCCACATCCTGCGTCACCTGCATCCCCACTGAGGGCGGGCTTGGTCGGCCGCCACTTTGGCCTGGACTCTGAGCGGGACCATGACGAGAACGGAATTGGCGTCCCCTGTGTGCCGTCAACCCGCTCAGGGCAGGATCGTCTGGACGGTTGTGGTTGGGCTGCGGAATGCCCGCGCAACGAGGAGCGGTTTACTAAGTTGACTGGAAAGAGAGGAGTTCTCTAATGGCGCGAACCAGGGGTTCCTTGACGTTTGTGGCGGTGATGGTCGCCGCCCTCGGCCTGCTCGGGTGCTCCACCCTTACCGTGAGCACTGACTACGACCGGACCGTGGACTTCTCGAAGTACAAGAGCTTCGACTTCCGGCCGAGCAAGAGCATTCAACAGCCGTTCCTGCGCGAGCGGCTGGAACGGGCGGTCACGGCACAGCTCGAGGCCAAGGGCCTGACCCGCGCGCGCGGCGCGGCCGATCTCTGGGTCTCGCTGCACGGGCGCGTCAGCCAGCGCACCGAGATCGACACGACGTCGTTCGGCTACGGCCACCGCTGGGGCTGGTGGGGCGGGATGGGCGTCACGACTCGGAGGGTGCGCAAGGTGCCGGTAGGGACGCTGATCGTGGACCTCGTGGATGCCGCTGCAAAGGAACTCGTGTGGCAGGGCAGCGCGAGCGACACGGTGGATGAGAGCGGCACGCCCGCCGACAGAGAGGCCCGTGTTAACGAGGCGGTGGCAAAGCTGTTCGCCGACTTCCCGCCTAGGTCAAGGTAATAGCCACGGCTCAAGGCTGAGACTGCGCCGGCGGCGCAGCCTGAGTACTGGCGCGGGCTGAAACGGCTGTTGAGCTCGTCTTCGCCGGCGGCTTCCCGGTTTCGCAGTTCACCTGCACCCAGCCACCGCGAATGTTCGTACGCTCGCAGTAGGACCTGCCTGTGCTGTTGGGGTTGTTAAGGTAGGCGAGGATGCTGTCGCAGCTCTCGTCCTTGTCTGGCACGACGCGGCAGACGCCCGCGAACTGCTCGTTGGTGAAGCAGCAGGGCTTGGGCGCATCGGCCGCCAGCGCCGGCATGAAGGCTGCGGCGGCCACGGTCAGGACGACGCTGGCCAAAGTGCCGCCGACCAGCCCAATTACGGATCTCCCGTCGCTGCTCATAGGCTCACCTCCGCTAGGGATGGCTTGCCGCCGTCGTGGCGACCATCCCCGGCTGCTCCTCCGCCACTGAAAAGCTCATCGTGCGCGCAACAACTCTTGCGTAAGCGATCGTGCTCCCGTTCCGGCATGTCGTGGGCGCAACGCCGGCTGGGGCGCTCACCAATGACAGGAGAGTCGGCCAGGCGACGGCTACGCATACGGTGGTCACGGGAGTCTCCTCGGCTCAGCGATCATTCTGGGCACGCTGACGGCCACCGTCAACGGCAGGACAGTTCGGCGGGGGCCACGGTGCGTCAGCCGGAGTGGGCCGTGTAACCTTGCGCTGGGCGCGCGGGCGTCCGGGAGGGGGAGTCAGAGATGGCCGAGTGGCAGCCGACCTCGCGCTCTTGCTTTCTGTGCGGGCGGGAAAACCCGGTGGGTCTCAAGCTGCGTTGGGAGAGTGACCGCGACAAGGGCGAGATCCGCGGCACAGTGACGGTGCCGGAGCACTTCAACGGCTACCCGGGTGTGGTGCACGGCGGCATCGTCGCAGCCATCCTCGACGAGACCGCCGGCCGCACGCTGCTTGTGGAGGGCGGCTTCGAGGACCTCATGGTGACGCTCAAGCTGGAGGTCCTCTACCGTCGCCCGACGCCGACGGGTGAGCCGCTCACCGTTGTCGGCCGCCTTCTGCACCGAGGCTCGGCGCGCGCCGAGGCCGAGGCCGAGCTGATGTTGCGCCACGGCACCGTCACCGCCCGGGGTAGAGTGATCCTGGCGCGCCCGCCGGAGGAAATCTCATCGCGCTGGGAACCCGAGCGTGAGCACTGGAAGGTCGACGAGGGCTAGGAGCCCATCCCACCAATCGGGTGCGGTTGCTCGTTTCATTGCCGCCTGGACCAGCGATCTGGGCTGTCGACTTTGCAGGAGCCAGTGTCAGAGGTTGCGCTGCCAGAACTCGAGCATCTTGTTGAACAGGTGGATGCGCGCCGGCCGATCGTCAATCGTGTGCTTGCGCATCGGATAGATCATCAAGTCGAATTGTTTTCCGGCCTGGATCAACTCCTCGACGACGGCCCAGGAGTGCTGCGGGTGAACGTTGTCGTCGCCGCTCCCGTGCACGAGCAGCAAACGGCCGTGGAGGTCCTTGGCCCGCTTCACGAGCGAGGTGTGCTCGTAGCCGTCCGGGTTGTCCGCCGGCGTCTTCATGTACGCCTCGGTGAACTTGGAGTCGTAGTAGCGCCAATCCGTGTTCGGCGCCACGGCGATCCCGGCCTTGAACTCCTGCGAGCGCGTTAGCGCCAGCAGCGTGAACGTACCGCCGCCGCTCCAGCCCCAGATACCGACGCGCGCAGGATCGGCCCACCCTTGCGCCTTCAACCACTTTGCGCCGGCAAGCAGGTCGGCAAGCTCGAGGTCGCTCCAGACGTTGCGCACAACCGCGTTCTGGATCGTCTTGCTCGCGCCGGTGGCGGTGCGTGGGTCCACTCTCATCACGACGAAACCTTCACGCGTGAGGATCTGGTCGAACGGGTCGCCCCAGGAGTCGGCGACGGTGGGGGACGACGGACCGCCGTACACATAGAGGATGACCGGATGCTTCTTGGCCGGATCGAAGCTCTTCGGCTTGAGCAGCCGGACCTGGAGCGGAAAGCCATCGGCGGCGGGCACGGTGGCGAGCGTCGGGCATTGCCAGTCGAGCGCGGCGATCAGGTCCGGGCGGGCCGTCGCCAGCACCGTTTTGTTTCTGCCAGCGGCGTCGTACAGCGAAAGCGATGGCGGCGTGCAGTGGGCAGAGTGCCGGTCCAGATAGAAGCGACGGTCGGAGCTCAGCGAAATCCGGTGCACGCCGTCCTCGCGCGTAAGGCGCTCCAAGCCGGAACCGTCGAGGCGGGCACGGTAGAGGTGGCGCTCAACCGGCGACTTCTCGAGCGCGGTGAAGTAGACGAAGCCCTTGGCCTCGTCCACAAACGCCGAGCCGAGCGCCTCGCCGTAGAAGCCTTCTTCGCCGCGAACGGACCACGAGCCCTTTGTCACCTGGCGCTCGAGCTTTCCTTGAGCGCTGAAGAGGTAGAGGTGCGTGTTTCCGTCGCGCTCTGACGACCACAGGAAGCGCTTGCCGCCATCGAGGTACTGCAGCTCGTGCTGGTTGACCCAGGCCTCGTCCGGGTCGCTCAGGATCCGACTCGCCTTGCCGGACGCTCGCTCCACCGCGTACAGGTCGAGGCGGGTCTGCGCCCGGTTCGTGGTCTGGACCGCCACGCTCCGGCTGTCGGGGACCCAGGTCACGCCGACGATGTACTCGTACGGCGCCTGCTCGCGGTCGAGGAACACGGTCCGGCCGCTTGCGACGTCGGCGAGCGCGAGCGTGACGATCGGATTGGCGCCGCCCGCCTTGGGGTAACGCTGGCGCAGCACCCTCGGCACCGCCGGGGCGAAGTCGGTGAACAGGATCTCGCTCACGGGCGACTCGTCGGTGCGCAGGTAGGCGATCGCGCCCGAGTCGGGCGACCACCAATAGCCGGCGTCCTCGTGGTTGAAGACCTCCTCCCAGTACAGCCAGGAGAGCGCGCCGTTGAGAACCGTTGCGGAGCCGTCGCTGGTGAGGCGTATCTCCGTCCTGGTGGTGAGGTCGATGACGAAGAGATCGTTGTCACGCACGAACGCGACCTTGCGACTGTCCGGCGAGAAACGGGCCGCCTGCTCCTTCGCAGGTGTGCGGGTCAGACGCTCGAAGCGTGACGCCGCGAGATCGAGCACGAAGAGGTCGTCGGCGAAGGAGTAGAGCGCAAGCCGGCCGGCCGCGTCGAAGCTGCCGGGCCAGGCGAGCGCTGCCGGAGCATCCTTGTCACCGAGCAGCGCTTTCAGGCTCGCGAGTGCGGCGGCACGGTCCAGCGCGGGCCGGCGCTGCCCGGTGGCGGGGTTCAGGCGCTCGATGGTGCGCTCCGCCTCCGGTTTCCTTCCGTCGAAGAGCAGCACATCGCCACCGGTGGTCCAGGCGAACTGCGGCAACTTGGTCGCATTGTCGCCCTCGTCGCTGTAGATCCACTCCACGGTGAGCTTCTGCTGCTGCGCACGCGCGGGCATCGCGACCAGCAGCGCGATGATCGCCAGAGCCTTGGTCGGCTTCATGACAGGTTCTCCTCGCTCCCGATCAGCGCCGTCATTTTCCGGCGTTCTTGACCCAGCGCTCGAGCCAGGTGTCCATCTCCCAGAGCATGTGGAGGATGTTCTCCTTCGCGGCGTACGAATGGCTCTCGTACGGCAGCAGAACCAGGCGGGCCGTGCCGCCGAGCCCCTTCACCGCCTGGAACAGGCGCTCGCTCTGGAGCGTGAAGGTGCCCGGATTGTTGTCGGCGTCGCCGTGGATGAGCAGCAGCGGCGCCCTGATCTTGTCGGCGTAGTTGAACGGCGACATCTTCTGGTAGACGCTCATCGCGTCCCAGTAGTTGCGCTCCTCCTGCTGAAAGCCGAATGGCGTCAGGCTGCGGTTGTAGGCGCCGCTGCGCGCAATGCCCGCGGCGAACAAGTCGGAATGGGCGAGCAGATTGGCGGTCATGAAGGCGCCATACGAGTGCCCCATCACGGCAACCCGCTTCGGGTCCACGACGCCCATGTCGGCGACCGCCTTGATCGCGGCCCTGGCATCCATGACGAGCTGCTCGATATAGGTATCGTTGGGCTCTTCCTTGCCCTGGCCCACGATCGGGAACTGCGCGTTCTCGAGCACCGCGTACCCGCGCACCGCCCAGAACGTCGGCGAGGCCCAGCGCAGGTAGGTGAAGCGGAACGGGGAGTCCTTCACCGTGCCGGCGGCATCCTTGTCCTTGAACTCGGTCGGGTACGCCTCCATCAACATCGGCAGCCGGCCGTCGCGCGCCTTGTCGTAGCCCGCCGGCAGGTAGAGGTTGACAGAGAGTTCGACGCCGTCCGCGCGCGTGTAATGCAGCTTTTGTTTGCTCACGCCTTCGAACGATTTGAACGGGTTCTCAAAGACGGTGATCTGTTTTGGCGCGGTCTTGGCGCCGATGGTGCGGATGAAGTAGTTGGGGAACCGGGTCGGGCTCTCGATGCGGGTGAGCAGTTGCTTTCTCTTCATGTCGAGCACGCGCACGATCGTCTCGTAGGTCGCGATGCCGTCGGCCCGCCACAGGCGCTTCGTTGTGCCTGTGGCGAGCTCGTACTCGTCCAGGAACGGCTTGTTGCCCGCGGGCGAAAAGCCTTCTCCGACGAGGTAGAGCTTGGCGCGGTCCTTGCTGAACATGAGCACCTCGCGCCCGAACGCGTTCGGCGCGGTAACGAAATTGCCGGGAAGGTGGTAGAGGTCCTCGGAGGAGTATTCGAAGGTCGGCTTCGGCTGTGCCGTCTCCTGCCTCGGGTCGATGAGGTAGGTGCGTACGTTGCGATCCTTCCACCGGTCGTCGGACACGGCAGCAAGAGCGCCGTCACCCCAGGTCACGTGGCGGTACCGGTTCTTGGTCGCGCACATGAAGCGAGCCTGCGCCGCGAACGGCGCTTCAAGCTGGTAGAGATGGTCGTGGGCGGCGACGTCCTTCGCGGGATCGCCGCCATCCTGAGCCTCGGCCCAAACCACTGTCGCAGGCACGTCGTCACGCCACGCGAAACCGCGCCGTCCCGCCTCGACCGCGTCAAACGCGATCGGGATGCTGTCCTGGAGCGGCTTGTCCGCCAGCTCTGCGACCGCCTTCCCGTTCCGGTCGACGATGTCGGCGCGGTAAGGGAAGCGCTCGTAGGGAAACAGGTAGGAGAACGGCGCGTGGATCGTCTCGACGAGCAGGAACCGGCCGTCGGGCGAGACCTCGAGTGAGCGGCGGATGCCCTTGCCGAGTACGGGCGTCGCGGCGCCGTCGAGGGCGAAGCGCGTCACCTCGCCGGTGGCGTAGTACGCGAACTTCTTCTCGTCGGCGGGGGTGTGCAGCAGGTCCTGATAGGTGCGCGACGGGGCCTTCTTCCCGATCGCCACCTGCACGGACGGGCCGACGGGCATCTCGGACGTCTCGGGGAACGGCGCAAGCGCGGGGCGAACAGAGCAGTAAAGACCACTCTCGTCCGGCGACCACGTGCACGGCGCGCCCATCACTGCCGTGAGCACGGGCGGCGTCACCCGGCTCGCCTTGCCGGTGGCGAGTTCCACCACCCAGAGCGCGAGGCCGTCGGGCAGCCCCTGCACGAACGAGAGATACCGGCCCCTGGGCGAGAAGCGCGGGTACTCGATCCGAATCGGATCCGGCAACCCCGTGACTGCGATCGGCGTGCCGGTCGCCAACGCCTGCGCCGAGACGCCGAGGAAGTACATGCCGCGCGCGGCGTCATGGTTGCGCGGGTTGATGCGCAGGCCGGCAAGGCGCAGCTCGGGTTGTGCCAGCTCCTCGAGCGTCCGGAAGCTCGAGCGTCTGAGAAACACGAGGTAGCGCCCATCGCGCTCGACGAGCGTCTGCGGGGGCTGGTCCACGTCTACGAGCTGGAGAATCTCCTGCGGCGGTTTCTGGAATGTCAGCTCCTGCTGCGCGGCCACCTGTGCCGCCGATCCACCGGCCAGCAGGCAGGTGAGCAGCGTCGCCGCCGCCCGTGTTCTCGCCATCCACACGCACCGTTTCATGTCGCTCCTCCCTTGTGCCCTCGGCGGATGAGATGTGCGCACCGCGCGGAGGGTGGCCGGCTCTTGCGGCCGCAGATGCGAACGATAGCGCGGTTTCTTCCCGCCGATGACCGGCGCTGCGCACAAGAGGCCCCGGGCTGTTTTGAAGTAGGTTGTCCATGACCTCGCGCATTGGGTGCGAACCTCTGGGCAATTGGGACGAGGTGCTCAGCCTCTGCTCGTGCGTTCGACGGATGGGCGAGAGAGCAATGCACCGCGGCCGCCGACCAGGGACTCACCCCGCGTCTGCTACCATCCAGCGCCGTGCCTGCACCTGAGCTTGTGGTCATGGCTGCGGGGATCGGCTCGCGCTACGGCGGCCTGAAGCAGCTCGAGCCGGTCGGCCCACACGGGGAGGCGCTGCTTGACTATGCGGTGTTCGATGCCGTGCGCGCCGGCGTCGAGCGCGTGATCGTCGTGCTGCGGCGTGAGCTCGAGCGCGAGTTCCACGACACCTTCGGCCGGCGCTACGCAAAGCGCGCCGAGGTCGTGTACGCCTTTCAGGAGTTCACGGATGTGCCGGACGGCTTCGCGACTCCGGCGGGCCGCGTCAAGCCATGGGGCACGGGCCATGCGGTGCTCGCCGCGCGGGCGGCAGTCCGGGCGCCGTTCGTCGTCATCAACGCCGACGACTGGTACGGGCCGGAAGGCTTTGCTCTCCTGAGCACGTTCCTGTCGCAACCGGCCAAGACGCCACCCGAGCGCTACGCCATGGTCGGCTACAGGCTGGGCAACACGCTCTCCGAGCATGGCAGCGTAGCCCGCGGCGTGTGCGCGACCGACGCCAACGGCTTTCTCGTCGCCATCCGGGAGCACGAGAAGGTCGAGCGCCGAGGCGACGGCGCGCTGGTGAACCGCGGCGCGGACGGGCGCGAGCGCGGCCTGGGCGGCGACGAGCTCGTGTCAATGAACCTGTGGGGGTTCCAACCTGGAGTGATGCAGCACTTGGAGGAGCGCTTGCGCGTCTTTCTCGCCGCGCGCGGCGCCGACCCCGGCGCCGAGTTCTACCTGCCCACGGCGATCAGCGAGATGATCCACGACGGCATTGCGACCGTGAAGGTGCTCGCGACAAACTGGCCCTGGTTCGGCCTCACCCACCGCGAGGACGCAGAAGTTGTGCGCGCGCGCCTGCTCGCTCTCGTCGAGGAAGGCACCTACCCCGCACGGTTGTCGGCCTGACATGGCTGCGGGTGCGGCCAACAGCGCCAGCGAGCTCGCCGCCGTCGGACGCCATTTCGCGATTGAAGGCGCCTTCCTTAGCGCCGAGCGCTACGGCAGCGGGCACATCAACGCGACTTTCGTCGCCAGCTATGGCGCGGCGGGACAACGGGTGCGCGTTGTCCACCAGCGCCTCAACCGCGGCGTTTTTCCCGACCCCGAGGCGGTGATGGAGAACATCGCCCGCGTCCTCGACCACCTGTGGCACAAACTCCTCGCTGTGGAGCTCGACGACGTGCAGCGCCGGGCGTTGACGTTGGTACCCGCCCGCGACGGCCGGGTGTGGTGGGTCGACGAGAACGGCGAGGTCTGGCGGACCTACGCCTTCATCGAAGGCGCGACGACCTTCGACCAGGTAATCTCGGCGCAACAGGCATTTGCGACGGCGGCGGCGTTCGGCACCTTCCAGCGTCTCCTGCTCGACCTGCCGGGACCGCGGCTGCACGAAGTCATCCGCGACTTCCACCACACGCCGAGGAGGCTGGCAGCGCTGCGGCGCGCGCTCGACGCGGATGCCGCCAACCGCGCGGCGCTGGCGCGTCACGAGATCGAGTTCGCGTCCACGCACGAGGACCTGGCGTGGGGATTGCTGCGCCTGCAGGAGCGCGGGACGATCGGCGAGCGCGTGGTCCACAACGACACCAAGATCAACAACGTCATGTTCGACGAGGCGACTGGCGCGCCGTTGTGCGTCATCGACCTCGACACCGTCATGCCCGGGCTCGCCCTCTCCGACTTCGGCGACATGGTGCGCAGCGCCGCGGGCACGGTCGCGGAGGACGCGCCGGACGCGCGCGCCATGGCGGTGCGGCCGGAGATCTTTGGCGCCCTGGCCGCCGGGTTTCTGAGCGCGCTCGGAGAACTGGTCACGCCGGCCGAGCGCGACAGCCTCGTGCTCGCCGGTATGGTCATGAGCTTCGAGTGCGGCGTCCGTTTCCTCACCGACTTTCTCAACGGCGACCGCTACTTCCGGGTGCACCGTCCCAGCCATAACTTGGACCGCTGCCGCACCCAGTTCGCCCTCGTGCGCTCGCTCGCCGAGCGTGAAGACGAGCTGCGGCGCCTGGCCGAGACGATCGCGCCCGGGCGCCTACCGTAGGCTGCGCGTGAGCACGTCCGCCGCAAGAAACTGCTGCCAGAGCGCGCGCCACGTCGGCCAGTCGTGGCGTCCCGCGGTGGTGAAGACGCGCTCAGGAGGCAGTACCGCCGCCAGCAGGCGATGGGCGGCGGCAAAACGGTCGTCCGTTCCGTAGCCGAGGTAGAGCAGAGGCAGGCCGTTGTCCGCCGCGCCATAGCGCTTGAGGAAGAGCCAGAGCCGGCGCTGGAAGTCGTCGGCTGCAACCGGCACTGCGAGCTGCCAGTGGGCGACGCCGCCCGCGGCTGTGATCTCCGCGATCACCGGGTTGTCGCCGAGGTACGGCGCCAGCAGGAGGATGCCGTTGACATCTCCCGGGTGGTTCTCGGCGTAGACCAACGCTCCCAGACCGCCCATCGAGATACCGACGAGCCAGATCTGCGTGACACCGCGTGCCCGTGCCGGCGCGATCACGTCGGCGCGCAGGCGTTCGTCGATTGTGCGGCGCAGGTAGTAGCTGACGCTGGCATCGGGCGACACGACCTCGGCGGCGACGCCGTGCTCGGCAAGTCGGCGGTCGAAGCCTGCAGCCGCGAACTCCTCGGGCCTGCCGCCACGGCCGGGGAGGAGGACGACGAGCGAGTGGTTTCCCGCGGCCGCCGGGGTGAGCACGAGCGTGCGCATCGGAACCGGCGCAGGCCGGAGGGCGCCGCAGCCAACGCAGATCGCCGCCAGGGCGGCGAGCGCGGCGCCCAAGCAGGCGCGGCGGTCGGTCAACGTAGCCACCACAGCACTCTAGGGCGTGAGGCGGCGCGCGTCCAGCCGTGACCCGGGTGACTGAAAGGGGCGTGCTCTCACGCGACCAAAGCGGCCATCGTCTCGGCCGGGAACGGTCGGCCATGGGCCGGGTAGATGGTCGTCACGTGCCGGGAAAGCAAGCGGCGCCAGCTCTCCTTGAGTAGCGGCATGTCATCTGCGTAGATCGGCAGCGAAGGCCGCCGGCAAAACGGGAAGCCGTTCATGGCGCAGTCGCCGACGAACGCCTCCCCCGAATCGAGCAACAACGTGACCGACCCCGGGGAGTGGCCAGGGGTGTGAATCACCGTGCCGGCAACGCCGAACGGCTCGAGGGCGAAATCCTCATCGCCAAGCACAACGTCGGGCGCGAGCGGCGTGATACGAAGGAAAGGCAGGTACAGTGGCTTGAGGATGATGCTCTCGGAGAGGCGCCCCCAGCGCGTAACGCCCGGCGGCATGGCCACGGTGCCGTGAGCGAGAAGAGCGGCATCGCCGGCGTGCATCGCGACCTTGGCGCCAGTGGCCGCGCGCACTTCGGTCGCCGCGCCGATGTGGTCGAAGTGCCCGTGCGTGACGACGATCAATCCGGGGTTCACGACGCCGTCGGCGACGGTGGTCAACTTGCGCAGCACCGTCTCGCCTTTGCCCGGCTCGCCGGGATCCACCAGCACCGTGCCGCGGTCCCGGATGAGATAGGTATTGGTGACACCGACTCGAACCCACTGGACATCCATGTATGCCTCCCGGCTCGCGTCGCGTTTCCCTGGGGTCTGAGTTTGTCCCTGTCGCGCGCGACGGCCTCACAGCTCACTACCGCAGTGGCGCTTGACCTCCCCGATCCACGTGTACGGTTGTGGCCGATCCGATGCGGCAGTTCGGCGATGGCGTTACGCTCCGATATTCGCGGAGCATGCTAGCACCGCTACACCGGCCGGCCGCCGGGTCGTCCGTGCCTGCCGGCAACCGTGACGTGCCACAACGGCGCGCGGCTCCGCTATAATGCACGCCGCATCGTCCCGTCAAAGGGCGGTGGTGCGCCGGACAGGCCCAAACGAGGGCCGAGGATGGATCCGGGCAAGGGGGTTCGAAAATGAAGTTGTACGTCGGCAATCTGTCGTATGAGACCACCGAAGGCGAGCTCCAGGAGCTTTTCCGCGCTTTCGGCAACGCGGAGTCGGTCCGCATCGTGACCGACAACGAGAGCGGAAGGTCCAAGGGCTTCGGCTTCGTTGAGTTCAGCGATGACAAGGAAGCCCAGGCCGCGATCGCAGGCCTGAACGGCAAGGAGGTGCGCGGGCGCACCTTGACCGTCAACGAGGCCAGGCCCAGGCCGGAGCGCGGCGGTTCCGGTCGCGGCGGCTTTGGCGGCGGCCGCGGTGGCTTTGGCGGGGGCCGCAGCCGCTACTGAGCTCTCCGGCAGCGGGCAGCGCGCCCGCTCGCCAAGGTTGCATTGCCGAGAAGCTCTGGGCCGCGCGTTCGCGACCACGGACGCTGATCAGAGGGTCGGGTCGCGGGGGCCCACGCCGGGTTGGCGGTGGGTGGATGTGACGGCAGGGGTGGTGGAGCGTCCGCATGGTTCGGACGCCAACGTCATGTCGTCGCAGGAGTGGGCGGCCGGTTGCCGAGTCCATGGAGGTAGGTATGGCTGTAAAACATCGAGCCACGTTCGCCAAGCGGGAGCGCGAGCGCGCCCGGCAGCAGTACCGCGAGGACAAGCTTGCCAAGCGTCAGCAGCGGCAGGCTGAGAAGAAGGAGAGACCGCCGCTTGCTCCGGGAGAAGACCCCGATATCGCCGGCATCGTGCCCGGCCCGCAGCCGAGGAGCGACGACTGACAGCCTTGTGTCGGGCACGTTGCTCGGGTGTGTGTGCCGGCGTTGCGTTTGACTCGAGCCCGTCCGGCGCCCATCGCACAGAGTTCCGTCACCAATAGCAATGTCCAGTGCCGTGGGCGTGACCCGCTCGGTCGGTGTCCGTTCTGCAGGGGTGTCGCTCTTCGCGCGCCTCAGGCCGAGCTCGGCCCGGACGTGATCGCTGCCAGCGCGTCGAGCAGGCGGTCGGCTTCCTGCTGCGTGTTGTAGTGCACGAGGCCGATGCGCACCATACCGCCGCTCGTTTCCACGCCCAGCCGTTCGGTGAGGTTGAGCGCGTAGTAGTTGCCGTCCCAGACGCAGATGCCGCGGTCAGCCAGGAGCTGCGCCGTTACGCGCGGGTGCTGGTTTGCGATGCGAATGGCGAAGGTAGGCACGCGCTCGTGCAGCCGGGTGCGTTCCGTGATGCCGTAGATGCGAACGTTGCGCAGCACACGCAAACCGTCGAGCATGAGGCCGGCGAGCTCATGCTCCCAGGCGCGGGCGCAGGACATGGCGCAGTGGAGCGTCGCCGCGCGCGGCGAGCGGAAGCTGCCGCCGGCCTCAACCGGGAACGCGGTTCCGAGCCATTCGAGATACGCCATGGTGCCGAGCAAGCCGGCGAGCCCCTCATGGTTGAGCGTGCCGGTCTCGAGCTTCCCAGGAAGCTGCGGATCGGCCGGTCGTACCTTGTACGCCGGCAGCGCGTCAAGCGCCTCGTAGCGCCCGAACAGCGCGCCGAGGTGTGGGCCGAAAAATTTGTACGGCGAGCACGCGAGAAAATCGCAGCCGAGTTCCTGCACGTCGATCGGTCCGTGCGGAGCGAAGTGGACGGCATCAATGAAGCTCATGGCGCCGACGGCGCGGGCCATCTCCACGATGCGCTTCACCGGGTTGATCGTGCCGACCGCGTTCGAGGCATAGCCGACGGCCACCAGCTTCGTGCGCGGGCTTACGTAGCGGTCGAAGTCGTCGAGCTTGAGTGTGCAGTCCGTCTCGTCGATGTCCACGACGTGCACTCTGACGCCGCGCTCCTGCGCCATGAGTAGCCAGGGAGAGAAGTTGGCGTCGTGGTCGAGGCGCGTGAGCACGATCTCGTCGCCGCGTCCGAGAGTGGCGCCGATCGAGCGCGAGAGCGCGAACGTGAGACTGGTCATATTCGCGCCGAAGACGATCTCCTCTGGCCTGGTCGCGTTGAGAAAGTCGGCCATCACCTCGTGAGCCTCGGCGAGGATGGCGTCGCTCTCCACGCTGGTGACAAAGACGCCGCCATGATTTGCGTTGCAGCGCGCGAGGTAGTCCGCCATCGCGTCGATGCACGAGCGCGGCACCTGGGTCCCGCCCGGGCCATCGAAGTAGACGAGCGGTTGCCCCTGGTGGCTGCGTGCGAGGGCGGGGAAGTGAGACCGAACCTCAGCGACGTCGAGCATGTCGCCTCCCGAGAGCGCGCGCGGCGGGCACGGCGCTGTTGCCAGCGTAGCACCACGCTCCGGACCCACCTTGGGCTGTCAGCCGACGCGGACGCAGCGCATCGAGAGTGAGCCACCCCAGATCTTGTCGGCGAAGAAGCTGACCCGCTCGCCCTCGTGCTGCAGGCCAAGGACGTAGAGCAACGGCAGGTAGTGCTCCGCCGTGTTGACCGACAGCTCGGCGGCCTCGCCGTGGCGCTCGAAGTGAATGACGGCGTCGTGGTCGCCGGCGAGAATCCAGCGCGCAACCCGGGCGTCGAAGTCGAGCGCCCAGTCGAACGCGGCCTCGCGCCAGACCATGAGGCGCAGATTGTGCACGATGTTGCCGCTGCCGAGGATGAGCACGCCGTGCTCGCGCAACTCGCGCAACTGGCGCCCAAGCTCGTAGTGAGATGAGGCGTCGCGGGTGCGGTCGAGGCTGAGCTGCGCTACGGGGATGCTCGCGTCCGGGAACATGCGGCAGAGCACCGACCACGCGCCGTGGTCGAGCCCCCAGCTCCGGTCGGGCTGCACCTCCTGCGTCGTGATCAGGGCGCGCACCTGCTCGGCGAGCTGTGTCGCGCCCGGGGCCGGGTACTGGAGCTCGAACAGCTCGCGCGGGAAGCCGTAGAAGTCGTGGATCGTGGGCGGTCGCTCCGTCGCCGTCACGAAAGCGCCGTCGGTCTCCCAGTGGGCGGAAACGCACAGGATCGCCCGCGGGCGCGGCAGCTCCTTGGCGGCCGTGCTCCAGCCGCGGCTGAACTCGTTGTCCTCGAGTGCGTTCATCGGGTTCCCGTGACCGATGAAGAGCGCGGGCATCCGGTGCGTTTCCATGGCTCCCTCCGGCAACACCGCAACATACAATTCTGCCTGTTTCTTCCGTGACATGCGTCGCTCGTGCTCGTAACCGGGGTTTGCGCGGAGCTGCCCGGCGCCTGTTGACAGGAGGCGCGGGCGATGGCAAGATCCAACCCCGATGCACGCTGAGAACAAAGCCCCGAGCTTCACGCCTGCCGCTGCCGGCTGCTGGTGGTGGTATCCCTGCACAAACGGAGGGCGTGTGGCCGCCGGCTAGTTCGCACCGAACGCTATCACACAGCCCTCCGGCGCGCCGGAGGGCTTTTTGTTGCCCGAAATGGAGGATAAAGACATGAAAGCGATTGGCAAACAGGCCACGACGAAACCCAACCACGGCACGCGCGGCAACGTGATCACACTGCCCATGAGCGAACTGCCCACGCGCTGGTACAACGTGCTGGCGGATCTGCCGGTGCCGCTGGCGCCGCCGATCAGCCCGGCGACGGGGCAACCGGTGACGCCCGACGAGCTCGGGCGCCTCTTCCCGCCGGCGCTCATCGAGCAGGAGATGAGCCCGGAGCGCTTCATCCCGATCCCGGAGGAGGTGCTCGACATCCTCGCCATGTGGCGGCCGACGCCACTGGTGCGCGCGCGCCGGCTGGAAAAAGCGCTTGCCACTCCGGCGCGCATCTACTACAAGCACGAGGGCGTCTCTCCAGCGGGAAGTCACAAGCCCAATACCGCGGTGCCGCAGGCGTACTTCAACAAGCTGCACGGCATCAATCGGCTCGTCACCGAGACTGGCGCCGGCCAGTGGGGCAGCGCGCTTGCGTTCGCCACCCGGATTTTCGGCATGACCTGCCGCGTCTTCATGGTGCGCGTGAGTTACGACCAGAAGCCGTACCGCCGCACGTACATGCGCCTGTTCGGGGCGGAGGTGTTTCCGAGCCCCTCGCCGCACACCGCCGCCGGCCGGACGATCCTCGCGCAAGACCCCAACAGCCCGGGCAGCCTTGGCATCGCCATCAGCGAGGCGGTGGAGGAGGCGGCCGGCCGCGACGACACCAACTACGCTCTCGGCAGCGTGCTCAACCATGTTCTCCTGCACCAGACCGTGATCGGGCAGGAGGCGAAGCGGCAGCTCGAAATGGTGGGCGAGACGCCGGCCTTCATCTTCGGCTGCCATGGCGGCGGCTCCAACTTCGGCGGCATCGCGCTGCCGTTCGTGCCGCAGATCCTCGCCGGCGAGAAGATCAGCGCCATCGCGGTCGAGCCTGACAGTTGCCCGAGTCTCACGCGCGGCCGCTTCGCCTTCGACTACGGCGACACCGCCAAGCTCACACCCATGGTGCGCATGTACACGCTGGGACACGACTTCATCCCACCCGCGTCGCACGCCGGCGGCCTGCGCTACCACGGCGCCGCGCCGCTCGTGTCGGCGCTCCTCAACGCCGGGGTGATCGGCGCCGAGGCGGTGGCGCAGGGCGACGTGTTCCGGAGCGCCGAGTTGTTCGCTCACACCGAGGGCATTATCGCGGCGCCGGAGTCGGCGCACGCGGTTGCGGCGGTGGTGCGCCAGGCGGTCGCGCTGCGCGAAGAGGGCAGGGAAGCGACGATCCTGTTCTCCCTCTCCGGCCACGGCCTGCTCGACTTGGCCGCGTACGAGGCCTACCTCGACGGCACGCTGCCTGAGCAGCCTGACCCAGCCAGGGAGATCGCGACGGCGCTCACCTGCCTGCCCGAGGTGCACCTGTGATCATCATCCTCGAACCCGACCTCGCCGAACACAGGGCCGCCGTGAGCGCGATCCGCGCCGTGGCGGAGCGCTACCCCGGCGTGACGGTGAAGCCGTACGAGTTCCGGGGCACCAGCCACCGCGTCACGGAGGTGCACCTGCTCGGCTCGACCGGAGCGGTGCCGGTCGCGGCGTTCGAGGGGCTGCCGGGCGTGCGGCAAGTGGTGCGCGTTTCGGCCAAGTACCGGCTCATCGGCCGCCACGACCCGGCGCACGAGACCGTGGGCTTCGAGCACAACGGCGTGCGCATTGACGACCGGTCGGTGCACCTTTTCGCCGGCCTGTGCGCGGTCGACACCCCGGCGCACGTGGACGCCATGATGGCCGCGCTCGCCCGCGAGGGCATCGTCACCACGCGCATGGGCGCCTACAAACCGCGCTCATCGCCGTACGACTTCCAGGGGCTCGGCAAAGAGTGCTTACCCTGGGTGTTCGAGACGGCGGGGCGGCACGGCATCAGGCTCATCGCGATGGAGACGACCGACGCTTCTCACCTTGACGAGATCTGGCAGGCACTCGAGCGCGCCGGTCATCCCACCGCGGTGATGGTCCAGATCGGCACCCGAAACGCGCAGAACTACGAGCTGCTGAAGCAGATCGGGCGGCAGCAGGAGTTTCCGGTGCTGTTCAAGCGCGGTATGGGGATCACGCTCGAGGAGTCGCTCAACGCGTGCGAGTACGTCGCCAGCGAGGGCAACCCGCGCATCATGTTCTGCCTGCGCGGCGTCAAGTCGCACCTCGGCGAGCCGCACCGCAATCTCGTGGATTTCGCACACGTGCCGGTTGTGCGGCGGCAGACCAGGCTTCCCGTGTGCGTTGACCCCTCGCACAGCGTGGGCTCGAGCTCGCGCGCGCCGGACGGCTTGCCCGACATCTTCCACGCCGCGGGCCAGGGGATCGTGGCGGGCGCCTCGGCGGTGCTGGTGGACTTCCACCCGCACCCCGAGCGCGCCTTGTGCGATGGCGCTCAGGCGCTCACGCTCGACATGCTGGGTCCGCTCGTCGAGCACGTGCAGCGGGTGCGCGCGGCGTACGAAGCGTCGGTCGCGGCGATCGCGAGCGGGAGCCAGCCGGCCCAGGCGTCGGCGTAGCCGGGATCAGCCTCACGGGGGAGTCTCGCGTCGGGCCGCTGAGCCTCGTGTGAGGGCTCGCACCGCGGCGCTCGCGGCGGCGCTGCGATGATGACGCTCGTGGTCTCTCACCATTGTGGACGGGTGCCGGGGTTGCACGAGCGCGAGTATCATCGTTGGCAGGGAGCCGCCATGAAAGTGAACATGACCGTGAAGCGGAGGATCGTCTTCAACGGCAAGGAGTACGACTCCATCGAGGAACTGCCGGAAAACGTCCGGCGCACGCTCGAGAACGCCACCGCCGGCTCGCTGCCATCCGCTGCGACGGGCGCTGCGGCCAGCGCCAAGGTCAGGATCATGTTCAACGGCCAGGAGTACACGAGCGTGGATGCGATGCCGGCGTCGGTCCGCCGCATCTACGAGGGCGCGCTCGCCGCGGTGGAGAGTGGCGGGGCGGCCGGTCAGGTTGGCGCCGCGATTCGGGTCGCGCCCATGGCGGGAGGTCCCGAAGCGACCTCGGCCGGCGGGCTGGCCGTCTCGGCCACACCGATCGAGCCTGGCGAAGCGAGGCCGTGGCCGTGGCGGCTGATCTTGGCGATCGCCGCGCTGGTCGCGTTCATGCTGCTCCTCTTCTACATCCGCACCCACCGGCCCGGATACCACTGAGGCGTCACAGCGCCCACGCGCACGACGCTTGCCCTCCGTTCCTTCACAGAGGCGGTACTCACTCGACCTGCGGTCCCTTTGGCCACCTGACCGGGCGACGCTCCTCGCGGCGAAAGCTGGGCGCGGTGCTGCGGTTCGTGCATGGGGAATCGCGCGCTGCCGGAACGCGTGAGATCGGGGCCATGGCCGGGACGCTGCCGGCATGGCGCGGCGAACTGCGGGTGGATCGTGCCGACGGGGCCGTGTCATCATCCGAGCGTGTCTGGTTGCCCCGACTTGCTACGGCCGCAGTTGCAGTGCGTAAGAACTGGGGGCTGCGCGGTGAAAGCGCAGAGCTGGCTAGCAGCGGCGTGCAGCGGGCGGCTACTGGCTGCCACTCGTGGCGGCCGTTGAAGGGCGGTTGTAGGCACTTGGGAGACAGATGACCCTCTTCGTAGCCCTGTGGATTGTGGTGGCGCTGTTCCCGATCTCCGAGATCGCTCTTGCCTTGGTGAAGCGAGCGAACCCACAGACCGCTCACCTCGAAGACCGTGGCTCCATGCGGCTGCTCTGGCTCTCAATCCTGATCGGCGTCGGGCTCGCGATTGCGGCGCAGTGGCTTCCATCCGCTCGCCTTCCAGGGCCACGCCCGTTCCTCCGTCTCCTCGCGCTCCTCCTCTTGCTGGCCGGGTTGACCATGCGCTGGGTGGCTATCCTGACGCTCGGGCGACTGTTTACGGTCGACGTCGCCATTCAATCCGAGCATCCCGTCGTCGAGGTCGGGGTTTATCGCTACGTCCGCCACCCTTCGTATGCTGGGTTGCTGCTCGCCTTCCTCGGCCTGGGCGTGTTTTTCGCCAACTGGCTGAGCATCTTCGG
>Ga0209048_10000132_pt1 | contig 76504 bp, 80 predicted proteins | sample FrelakmetCRP12CR_FD_187146 | JGI IMG/M metagenome (GOLD analysis project Ga0209048, IMG submission 187146) | Freshwater lake sediment microbial communities from the University of Notre Dame, USA, for methane emissions studies - CRP12 CR (SPAdes)... | ecosystem: Environmental > Aquatic >...
ACCCGGCTCATGGGCATCTTCATGAGCATGGACACGATGATCGGCCGGGATTTCGAGAAGGGTCTGGCGCGCCTCACCGAAGCGGCTCAGGCCTAGCTGCCATCCCCTCTCTTGTGCTCGTTTCGGGTGTTCTCCCCCGGCCCGCACCTCCCAGACGATGTCGGCCGATACCCCTTCACCCGGCGGTGCGAAGGAGTCTCGTCTCGCCGAAGATCGTGCTGTACAACAAGCGGCCCTCGTCGTCGATGGTGACGCCGCCACCGAGGATGTTGAACTGCGATCCGCCGACGACGTACCGGAAGGCCGGCGCTCCGTTGCTCCAGTCAATCGGCTTGATGGTCCACTTCCGGTCCCGGGCACCGCACGTGTACACGAGATCGGAGGCCGGGGAGACCAACGGCACCGAGTTCGGCGACGACACCGTCGTGCACACCCACGCCTGGTCGAACCTCCGACGGGTTGGATCCCACTCGAACTTGTGGAGCCCGTGCGGCGTGCAGGCCGGGTCGTGCCCGGCGAAGAGGCACAGCAACCGTCCGCGGACGCCCTCCAGTCCGGGAGGCGTCGCGGCGGGCTCGTTGTTCACGCCCTCCGGGTAGGTACGCGTCGGGTATGACTTCGTCGCGCAATGGATCGAACTGCGCGCCTTCTGCACACGCGTTTGGAGAGGCGACGGTCAGACCGTGTCAGGCGTCGGCGAAGACGGAGCGCAGGGCGCCGACCGGTATTGCCTCGGGGTAGACGTCGGCGAGTGCCGCCTTGAGACTGGGGTCGTCGAGCAGCGCGAGGTCGAACCGGACAGTCGAACCCTTGTGGGCGAGGTCGTCGTTGAACGCGTCGGCGACGTCCTGCATCGAGAGCGTGTCGCCGGTGCGTTGCGCTCGCTCCGCCGCGGTCGGGTACACGTCGGCCTTCCACAGCACGCTGACCCGGAACGCGTCGAGGGGTGCCCGGTACTCGAGCGCACCGTGGTCGGTCACTGCCCAATCACCCGTGGTATCGGCGACCGGCGCGAGCTTGGCGCTCGGCGTGACCAGGCGCGTGCCTGCATCGAACGGACCGACCGGGCCGACCTGGTGGAACATCCCGTGGTTGTCACCGATCAACGCCGTGTTGGCCATGGCGCCGACGTGCTGTCGCGGCGGATGGTCGGGGCCATCCGGCCAGTACAAGAGGCCACCGCCATCGTCGACGTCGTTCATCCACCAGATCGCGGTGGCTTGCACGATCTCGAACCGGTCGAACAGGCCGGACCACAACATCGCCCGCAGCAACCACATTGGCGTGTTCGTGCGATCGCGTCCGTGAAACCGGGGGTTGTCGGTGTGCGCCGGGCCGCCGTCGGCGATCGCGGCCATCAGGTTCACGTAGACGCTCTTCGGCTCGACCACCTCGGCCCCGTAGAACGCCCGTGCGGCCTCGATGTAGCCCTCGTGTTGGAGGAAGAGGTCCGATCCCTCGGCGGCAAAGGTGTCGTGTACCCAGTCGTTCTGGAACCACATCGGTCGGGTGCGCGCGTGGGGATCCGCGCCCGGGCTGTACCAACCACCGAGCGGCGAGTACGGCGCCTGAGCCTCCAAGAGGCGCACGACGGTATCCAGGTCGCCGATCACCTCGTGCATCAACACCGGCGGCTCCGAGTATCGGATACCCATCGCTACCTCCCGAACGTGTTGCGGCGGACAGTACCCTGGCTGGGCCGGTACGGGACGACTTCAGCGTTGTCTGGAGCGCGTTGGCCGAGGCTGCGGTGGGGTCGGTGCGTGTTGTAGTGCTCGACGTACGCGCGTAGGAGTTGTTCGAGTTGCCGGTGGTTCCGGATCAAGGTGCGGTCGAGGAAACCCCCGGCGAACGGTTCCGACCCAGCGATCCGCATACGCGTTCCGGACCGGGGTGCGCGGTCGCGTGCGGATGATCGTCGTCCCGCCGTTGCGGAAGACCTCAGCGAAGCCGGCGATGAACTAGCCGGTTCTCATTGCGGTGGGCTCGTTTCGTTGTTCGTGATGCCTGTACTGCCCCCGGGCGAACGTTGCTGACGCCACGCTGATCAGCCAGAATGTGTTCATGATCGATCACCTCGCAATACAGTGCGCCAACGTCGCTGCGAGCGCCGCGTTCTACGATGCCGTACTCGCCCCGCTGGATGGAGAGCGAGTGATGGACTTCGGAGAGGTCATCGGCTTCGGCGTCGCGTCGAAACCCGACTTCTGGATTGGCCCACAGTCGACCGGGGCCGGTTTTCGTGAGTCGCATGTCGCGTTCGCCGCGTCCGATCGCGCGGTCGTACGAGCGTTCTTCGACGCCGCGGTCACCATCGGCGCTGAGGTGTTGCACGAGCCCCGGGTCTGGCCGGAGTATCACCCCAACTACTACGGCGCGTTCGTGCGCGACCCCGACGGCAACAACCTCGAGGCTGTCTGCCACACGCCTGAATAGCGCTGCCCTCGGCGGCATCGGCCGGAACGTCGATCTGTGCGGCCTGATGCTCGGCGTGACGGCGAAGCATGGCCAGTTCTCGTCGCAGAACGAGGATCGCGGCATCCTGGGACGGGGGCGATCGTGGATGCCTCTATTCAGCACCCATCCGCGCGACCTCCTAGGAGAGGATGTCCTTGCGGCGGAACCACCACCACGCGATGCCGCAGAACAGCAACACGTATCCGATTGGGAGCAGCGCACCCCGCACCATGTCGCTCGAAGCCCCATGGGTCGTGAACAGATCGGACCAGGAATCGAAGTAGTGCGTGGGGAGTGCGTAGCGGATCGAGCCGACCGCCGTGATCGCATCGACGATCGAGGACACGACGTAAAGGCCGAATGCCGCGAAGATGGCACCGGCGGGGGCGTCGGTCATCGTAGAGACCATGAACCCGAGCGCGATGACCGGCGATAGACCCCAGAACACGTACACCGTCGCGAGCGCGAGGTTGCGGATGATCTCGCCGTTTGACTGCTGGAACCCAAATCCTCCGGGGATCGACAGGTCGATCGGGTGCCATCCGAACGCGATACCGCCGACCACGAGCCCGGTGATCGAGATCAGTACGGTAGCGATCAACGCGAGCAACGCCGCGGAGGCGAGCTTGGCGCCGAGGAGGCGCCCGCGACCGATCGGACGCACGAGGAGCGCGCGCAGGTTCCCCCAACTCGCCTCGGATGCGATCGCGTCACCGGCGAACATCGCGACGACAATCACGAGCAGGAAGCGGCTCATCACCCGCAGCGCCGCGACGGGCAAGATCAGTCCCGACTTGGTCGCGAGGAAGAACAGGCCGTCATTGCGCCCCTCGCGCAACGAAGGTGGGTTCGCCTTGAGTGCGATGCCCACGATGATCGGCACGACGACCGTGATTCCGAGCGCGACGTAGGTACGAGGTCGACGCCACTGCTTCACCATCTCGGCGCGGAACGTGGCGAACATCAGTCTTCCTCGTCCAGTAGCCCGAGGAAGGCATCTTCGAGGCGACGACGGGAGGTGACTGTCTCGACGCCGACGCCACCGTGGACGAGCGCCGCGACGATCTCGCGCCGTTCGGTCGTGCCGAGCTCGACCAGGAGGCCCGGCGCCTCGTTGGTGACACCACGCACGCCAGGGACGGCTGCGAGCACGGTGCGGGCCCGGCTGACGTCGTCGACCTCCAGGTAGAGATGACCTACCGACGCCGTGAGGTCGGCGACGGTGCCGGTTGTCACGAGCCGGCCGCGGTCCATGACGACAGCGTGGCTACAGACTTGTTCGACTTCGCTGAGGAGGTGGCTGGACAGCAGCACGGTGTTCCCTCGCTCCGACAAGCGCCGCAGCAGGTCGCGTACGTCGCGCATCTCGCCCGGGTCGAGCCCGTTCGTCGGCTCGTCGAGGACCAGCACCTCGGGCTGTCCCAGAAGCATCCGGGCGAGCCCGAGCCGCTGGCGCATCCCCTGGGAGTAGGTCTTGACCTTCCGGTGCACGGCGTCGCCGAGGTCGGCAATCGCGAGCGCGTCGTCAAGGGCCGCGTCCTCGAAGCGGCCACCCCCGGCCTCCCAGTAGAGGCGGAGGTTGGTGAGCCCGGACAGGTACGGGACGAACGCGGCGTGCTCGATCATCGTGCCGACGCGGGCGAGATCCGCGGCTCCCGCACGCACCCGTTCGCCGAAGAGGCGTGCCTCGCCGGAGCTCGGGTGCACGAGCCCGACGAGCATCCGCAGCGTTGTGGTCTTCCCCGCGCCGTTTGGCCCGAGCATGCCGCAGACCTGCCCGGGCTCGACGCCGAACGCGAGGTCGTCAACCGCGACGACCTCACCGAAGCGCTTCGTGAGGCCCGCGACCTCCAGCACCTTTGTCACCACGGCGAGACTATCCAGAAGTCAGGCACGCTCTTCAGTCGGCGTCGTCAGCGGCACACTGGAAGACCGCAAGTGTCGCACCCTCCTCGCCCTTCCTGGCGCCGAAGTCATCTGCTCGTTTGGAAGGTCTGCTGGCCAGAGCTCGGGAACGTTCTCGATGTTAGGGAGAGCCGTCTCAGTGGGAGCTGAGGGCTCGAACCCTCCCGGGTTCCTCCTCGTAGGCACGCCCATGGTCGCCCCCAGGCGGACCATCTGATCCCTCAGGCCGGCGGCGTGTCACTCGGCGACGGCTGCCCGCTTCGTGCCGAGCCCGTACGACGGCCTAGGACGCTGTTGAATAGTGCGCTTTGGCGCGATCGCGCGACGCCGTGACCAGCACTTTCACTGTCGCAGATTGCGCGAAAATCGACTTGTTCATCAGACTCCTAGTCGATCGATGGAGGCGGGGCGGAGTCTCCCGCCACGATCGCGGCCGTGATCGCGCGGCGGGTGACATCCTCGACGTGATCGGGACGAATGCCGAGCTGCGCGCCGATGTGAAGAGCCCACACCTCGGCGCGTAGGTTCGTCTCAAAGTCGAGCTGGCTGCGAACCCCGTCGCGGCGAGCGTGGCGGTTCTGGCTCACCATCACGAACGTCGACAGAAAGATCGCCTCGAGGCTCACGATCATCGTGAGTAACCCGAACGGGAACTTGTCGAAGACGATCGTAGAGCCGAGGATTCCGATGTTCAGCGCGATCCACAGCCCAAACCACACCGAATGGATGTAGACGAACGATAGTGATCCGGCGAAGTCGGTGATCCCGTCCGCAGCGCGATCCTGGGTCCGTGCCAGCGCTGCAAACATGACGCGCTCGTCACGGACGTGGGTCGTCACCGGTGAGAAGAACTGGCCATCCACCGTCCCGTCGGCCGCGTCGAGCGCCCGACACGCCGGACACGCATCGTCAGCCCTCGTCCCGTCGTCCGTCATCTCAGGCATGATGCTCTCCACCTCATCGTCGCGGCTCCGCCCGGTAGTCTCGCGTCCCGCGGAGGGTCCGACCACGCGACTCGAGGTCCAGGTGGGGTCGCTGGGGCGACAGAGGCGGGAGAACGGATACCGGTAGTGCCGCTCGTTGGCGAAGGCCGCGTGCGATAGACGCGCGGGTCACACGGAACGCCTGTTGGAATGGTGCGGCCGCGCGCCCGGTCACGGCTCTTGGCCTGCTGGCTTGACAGTCAGGCGTCGAGTGGGCGCAGGAACCCGACCTTCACCGCACGATCAGTCGCGCCCGATCGCGGCGGATCGAGAGCTGCACGGTCAGGGGCCTCCGTCACAGCCTGGGTGGGCCGCGTGGACCTCGGCCTCGGTGGCTGCCCCGGCGATCACTTCTTCGAGAAGAACAGCTGGGCTTCGAGGACGCCGTGATCCTCGATGGAGAGAACCCGCACGGATACGGGCTTCTCGATCCCGTAGTCGGCGAACGCGATGGCGACCTTGCCCGTGACCACGATCACGCCGTTCACGAGCTTCGCGTCGAGCGGGACCGTGACGTCCCGGGTGACGCCGTGCAGGGTCAGCCTTCCCGTCGCGTCGACCTTGATCGCCGTGCCGGCCGGGACGGTCCCGAAGTCGATCGGTTGGGTCAGAGTGAACCTGGCCTTGGGGAACCGATCTGTCTCGATCGCCTGGCCGCGGAGTGTTCCATCCCGGAACGACTCGTCGCTCTTGAGCGTGCTGACGTCGGCTTCGATACCCACCTTCGTTGCGGTGGTGCCGTCGATCACCATCGTCCCCGAGACGTGAGGCGTCCGGCCGAACGCGGTCTTGGCGCCGACGCCCGCGAGCTCCTCGTTCACGCGGTAGCCGACGAAGGCACTCGAGAAGTCGTCGAAGGAGCCGATGCTCGTGTCGACGGTCCACGTGCCGCTGAGCGAGGTGCCGCCGGTCGGGTCGGCCCGCCCGACCGACTCCGAGGCCTTCTCGATGTCCACCGGTGGGGGAGCGGTGTCACGGAACACGAAGTACCAGACTGCGACACCGCCGAGGATCAGCAGGCTGGCCGCGACGCCGCTGATGATCCACCACTTGCGCCGCCTCTGGCTCGTGTCGGGCGGCGCGGCGGGATCCGGTCTGGAGGGGGTACCGGTCACACGCGGTTCTGCTCGACGAGAGGGAGTCCCATGTCCACGCCGATCATCAGCCGTTCGCGAAACCGGCTGCGGTGACGAGGGGGAGATCGCGGTAGGTGACCACACCGGGCGGAGCCGCGCAGACCGCGGGGATCGCGTTCACGGCCGGCATCGCAGTCATGATCATTCCGAGCCCCATGAAGTCGGGTTCCGACCAGTCGCCGGGCGGCAGGATCTGCAACTGGCTGCGGACCCGCGGCTCGCCGTCGATCTCGACGAAGTAGCCGTGGCGCAACTTCCAGTCGGGCTCCATGTGCTTGCCCATCGTCCACTGGACCCGGCACTCGACGAGCCGCCGCTCGCCGACGGTCCCGAACCAGCACGCGGAGACGCCTGCGACCGCGCCCTCGGGGATCTCCATGAACCCGAGGTCCACCGTCTCGGTGGCTCGCGCGTACTCGACCTCGAAGCCGATCTCGACGAGCTCGACACCGAGTGCGTCGGCCATGAGCGCGACGGCGTCGCCGAACACCGCACTGCCGGTCTCGGTCATCGCCGCGGTCGCGGGCGCGTCCGGGTCGTGCGCGAACCCGACCGACCGTTGCGTGTCGGCGGACGCGTATCCGGTGGCGTCGGCCGACTCGAGCACGGTGATGCGGTCGACGCGATCGCAGATCCCCGCCGACACGAGGGCGAACAGGTTCGCGAAGCCGGGGTTGATGCCCGTGCCGAACAGGGTGACCGCGCCGGCGTGGGCCGCGGCGTCGAGGCGGGCGACGGCTTCGGGGCCGAGCGCGCGACCGGTGATGAAGCCGGCGGTCGAGCACATGTTGATCCCCGCTTCGAGCACGCGGCACATCTCGTCGACATCGGGCCACAGGGGGTTGTAGCTGACGCAGTCGGGCGCCAGCGCGAGCAGGGTATCGACGTCGTCGGTCGCGGTGATCCCCACCGGAGCGAGGCCGACCAGCTCGCCCACGTCGCGCCCCACCTTCTCGGCGTTCCAGGCGAAGCAACCCACGAGCTCGAGTGCAGGGTTGCGGACCACGGCCCGCAGGGCGCGCCGACCGACGTTGCCCGTCGTCCACTGGACCACGCGTAGTCCCGTGCCCGGTCCGCTCACGGACGACCTCCCTCGAATCGGCCCCGGATGGGGACCGCCCGGACGGTAGCGTCTGCGCGTCGACGAGGAGCAGGTGGGGCCATGGACGTCGTGACGCTGGGGACCGGCTCGCCCGTCCCCGATCCGAACCGCGCCGGTGCAGCGAGCCTGGTCCGGGCGGCCGGCGCGAGCCTCCTCTTCGACTGCGGACGTGGCGTCGTGATGCGACTCGCCGGCGCGGGCGTGTTCCCCCCGATGCTCACCCGCCAGTTCCTGACGCACCTGCACAGCGACCACATCACCGACTTCAACGACGTCGTCACGACCCGCTGGGTCATGTCACCGATCGAGAGCCCGCTCCCGGTCACCGGCCCTGCGGGCACCGAGGCGTTCGTCGCGCGGACGCTCGCGATGCTCGAGGACGATGTGCGCTACCGCCTCGATCACCACGCCGACCTCACCTGGGGTCCGGCGTGCTCGACCACGGAGGTCGCCGACGGCGTCGCGTGGGAGGGCGACGGGATCGTCGTGACCGCCGCGCCGACGGATCACCGGCCAGTCGTGCCGACCATCGGCTATCGGGTGGAGGCCGAGGGAAAGGTGGTCGCGATCGCCGGTGACACGGTGCCGTGCGTGGGCCTCGACCGGATCTGCGACGGGGCCGACGTCTACGTGCAGACCGTCGTCCGACCCGACCTCGTCCGCGCTGTGCCCAGCCCGCGCTTCCAGGACATCCTCGACTACCACTCCTCGTGCGAGGACGCCGGCCGGACCGCAGCTCGCGGGGGAGTGAAGACGCTCGTGCTCACGCATCCGGTCCCTCCGCCCGCGCCGGGCTCCGAGGACGAATGGATCGCGCAGGCGGCGGCTCAGTTCGACGGGGAGATCGTGCTCGCGCACGATCTCTGGTCGATCACGATCTGACTGCCCGCTCCTCGCCCCCGCGGGCGGCTCCGCGCTCCGTTCGCTCGGGGAGCAGGAGCACCGCCGCGATCAGGAAGCCGAGCGCGCCGATGAACGTGCCGAGATTCATGAGCGTGACGCTGCGGACCTGATCGGTCTCGGGCACGACCTTCGAAGCCACTGCCGACACGCCGAACGCGATCGAACCGAGCAGGTTGAGACCGGCGATCCACCAGGCCAGGCGGCGCGGCTGCCACGCAAACCACGCATGGGCGACGCAGAGCCATGCGATGCCGCTCGCGACGAGGAAGCAGATCGACCCGAGGGCATCGGGTCGCCAGACGAGCTGGTTCGCTTGCGACGCCGAGAGGTTCTGCTCCATCGCGTGAAACGTGCTGGCGTTGAAGAACAGCGTGCCCGCGAACTGGACCACCGCGGCGACCCATTCGGCCCGGCGTGGGTGCCAGGCGAACACGCGGCCGTCACAGCACTCTCGGACCTGGAGGTACCCCGCGCTCGTGAAAAGGATCGAACCGACGAAGAACGTCACCCCGTCGGCACCGACACCCACCGCCTCGACATAGCCGGGCATCGCGCCCAGAGCGAAGCACGTCGCGCCGACCGCGAACAGCACGCCCATCCACCACTCGAGCGCGCCGGGGGCCCACCAGGTGGAGTCGTGCGGGCGGTGCCGCCAGTGCGGGTGTGGGCTCACGAGGTGATCTCGCGGTTCGCGTTAGAGGTAGCCGTCGTCGAGCATGTTCTTCGTCGCCCACCAGCCGGGGACGGCAGGAAGGAAGCTCACGACGAGCTGGTCGGCGAGCACTGCCGCGACCGCGACTGCGGCCGGTACCCCCGCCGCGGTCAGGGCGCCCGACAGCCCGACGGCTGACACCGCGGTTCCCCCTCCGGGGACGGGGACGAGCGAAGCGATCGTCCCGACGAAGATGTTGATCGCGAGCACCGTCCAGAAGTTGAGCGACCCGCCGAAGGCTTCGAGGCACGCGACGAGCACGAACGCGTACATCAACGCGTTGATGCCGTTCCCGGTGAGGAGCAGGAAGATCTGTCGAGGCGAACGAAGCGCGGTCCAGATGGTTCCCGCGGCGCTCTTGACGGGCCCGACGATCGCGCGGCGCAACTTGGGGACACCGAAGATGATGCCCGCGGCGATGACGATGATGACGACCGCGATGAGCACGAACGACTCGATGCTGCTCACGGGGATCTTGCCAGTGTCGATCGACCCGGGCGAGAGTGCGATCGCGATGATGAACATGAAGATCTGGACGAAGATGTTCCCGGCATTCATGAGGATTCCACCCGAGGCGACCGCGGAGGCGAGGTCGGCGCCCTGCTTCTGGAGGAAGCGGATCTGGGCGGCGAGCCCACCGATCGCGGGCACGGCGAGGTTGGAGAACGACATCGAGAGTTGGAGCTCGGCCGTCCGCCACAGTGGGAGCCGGATCGGGACGGTCCCCATCAGGGCGATCGCCGTGGCGAAGTTCGTCGCGAACGACACGCCGAGGGCAACGAGAAGCCACGCGAGGTCGGCCTCCTTCACTGTGTCCCAGAGCTCCTGGGGACTGCCGACCTGGCTGAGCAGGGCGCCGATGGCGATGAGCGTGCCGACCGCCATCATGAGGTTCGTGCCGCTCACCCGGTAGAGCTCCTGGAGCGGCGGCGGCTCGGTGGCCGTCGCGGTTGACGCGGCTGCCCGGAGGGCGGCGATCTGCTCCTTCGCCTCCTTCTTGGCGTGACGGTTGCGTTGGCGCAGGTCCGTACTCAGCGCTGCCGGTTGGAGCATCGGGAGCGCTGCGATGACCGCGTCCTTGCCGACACCCTTGATCGCGGCCGCGACCGCACGCTCGTTGCCAACGATCGTCGCGGTACTCACCAGCAACTCGGCCACGTCGGCGCACTCGCGCTCCTCGGAGGTGGCCCCGGAGGCACCGTCGAAGTCGGTGATGGCCGGGCCGTTCGCGGTCAGGACGATGTGCCGCGCGTTGAGTCGCCCGTGCTTGACCCGAGCGGCGCGCAACGCGGCCGCCTGCTTCCACACTGCGTCGAGGGCGCGGTTGTTCACCTCGCGCGGTTCGGCTTCGGCGAGGAGCGTCCCCTCGACCGGGCGGGTCACGAGCAGCGCCGCACCGGGCCCGGCCGTGCCGGCTGCGACGACGTCGGGGACCCGCGCGCCGGCTCGGCCGGCGAGCAGGAGCGTGTAGGCCTCGTGCTCGACGTCCTCGAGGCGCGTGAGGTGCACCGTGGGCCCGCCGTCCTTGTAGATCAGGCTCCGCGTGATCTTGGCGATGAGCTGTGCGTCGGCCTCGTCGCGTCCCAGGACGCGCACGGCGAGCGGGCCTTCGTGGTCGTGGGCGACCATGAGGGTCGCACCCGTCGGCTGGACCGGGGCGAGCTCGACGTCGCGCGCAGGAGTGCCCAGTTCCACGAGGGCCGCGGCGACCTGGGCTCGGGTCGGTCGACCACCCGGGGACCCGAACATGAGGTGGATCAGGGCGGCGACGCCCCAGCCGAGGAACATCGCGGCGAGGATCCCGTCGGGCAGACCGGTGCCGAGGTACATCGCCGCGAGTGCCATGGAGACGATGAGGAGCTGACCGAGGCGGCGTACGGGGCGGGTGAGGTAGGGCGAGGCGGTGACGATCACGGCGACGATCACCGCGAGGCGCACCACCGGGAAGTTCGCCGTGTCGTCTCCGAGTCGGGTGACGACGTCGATGCTCTTCGTCACACTCGATTCGGAGACGACGAGCGCGCCGATCAGGCGGCTGAGGAACCAGGCCAGCCCGCCGGCGATCGCCAGGCCGCGGGCGAGGTGCCATCGCCGCGCAATCAGTGCAGCAGCGACCACGATGCCAACCGCCCAGAGCGCGCCGACCCGGTACAGGAGCACGAACAGCGAGTTCAGGTCGTCGGGCAGCGTGTTGAAGAACGTGAAGAGGTTCTGCTCGGCCTTGCTCAGGTCGCCTTCGTGGGCGATGAGGAGCGCGACCACGAGGACCGCGACGACGAGGCGCACCCAGTCGCTGGTGCGGCGCCGGTACGGCTTCTCGGATGCCGGACCAAACGTGTGAAGACGCCATTGCTCGAGTCGGCCACGCAGACGTGGGCCGCGGTGTCCGTGATGGCCGTGCTCTGGTGTGGCGGTCGTGTTCACGCAGCCCTCGCTCTCGGCGTCGCCGACACCGTACGCGAAGGACGGACCGGACCGATGCAGTCCTCCGGTCAAGCGCGGCAGCGGGCCGCGATCTCCTCGGCGAGTCGCGCATCTCCGATCGCGCCCACCGGAGCGCGCCGACCGAAAGCTGCGTCGCACCTTCGGTTCCTGACCGAGGGGAGTTCGGATGGCGCGTGGTGTCGGGCCGGTGGGCAAGGGAACAGTCGCACGGCACTTTCCCTCCCTGGGCTGGGTGCTGTGCTACCAGCGAGCATTGTTGCCTGCGTCCGAACGAACTGATGTTCTTCGCGTCGCGTCGCCGCTACGCGACCGGACCTCGAGCTCGTTCGCACCGCCGACCCACCGTTCGCCCATGTGGTGCTCGACCTCGAGCTGACCGGCGACCTCGACCTTCCGGGTGTCGATGCGCTCGCCGATCTCACCGAGGAGCTCGACGGACTCGGCGCGACCAGCGCACTCGCCAGCATCGCGGATCCAGCGCGCGAGCTGCTCGAGGCAAGCGGTGCGATCGCGACGATTGGTATAGATCGCGTCCACGTGCAGTTGCTCGACGCCGTGCGATGGCACCTCGGGTCAGGCCGTGGCGGTAGCTGACGAAACGGTGTCCCAGAGTCGGGCGCGGTCCTCCGGCGATTCCCGGGTCGACGGGACGCGGTGCGTTGCGCGCGGGCGGCGATCGAACCAGAAGAGTCCCGAGGTTCGGGTCGGCTCGTCCGCGACGGCGAGCCACACGATCGTGTCAGCGCCTTCGGCAGGCGAGCGCAGCCGCGAGCCCAGCAGCTTCTCGAACCTCGGGAGCGCGTCGTGGACGCCGGGCGTGGCAGCCCAGCCCGGGTGCATCGCATGGAACGCGATGCCGCGGCCCGCGTCGCGCTCGGCCCACTGCTCCGTGAGCACCACCTGCGCGCGCTTGGCCCGGGCATAGGCCACGCTCCCCCGGTAGTCCTGCTCGGACTCGAGATCATCGATGGCGAGCTTCTGGGTGTACATGCCGCCGGACGACACGGTGATCACTCGCGTTCCACCCGTGCGTTCCAACAGGGGACGGAGCCCCTCGGTGAGCGCGAACGGTCCGAGCACCATCGTCGCGAAGGTCATCTCGTGGCCGTCGGCCGTCTCTCGGCGGTCGGCGAGAAGCGCGCCGGCGTTGTGCACCAGCACGTCGAGGCGCGACTCGCGCTCGAGGACCTCGGCGACGAGGCGCCGCACATCGGTGAGGTTCGAGAGGTCGGCGAGATAGGTCGCGACGTCGGCACCGGCGGCAGCGGACTCGACGTCTGCCTGCGCGACGGCCGTCTTCGCTGGGTCGCGACCGACGAGGCGGACCGACGCACCCATGCGAGCCAGCTGACGTGCGGTTTCGAGCCCGAGCCCCGAGGTGGCGCCGGTGATGAGTACCACGCGTCCGGTCGCGTCGATCGTCCCGAGATCCTCCCAGTCGCCGCAGTGACGGCGGATGTTGATCCCGACATCGGTGAAGCTTGCGACAACCGTCGCCTCGAGGGTGGCGTCGACGAGGCGGGACAGCGGCTTGGGAACCTCCACGCGAGGTGCCAACGTCGCCGACGGGGCGGATAGTCCCGTCTACGCTCACGACCGTGCCGGAGCTCCTGAGCGCCCATGACGCCGCGGCTCGTATCGGCGCACGCGACGAGCTCGCGATCCCGCTCGGGCCTGGACAGCCGAGCTCGTTCCTGCACGCACTCGGAGAACGGGACGACTTCGAGGCGCTCGTCGTCCACGGCGCCCTCCTGATCGACCTCTTCGCGTTGTTCACCCGACGCGGCGTGAAGCTGAGGAGCGGGTTCTTCGGACCCGCAGAGCGCTTCCTGCTCGACGCTGGCCACGACATCGAGTTCGTGCCTGCCGACTTCCGGCGCTTCTCGCTCGTCGCCCGCCGCGTACACCCGCGTGTGATCGCGACCGCGGCGAGCGCGCCCGATGCCGATGGGTTCCTGAGCCTCTCGCTCCACGCCGGCGCGACGGTCGACGAGTTGCACCGGGCGGGACGCGATCCCGACCGCCTGCTCATCGTGGAGTCCAACCCACAGCTCCCGCGCACGATCGGCATCCCGCCTGCCTTCCCGCACTCGATCCACGTCGACGAGGTCGACATCCTGCTCGAAGGCAACCATGAGCCGTTCGTGCTGCCCGACGCGGAGCCGACCGACGCGGAATGTGCGATCGCGCAGCACGCGAGTGAGTACATCCACGACGGTTGCACGATCCAGACGGGAATCGGTGGTGTGCCGAGCATGATCGCCAAGATCTTGGCCACGGGCGACGGCGGCGACTATGGCGTGCACTCCGAGATGTTCACGACCGGTCTCATGCACCTGCACCAGGCCGGGAAGGTGACGAACCGCAAGAACTCGGTCTTCGACGGCTTCTCGGTCGCGACCTTCGCGGCGGGAACGCTCGATCTCTATGACTGGCTCGACGGCAACGCGGAGGTTCGGTTCCTGCCCGTCGATGCAGTCAACACCCCGTCGATGATCGCCGAGAACCGTGACATGGTGACCATCAACGGCGCACTCCTCGTCGACCTCGAGGGCCAGGTGGCGGCCGACACGATCGGAAGCCGTCAGTATTCGGGCATCGGCGGGCACGAGGACTTCGTCGCGGTGTCGGGCTTCCAGCTCTCAGACCGCGCTCTCATCTGCCTGCCCTCGGCGTCTGAGGTCCAAGGTGTGATGCTCCCGCGCATCATCGACCGCTTCCCGCCGGGGACCGCCGTCACGACACCCCGCCACCACATCGACGTGGTCGTCACCGAGTTCGGTGCGGTCGAGCTCGCGGGTCGAACCGTGCGTGAACGCGCCATCGCGTTGGCGGGCATCGCGCATCCCGACTTCCGCGACCAGCTCATCGACGCCGCGGACCGCGGCTTCGCCTGAGGCGTCCCTACGCGAGGTCGGCGAAGCGGGGGATGCCGGCGCGACCTTCGCCGAAGAGCGATGCCTTGGCCGACGCAAGGTCGTCGGCTACCCAGGCGGGGTCGAGCTCGACTCGCCTCGTGACGCTGAGCGGCCCCACGATGCCGACGCGCCACCCGACCACCAGCAGCACCTGGCCGCTCACGTCGCCGGCGTCGTCACTGCACAGCCACGTGACGAGCTTCGCTGCATGCGTGGGGTCATACGGGTCGGGCCCGGAGTCCGGTGGGGCGAAGAGATCGATCCCGTCGGTCATGCGCGTGCGGGCGCGCGTCGCGACGGCGTTGACCGTGACGCCGTACTTGGCGAGCTCGGATGCCAGCTCGAGGGTGAGCCCCAGGATCCCGGCCTTGGTCGCGGCGTAGTTGGCGTGACCGCGACCGGGGAACAGCCCTCCTTCGCTCGTGGTGTTCACGATGCGTCGCCCGGACGCGGTGCCCTGGTTGCGCCAGTACTGACCGGCGAACCGGGACGGAGCGAAGTGGCCCTTGAGGTTCACATCGATGACCTCGTCCCACTCTTCCTCACTCATCTTGAAGCTCATGCGGTCGCGGGTGGTACCCGCGTTGTTCACGAGCACGTGGAGATCACCGAACGACGCCACCGCGTACTGCACGAGGGCCTCGGCGGTCGCCCACTCGGAGACGCTCCCGACGTGGGCTACGGCCTGGCCACCGGCGGCACGGATCTCCTCGACGACCGACTCGGCGGCGTCGCCGGAGCGGTTGTTCACGACGACGCGGGCGCCGGCGGCGGCCAGCGCGAGGGCGTGCGCGCGTCCGAGCCCACGACCGGCGCCGGTGACGATCGCGACGCGTCCCGAGAGGTCGGTCACGTGGTGGCGCGAGCAATCGGGTCAATCTCCACCGTGACATCATTGCCGCGTGACGGATTGCCCGTCGCTTCCCCGGGCGCAGTGATGCCGCTTCGGCCCGAGCGGAGCGCGCATCGAAGTGTCGATGACGCTCGGGCATCTGGAACTCCGGTTCGTGTCGGTGACGTCGACCTCGACCCTAAGTGGTCGTGCGGCTCGCTCACGGCGCACCCGTCGCCGTTCAAGGCTCGTGGAACGAGCCGCACTCCGGAGCGCGCGCCTGTTTGGTCCCGCGTGGTTGCGATTTCGCCTCCTGCGGGCGACCGCATCGGCCGGCATCGTCTGCGGGAGCGGGAGCGGTAGCGGCGCAGCGGGCGCAGCCGTACGCTGACGGGTGATCGGTCTCGCAGAGCAGTACGAAGATGGGGAGCACGAGTGGAGTTCGATCCGCTGTCAGCAGACTTCTTCGATGACCCATACGAGACGTACCGCTGGCTGCGCGACGAAGCGCCGGTGTACCACAGCGAGAAGTACGGGTTCTGGGCGCTGTCGCGCTTTGCCGATGTCGTGAGCGCGCATCGCGACTGGAAGACGTTCAGCTCGGAGCACGGTCTCACGATCGACCAGCTCACCGACCCCAACTCGGGGGTCAAGGGCACGAGCATCATCATGATGGACCCGCCCGAGCACGATCGTATGCGCAAGCTCGTCAGCCGCGTATTCACGCCGCGGGCGATGGCTGCGCTCGAGCCGATGGTCCGTGGTGTGACCTCGTTGTACCTCGACCCGCTCGACGGGGCGGAGTCGTTCGACGCGGTGGCTGATTTCGCCGCGCCGTTCCCGGTCGAAGTGATCTCGGTGATGCTCGGCGTTCCCAAGGCGGATCGCCAGCAGATCCGCCACTGGACCGACCTGATGTTGCAGCGCGAGGAAGGCGACCCGAAGCCGAGCCATGCGTCGATCGAGGCGTCACTCCTCCAGATCGGGTACTTCCTCGAATTGATCGCCGAGAAGCGCCAGCATCCGGCGGATGACATGGTGTCGCGCCTCATCGAGGTGGAGGTAGAGGGAGAGGACGGTTCCACTCACCGACTCACCGACGCCGAGATCGCCGGTTTCTCCACGCTGCTTGCTGCGGCGGGGAGCGAGACCGTCACGAAGCTCGTCGGCAGCGGGGTGGTGCTGTTCGCTCGAAACCCCGACGAGTGGCGCAAGCTGCTCGACGACCCGGAGAAGGCGCCGGCCGCGGTCGAGGAGGTGCTGCGGTACTGGGCCCCGTCGCAGTATCAGGGGCGCTTCACCCACCAGCCAGCCGAGTACGACGGTGCCACGATCCCTGAGGGGGTACCCGTCTTTCTCGTCACGGGCGCGGCCAACCGCGACGAGCGAGAGTACGAGGACCCCGACCGCTTCGACATCGACCGTGAGCTCGGTCTGCGGGTAGGCCTCGGGCACGGCATCCACGCGTGCCTTGGCGCCGCGCTCGCACGCCTCGAGAGCCGGGTCGCCTTCGACGAGCTGCGCGCCCGGTGGCCGAGCTACGCGGTGGACGATTCCGGCCTGCGCCGTGTCCAAATGTCGAACGTCGCCGGATTCTCGAACGTCCCTGTTACCCGCGTCACCTGAACGCGAGGACGCGGATGGACACCCGGATGTCGGGGTCGACCTTGAGCATCAGGATCCGTGGCGGTTCGAGGCCCCAGTCGCGCACGTCGAAGATCTGCTCCCCCTCGATTACGACTGCATCCGCGGTGGTGGTCGTGACGACGACGCTGCCGATGACCTCGCGCTCCGCGCCGTGGAATGCGATCGTGCCACGCAGCCGCGCCGCTCCGTCGTCGTTGGAGTCCATTGCGGTCATTGTCCCGACGATCGTCGGGTGACGGGTAGCGTCGATCCGACGGCGAGTCTCGCGGTCGAGGAGCGGATTTCCCCAACGCAGCCGCTCGGCGTCGAGCTCGATGCGCGCGCCCGTGATCGTTGCGCCATCCAGTTCGACCCAGCCTCGAAGCCCTTCGGCCCGACCGGTGATCGCGTGGAGCGACGACGCGGCCTCCACCCGAACCTCCGACTGGACCGGGTCGATGTCGTAGCGAGTCACAACGCGACGCGCATCCCGACACCCCACTGTTCCGACGCGCGCTGCGCGACCGCACTGGTGACCTCTTCGGTCGACGCCGCCACCCCTTCCGCAGCGAGGGAGGTGACCGCAAGATCATGGAGGCCGCACGGGACGATGTGCTCGAACATCGTGAGGTCGGGGTCGACGTTGATCGCGAAGCCGTGCATCGATCGCCCGCGCGCGAGACGCACACCGATCGCGGCGACCTTACGGTCATCAACCCACACGCCGGTGTACCCGGGCTTGCGGCGGGCGCAGTCGAGGCCCACATCGGACAATGCGTCGATGACGACCTGCTCTACCGAGGTGACGTACGTGCTCACCGCGCCCGAGCGGAAGGGCACGTCGAGGATCGGGTACCCGACGAGCTGACCGGGACCGTGGTACGTCACGTCACCGCCGCGGTTCGTGCAGACCAACGTGGCCCCGACCTGGGCCGGATCGACGAGCACGTGCTCCGGGCGGGCGCGCACGCCGAGCGTGTACACGTGCGGGTGTTCGAGCAGTAGCAGCCACGACTCGCCGACGCGCTCGAAGAGCTCGGTCTGGAGAGCGAGCGCCTCGTCGTAGCCGATGATGCCGAGTCGACGCACGCGGAGGTGCTGCACGGTCGCCGGCGCGACCCGGGTGGTCATGCGTTGGATCCAACCGTCTCGGGAAGGAGGTCGCGCACCCGGAACGCGTGCGCGAGCACGACCTCGAGCAGGCCGAAGGCCGACCCGATCGCGGCCCCGAGCACGGCGTTGAGCAGGAACTCGTCGAGGACCCGGTAGTGGATCAGATCGAGGTTGAACGCGTGCAGCACGAGGTCTTCGATGATCAGTGGCACGACCACCATGACGAGCACCATCCAGAAATGCGGTCGCACCAGCTGCGCCGATCGTCGGAACGCGTCAATGACGGTGTGCTGCTCGGTGACGATGACGGGGCGGATGAGGCAGAAGAACGTCAGCGCCACGATGCCCGGGATCGCGAAGAAGAGGGCAAGCACTCCGCAGATCGTGACGAGCATGGCGTCACATCACCGTGACCGTGACGCGTTCGAGCATGTCGATTTCGTCGGAGAATGAGCCTTTGATCGCCGTGGCTTCGACGAACGACTGGAGGACCGCGGTCGTGCCGAATACGAGCGCGGCGAGACCGATGATGTGGACGGGACGGGCGCGCGGGATCCGCACGACCGAGCGCAGGACCTCGGGTGGGCGCGGCGACGGAGTGGTCAGAGACGCCAGCCTGCAGCCTTGCGCTCCACGCAGGTCGGGCAGATGGGGTACCGCGACGGGTCGCGTGTCGGCACCCACTTCTTACCGCACAACGCGGTGATCGCCTCGCCGGTGACGAGGGCGCGCATGATGTCGTCCTTCTTGCAGTAGTGGGCGAAACGGTCGTGGTCACCGGAATCGGTGTCGATGGTGTGGGGCGCCTGGACCGGATCGATCGTCTCGGGCGTGATCGTCTGGGGGGTCGTGGTCTCCGCGCGCATCGGATGCAGCGTAGCGGTGGCAACGGGCGGCGAGAAGGTACCACTTAGGGTGGCATTGCCTCATCCGACTGCTACTCTAAGTGGTCGACTGTTCATGTGGGGAGCCGACGGGGAAGGCGTGATGCCACGACGAGCAGCGACCCTACGCGGCGCCGTCGTCGTGCTCGTCGCGACGGCCGGCGCATGGGGACTCGCGCCGGTGGCCGTGGCCGAGACCCCTTCCCGGGTCGGCGACCCCATCGGGGAGGCCGAGTGGATCCTCCGGGCGCAGGGTCCCGAGGGCGCGATCGCGAGCCATGCCGATCGCACGTTCGTCGATCCGTACCTCGCGAGCTTCGGAATCGGCGGGCTCGCCGCGGCCGCGCGAGCAACCGGCGATCCGCGCTACGGCGAAGCAGCGTGGCGCGCGGTCGAGTGGTACGCCGCGAACATGGATTCCCGTGGGTTCGTGACTGATTACCGCGTCACTGCGGCGGGACTGGTATCGACCGGGGACGCCGACTCGACTGATGCGTACTCGGGCATGTTCCTGCTGTCGGTCGAGGCGGCGCAGATTGCTGCGCCGAACACAGCTCGTCTGGCGGCACTCGCGCCGAGGGTCCGCGGTGCTGTCAACGCAATCCGCTTGACGCAGCGCGCGGATGGGCTCACCGGGGCAAAGCCGGACTGGATGGTCGCATACCTCATGAACGAGGGGGAGGCCTACGCGGGTCTCCTGGCCGGCGCCCGAGTCGCGAGCGCCGTGGGCGATCGCGCCACCGCCCACTACGCGACCACGTCCGCGACCCTCATCACACGCGCGGTCGAGCGACTGTGGAACCCGAAGACTCGCTCCTACGACTGGGCGGTTCACCCGGACGGCGTTCGCCAGCCGACGAACTGGGCACAGCTGTACCCCGACGCGATCAGCCAGGTGTGGGCGGTGCGCTACGGGCTGGTCCGCCATGACCGGGTCGCACCGCTGCTCAACGAGTTCGTGGTCGCGCACCCCAACGCGCACGATCCGAACGCGATCGATCTCGTCGACGGCACCATGCGCGCGACCGGCTACTGGCCGGGCCTCGCGTTCGGGCTCCGCCTCGTGGACCCAGGCGCTCCCGCTCGGTTCCTCGCCGGCACGCAGAGTGCCGCATCGGCGACGGGCTCGGCGTGGCCCTATTCGGTCCAGGTCGCAGGCGATGTGATCCGTCTCTCGACCGGCGCCTGACTGTCGCCTGACGGGGGCATCAGCACCTGCCTAACCTGCGCCTATGCGCGCACTGCTGTACGGGGTCCGCCCCGATCCTCAACCCGAAGCTCCCGATCCCGGCGACAATCCTCTGCTCGCCGGGCTCGCGAACACGCCGATGCGCCTCACGGATGTCGACGATCCAGGCTTCCTGCTGCCCGACTGGGTGGTCACGAAGCCGCGGCTCACCGGCATCTGTGGATCCGACTCGAAGCAAGTGTTCGGCGACTGGGGTGACGTGGGATCGCCCGACAACCCGATGAAGTCCTGGTTCTCACTCCCGCAGGTACTCGGCCACGAAGTGGTGGCCGACGTCGTCGCGCTCGGCCCCGAAGCGGCGGGTCTCGAGGTTGGCGACCGCGTCGTGCTGAACCCGTGGCTCTCGTGCGGGCCGCGCGGCGTCTCACCGGTCTGCCCCGCCTGCGAGACCGGCGACTACTCGTTGTGCTCGAACTTCGCGGTTGGACCGATCGCGCCAGGCATCCACACCGGCACCTCGAAGGACGCCAGTGGCGGATACGCGACGCTCATGCCCGCGCACGATTCGATGCTCTTCAAGGTGCCCGACTCGGTGCCCGACGAGCTCGCTGTGTTTGCTGACCCGTTCGCCGTCAGTATGCACGCCATCACCCGGAACCCCCCGCCCGCGAGCGGGAAGGTGATGGTCTACGGCGCCGGTGCACTCGGGACGTGTGCAACCGCGATCCTGCGCTCGCTTTACCCCGATGTCGACGTCCTCGTCGTGGCGCGCTTCGACGCGCAAGCCGACATGGCGCGGCGCCTCGGTGCGACCGTGATCGGACACACGCCGGCGCTTCAGGTGATCGAAGAAGCCACCGCGTGGTCCGGTGGGGTCCTCCAACCTGCCGATCGGCTCCCGATGGCGTTCCCCGGGGGAATCGACGTCGTGTATGACACCGTCGGCAAGCAGGAGACGTTCGAGGTGGGCGCACGCGTCGCGAAGGCGCGCGGCACGATCGTCAAGGCCGGAGTGCACGGTCCCACCTACTGGGAGGACACGCCGCTCTACTTCAAGGAGCTCAACTTCACCGGCTCGAACGCGTTCGGCTTCGAAGAGGTGGACGGGGTTCGCAAGCATGGGATCGACCATTACCTCGAGTTCGCGAGGGACGGCCGGATGGACCTGACCGGGATGCTCACGCACACGTTTGCACTCGATGACTGGCGCGACGCGTTCAGAACGATCGCGACCCAGGACACGACCGGCGCGATCAAGGTCGCGTTCGACTTCCGCTCGCCCTAGGTCGCCACCTTGGGGGAGCAGGCGTACGGCATCTCCGCCCATGCTCGGGCCCGGCCCGATGCGGTCGCCGTCGTCGCAGACGGTGCCCGGATCACCTATGCCGAGCTCGACGCCCGAGTGAACCGTGCGGCCCGGGCGCTGAGGTCGCTGGGCGTCGCGCGTGGCGATCGGGTGCTGATCGCGGCCCGTAACCGCCCGGAGCACCTCGAGGTCGCGTTCGGCGCGGCGCGCCTTCGGGCCGAAGTGGTCCCCGCTGCGTGGCGCTCGACCGCGGACGAGTTGGCCTACCTCGTTGCCGATTCGGGCGCTTCGGTCCTGATCGCGGAGCCCGAGGCGCGTCCGGCAACCCCAGGCGTCGACATCCCGGTCCTGTACCTCGGCGACGACTACGAGGCCGCAGTGGGTGTGCATTCGGACGTGTCCCTCGACAACGCACCCCGGCTCGACTACGTGTGCCGGCACGCGTACACCTCGGGAACGACGGGTCGTCCGAAGTCGATCCAGCTCCCGGGGTTCAACTCGCGCCACGCCCTCGCGCACACCCTCGAGTTCCAGAGCCGCTTCGGGATCGACGGACCCGGGCACGTGAACCTTGCGCTGTCGCCGATGCATCATCTCGCCGGCTGGAGCTACCCGCACTCGGCGCTGACACTCGGGCAGACGACGGTGTTGGTCGACGGCTTTGACCCTGAGGCGGTCCTGGAGCTGATCGAGCGCGAGCAGGTGACCTACGCGAACTTCGTGCCGCTCCACTTCATCCGCATCGCCGCCTTGGAGGCGGCGGTGACGCACCGTTTCGATCTCTCGTCGGTCAAGGTCGTGCTGCATGGGTCGGCGCCGTGTCCCGTCGACGTGAAGTGGCAGATGTTGGATCTGTTCGGGTCCGACGTGATCTGGGAGACCTATGGCGGGAGCGAAGGACTCGCGTCGGTGATCTCGCCCGCCGAGTGGCGCGAGCATCCCGGGAGCGTGGGCTTGCCGGTCACCGAGGTGCGCATCCTCGACGAGCGCGGGGTCGAGCTTCCGATCGGGGAGCGCGGCCTGGTGTATCTCGCGCCGAACGCCGGCGTGCGCTTCAGCTACCGGGGTGACCCCGAGCAGAGCGCGGCGATCTGGCGTGGCGACCTGTTCACGCTGGGCGACATCGGCTACGTCGACGCCGATGGGTTCCTGTACCTCGTCGACCGGGCGAAGGACGTCATCGTCACCGGCGGCGCCAACGTCTACCCCGCCGAGGTGGAGACCGTTCTGCGTGAGCACCCGGGCGTGCGGGAGGTCGCGGTGATCGGGGTTCCGGATGCCGAGTGGGGAGAGCGGGTGCACGCGGTGGTGAGCACTCGTGGAGCCGTCGACGTCGACGAGCTCCTCTCGCTCTGCCATGAGCGGCTCGTGAAGGCAAAGTGCCCGTCGAGCGTCGAGCTCGTCGATGCCCTGCCCCGCGATCCGATGGGGAAAGTACGCAAGAGTGAACTCCGCGAGCCACACTGGGCGGGCGAGTCCCGCCGGATCTGAGCGGCGACGCGGAACCAGGACACGAACCAGGAGGCGGGCATGACTGTAGCGACGCTGACGCTGGCGACCGCTGATGGTCCGATGGAGTGCTTCGAGGTGACACCCGATGCCGATGCACGCGGGGCCGTCGTGGTGATCCAGGAGGCGTTCGGCGTCAACGAGCACATACAAGACGTCACGCGACGTTTCGCGGCTGCGGGACATCACGCGATCGCGCCCGCGCTGTTCCACCGCGCCGGTGGTGGCACGGCCGACTATGGCGACTTCGGCGCAGTGATCCCGCTGTTCGAAGGTGTGAGCGACGACGGCATGCTCGTCGACGTCGATGCCACGCTCGCGCACCTGCATGAGATCGGCTTCGACGATCGACGCATCGCGATCGTCGGCTTCTGCTTCGGTGGACGTGTTTCGTTCCTCGTGGCGGCGCGCCGCGCGCTCGGCGCCGGCGTCGGCTTCTACGGCGGCGGGATTGTCAACGCGGGAGTGCTGCCGTTCCCTGCGCTCGTCGACGAGGTCCCGACCCTGAAGACGCCGTGGCTCGGGCTCTTCGGCGACGAGGACGCCTCGATTCCGGTCGAGGACGTCGAGACGCTGCGCGAGCGCCTCCGTGGGGCTCCCGTCCCGGCTGAGGTCGTCCGTTATGCCGGCGCCAAGCACGGCTTCCACTGCGACCGACGCCCCGACGACTTCCACGCCGTCGCAGCCGCGGACGCCTGGGCCCGCACCCTCACGTGGCTCGATGCCCATCTCGGCTGAACGCACTCCCGACGGTCTCAGCTCTCGCCCACGTTGAGTGGTCGATGGCGACGGAGCGTGACAGTATGCCGGTGGGGCACACCGCCGGACACCACCGACCGACGAGAGAAGTAGGCGATGCTGGGAGCCACGGTGCGGACCGGAGGTCGGCACGAGACGGTTGATCCGCCCGGTCGAGCCGAGGTCGAACGGGCGACCGAAGACGCCTGGTGGGCGTGGCGCTGGTACGGCTGGGCCGACTGGCGACTCACACCGGGAATCGTGACGCTCGCGGCGCTTGCCGTCATGCTCGACATCGTGACCGCGTGGGCGAACGTCACCCTGGGGCACCTCGGGCGCATCCCGATCTCGCCAGCACTCCCGTGCGCCCTGTTGCTGGCGGCGCGCATCGGCTTTCCGGCGCTCGGCGCGTCACGCGTTGCTTGGCATCGCTGGCGTGAGTTCGGCGCTTTCGTGACGCTCACCCTCGTCGTGTCGATCGCCGCGTATGCCCTCGGTGTGGGTGGGCCGGTCGAGGCCGCCGGGCTCGTCGTGGCGGCGCTCGGTGAGGAGCTGGTGTACCGCCTGGCCGCGCTCGTCGTGGTCGGTGCGCTCGCCGCGGCCCTTGTCGGGCGCGACTGGCGTCACGCGGCGAGATGGGGCACTGGCCCCGGGGTCGTCGCCTTGCTCGTCGCGGCGTTCGCGTTCAGCGTGCTGCCTGGCCACGTCGCGCAGATGTCGGGCATCGCGACGATGGTGCCGTTTGCCAGCCTCGCAGTGGTGCTCGGCTGGGTGGTCCTGCGAACGGGTGCACTCTGGCCCGCGGTGGGGGCGCACGCAATCCTCAACCTCGTCACGATCGCAGTGCTCGTCGCCGACGGTTCGGTGGCGCTTCGACTCGGCGTCGTGGGAGCGACGTTGCTCGGACTCCTCATCGCAGCCGACATCGGCGGCCGTCGGAGCGGACAGCTGCGCCGGGTCCCGAACGCCATCGACCTCACCGCAGTCTCGCCCTGACCGCAAGGGTGGTGGCAGTGTCCGTGTCACCAGAGCAGGGGAGAAACGATGCCAGATCTGGGTGACCTTGGTGACCTCGTGGACCAAGCCAAGGACCTTGTCGACGACCACGCCAAGGAGATCGAGCAGGGCACGAGCCAGGCGGCCGACCTCGCCGCCGACAAGGTGACCAAGGACCATCACGACACCGTTCACGGCGTGGCCGACGGCAGCCGCAGGCCTCGTCGGCCAGGTCGCGGGCGACACCGCGAAGCCCAAGAGGCACGGCGCGAAGAAGGCACGGTGAGTCCGGGTCGAAGCGCGATCTGTTCTCCCGTCTAGGCTGTCGACGTGCCCGTCCGCCGCGCCATCAACGACACGATCACCCGAGACTTGACCCGCGACGGGGGCGAGACTGTTCGCGAGTTCGATCTCCGCTCCGCGGCGACGGTGCTCGGAGCTGCGATCGGCGCGTTGTTCCTCGTCTTCTACGTGCTCGCGTTCGTCCCTTGGCTGCTCGCCAACGGGATGACCGCCGCTGTCGAAGGCATGATGAACCAGGTCGGGTTCAACAACTTCAATGCGGCGACGTTGGCTGACTGGATCCTCGTCCTGCTCGTCGGCGCGCTGTTCACCTCGTTCATCACCGCGATCGTCGTTGCGATCCTCTGGCTCTACAACCTGCTCTCCCAGCGAACCGGCGTGGGTCTGCGGATCGGCGGCCAGTTGCCCGCGGGTGATCCGCCAACCGCGATCGAGGCTCCGCCGACCACGCGCGCACCTACGAAGCGCCCGCCAGCCAAGAAGGCGAGCACCGCGACCAAGAAGAGCACATCGGTCAAGCGGGCGAGCGCCACGAAGGCCTCGTCCGCCACCAAGCGGCGCCGCTGACGTCAGCGCCCGTGCCGGACATCGCATCGGGCACCGTGAAGGGAGCGGCGCCGGGAGCTCGAGCTCCCCGGCTCCGTGATCACCCGCTGCTCATCGGCGGCACCGCGGTGGGCGCGGCGCTCGAGGCTCTGCTGATCGTCTCGATCGGCCCGGCATCCGCGGTCCCGTTGGCGCCGCAGCTGACGGCACCCGCACCCTTCGGGGTCTTCCACGATCTCCGCTGGCTCTTCGTGTACCACCCATCCTGGGAGATGTTCGCCGTCGTGGGCGTTGCGCTCCTCGTCGGCCGCGCCGCGCTCGACGTGTGGCTGGTGCGAGCCGCATGGCCTCGGGACGTGGCGATCCCTGCACACCGCGACCAGCTCGGGCATGCCGTGCGCTTCACCGCATTCGAGATGCTCGTGCTCACGCCGTTCGGGGTCCTGCTCTTCGCGATGGCGGTGACGTCGCTCTCGTGGCTGTTCTTCGTTGCGGTCCCGGTGCTCGTGATGGTCGCGGTCCTGGTGCACCAGGGAGAGGTGACCGCGGACTGGTGGCGCGCGACCCCCACTCGTCGGAGCGTGACGGCCGTGCTCCTCGCGTTCGCGCTCCTCAGCGTCGCCGGTGCGGTGCTGTCGGCCGTGCCACGAGTGCTGGCGCCCTTCGTCGCGGCGCTGGCCGGCGTTGGCGTCGCGGCATGTCGGCTCCGGGGAGTCCATGCCCTTGCCGGCCGACCTGTCAGAGCGCAGCGCCGACCGTTCGCGATCACCGGGCTGGCCGTCGTGCTCCTCGTCGTCGTCGGTGGAACGACCGCCGGCTTCGCGGTCTCCGTCGCGGTCGAGGCCGGGCGCAGCCCGCTGCCGCGCGTCCCCGCGGATGCCACGGGGTCGCCAGTGCTGGTGGTGAAGGGCTTCAACTCCAAGTGGGAGGGCGTGACGCGGCGGTGGGTGCGTGGCCGGCACCGGCTGAGACGCTTCTCCTACCAGGGTCTCGACGAGAGCGGCGATCCGTTGCCGTACGAGCGTGCGGCCACCCACCAGTCGCTGCCCGCACTTGCTCGCGCGATGCGCCGACAGGTCGAGTCGTTCCATGCGGCGACCGGTGAGCCGGTGAGCATCGTCGCCGAGAGCGAAGGGGCACTCGTCGCGCAGACGTACCTCGCGTCGACGCCTGATGCTCCGGTCGGCGTTGTCGTGCTGCTCAGTCCGCTGGTCTCACCCGGCCGCGTGTTCTACCCGCCGCTCGGGGAGAACGGTTGGGGTGTCGTCTCGGGGACGCTGCTGGGCGGCATCGCGGCTGCACTCGGGACGGTCGGACCGGTCGACGTGTCAGCCGACACGCCGCTGTTCCGCTCCATCGTGGATGAGGGTCCGACCCTTGGCGCGCTCCTCGCGTGTCCACCGCGCGGGGTGCGCTCTTTCGCCGTGCTCCCCCTCGATGCAGGAGTCGCCGCGCCCGCGCCGACCAACATCGCGTACGATCACGAGGTCGTTCCCGCGTTCCACGGTGGTTTGCTCGGCGACGACGCCACGGCACGCCACGTCGAGCAGGTCCTCACTGCCGACGGCGTGCCGGAGGGTTCAGGGTTCTGGTCGGCCGTCGGGGAAGGCATGAACGCACTTGCGTCCGGCTGGCAAGCACCGGATCTCGAGCCGGGCGTGCTGTCCGAATGGCGCGACCTGCCAGATACCGATTGTGGTGCGGTCCGGGCCGAGCTGCGCCGCTGGGTCGGTCATCAGGGATGACGGCGGTGAACCTAGTGATGGAGATCGGCAAGCACGACGCTCGCAGCGCGCCGGCCTGAGTAGAGCGCACCCTGGATCGAGGCGGTGTCGCGATGGTCGCCGCAGACGTAGCGACGGTCGCCGAGGCGGATCGGTTGCTTGGGCGAGAAGCCCGGTCGCTGGTCGGGATGGCCGTGCGCGATCCGCAGCGTGCGCAGGTGGGTCCACGAATCGACCGCACCCCCAAACCAGTCGCGGAGCTGCGCGCCGACCGCGTCGAGCAGCTCGTCGTCGTCGAGGACGAGGGGACCGGGAACCTCGACCGAGATCAGCGATCGTCCGGGGGGCGCGTACCCGGGCGCGACGTTCGTGATCACCGCAAGGTTCGACGCGGGTCCGCATCGCTCCCCGTCGAGAACGGCGAGCCGGTCGGGTATTGGCGCCGCGTCGGCAGCGAACTGCACGTTCGACACGGGGCGAGATCCGGGGTCGGGGAGTCCGAGGAGCTCGGCGGCAGCCGGCCCTTCGGTCGCCACGACCACCGCACGGGCCGCAATGCGACGCCCGTCGGCGAGCGCGACCCCGTCGGCGGTGATGCTCGCGACGGGTGCGCCGAGAGTAATCGTGCCGTGTGGAAGATCAGCGGCCAGCTGTGTCGGGATCGCGCCCATGCCCCGGGCCGGCAGCGCGGCGTCCCCTTCGGCGAGCATGGCAAGGATCAGGCTGAAGCGACGACTCGACACTTCCAGCTCCGGGTCGAGCTGGATCCCGGCGAAGAGCGGACGCCAGAACGTGTCGACCATGCGCGCTGAGAAGCCGCGTGCACGCAACTCGTCGGCGGTGCTGCGGTCGGGGCGTCGGAGCAGCTCACGCGGGGTCGCGTGGCGTACGTCGAGGATGAGCGCGCCGAGTCGCGCCTTGTCGGCGATCGTACCGACCGGTGCGCGCAGCGCGTCCCAGATCGCGAGCGGGCGCCGCAGTGGATCGGAGACGCGATGGAACTTCCCACCGACGCGCACGAGTGCACCGGGCTCGAAGCGGCACAGCTCCAATTCGTCGACGCGTAGCTGATGATGGAGCTCCGGGTACTGCGTGAGCAACACTTGGAAACCGCGATCGAGCAGGAACCCGTCGACGACGTCGGTACGGACGCGCCCGCCCACCCCATCGGATGCCTCGAGGACGTGTGTCTCGACGCCGCTGCGGGTGAGGTACCGAGCGCACGCGAGCCCGGCGAGACCAGCGCCCACGATGCACACGTCGGTCCGGTCGGCACTCATGGCGCTCGCGATCTGAAGCTCAATCGAACACGAAGCGACTGATCGCCTCAACGACGCATGCGGGCTTGGCGCTGCCGTCGATCTCGACGCTGTTGCGCGTCGTCACCTGCACGCCGCCCGGAACATCGGTGACATCGATGATCTCACACGCCATTCGGATGCGTGACCCAACTGGGACCGGAGCGGGGAACCGCACCTTGTTCACGCCGTAATTCACACCCATCGATGCACCGGGGACGCGCAGTAGCTCGGGAAGAAAGAGGTTGGTGATCGAGAGGGTGAGGTACCCGTGCGCGATCGTCGTCCCGAATGGTCCATCCTTGGCTCGGACGGGATCGACGTGGATCCACTGATGGTCACCCGTCGCTTCGGCGAACAGGTTGATGCGCTTCTGGGTGATCTCGACCCAGTCGCTGTACCCGAGGTGCGTGCCGACGGCACCGCGGAGGTCATCGGCACTCGTGAACTCGCGGCGAGCAGGTTCGTCTGCCATGGGGTCATCGTAGGGAATTGGCTGGGCTCCGTTACGCTCCGGCCGGTGGATCTGCACTTCTCCCTCGATGACGAGGCGTTCCGACAGGAAGCACGCGCGTGGCTCACCGACAAGCTCAGCGGTGAGTTCGCAGTCGTACGCGGCCGTGGCGGGCCCGGTGACGAGCACGAGCTCTTCGAGGAGCGCGCCGCGTGGGAGCGGGCGCTCGGCAACGCCGGGTGGATCGGGATCGGCTGGCCCGAGGAGTTCGGCGGGCGCGGGCTGTCCCTCACCCGGCAGGTGATCTTCTACGAGGAGTACGCCCGGGCCCACGGGCCCGGGCGCGTGGGCATCGTGGGCGAAGGCCTGCTGGGGCCGACGATCGTCCACTTCGGGAGCGACGAGCAGAAGCGGAGGTTCCTGCCCGGGATCCTCGCCGGCACCGTGATCTGGTGCCAGGGCTACTCGGAGCCCAACGCCGGTTCCGACCTCGCGAACGTCTCGACTCGCGCCGAGCTCTCCGGCGCGTCCGACGGCACTCCCGACCAGGGAAGGGAGTGGGTGATCGACGGGCAGAAGGTGTGGACGTCGCTCGCGCACTGGGCCGAGTGGTGCTTCGTGTTGTGCCGCACCGACCGGGACGCGCCGAAGCACAGGGGTCTCTCGTACCTGCTCGTCGAGATGCGCCAGCCCGGCGTCGAGATCCGGCCGATTCCCCAGATCACGGGCACGTCGGAGTTCAATGAGGTCTTCTTCGATGGCGCGCGCACCGCCGAGGAGAATGTCGTCGGTGAGGTGAACGGCGGTTGGCAGGTAGCGATGGGAACCCTCGCGTTCGAGCGGGGAGCCTCGACGCTCGGTCAGCAGCTCGATTTCGAGAACGAGCTCCACGCGATCGTCGAGCAGGCGAAGAAGCGTGGACGTGCCCACGACCCGGTGCTGCGCCAACGACTGGCCGACGCGTGGATATCACTGCGCATCATGCGCTACAACGCGCTCCGTTCGATGAGCGCGCTCGAGCGCGCCGAGATGACACCCCTCTCCTCAGTCCACAAGCTGTACTGGGCATCGTTTCATCGGGCGCTCGGCGAGCTCGCGCTCGCGGTGCTGGGTCCCGACGCCGAGATCGCGGACGGCGGCCCGTACGACCTGAGCACCGCCCAGCGCCAGTTCCTCTATTCGCGTGCCGACACGATCTACGGCGGGACGAACGAGATCCAGCGCAACGTCATCGGTGAGCGAGCCTTGGGCCTGCCTAAAGAGCCGAAGTAGCGACACAGGGAGCCACATGACCAACACGCCCTCCGATCCCACGTCCGCACAGGCGTCGCACGACCTGCTGGCCGGCAAGACCGTCGTGGTCACTGCCGCCGCGGGAACGGGCATCGGCTTCGCCACGGCACGGCGGGCAGCCGAGGAAGGTGCGACGGTCGTGGTGAGCGACCATCATGAACGACGACTCGATGAAGCAGTCGGCCGGCTCGCCGAGATCATCGGTGCTCGCCCGCTGGGCGTGGTTTGCGACGTGACGCGCGAGGAGGACGTGCAGGCGCTCATCGCGGCGGCGGTCGCGGAGCACGGCGCGGTCGACGTCATCGTCAACAACGCCGGCCTCGGTGGTACGGCGAACGTCGTCGACATGACCGATGACGAGTGGAGCGTGGTGCTCGACGTCACCCTTACCGGTACGTTCCGGTGCACGCGCGCAGCGCTGCGACAGATGACCAGCCAGGGTCACGGTGTGATCGTGAACAACGCGTCGGTCCTCGGCTGGCGCGCGCAGGTCGGCCAAGCTCACTACGCGGCGGCGAAGGCCGGTGTCATGGCGCTCACGCGGTGTGCAGCCATGGAAGCAGCACCGCAGGGGATTCGTGTGAACGCCGTCGCGCCGAGTCTCGCGATGCATCCCTTTCTCGCCAAAGTCACGAGCGACGACCTGCTCGCCGAGCTCACCGAACGCGAGGCGTTCGGTCGAGCCGCTGCACCGTGGGAGATCGCCAACGTCATCGTCTTCCTCGCAAGCGACTACTCGTCGTACATGACCGGGGAGATCGTCTCGGTGAGCAGCCAGCACCCCTAATCCCGCTCGGGCGCGCACGCGCCGGTGGCGCGGCCTCGGCGGGTCAGACTGGTGCAGTGAGCGAGTGGCTCGTGCCGGTGTCACGTCGGTTGCGCTTCGAGGACCGAACGGAGCGCGCAATCGACCCGTCGTTCGACGCGCTCAGGGACGCGGCGCTCGAGGGTCGACTCGGCCGGGTCACGCTCGACGTGCGAGGTCCCCTGGTAGACCTCGTCGCCGGTGACCGCGTGTGGTTCTTCGTGGCCGATGTCGGCGTCGCTCTCGTCGGCCGGGCACGGTCCCCGAGCAAGACGAACAAGCCGTCGATTGTCGTGTCGCTTGATCGCGTTCGCAGCCGAGTGCTGGGGGCCGATCCTCTGCCGGCGACGACGATCCGGCGCTGGGTGCCCGAGTTGCGCGAGGGAGCCGTCGCCCTCGATCTGCGCCCCCGTGCGCTCGGCGTTCTCGAATCGTGGCAACACGAACGAGCCGAGCGCGACACCGAGCTGCTCGCGCCCCTGGGGGCATCGCCGTGGCGCAGCATCCTCAGCCGGGGCGCCCGGGCGCGATCGCCGGCGTCGCACGACGTCATCGGGCCGATCGCGCGGCTTCTGCGCTCGCAGGACTTCGCCATCGGCCTGGCCAAGCCGATGGGTGCCGACCCACGCCTGATCGCCCGGCGGGTACGCGACGTCGTGATCGTCGACGTCTGCCGAGCACCGGCGGGTGGGGGTCGGGAGCAGGTACTCGCCGCGATCGGCCCACTTCTGGAGGCGCGCTGGCGAATCGAGCGAGAGCCGCGCGGCGGTCGACTCAGCGTGAGCCTGTGGCTCGCGTTCTCGACGCGGCCCCAGGCGGATGTCGGAGCGTTTCTCGAAGATGCCGGCGTCCTCGTGAGCTGGCCGCAGCGCGGCGGCCTTGTGGAGCTCACCGACCGCTCCAAGCAGCGGTGGTACCAGTACCTTGGCCTTCGGTAATCGGCTCGGCGCTGATCAGCTCGTAGTGGCGTCGCGGTAGGCGGGCTTCTCGCCCCCACCGTGCACGATGATCTGCTCGCCGGTGATGTAGCGGGCGAGCGGCGACGCGACAAAGAGACAGACGTCCGCGATATCGAACGGGTCGGCCATCCGCCCCAGCGGCACCGTTGCGCCCACCGCAGCAATGCCCGCCTCGTCGCCGTAGAACAGGTGGGCCTGTTCGGTGACCACCATTCCCGCGGTGACGCACACCACCCGGACGCGGGGCGCGAACTCGAGCCCGAGCGTCTGCGTGAGGTTCACGAGGCCGGCCTTGGCTGCGCCGTACGCCGCGGCACCCGGGTTCGGACGTGTGCCGCTGACGCTGCCGATGTTCACGATGACGCCACCGTCGGGCTGGTCCTTCATGACGGCGTAAGCCCGCTGCGCGCACGTGAGTGGTGCGACGAGGTTGAGGGCGATGATCGCGGTGGTGAACTTCGCCGACGCGGTGGCGGTATCGGCCGGAGGTGAACCGCCGGCGTTGTTGACGAGAACGTCGAGGCGACCGAACCGGTCGACGGTGGCGGAGACCAGGGCGTCGACATGATCGGGATCGCGAACGTCGGCGGCGACAAAGACGGCCTGGCGTCCGCCGCCAGCCGGGAGCTGCTCGGGCTTGTTGCGGCCACAGATCACGACGTCGGCCCCGGCGTCGAGGAACGTCTCGGCGATCCCGCGCCCCACGCCCCGAGCACCGCCGGTGACGATGGCGACCTTGCCCCCGAAGTCGAGAGGGTCGGAGTGAAGCGGGTCAAGCTTGGGCATGCACCCGACGGTACCTGACACCCCCTCAGGTACGCTGCCCGGCATGATCCGGTCCGAAGTGCGCGGCCATGTGGCAGAGATCGTGATCGACAACCCGCCCGTCAATGCACTCCCGGCCGCCGGCTGGTTCGAGCTCGCCGACGCCATCCGCGGCGCCGGGCGCGACGCCGACGTGCGAGCGGTGATCGTGGCCGCGAACCCCGAGCTGCGGGCGTTCCAGGTGGGTGTCGACATCAAGGAGCTCGCAGCCGACCCCACCAAGCACACCCTCATCGCCGTGAACCGTGGCTGCTATGAGACGTTCGCCGCGGTCTATGACTGCGAGGTCCCGGTGATCGCAGCGGTTCACGGCTACTGCCTCGGTGGTGGTGTCGGGATCGTCGGGAACGCCGACATCGTCGTCGCGGCCGACGACGCGACGTTCGGCCTTCCCGAGGTCGACCGGGGGGCGCTCGGTGTCGCCACGCACCTGGCGCGGCTCGTGCCGTACAAGAAGATGCGCTCGATGTACTTCACCGGCGCGATGGTGAGCGCGGCGGAGCTGCTCGAGTTCGGCACGGTCGAGCGGGTCGTGCCCCGAGCTGAGCTGATGGACGCGGCCCGAGAGATCGCGATGGTCATCGTCGAGAAGAGCCCGCTGGTGATCCGACGAGCGAAGGAGTCGCTGAACGCCATCGATCCGGTCGACGTGAAGCGCTCGTACCGCTTCGAGCAGGGCTTCACCTTCGAGCTCAACCTTTGGGGAGATTCCGACGAGCTGCGCCGGGCGTTCGTCGACAAGCGCGATGCCGAGCTCCGGTCTGGCGATGAGCTGCTCGGCGAGAAGGAGCAGCCGTGAGCAAACCCCGCGTGCCCGTCATCGAGGGGATGTTCCGAGAAGGGTTGGATGGCACGGGGCGTCTGCTGGGTGGCCGATGCCCGACGTGTGGCGCCTCGTTCTTCCCCAAGCAGTGGTCGTTCTGCCGCAATCCGGCGTGTGGCGGTACCGAGCTCGACGACGTCGAGCTGTCGACGCGGGGCACGCTGTGGTCCTTCGCCGACAACCGGTACGCGCCACCCCCGCCGTACCCGGGCCGTGAGCCGTTCGAGCCCTACGGCGTCGCGGCGGTCGAGCTGGCCGAGGAGCAGATGGTCGTGCTCGGCCAGCTCGCCGCGGGCACCGACGTCGCCACGCTTGCGCTCGGGCGCGAGATGGAGCTGATCATCGAAGCGCTGTACGAGACGGACGACGCGGTGCACACAGTCTGGAAGTGGAGGGCGATCTGATGGCGGGGGACGAGGTCGTCGTACTCGGGGTCGGGATGCACCCCTGGGGGAAGTGGGGCCGTAACTTCGTCGAGTACGGCGCGGTCGCTGCGCGCGCGGCGTTGGCCGATGCCGGCCTGGCCTGGTCCGAGGTCGACTACCTCGCGGCAGGGAACACGATGCGCAATGGCTACCCCGGCTACGTCTCGGGTTCGACGTTCGCGCAAGCCCTCGGGTGGCGTGGGATCCCGGTCTCGTCGAGCTACGCGGCGTGCGCGAGCGGTGTGGTCGCGATTGAGTCCGCCCGGGCCCGGATCCTCGCCGGCATGGCCGATGTGGCGGTCGTCGTCGGCGCTGACACCGCGCCGAAGGGCTTCTTCGGGCCCCTCCCGGGGGATCGACCCGAGGATCCCGACTGGCTGCGCTTCCATGTGCTCGGCGCCACGAACCCGACCTACTTCGCCCTGTACGCGCGGCGTCGGATGGAGCTCTATGGCGCGACGACCAAGGACTTCGCGGCCGTGAAGATCAAGAACAGCCGCCATGGGGTCGCCAACCCGTACGCGCGGTACCGCAAGGAGTTCACCGCCGATCAGATCGACGAGTCGCCGATCGTCGCCGATCCGCTCCGACTCGTCGACATCTGCGCTACGAGCGACGGCGGTGCGGCGGTCGTGCTCGCCAGTGCCGAGTTCGCCGCTCAGCGTGCCGACCGAGCGCGGCACGTCAGGGTGGCAGCGATCTCGACGGTCACACCGAGCTACCCGAACACGTACCTCGACATGCCCGACATTGCGACCGACTCAGCCGTTGGCGCGCCACCTCTCGAGCGGAGCTTCCGCGACTCGATCGCGCACGCCGCGTACGAGGAGGCTGGCGTCGGTCCCGACGACCTCTCGTGCGCGGAGGTGTACGACCTCTCCACCGCGCTCGAGCTCGACTGGTACGAGAACATCGGGCTGTGCGGTTCGGGTGAAGCCGAAGCCCTGCTGCACTCGGGGGCCACAACGCTCGGCGGGCGGATCCCGGTGAACGCCAGTGGTGGGCTCGCGTCCTTTGGTGAAGCGATCCCGGCCCAGGCGATCGCTCAGGTGTGCGAGCTCACGTGGCAGCTACGGGGCGAGGCAGGCGAACGCCAGGTCGACGACGCCACGGTCGGGTTGTCGATCAACCAGGGCCTGTTCGGTCACGGCAGCTGTGTGATCGTCACCCGCTGAGCGTCGAACCTCGGTCTGGGTCTCTCGCCGACGCACGGGAAGATGAGCGCCGCATACAGGTGCTAGGGCGCGACGAGGGTCGCGACTTCGTCGAGGACGCGGCGGCACTCGTCGAGCGTGTCGCCCCACGCCGGGACGATCCAGCGCGTCGCTCCCTGATCCGCGTAGCGCTCGATCGTGCTCACCTTCGCGGGACCGCTGACGGTGATCTCGATCGCGTCGGGGTCACGGCCCGCGTCGCGCGCGGCGGCCCGCATCTCCTCGCGTCGGGCCGCGAAGTCCTCACCCCGGAGCCCGATCGGGAACCAACCGTCACCGAGGCGGCCTGCCCGGCGGGCTGCGGCCGGGCTGTGGCCCCCGACGAGGATCGGGACACCACCGGGCTGACGCGGCTTGGGGTTCGACTTCGCGCGTTCGAAGCGGGTGAAGCGTCCCTCGAAGGTTGCCTCCTGCTCACGCCAGAGCGCACGCATGACATGGATCGCCTCGTCGGTGCGCGCACCCCGATCGGTGAAGGTCGTGCCGACCGCATCGGACTCCTCTCGGAGCCACCCGACGCCGATGCCGAGGTGGAGACGCCCGTTCGAGAGCGCGTCGACGGTCGCGCACTCCTTCGCGCAGAGCACCGGGCTGCGTTGCGGCAGGATCAGTACTCCCGTTCCGAGGTTGATCTTGCTCGTGACGCCCGCGAGGAACGCCAGCAGCGCGAGCGGATCGGGAATATCGTCGTCCTCGATCGTGATCCGACCCTCGGGGTTGTACGGGTAGCGGGAGGCGTAGTCGGCCGGGATCACGGCGTGCTCGAAGACCCAGATCGACTCGACCCCGGCGTCCTCGGCTGCGACTGCGTACCCACCGATCGTGTCCGGTGACGACAAGAACCGGCCGTGGGGTGGCGGCATAACTCCGAGGCGCACGGCGGCGACAGTAGTGGAACGCGTAGGTTCGCGCGATGAAACGGGGACGTTGGCTCACCGGGTTGACGTTGATCGCGGTCGCGGCCGTCTGCGCCGAAGCGCGCGCTCGACCCTGGTACCAGCGCTGGGGTGCGACCGACGACGAGATCGACCGGACGCTGCCCGGCGACGACCTGGTGCCGGGCGCGGGCGATGTCGCAACGCGCGCCGTGACGGTCCACGCTCCCGTCGACGAGGTCTGGGCCTGGCTCGTCCAGATCGGCCAGCACCGCGCCGGCTTCTACAGCTACTCCGTCCTCGAGGACCTGGTCGGGGCCGGCATCCACAACGCGGATCGCATCGTTGCCGAATGGCAGCATCTCGAGGTCGGGGACACGATCTGGCTGGCTTCCGAGGCGCGTTACGGGCGTCGCGGCGTCCAGATCGTCGCCGACCTCGACCCGGGGCGCGCTATCACGCTGATGGGTGAGGGCGACGTGGCCCGGCTCGCGCGCGGTGAGCCCGTGCGGGACGGAGCGTGGTCCTTCGTCGTCGAGCCCGTCGACGGGTCGACGACCCGCTTCCTGGTGCGTTCGCGCAGTCCCCGGGTGAGGCACGCGTTCGACGCGGTCCACTTCGTGATGGAGCGAGGCATGATGCTCGGGCTCAAGGCGCGCGCCGAACGAGCTGCCGTAGGAGCGGTGTAGGCGTTGCCGACTGACGTTCGTATCGGAGAACACGATCTCGTGGTGGAGTTTCGCGGCACCGATCGGATGTGGACATTCCACCGCGCGGCGCACATTCCCCTCGCCCACGTGACCGGCACGACGGTGCTCGAACGATCCGAGGCGCTCGCGACGGTCAGCATCCGCCTCCTCGGCGCCTACTGGTGGGGCAGACTGGCGATGGGTCTGTTCCGCACCCGTGGCGGCGGACATCAGCTCTGGTCGGTGCGGCGGGCGCCGCGGCTGCTGGTCGTCGATCTTGTCGACGAGAAGTGGCAGCGACTCGTGCTCGAGGTCTCAGACCCGGACGCGTTCGCGGTCCGGCTGGAGGCCGCGCGTGGCCGCGGCGGGAGCTGAGCGGGGAGCAGCTGCGGGGCCATCAACTAGCGTCCGATGCCGTGACCGACAAGCGATGTACCGAAGAGGACGTCGTCGCCGAGCTTCGCGACGGCATGACCATCGGGATCGGGGGCTGGGGCTCACGGCGCAAGCCGATGTCGATCGTGCGGGCGATCCTGCGCTCGGACCTTCGTGACCTCACGATCGTCAGCTACGGCGGCCCCGACGTCGGGATGCTCTGCGCCGCCGGGAAGGTGAAGCGTGCGGTCTATGGGTTCGTGTCGCTCGACTCGATCCCGTTGGAGCCGCACTTTCGCGCCGCGCGCCAGAACGGAACCATCGAGGCGATGGAGCTCGACGAAGGGATGCTGCAGCTCGGATTGCGGGCCGCGGCGTGGCGCGTCTCCTTCCTGCCGTGCCGTGCCGGCCTCGGGTCGGCGATCATGGAGGTCAACGACGGCCTGAAGACCGTGGTCTCGCCCTACGACGGTCAGGAGCTCGTCGCGATGCCTGCGCTGCGCCTCGACGTGGCCCTGCTCCACGCCAACCGCGCCGACGAACGGGGGGACGCGCAGTACCTCGGCCCCGACTGGTACTTCGACGACCTGTTCTCGATGGCCGCGGACCGCACGTTCGTCTCGTGCGAGAAGGTCGTCGCCGTCGGAGACCTGGTGGACGAGGGGCCGATCGAGTCGATCCGCGTCAGCCGCATCTTCACGGCGGGCGTGCTCGAAGCGCCGCTCGGCGCGCACTTCACGCACTGTGTGCCCGACTACCAGCGCGACGAGCAGATCCAGAAGGAGTACGCCGCGACGGCGAAGGATCCCGACGCGTGGTCGGCGTTCTGCACCAAGTACCTCGACATTCCCGAGGTCGACTACCGCCGTCTCGCCCAGAGCTCGCTCGAAGGTGCGACGCCATGAGCGACGTGACCTTGGCCGAGGTGTGCGTGGTGGCCTGCGCGGAGGCCTGGCGCGGTGACGGCGAGATCCTCGCCAGCCCGATCGGGACGATCCCGACGATCGGCGCCCGGCTCGCCGCACTCACCTTCGAGCCCGATCTCGTGTACTCCGACGGCGACGCGGTGCAGCTCGGTGCGCCGCTGCCGGCCGGCGCGTCCCCCGATGCTCCCCGCGTCGTCGAAGCGTGGCTCCCGTTCGGGAAGATGTTCGACATCGTGTGGTCGGGACGGCGCCACGTGATGATGGGCGCGACCCAGGTGGACCGCTTCGGGAACCAGAACATCGCCTGCATCGGGCCCTGGGCGAAGCCCAAGGCGCAGTTGCTCGGCGTGCGGGGCGCGCCGGGGAACACCGTCAACAACCCCACCAGCTACTTCGTGCCGGCGCACGGGCCACGGGTGTTCGTCGAGGCCGTCGACTGCGTCTCGGGCGTCGGGTACGACCGAGCGGCAACCGCGGGTCCCGCCGCTTCGGAATTCCACGAGATACGCCGGGTGATCTCGAACCTCGGTGTGTTCGACTTCGAGACGCCCGACCACGCGATGCGCATCCGGTCCGTGCACCCGGGGGTCACCGTCGAGCAGGTCGTCGAAGCCACCGGGTTCGAGCTCGTCGTGCCCACCGAAGTCCCCGAGACGCGCGCTCCATCCGACGAGGACCTCCGGCTCATCCGCGAGGTGTTGGATCCGAACGGACTCCGCGACGCGGACGTCGTCGGCTGATGCACGCCCCTTGATGCGTTGCACCCCGTACGCCGCGTGCCGGAAGCTCGGCCAGTGAACGTGGTGGACGTGCACGGCGAGATCGCCCCCGGGTTCGAGACCGTTGGTGACGCATTCGCGGCGAACTTCGCGGAGCGCGGCGACGTCGGTGCCGCGTACTGCGTGTACCGTGACGGTCGACCGGTCGTCGACATCTGGGCGGGGCTGGCAGAACGAGACGCTGCCCGCCCGTGGGCGCGCGACACGATCGTGATCGTCTACTCCTGCACGAAGGGCGTGACGGCAGTCGCAGCCAACCAACTGATCGCTCGCGGTGTGCTCGATCCCGATGCTCCAGTCGCCGAGTACTGGCCCGAGTTCGCCGCCGAAGGCAAGGGTGCGATTCCCGTGCGCTGGGCGTTGTCGCACCGGGCCGGGCTCGCGGCGATCGATCGCGACCTCACCCTCGACGACGTGGCGGCCTGGGACCCGGTGATCGACGCCATCGCAGCCCAGGCCCCGAACTGGGAACCCGGGACGCGGCACGGCTACCACGCCCGCACGTACGGATGGATCGTCGGTGAGCTGATCCGTCGAGTGACCGGGCTCATGCCCGGCGATTACATCGATCAAGAGATCGTCACGCCGCTCGGACTCGACTTCTACCTCGGCGTTCCCGAGTCCGAGGATGCGCGCATCGCGAGGATCTACCCGGCGGCGTGGGACGACCCAGAACTCGCGCGTCTCGCCGACCGGGCGCTGAGCGACCCGTCGACGCTGCTCGGTCGCGTGATGGGTGGTCCGTCGAACCTCTTCCGCTACGACGACAGGTGGAACAGCCGCCTCCTGCGGGGCGCGCAGATGCCGTCGTCGAACGGGCATAGTGATGCCCGCTCGCTCGCACGGATGTATGCGGCGTGCATCGGCGAGGTCGAGGGCGTTCGGTTGCTGTCCGACGATTCGCGAGTACGAGCGACCGAGGTGCAGTCGAGCGGGAAGGACTGCGTGATCGGCCAACCGCTCACCTTCGGCCTCGGGTTCGCATTGGCGCCGACGCTCGGGCCGAGTGCCGGTCCGGCCGCGTTCGGGCATTCAGGAGCGGGTGGCTCGATCGCGTTCTGCGACCCTGATCGCGGCGTGGCGTTCTCGTACGTGATGAATCAGATGCAACTCTCGATGTCGGAGATCGACGCCCGGGGTGAGAGCCTCATCGCGGCGACGTACGCCGCGCTCGACTCGCTCCGGGAGTCGCCCTGACGCGTGCGGGCGTGACCCGCCGGGGACGGTCGAGGGCGGCCGCAACGATCGCGCCACCAACGGCAATCACGAGCGCTCCGAGTGCGATGGTCATGCTCATCACAACGCCATCCACGGGGGCTGTGTTCCCGGGGCGCCCATCCACGGCTGACTGCCGCGGCCGACAGCCCTCGAGTGACAGCATGGCATCATGGCACTGACGATCGACGATGCGCGAGCCGTGTTCGAGCGCCGACGCCAGGCCTGGCTGGCCGAGGACGTCGAGGCATACCTCGCCTGCTTCGCCGAGGACTTCGTGCTCGAGACGCCGGGGCGTACCGTTCGCGGCCATGCCGAGTACGAGCCGATGACCCGGATGTCGTTCGGCTGGGCGAGGCCGGTGTCGTTCGAGTTCCATCACCTCGCCGTGGCCGACGACGTGGTCCTCGCCGACTGGACGATCGCGGTGGAGCGTCGCTCGGACGGGGGCCCCGTCGAATGGCGGGGGATGAGTGCGTGTGGGTTGCGTGACGGCGTGATCCTCTGGTGGCGCGAGTACTACCAGGATCCGGCCGCGCTCGCGAAGGCGGCCCGCGGGGACTCTTGACCCGAGAACGGGTCGGAGGAGGTGAGCGGGTAGCGTCGCCGCCCGTGGATCTCACGTTCACTCCCGAGGAAGATCAGTTCCGCGCCACGTGCCGGGAGTGGCTCGTGACAAACGTTCCTCACGGTCTGCCCTCGGGCGACACGCGTGAGGGCTTCGCGCTCCACCTCGAGTGGGAGCGGGCGCTGTTCGACGCCCGCTGGGCCGTGGTGTCGTGGCCCGAGGAGTACGGCGGGCGCGCGGCGTCTCCGATGGAGTGGCTCATCTTCGAGGAGGAGTACTACGCCGCGGGCGGGCCTCAGCGGGTCACGCAGAATGGCATCTTCCTGCTCGCGCCGACGGTCTTCGAGTTCGGGACCAAGAAGCAGCAGGATCACATCCTGCCCCGCATGGCGGGGGCCCAGGACCTGTGGTGCCAGGGCTGGTCGGAGCCGAACGCGGGCAGCGACCTCGCCGGGATCCAGAGCAAGGCGGTGCGTGACTCCGCCGGCGGCGGCTGGCGCCTCTCGGGTCAGAAGACGTGGACGACACGCGGCGCGTTCTGCACGCAGATGTTCGGGTTGTTCCGCTCCGATCCCGATGCCGAGCGTCATCGCGGGCTGACCTATTTCCTCGTGCCACTCGACGCGCCGGGCGTCACCGTGCGTGGCTTCGGTCGACTCGATGGCGACGAAGGCTTCGCCGAGGTGTTCCTCGACGACGTCTTCGTGCCCGACGACGCCGTGCTGGGCGACGTCGACAACGGTTGGGGCGTTGCGATGGCCACGACTAGCGCGGAGCGCGGGCTCACGCTCCGTAGCCCAGGTCGGTTCATGGCGACCGCGCAACGACTGCTCGCGCTGCACCGCGAGCGTGGCTCACACGAGACACCGCAGATGCGCGACGAGATCGTCAAGGCATGGATCGGCGCCGAGGCCTACCGCTGGCAGACCTTTCACACCGTTACCCGCATGACCGACGGCGAGAACCTCGGTGCAGAGTCGAGCATGACCAAGGTGTTCTGGTCCGAGCTCGACGTGCGCCTGCACGAGGTGGCCCTCGAGCTCCTCGGCGCGAACGCCGAACGCGACAAGACGGGTTGGATGAAGGGCTTCCAGTTCGCGCTGTCCGGGCCGATCTACGCGGGGACGAACGAGATCCAGCGCAACGTGATCGCGGAGCGCGTGCTCGGGCTCCCCAGGAAGTAGCGATGCGCTTCGCGTTCACCGACGATCAGATCGCCTTCCGAGATGCGGTGCGTGAGTTGCTCGCCAAGGAGTGCCCGGCGACGGTCGTGCGTGAGGCATGGGGCGTCGACGCCGGTCGTGTCGGCCGCGCCTGGCCGTCGCTCGGCGAGATGGGCGTCCTCGGGTTGCTGGCGCCCGAGTCCGCAGGTGGACTCGGCTTGAGCTACGTGGACCTCGTGCTGCTGCTCGAAGAGACGGGGTACGCCGCACTGCCCGAGCCGATCGTCGAGCACGCCGCCGTTGCGATGCCGTTGCTCGGCGAACCGAGCGCGTTCCTCGGGGGTGACGAGACGGTCAGCACGTCGTTCTCCGACGAAGCCGTCGTCCCCTACGCGGACCGAGCCGACCAGTTCCTCCTCGTGCACGACGGTGCGTGGTTCATGGCCCCGCGTGCCGATGTGGTGCTGACACCAACCGATTCCGTCGACGGCGCCCGACGGCTCGCCCGCGTGCAGTGGGAGCCCGAGCACGGGACGGTCGTCGGCGAGGGCCCGGCCGCGGCGGCTGCGTTCGAGCGCGGCGCACTCGGCACCGCCGCGCAGCTCCTCGGGCTGACTCGGCGCATGCTGGACATGACGGTCGAGTACGCGACCGACCGGCGCCAGTTCGGCGTGGCGATCGGAACCTTCCAAGCCGTCAAGCACCACCTCGCCGATGCCCGCGTCGCGCTCGAGTTCGCCCGTCCGCTCGTGTATCGGGCGGCGTGGTCGCTCGCGGCGGGCGATGAGGACACCGCGGTGCACGTCTCCATGGCCAAGGCCACGGCCTCGGATGCTGCGGTGCTCATGGCCAAGCACGCACTCCAGTGCCATGGTGCGATCGGTTACTCGTTCGAGTACGACCTGCACCTCTTCATGAAGCGGGCCTGGGCGCTGGCGGCCGCCTGGGGGGACGCCGCGTTGCATCGTGGCCGGGTGGGACGTGCGATCCTGTAGCCCCAGAACTCCGAGGAGCCCGTGATGCCCGAGGCCTACATCGTCGACGCGATCCGCACGCCGGTCGGGAAGCGAGGCGGCGGCTTGTCGCAGGTGCACCCGGCCGATCTCGGCGCCCACGTGATCACGGCGCTCGTCGAGCGCACGGGGATCGACCCCGCAGCCGTGGAGGACGTGTTCTTCGGATGCGTCGACCAGCTCGGTCCCCAAGCCGGCGACATTGCGCGCACCTGCTGGCTCGCCGCCGGCTACCCCGAGGAAGTGCCGGGCACGACGATCGACCGCCAGTGCGGATCGTCGCAGCAGGCCGTGCACTTCGCCGCGCAGGCCGTGATGAGCGGGACCAACGACGTGATCCTCGCCGGTGGAGTGCAGAACATGAGCCAGATTCCGATCGGGGCGGCGCTCACCGCAGCCGAGCAGTTCGGGTTCATTGACCCGTTCTCGGGTTCGGAGGGGTGGGTCGCGCGCTACGGCGATCAGGAGGTTTCGCAGTTCCGCGGCGCGGAGATGATCGCCGAGAAGTGGGGCATCTCGCGAGAGGACATGGAGGCCTACGCGCTCGAGAGTCACGAGCGCGCGATCCGCGCGCAGGACCAAGGGCGCTTCGAGCCCGAGATCGCACCGCTCAAGGGCGTGACTGCCGATGAAGGCCCGCGACGGGGCACCTCACTCGAGAAGATGGCGCAGCTCCCGACCCTCGAGGAGGGCGGACGCCTGACCGCGGCCGTGGCGTCGCAGATCTCCGACGCCGCGAGCGGGATGCTGGTGATGTCGGAGCAAGCGGTGAAGGACCACGGCGTCACCCCTCGTGCCCGGATCCACCATCTGTCGGTACGCGGGGACAGCCCCATCTTCATGCTCAGCGCACCGATCCCGGCAACCGCGTATGCGCTCGAGAAAACGGGGATGACCCTTGACCAGATCGACCTGGTCGAGATCAACGAGGCATTCGCCCCCGTCGTGCTCGCGTGGCAGCAGGAGACCGGCGCCGATCTCGCGAAGGTGAACGTCAACGGTGGCGCGATCGCACTCGGCCACCCGCTCGGCGCGACCGGGACACGGCTGATGACCACGATGCTGAACGAGCTCGAGCGCACCGGCGGCCGCTATGGCCTTCAAACGATGTGCGAAGGCGGGGGTCAGGCCAACGTGACGATCATCGAGCGCCTCGGCTGAAGCCGCGCTCCTCGACGTCGATCAGTCGAGCGAGATGAGGGCGATCACGGCGCCGACGAGGATCAGGGCGCCGACGACGAGGCAGCCGATCTTGAGCCATGCCGGCGCGTTGCCCAGGCCCATCGTGTCGGCCATGGCGGAGCGTTCGAGTGCCTGCTCGTGCTCGGCCGACGCGCGCGAGTTTCCCACCTTCTCGAGGTGCTGGGGGTGGTTGCCGCTCTTCCCGCCGCCCTTGCGCCGCTTCTTCATTCCGCTCGAACCCATGGAACATGAATCTAGCGGGTGCGTATCCGTGGGGGCGCAGTCCGGGCCGCGGCTTGGGCCATGGCCTGGTACTCGGCCGGGCCACCCCCCAGTGGGCCGGTCCGGTCTGGAGCAGGTGCTGACCGCTGAGCACCAGGACGTTCGTACGGGCGGTGCCCGAGAGGTACGCCTCGTCGCCGAGGTGGGTGATCGGATCGCGTTCGCTCTGGTGTCGTCGCTCTGGTTGCGCGGCTCGGTGGTGAGCGCCCCCGACGCGACCTGCAGGTCCATCGGCGCCTTGAGCTTCTTCAAGCGCGACGAGACGTAGACGCTCGTGCGGTACTCGCACTCCTGATCGCCGATCGTCGCGTTGGTCGCGTGCTCGATCTCCACGGTCTTGGCGCCAAGGATCTTCGAGGCTTCCTTCTCCGTGACCAACAGGAAGGCGCTGACGGTCGCGGCGCTGGCCATGGAACCACCAGTTCCGCCAGCGCGATTGGCGCGACGAGGACAAACCGAATGCGAGGCTTCACGACATCGCCTCCGTCGTGGGGATCACTGGCTGTCGACGACGCGCGCGTGGTCATCGAGGACGGGCAGGACGGAGTCGGCATCTCCGGTCGGAACGCGAAGCACGATCTCGGACACCCCGATCGAGGCGTAGTAGTCGAGCTTGGCGGGATCGGGGAGCGTCCCGAACGGGACGACTCTGATCGCGTCCGGATCGCGCCCGGCTGACTCGTACGCGCGACGGAGGTCGGGGAGGGCAGCGCGCACACCGGCTCCGCCGATCGGTATCCAGCCGTCGGCGTACTCGGCGATGTGGGCGAACATCTTCGGGCCGGCGGCCCCGCCGATGAGGACGGGTGGTCCACCGGGCCGGACCGGCTTCGGCCAGGACCATGACGGCTCGAGGTGTACGAACTCACCATCGAAGGATGCGACGTCGTCGGTCCAGAGCGCACGCATCGTGAGCATGTGCTCGCGTGCCTGCGCGCGCCGGTGCTTGGGGTCGACCCCGTGGTCCTCCATCTCCTCGTGGTTCCACCCAAAGCCGATCCCGAGCTCGAATCGCCCGCCGGAGAGCTGGTCGATCGTCGCGATTGCCTTCGCGGTCACGATGGGCTCACGCTGCGCGATCAGGCAGATGCCAGTCCCGAGGCGGATCCGCTCGGTGATCGAGGCCGCCGCGCCAAGCGCGACGAGGGGATCGACCGTGCGCAGGTACTCCTCTGCCAGCTCAACGGTTCCGGTCGGCGCCGGGGTGCGCCGGCTGGTCGGGATGTGCGTGTGCTCCGGAATGTAGAGGGAGTGAAAGCCGCGCTCTTCGGCCGCACGTGCGAGCGCGGGGACCGACATCGAGGTGTCGGTGGCGAACATCGTGATCCCATAGTCCACGCGGGTACGGTATCCGGCCCATGGGCCTCTGCGACGACCGCATCGTCATCGTCACCGGAGCGGCGCGCGGCCTGGGTCGTGCACACGCCCTCGCTTTCGCGGGGGTCGGTGCCAAGGTCGTCGTGAACGACCTCGGGGTCGCGCTCGACGGTTCGGATGCGCGCAGCGACGCGGCCGAGGAAGTGGTCGAGGAGATCCGCGCCGGTGGTGGCGAAGCAGTCGCGAACGCGGACGACATCGCCGATTTCGACGGAGCGGCGCGCTTGGTGAGCACGGCACTCGATGCCTTCGGTGGACTCGACGTCGTGGTCAACAACGCGGGGTTCGTGCGCGATCGAATGTTCGCGAACGTGGCCGAGGACGAGTGGGACGCCGTGGTGCGCGTGCATCTCAAGGGGCATTTCGCGGTGAGCCGGCACGCGGCGGCGTACTGGCGCGACCGGTCCAAGTCCGGTGATCCGGTCGTCGCTCGCATCGTGAACACGAGTAGTGGCGCAGGGTTGCTGGGGAGCGTCGGGCAAGCCGCGTACGCGGCGGCGAAGGCGGGCATTGCGGCGCTCACGCTCGTGCAGGCCGCCGAGCTCGGACGCTACGGCGTCACGGCGAACGCGATCGCGCCGTCGGCACGGACCCGCATGACCGAGGGTGTGTTCACCGAGATGATGGCGCGCCCGGAGTCGGGCTTCGACGCGATGGATCCGGCGAATGTTTCGCCGCTCGTCGTCTGGCTCGGGAGCAACGAGTCGAGTGACGTGACGGGGCGAGTGTTCGAGCTCGAAGGCGGCGTGGTGAGCATCGCCGATGGGTGGCACCACGGACCGAGTCGCGACAAGGGCGACCGGTGGGACCCGGCCGAGCTCGGGCCGGTGGTCCGCGAGCTGCTGGTCGAGGTCCCCGACCCCGACCCCGTCTACGGCGCCGAGTAGCGCGAGCTCAGGCGGGTTCGAGCTCGAAGAGGCTCGACAGTGCGATCGGGACGACCGTTCGCACGCGTAGGCCAGCCCGTGCGAACAGGGCATCGAACTCCGCCCGCGTGCGCTCCCGTCCTGCTCCGGTGTCGACGAGCATCTCGAGGTCGACCGCCTTCACGAAGTGGTCACCGTCGTGCTCGGGCACGATCGCCTCGAGCACGAGCACGCGTCCACCGAGAGCCATGGCCTCGCGACACTTCGTGAGGATCTGCACGCAGGAGTCGTCGTCCCAGTCGTGCACGATCGCCTGCATCAGATAGCGGTCGCATCCTGGGGGCACCGAGTCGAAGAAGCTGCCGCCGACGACCTCGACGCGACCGACGACGCCGGCCGCGTCGAGCACCGGTCCGGCCTTCGCCACGACCGTTGGCAGGTCGAACAGCACGCCGGTGACACCGGGGTTCGCCTGGAGGACGGAACCGAGCAGCGTCCCCGTTCCGCCTCCGACGTCACAGACCCGGCCGACGAAGTCGTGCTTCCTCCCGACGAGATCCATCTGGATGGCCGAGGTCGATGCCATCGCAGCGTCGAAGAGCGCGCCGGCGTCGGGGTTCACTTCCGTGAGGTACGCCCAGAACGGGTGACCGAGCGCCCGGTCCGCCGCGGCCTTCCCCGTGCGGATCGAATGCTCGAGTTGGTTCCAGCTCGCGACGTGCCAGTCGGCGCCGGAGAAGCGAACCCAGGCGCGCATCGAACTGGAGTGGTCGCTGCGGAGGAGCTCCGATGACTTGTTGTTGCGATACCGCCCGTCGCGCGTCGTTCGGAACACCCCGCGCCCGACGAGGAACCGCAACATGCGATCGAGCGCATCAGCATCGGCCGAGCAGCTGCTCGCCAGGTCCGATGCCGTCCGCGGGCCACCGGCCAAGTGGTCGGCGATGCCCATCTCGGCGGCGACGGCCAGGGCTTTGGTGTCGATGACTCCGAGTGATCGCTCGAGCAGGGGTACCTCGGGCGGAACCATGGCGCGGTGCAGCTTCGCGACGCCGTTTCGTGCCGCGAGGAGGCGGCGAATCACCCATGCCGGCGGGACGCGCGTGGCCATGATGTGGTGCTCCGCCCGTCCGCTCGCCCGCCCTGATCGGCGCAACCGGCTACGTGAGACGCTCGATGATCATCGCCATGCCCTGACCGCCACCGACGCACATCGTCTCGAGGCCGTAGCGGGCGTCGCGGTCCTCGAGCCCGTTGATCAGCGTCGTCATGATGCGAGCTCCGGTCATGCCGAACGGGTGACCGAGCGCGATCGCTCCACCGTGCACGTTGAGCTTCTCCCACGGGATCCCGAGCTCCTTCGCGGACGGGATCACCTGTGCGGCGAAGGCCTCGTTGATCTCGACCAGGTCGATCTGGTCGATGGTGAGGCCGGCGCGCGCGAGCGCCTGTTGGCTCGCACCGACCGGACCGAGACCCATGATCTCGGGATCGAGTGCCGAGATGCCTGACGCGACGACGCGCGCGAGCGGTGTGATGCCGAGGTCGTTCGCCTTCGTGTCGCTCATGATCACGACGGCCGCAGCACCGTCGTTCAGCGGGCACGCGTTCCCCGCCGTCACGGTGCCGTCAGGACGGAACACGGGCTTGAGCTGTGCGAGCTTCTCGGCGGTGGTGTCGGGTCGGGGACCGTCATCCTTGGCGACCACGTCACCAGCGGGCGTCGTCACCGGTGTGATCTCACGCTCGAAGAATCCGTTCGTCTGCGCCTCGACCGCACGGTTCTGCGACAAGGCCGCGAACTCGTCTTGCTCTTCGCGCTTGACCTGCTTGTACTCGGCGACGTTCTCCGCGGTCTCACCCATCGCGATGTAGACGTCGGGCAGGCCTTTGAGCGGAGTCCAGGAACCCTGGCCGCCTTCGTGCCGTTTCGCCGTGCGCGCCTCGGCCTCGGCGAGCTGGTCGTTGTGCGTCCCGGGAAGGCCATCGGACATGCCCTTGGCGAACCGACTGACGGTCTCGCACCCTCCGGCCACGAACACGTCGCCCTCGCCGCTCTTGATTGCATGCGCGGCCATTCGGATGGTCTGCAGCGACGACGAGCAGTAGCGGTTGACGGTCACGCCCGGCGCCTGGGCGATCCCGGCCAGGATCGCGACGACGCGGCCGAGGTTGTACCCGGCCTCGCCGGCCGGCTGACCGTTGCCCCAGACGACGTCCTCGACGAGGTCCCGGTCGAGCTCGGGGACCTTGTCGAGCACGGCCCGCACGATCGTCGCCGAAAGGTCGTCAGGCCGACACTCGACGAGGGAGCCCTTGTTGGCCCGCCCAATGGGGGTGCGGGCGGTGGCGACGATCACGGCTTCGGGCACGACGGCTCTCCTGGGTTGCTCTCGTGTGGGTCACCTTTTCTACTCGCGCTCGCGGTGGTGCGCCGCCCCAGGAGTCCGACGCCGGGTGAAGTGCAGGCGCGAGTACGGCGGTCTGTGATGGCGAAGGCCCTCGAGACCAAGAGATTGCGGTGGGGTACCAGCCGATCGAGGGCTACGGGATCATCGGCGACCTGCACACGGTCGCGCTGGTCTCCAAGGTCGGGTCGATCGACTTCATCTCGTTCCCACGGTTCGACTCGCCGACGCTGTGTGCGCTCCTCGACGACGAGCATGGCGCTCGATTCAGCTTCCGACCCTTCCTCGAGGACGCTACGAGCCGCTCGTTCGCTTCGTCGGACCGACCGGACCCGCGCTTCACCGGAACGGTGCGTGCGATCACCGAGAACCTCGTCGACGACTCGCTCGTGTACCGCTAACAGATCGGCGATGCGGCCGACGACGGTCTGGTCGGGGAGGAGGGCGCCTTCGACCTGTGCTCGTTCTGGTACGCCGAAGCCATGGCGCGGTCCGCTGACGTGCAGCGCGCCCGCGTCTTCTTCGAGAGGATGCTCGGGTACGCGAACCATGTCGACCTCGACGCCGAGGAACTGGGGCCTCGGGGGAGCACCTCGGCAACTTCCCGCAGGCGTTCACGCACCCGGGGCTCATCAGCGCCGCGTACGCGCTCGACCGCGAGCTGTCGGGCGCCGGTTGGGCAGGCTAGGAGCCCGTGTGAACGGCACGCGTGTACGACCGCGAAGCCCAGAGGACGGATCCTCCGCCTAGAGTGCGCGGTCGACGCGCGTCGCCTTCGGGCGGAGGGGGAATCCGTATGTCGGGGACAGTTCGGAGCCGGGTCATCGCACTGGTCGGGGTGGTGGTACTCGGTGCCGCCACGTTGAGCACGGTGGCGGCACCCGCGGGGGCCGGCAGTCAGGCCGGTGCGCAGCGCGCGGCCAAGCCCAAGTCAGGTGGCTCGGTGCAGTTCGGGCTCGAGGCCGAGACGACGGGTGGGTTCTGCCTGCCCGACTCGACGCTCGCCGCGTCGGGCATCCAGGTCGTCAGCGCGATCTACGACACCCTCGTGACCCTCAACGCCAAGGGTGAGTACGTTCCGTACCTCGCGAAGTCGGTGACGCCGAACGCGGGCTTCACGCAGTGGACGATCACGCTTCGCCCCGGGGTGAAGTTCCACGACGGGACGCCCTTCGACGCCGCGGCGCTGAAGCTCAACCTCGACACCTACCGAGGGCAGAACCCCAACATCAAGCCGCGGCTGAATGTCTTCGTCTGGCAGAACGTGGCGAGCGTCGAGGTGACCGGTCCGCTGTCGGTCGTCGTCACGACCAAGGTGCCGTGGGTCGCGTTTCCGGCGCTGCTCAGTGGCAGTGGCCGCACGGGCATGCTCGCACCAGCCCAGCTCGCCAATCGCGACACCTGCGCGACGAACATGATCGGGACGGGTCCGTTCAAGCTCAAGGAGTGGCGCCAGAACGAGTCGCTGACGGTCGAGAAGAACAAGAGCTACTGGCAGCAGGGTCTGCCGTACCTCGACGAGATCGTGTTCCGACCCCTGCCCGACAGCCAGAGCCGCGTCAACGGGCTCCAGAGCGGCGATCTGGATCTCATCACGACGGGGAGCTCGCTGAGCATCGTGGACCTCAAGCAGAGTGCCAAGGCGGGAGACATCAAGGTCGTCGTCTCCGACGCCGGTTCCGAGACGGCGTACCTGATGCTGAACGTGTCGAAGGCGCCGTTCGACGACCCGATCGCGCGCCAGGCCGTCGCCGCGGCGGGCGACGCGCGTGAGACCAACCGGATCCGGAACAAGGGGCTCAACACGATCGCGACGGGGCCGTTCCCACCGGACAACCCGGCCTACGTCAAGAACAACACCCGCATCCACGACGTCGCGAAGGCCAAGCAGCTCAACGCCGTGTACACGAAGCAGCACGGCCAGCCGATCAGCTTCGAGTACCTCACCAACCCCGAGCCCGAGACGATCGCGATCGCGGCGCTCCTGAAGGAGCAAGAAGCCAAGGCCGGGATCAACGTGAGCATCCGGACCGTCGACCAGTCGACGCTCATCAACGAGGTCATCGCCGGGAGCTTCCAAGGTGCGGGTTTCCGCAACCATCCCGGCGGCGACCCCGACACGCAGTACGTGTGGTGGCACAGCGGCTCGCCGGTGAACTTCGGTCGCATCAACGACCCCGCGGTCGACCGGCTCCTCGACCAGGGGCGGTCAGAGCCCGACCCCGCCAAGCGGGTCGCGATCTACCGGGACCTCAACAAGCTCTTCGCCAAGAAGCTGTACAACCTCTGGAGCTGGTACTCGCTCTGGGCGGTCGGCTACCAGAACAATGTGAAGGGCGTGGCCGGGCCGCCGCTGCCCGACGGCGGCGGGCGACCGTTCTCGCTCTTCGCCGGGGTCATCCCCGTCTTGGGGATCTCGAAGACCTAGCGAATCAAGACCTGACGTCGCCTGCGGGTAGGAGGAGCAATCGAATGTCGGGTACCCGGCGGGCTCGGGTCATCACACTCGTCGGGTTGGTGGCACTCACTGCGGCCACGTTGAGCGCGGTCGCGCCACCCGCGGGGGCCGGGGGTGGGGCGCGGGCGCCGTATGCAGCCAAGTCCAAGGCGGCGAAGCCCAAGTCGGGTGGGTCGGTGACGTTCGGGCTCGAGGCCGAGACAACGGGTGGGTTCTGTCTGCCGGATGCGACGCTCGCGGCGTCGGGCCTTCAGGTCGTGAGTGCGATCTACGACACGCTGGTGACGCTCAATGCCAAGGGCGAGTACGTGCCGTACCTCGCGAAGTCGGTGAGTCCGAACGCCGACTTCACGCAGTGGACGATCACACTGCGCCCCGGGGTGCAGTTCCACGACGGGACTCCGTTCGACGCCGCGGCGTTGAAGCTCAACCTCGACACCTATCGGGGGGCGAACCCCAACCTCGTCCCCCGACTGAACGTGTTCAACTTCCGCAACGTCGCGAGCGTCGACATCACCGGACCGCTGTCGGTCGTCGTGACGACGAAGGTGCCGTGGGTCGCGTTCCCGGCGTACTTCGCCGATCGTCGAGCGATGGTCGCGCCCGCGCAGCTCGCCAACAAGGAGAGCTGTGCGACGAACATGATCGGGACGGGCCCGTTCTCGCTGGTCGAGTGGCGACAGAACGAGTCGCTGACGGTGAAGAAGAACCCGAACTACTGGCGTAAGGGCCTGCCGTACCTCGACCAGATCGTGTTCCGGCCGCTCCCCGAGAGCCAGAGCCGGATCAACGGACTCCAGGGCGGTGACCTCGATCTCATCACGACGTCGGACTCGCTGAGCGTCGCGGACCTTAAGGACAAGGCCGCGACGGGCGAGATCAACCTCATCGTCTCCGACAAGGGGGCGGAGACGACCTACCAGATGCTGAACGTGTCGAAGCCGCCGTTCGACGATCCGATCGCGCGCCAGGCCGTCGCGGCGGCGAGCGACATCGTCCAGATCAACGAGATCCGCAACAAGGGGCTCAACACGATCTCGACCGGGCCGTTCCCGCCGGACAACGCGGCCCACCTCGCCAAGAGCCCCGTCATCCGTGACCTCGGGAAGGCCAAGCGGCTCAACAAGCAGTACGAGCAGGTGCACGGTGCGCCGATTGCGTTCGAGTACCTCACGACCCAGACGCCCGACACGGTCGCCATCGCCGAGCTCGCGAAGGAGCAGATGGCCAAGGCGGGGATCGAGGTGACCATCCGCACCGTGGATCAGCCGACGCTCGTCGCCGAGGCGATCGCGGGCAGGTTCCAGGCGATGAGCTTCCGGTTCCACCCGGGTGGCGACCCCGACACCCAGTACATCTACTGGCACAGCGGGTCGCCCACGAACTTCAATCGCATCAATGATCCCGAGATCGACCGGCTCCTCGACGCGGGACGGTCCGAGCCCGACCCCGCCAAGCGGGTCGCGATCTACCGGGAGCTCAACCAGCGCTTCGGCAAGGAGCTCTACGACATCTGGAGTTGGTACACGCTGTGGGCGGTCGGCTACCAGAACAACGTGAAGGGCGTGGCCGGGCCGCCGCTGCCCGACGGTGGGGGCCGACCGTTCTCGCTCTTCGCCGGCGTCATCCCCGTCGTGGGCATCTCGAAGACCTGACTTCGCTCGTGCTCACGAACTGATCGACGCCACGAGCTCGTCGCTCACCGTCCACAGCCGGCGCGCGATCTCGTCGTTCTGCGCGAGCGCGGCCGGGGTTGACGCCTTGCACTTGTAGTAATAGCCGCCCGTCGCTCGCTCGACCTCGGGTGACGACGCGAGCCAGACCGACGTGCGGGCCCCCTTCTCGGGGCTGATCGCCGCGGGGCGGGCCAACACCATCGCGACCTCACCGAGGCGCCCGCTGTCGCCGTCGCGTGCGAACCGGCTCGCCACGAACCCGGGGTGCAGCGCGTTCACGGTCACCTCGGTCGCGTCGAGGCGCCGAGCGAGCTCGCGGGTGAAGTAGATGTTCGCGAGCTTCGTCTTCCCATACACCTGGAAGGGCTTGTACGACCGCTCCGACTGGAGGTCGTCGAAGTCGAGCCCCGAGCCCACGTGCTTGTGGGCATGGGAGGACACGACCACGACACGCGCCGGTGCGCTGGTGCGAATGCGCTCGAGGAGCAGCGACGTCAGGAGGAAGTGGCCAAGGTGGTTGACACCGAACATCATCTCGAAGCCGTCGTCGGTGAGGGCGCGGTGTTGCTGCATCAGGCCGGCGTTGTTCACGAGGACGTCGAGCCGGTCGTGCGAGGCGAGGAACGTTTCGCTGAAGCTCCGGATCGAGGCGAAGCTGGCCAGGTCGAGTGGCATGACCTCGACGGTGGTGCTGCCGGAGCGTGCCTGCACGTCGGCGAGCGCGTCGGCGCCCCGCTGCGCATCGCGGGCGGTGAAGGTGACGTGCGCGCCTTCGCGCGCGAGCCCCACCGCAGTCTCCTTGCCAACGCCGGCATTACCGCCGGTGATGAGCACGACCTTTCCATCCATCGTCATGTCGCGCAGGCTAGCCCTGCGGAAGATTCGCGCGACGGGTATGTCTCGCCGAGGTACGCCCTCGCCGGCATGCCTCAGTGGGTACGGTGGGGCGCATGGACGAGCTCGCGGGAAGAGCGGCAGTCGTCACCGGTGGCGCGAGCGGCATCGGTCGTGCGCTTGCCGAGCGCTTTCTGCGGGAAGGCATGCGGGTCGTGCTTGCCGACGTGCAGCAGGACGCGCTCGCGGCGACGGCGGCGGAACTCGGAGCGAGCGGCGAAGTGCTCGCAGTGCCTACCGATGTCACTGACGCAGTCGCCGTCGAGCACCTGCGCGATGTGACGGTGGAGCGATTCGGAACGCCGTTCGTCCTGTGCAACAACGCCGGGGTCGGTGGCCTTGGTGGCTTCGTCTGGGAAGGCCCACTCACGGCTTGGGAGTGGGTGCTCGGCGTGAACGTCTTCGGCGTGCTGCACGGGCTCCGAGCGTTCGTTCCCCTGATGGTCGAGGCTGATCAGGGCCATGTGGTGAACACCGGGTCGCTGGCGTCGCTCCAGGCCGCGCCGGGGATGGGGCCGTATACGACGTCGAAGCACGCGGTGCTCGGGATGTCGGAGGCGCTGCACCACGAGCTCGCGCTCTCGGGGTCGAACGTGCAGGTGCACCTGCTCGCGCCCGGCTTCCTGCGCACGGGGATCCACGACTCGGATCGGAACTGGCTCGACCGGTTCGGGCCGCGTCCCCCCGAGCGGACCGACGAGACGGCTCGGGCGTTTCGGCAGATCATCACCGATCTCGTCGAGGGCGGGTTGGCACCAGACCAGCTCGCCGACGCGCTCCTCGCCGCCATGCGTGCCGGGCGGTTCTTCGTGACGACCCACCCCTCGGCTGCGGCCGCGTACGTCGACGTACGCGGCCAGACCGTCGCCGGCGCGGACCCGGTGATGACCGACTTCTCCTGATTGCCCACCGGGTGAGATGACCGAGACCCTCTCGTCGAGTGGCCGGGGCTGGCCGCACTCACTCCGCTCGTTCGCGTCGCGCGACTTTCGACTTCTCTGGCTCGCCGCGATCGTGTCGAGCAGCGGGACGCAGATGCAGCTCGCGGCCCTCGGCTGGGTCGTCGCCCTCCTCACCCAGAGCGCGGCGAAGGTCGGCTTGATCGCGTTCGCGGGCGTGATCCCCCTCGTGATCCTGAGCCCGATCGGAGGTTCGATCGCCGACCGGTTCCCGCGTCGCAAGGTGCTGCTCATCACCCAGACCGTGCAGATGTTCCAGGCCTTCGTGCTGTGGGCCACGTGGGTTGGGGGCCTGCGGTCCTTCTGGTTGCTCTTCGTCCTCGCGATGATCGGTGGCATCACTGCGGCGCTGAACGCACCGGTGTGGCAGGCGTTCATCCCGTCGCTGGTGCCGCGCCGCAATCTGCCGAACGCGGTGATGCTCAACTCGACGCAGTTCAACATCTCCAAGGCACTCGGGCCGGTCGTCGCCGGTCTCCTGCTCGTGAACACCGCCGGCGCCAGCTGGTGCTTCCTGTTGAATGCACTGAGCTTCGCGTTCGTGCTCGTGGCGCTGCTCTCGATGCACGGCCCCGTGGTCGGAGCCCAAGCGCCCGCGTCAGCGCACAACGGCTACTGGAGCGACTTCAAGGTAGGCCTCGCGTACGTCCGTCGTGAACCGGGGCTGCGCACCGCGATCGGCACGAATGCGTTCACCGCGTTCGTGAGTCAGCCGATCGTTCCCCTGATCCCCGTGATCGCACTCGAGATGTTCGACGCGACCGCAGTGCAGTACGGGCTCCTCGCGAGTGCGTTCGGTCTCGGCGCGATCATCGGCGCGGTGCTGCTTGGCCGGTTCGACGGCCGCCGATTGCCGAGCGCAATCCTTGTCATGGGGCTCGTCGTCTATGCGGGGTTCGTCATCGTGCTGGGCCTCGCGCCGACGTTCGCCGCAGGTCTCGTCGCGCTGGTGGGCGTCGGTGCCGGCTTCCTCATGGTGATCGCGACGAACAACAGCTGCATCCAGCACCTGTCGTCGGACGCGATGCGTGGTCGGGTCATGGGTATCTGGCTGACGAGCTTCGGACTCTTCAACCCACTCGGAGTGCTCGTGCAGGGCGTGCTCGCCGACGCGATCGGCATCCGCTGGGTGCTCGTGACGGACGGCGTCCTGCTGGTGGGGTTCCTCGCATGGTCTGGTGCGACGCATCGGCTCCGACACCTCGACACCGCAGAGGCGACAGCCAACCTGAATGTTGGCCCGGTCGACCCCGAGGAGAACCCCTGACCTCGGGGCCGAGAACCAGCCTGGGCTAGGCGGTGATCGAGATCGCACGCTCGGGGCAGTTGACCTCACCGGCGCGTGCCTGCTCCTCGAGCTCCGGCGGCACGTCGGTCATCAGCAGCTCGCAGTGCCCGCGGTCGTCAGGCGCGTACACGTCGGGCGCGAGCGTGTAGCAGCGTCCGTGTCCGACGCACGCAGCGATGTCGAGAGCGATCCTCACCCGGTACCGCCGGATGCGGCCCCGCCAGGCATGAACACGAGCGGAAGGTGCTCGACGGTACGCAGACCGTCGGCATAGACGAGCTCGGTGTCTGCTGGGAGCTGGTAGTCCGGGAGGCGACGGTGCAGCTCCTCGAGCGCGACGCGCAGCTCGAGCCGGGCGAGATGCGATCCGAGGCAGCGGTGGATGCCACCGCCGAAGGAGAGGTGGCGGTTGCTCTCACGGTGGAAGTCGACGGCGTCGGCGTCGGCGAACTCCGCGTCGTCGGTGTTCGCGGAGCCGATCAGCACCGTGACGCGAGTGCCGGCTGTCAGGTGCTCGCCGGCGATCTCGGTGTCGCGGGCCAGGACGCGGGCGACACCCGGCACTGGTGTCTCCCACCGCAGGAGCTCTTCGATCGCGGCGGGGATGAGGCTCGGATCATCCACGAGCTCGCTGCGATGCTCGGGGTGCTGCGCCAGGTACGCCACGCTGCAGGTGAGCGTCGCGGTGACCGTGTCGAGGCCCGCGATCAGGAAGAGGAAGCAGATGTCGAGGATGTCTTCGTCGGTGAGCCTGTGCCCGTCGACCTCCGCATCGATGAGTCTGGTGATGAGGTCGTCGCGCGGTTCGTGTCGGCGCGATTCGATGATCGGTTCGAAGTAGGCGTAGATCTCTTGGGCAGTGCGCTTGCGGATGACGTCGGCCTCCGGGCCGGCCAGGCCGGGCGGACGGATGATGTCGTCCTTGATGCGCAGGAAGAGCGGCAGGTCGCGCTGGGGGAGGCCGAGGAGCGCCAGGAACACGGTGCACGGCAACGGCACCGCGAACGCCGTGTTGAACTCGACTTCGCCGTCGGCGATGAAGGCGTCGACGAGCTCGTTGGTGAGACGGCGGACCTCCGTCTCGAGCAGCGCGACCTCGCGCGGCGCGAACAGCGGATCGAGCAGCTTGCGATACTTCAGGTGGTCCGGCGGGTCGATCTGCAGCGGGATCAGGGGCCGGACGTTCCCGAGCGCGATTGCGTCCATGTCGGACGAGAACACCTCGGCGCCTCGCAGCGCCTGCATGACCTCATCGTGGCGGGTCAGCAGCACCGACCGCTCGTCGAGATGTATGACGGGTGCCTGCTCGCGCATCATCTTGTAGACGGGCTGCGGGCAGCTCGACATGTCGTTCGCGAAAAGCCCATCTCCGAGCGTGGGAGTTTCGGAGACCTGCGTTTCGGGGTGCAGCGTGTCGGCCATGCGGGCCTCCGGGATGCTGTGACGAGGGAAACTGACGAAGACGTCAGGGTAGCGCCGCCCGATTCGAGGCGGGGCCGCTCACACGTTGGCGAGCAGCGGCCGCAGGCGAGTCGCGAGCAGCTCGAGGTGGCGGTCGACGAGGTCGTCGGGCATGCCGGCGATGCTCGCCCAGCAGTAGATCTCCTCGACCGGGAGGCCGCCGAGTGTCGTGTGCAACCGCGCCGCGGCGTCCTCAGGGGTCAACACGTCGAAGCGAGCCGGCCGGTCGCCGCTGGGCACCCGCCACCGCTCGGGGTCGATCGGTCGGGGCGTGTCGCGACCGGTGCCCTCGACCATGTACGCGTTGTAGGTGTCCCACTGATAGGCGAGGTGCTCGCGCACGCGGGGCCACGCCGCGTCCGGGTCGTCGGCCAGCACGAAGTTCACGAGTCCCGCCATCCGGGCCGCACCGGGATCGTGCCCGCCCTCGGTGAGTCCGGCTCGGTACGGCTCGATCAGCGCGGCTTCGACCGACAAGAGCCCCTCGCCGAGGAGACCCGCGCGCCGGGCCCCCTGCGGACCCTGGTACCCCATCCAGATCGGGACCGGGTCCTGCACCGGTGGGGGGGTCACCGCACCCTCGCGCCAGAGCCGGCGGAGCTCGCGCGCGCAGTGGTCGGTCAGCGAGTAGCGCCGGTCGATGTCGGCGCCATACGCGGCGAACTCGGGCACCCGGTAGCCCGCGCCGAGCCCGAGCTCGAGACGTCCGCCGCTGAGCAGGTCGACGACTGCGGCTTCTTCGGCGACCTGGACCGGCGGGCGGAGGGCGGCGAGGTACACGGCCGTTCCCAGACGGATCCGGCTGGTTGCGGCCGCGACTCCAGCCAAGAAGGTCAGTGGCTGGGGGAGGTAGCCGTCCTCGAAGAAGTGGTGCTCGGAGCACCAGACCGAGTCGAGCCCGAGGCGCTCGGCCTCGACGCAACGCTCGAGGGTCCGGGCGTAGTGCTCGGCCCACGGGCGCTCCCAGCGCGGCGGGTTGCGGAGGTCGAGGTAGCAGCCGACGCGCACTCGTCGAACCGTACTCGGGCCCGAAATCATGGTGGAGCCTGATCGTTGACGGGGATGTGAACCCGGTGAGCCTTCTCGCTTCGCCCAGGCTCGAACCACCCCAGATCGCGCCGACGGGGCCGGTGGCGCTGCCCACCCCGCCCCAGCCCAAGGACAGCTGTCCGCCGGCCCCGTCGCGTGAACCCCGTGAGTGCGCCGAGTTGGCCTTCCCTCATCAGGGTCCCGATCCGCGAGACTGAGAGGCGATGGGGCGAGCCGAAGCGTTGCAGGAGAACTCCGAGGATCCGCAGTCGCCCGACGACGGTGAGCTCGTCGCGCGCGCCCGCCGAGATCCGGGCGCGTTCGGCGCGCTCTACCGGCGCTACGTGCAGAGGATCTACGCGTTCGCCCAGCGCCGCACCTGGAACCGCGAAGCGGCGGAAGACGTCACCGCGGCGACCTTCGAGCGGGCCTATCGTCATCTCGACCGGTTCGATCCCACGGGGGCTGGGTTCGGCCCGTGGCTGTTCCGTATCGCCGCAAACGAGCTCGTCGACCACTACCGGCGCGAGGGGCGGTCCAAGACTCGCCGAGGCCAGCGCGCCCTGCGCGCGCTCGCCGACGAGACGACCCTCGACGACCACGACCACCTCGAACGCGAGGAAGAAGTCGATCAGATGCTCGAGGCGCTCACAACACTGCGGCCCCGGTACCAGCAGGTCCTCACGCTTCGATACCTGGGCGGCCTCAGCCCCGACGCCGCGGCGAAGGCGATGGGGTGCTCGAAGCCGGTGCTCGCGGTGACGCTGCACCGGGCGCTCGGCGCGCTGCGGCGGTCCTACGAGCACGGCGGGAGCGCTCGATGAGGTCGCCGCGATCGCGCGCCGGCCGCGATGTGCGCGCGTTGCTGCGCGTCGCGGCGGAGCGGCCTGTGCTCGTGCCGCGGCCCGGCTTCGTCAACGCCCTCGAAGCCCATCTCGTTTCCCAGGTCCCTCCCGGCCGCCTCGTCGCGCTCCCGCGGCGTGAGCGTCGCCGGCGTGCTCCCGTGCTGGTGACGGGCGCAGCTGCGGCCGCCGCGGCCGTCGTGCTCCTCGGCGCGCTCACGGGAGTCTTCGGTCGGGGTGTCGAAGACCGTGCCCTGGCACTGGCCGTCGCGGTCGACACGACCGTGCAGCTCCCCGACGGCAGCATGATCGAGGGCGTTCGCGGGGTCTCCTTGCCCGAGGGTGCGGTCGTGCGCACCGGCCCCAACGGTCGTTGCTCGGCCGGAGACGTCGACTTCGGGCCGGGCATGGAGGCTCTCGTCGCCGCCGGTCGGCTCCGGCTCCGCCCGTACCTGGCCGCAGCCGCGATCGCGGATCCCATCGGCGCGAGCACGTCCGCGTCGGGAATCCTGCGAGGCCGCTAGCGGCACCCTTCCCGAGCGTTCGCGCGGGGAGCGGCCACGGATACCACAAGGAGTGGGAATTCCCCTCAACCTCGCGCGTAACGTGGTCGATCACCGGCAACGATGGCCACGCTCCGTCACCGCCTGCTCGCCATCTCGGTGCTCTCCGTGGGCGTCGTGGTGGTCGGGGGCTGCGCCCCGAGGCCCGCACGGGTGCCGCTCCCGGCGCCCGGCCCGGCACCCTCGGGAACCGCACCCTCGGGAACCGTTGCCCTCATGGGCCCGGCCCGTCTGACGGGGGGCCAGCTCACGGCCTGGTTCCTCGGACGAGGACCCCAGCCGGGCGGCGCGTACGGCGCGACGGTCCCCGCGGCCGTCCTCGCTCAGCTCTACGTGGAAGAGGGGGCGGCCGAAGGTGTGGCGGGTGACGTCGCGTTCGTCCAGGGCATCGTCGAGACCGGGTGGTTTCGCTTCGGCGGTTCCGTGCCCGGCTGGAAGAACAACTTCGCCGGGATCGGTGCCACGGACACGAACCCGGCACCGGCGACGTTCGCGGACGCCCGAACCGGGGTACGCGCCCAGATCCAACACCTGCGGGCCTACGGCGATCCCGGCGCCTCTGTGTGCGCGGTTCCGCCACTCCACAACCCCTGTGTCGACCCGCGCTTCGCGCTGGTCGCCCCCAAGGGGAAAGCCCCGACGTGGAACCAGATGGGCAACGGGAACTGGGCGACATCGACGACGTACGCGTCGGGCATCCTGCGCCTCTACAACGAGGCGCGAGCGTTCAACGGCCTGCCTCCGGCCTGAGCTCGCGCTCCGGCGGGACGCGAAGCTCCGCGCGCAACGGGAGATGATCGGAGCCGAGGTCGCCGAGCACGCGGCCGTCGATCATCTCGACGTCGCGGGGACGGATCAGCACATGGTCGATCTGACTGTGCGGGGCGCGCGCGGGCCAGGTGCGACCCCGTACCACCCGCTGCCATCCCGGCATCAGCCCGACGACGCCCGGTCCCCAGAAGTTGTGGTCACCGGCCACGACCGTGGGGGTGCCCGGCGGCGGGAGGAGGCGGGCGAGCCGCCGGAGCTGGATCGGTGGGCCGTGGGGCAGTCGTGACGTGAGGTGCACTGCCACGAGGCGCAGCGGCGTTCCGTCGATGTCGAGCTCGACATCGAGCGCGGTGCGTCGTGGCGCGGGATCGAGGAACGTCGGGCCGACGGTGAGCACCCCGACGCGGCGAAGTGGTCGTCGCGTCAGCACCGCGATACCCGACTCACCCGCACCGCCGGGGGACAGGTGGGGCCAGCGAGCGTCGGTGGTTGCCGGACCGGTCGGTTCGAACGTCACGGTCAGGCCCAGCGCGTCCGCCGCGTCGTCGACCGGGCCTCGCCGCCGATCCGGCCGCCACACCTCCTGGAGCACGATGACATCGGCGTCGAGTGCGCGAAGTGCCGCCAGCATGTCGTAGGGCTCCGTCGGCGGCGTGTGAGCCGGTCGCACGCCGTAGTGTGTGTTGAACGTCGCGAGCGAGACCGTGGGCATCGAGCCGGGAACGCTACCGCCGCCCGCCGACCACCGTGTCGGTCAGTCCGCGGCGGGGAGGTGCACGACGAAGCGGGCGCCGCCGAGGGGCGCGTCGTCGACCGAGACGCTCCCGCCGTGGCGCTCCACGATCGCCTGGACCATCGCGAGACCGAGTCCGAACCCGCCCGCGTCGCGGCTGCGGCCCTCGTCGAGACGGGTGAAGCGCTCGAAGACCCGCTCGCGATCGGCAACCGGGATGCCCGGCCCGTCGTCATCGACGGTGAGCACCACGTCGTGCTCCTCGCCCACGAGCGCGACCGCGACGTGGCCGTTCGCGTGGCGACACGCGTTGTCGAGAAGGTTGGCGACCACGCGGCCGAACTGGGCGTTCGTGCCGTGCACGCGCCCGGCGAGCACCCGCGTGGTGTCGATCGGGACGCGGCGTTCCCGAGTTGTCTCCGCGAGCACGACCTCGTCGAGGTCGACGACGGTGAGCGCCGAATCGGGACCTTCCTCGGTGCGGGCCAACTCGAGGAGCTCGCTGACGGCCTGTTCGAGGCGCTCGTCCTCCACGAGCACGCGCTGGGCGACCGTGGACCAGTCGGCGTCGTCGCCGCGCCGCAGGCCCACCTCGAGCTGTGCCCGGATCACCGCGATCGGGCTCCGAAGCTCGTGCGATGCGTCCGACACGAAGCGCCGTTGACGCAGCGACGTCTCCTCGAGACGGTCGAGCATGGAGTTCATCGTCCGGGCCAGTCGACCGACCTCGTCATCGGTGCTCGGTTCCGGGACCCGGCGGTGGATGGTCGAGCCGGTGATGGCAGCGGCTTCGGCGCGGATGGCCTCGACCGGTCTGAGCGCGCGGCCGGTCAGCCACCAGGTCAACCCGGCGAGGAGCGCGATGAGGATCGGCACGCCGACCACCAGGGCTCCGGTGATGCTGTCGACCGTGCTGTTGACCTCGGCGAGCGAGTTCTCGGCGACCAGCGTGATCGTGCCCTGCGCCGTCTCGACCTGACGCTGTGCGCGCACCTGAGGGTTCTCGCCGGGCCGAAACTGCGGTCGGACATCCGCGCCGGGAAGGTTCACCGGGCGACCTCCGGGTCCTCGCGCCTGGAGCTGCGGTGTGCCGCCCGGGCCACCACCGGGCAGTTGCACGTCCTGGGGGTTGACACCGCGCTCGAGCTGGAGCGCGACCGCTTCGAGCTGCTGCTCGTTTGTCTGCTTGATCTCGCTCACCAGATTGTCGTGTACCGACCGCACGAGGCCGAACGACGCCAGCGCGAGCGCGACGGCGAACAACCCCGCGGCGGCGAGCGTGACCCGTACCCGGACCGTACGGAGCCGGCTCATCTCACGAGGCGTCCGTGCAGAGCCGATACCCGGCACCGCGCACCGTCCGGATCAGCTGCGTTCCGAACGGCTGGTCGAGCTTGCGGCGCAGGTACCCGACGTAGACCTCGATCACGTTCGGGTCACCGGCGAAGTCGATGCCCCACACGTGGTCGAGGATCTCGCTCTTCGACGCGACGTTCCCATCACGGCGAATCAGGTACTCGAGGAGCGAGAACTCTCGCGCCGTGAGCGCGACCTCTTCCTCTCCGTGGCAGGCCTTGCGCGTGCCCGGGTCGAGGCGGAGCGGGCCGTACTCGAGGACCGCCGGACGAGGCGGGGCGCCGCGCCGGAACAGGGCCCGGAGCCGGGCGAGCAGCACCACGAACGAGAAGGGCTTGGAGAGGAAGTCGTCGGCGCCCGTGTCGAGGGCCTCGGCCTCGTCCCACTCGCCGTCCTTCGCCGTGAGCATGAGGATCGGCGTCCAGATCTCCTCGTCGCGGAGCGTCTTGCAGACCCGGTAGCCGTTCATGCCGGGCAGCAGGATGTCGAGCACGATCGCGTCGTACGAGCCCTCGCGTGCGCGCCAGAGGCCGTCGAGGCCATCGTGGACGGCGTCGACGTCGAAGCCCTCGGCCATCAGACCGTCGCGGATCGCCTCGGCGAGGGCCACTTCGTCTTCGATCAGGAGCACGCGCATACGCGCGCATTGTGCCCGGTGCGCGGGGCGCGCGTCGGTTCGATCCTGAGAGTCGCCTCAGGAAGGCGCGTCGAAGAACGGGCGCCTCAGTTGGCGAGCGGTCCGATCAGCTCCCAGAGGTTGCCGGCCGGGTCGTTCGCAAACACGTGCCGGTCACCGTCGAACGCGATCTCGTTGCACGGGTGCCCCGCGGCCTCGAGCCGGGCGACGGTGCGAGCGAGATCGTCGTCGAGGCGGATCGCGGTGTGCGCGATCTGGGACGGTGAGTGCTCGGGGTCGATGGTGAGGTGCACCTGGGTACCGTCGCCGCCTTCGAACCAGTGCACCTGGGCCATCGCCGAGATCTCCGGGCCGGCCTCGATGCTGCGGTACCCGAGCATCTCCAGCCAGCTGCGCTCCGCTTCGGTGCCCGGGCACTCGGCGCCCGTCGCGTCGCGAACCGTCGTCGGGACGCACAGGTTGACGTGATGGAGGGTGGGCACCCCGCCCAGCGTAGAGCCGGATCGGGCTCGCCTTCTAGAGTCCTGGGGTGGCGACCACCGAGATCCCTGTCACCGGCGACCCCGAGGCCGACCGGCTCCTCGCGCACAGCCCGCTCGCGCTGCTCCTCGGCATGCTGCTCGACCAGCAGGTTCCCATGGAGTGGGCGTTCAAAGGTCCCCACACCCTCAAGGAACGGCTCGGGCACCTCGATGCCGGTGCCATCGCGGCGATGGACCCCGACGCGCTCGAGGCGGTCTTCCGGGCGAAGCCGGCCCTGCACCGGTACCCGGCGTCGATGGCCAAGCGCGCGCACGCGCTGTGCCAGGTCCTGGTCGACCAGTACGACGGTGACGCCGCAAGCGTCTGGACGGGTGTGCACACCGGCGACGAGCTCCTGGCCCGGCTGCGGGCGTTGCCGGGGTTCGGCGAGGAGAAGTCGAAGATCTTCCTCGCGCTGCTCGCCAAGCGTCTCGGCGTCCGGCCGGCCGGGTGGGAAGGCGCCGCGAACCCGTTCTCCGACACCACGAAGCGATCCGTCGCCGACATCGACTCGCCGGAGGCGCTCGCCGAGGTGCGTGCGTGGAAGAAGGCTCAGAAGGCGAAGGGCAAGACGAAGGCTCAGTAGCGCGGTACGCTGGGGGTCCAGCGGGTGCCGTCGGCCTCCGCAGGTCTTCCTCGCTTTCTTCCGGACTGCCCGGCCCTCCACTCCGAGGGTGACGACGAGGCCGACCACCCCCGAAGAAAGCGAGCACCACCACGTGACCACCTCTTTCGAGGCGCTCGGCGTCTCGGCACAACTCGTCGCGGCCCTCAAGGCCGACGGCATCGAAGCCCCCTTCGCGATCCAGGCGATTGCCCTGCCCGACGCCCTGGCCGGCCGTGACATCTGCGGCAAGGCCAAGACCGGCTCGGGCAAGACCCTCGCGTTCGGCCTCCCGCTCCTCGAGCGCATCGGCAAGGCCGAGCCGCGTCGTCCCACCGCGCTGGTGCTCGCACCCACCCGCGAGCTGGCGAACCAGGTCTACGGGGTCCTCGCGCCCCTGGCCAAGGTTTGCGGGCGCGAGGTCCAGGCGATCTACGGCGGCGTCGGCTTCGACCCCCAGATCGACGCGTTGCGACGCGGCGTGGATGTGATCGTCGGCACCCCGGGACGTCTCATCGACCTCATGGACCGCGGCGAGATCTCCTTCGCCGATGTCGAGGTCCTCGTGCTCGACGAGGCCGACCGCATGGCTGACATGGGCTTCATGCCCCAGGTGCAGAAGATCCTGTTCCGCATGGAGGGCGACCACCAGACGATGCTGTTCTCGGCGACACTCGACGGCGCGGTCAAGCAGCTCGTCGCCCGGTACATGAAGGACCCGGTGTTCCACGAGGTGGAGTCCGACGAACCGACCGTCGAAGAGATGGAGCACCGCTTCCTCTTCGTGCATGACATGGACAAGGTGAAGGTCGCCGCGGCGATCGCGAGGAGCTCGAACCGCACCCTCATGTTCTGCAACTACAAGCGCACGGCCGACAAGCTGGTGCGTGAGCTCCGCAAGGAGGGGGTGCAGGCGGCACCGATCCACGGCGACCTGAGTCAGGCCGCCCGGGAGAAGTCGCTCGCCGACTTCCAGGCCGGCAAAGTCCCGGTGCTCGTCGCCACCGACGTCGCCGCCCGGGGCATCCACGTCGACAACGTCGACGTCGTCGTCCACTACGAGCCCACCGACGACCACAAGGCCTACCTGCACCGCTCGGGCCGCACCGCCCGAGCCGGTGAGGACGGTGTCGCGGTCACGCTGATGCTCTGGAACGAGGAGAACGCCATCCGCACCGTGCAGCGCCGGCTCGGCTTGTCGTTGCCGATCGTCGAGGTGTTCTCGAACGATCCTCGGCTGGAGGACCTGCGATCGTGGGTTCCCACCGAGGACGACCAGGTCGCCGTCTGAGCGACGCGACGAGGTGGGCAAACGCTCGGGGTCGCGACCATCCCGCGTGCGAAGATGACGCCATGGCCCGCATCTCCGAGCGTCTGCGGATCTCCCGAAAGATCGGCGCGATCACGGAGTCGGCGACGCTCGCCGTCGATGCCAAGGCCAAGGCGCTCAAGGCGGCGGGCGAGCACGTCATCGGGTTCGGCGCCGGGGAGCCCGACTTCCCGACGCCCGAGCACATCGTCCAAGCCGCGATCCGCGCCTGCTCTGACCCCGCGAGCCACCACTACACGCCAGCGGCCGGCCTGCCCGAGCTGCGCGCCGCGCTCGCGGCCAAGACGTTGCGGGACTCGGGGCTGGAGTGCGAGCCCAGCCAGATCATCGTCACGAACGGCGGCAAGCAGGCGGTCTACAACGCGTTCCAGGTGTTGCTCGACCCCGGCGACGAGGTCCTGCTCCCCGCGCCCTACTGGACGACCTATCCGGAGTCGATCGCGCTGGCCGATGGCGTCTCGGTCGTGCTGCCCACCACCGAGGCAGCTTCGTTTCGCGTCACGGTCGAACAGCTCGAGGCGGCGCGTACGCCGCGCACGAAGGCGTTGCTCTTCGTGTCGCCGAGCAACCCGACTGGTTCGGTGTACCCGCCCGACGAGGTGGAAGCGATCGGACGGTGGGCGGCGGAGCACGGTGTGTGGGTCGTGACCGACGAGATCTACGAGCACCTCACGTTCGGGAAGCACAGGTTCTCATCGATGCCCACGCTCGTGCCCGAACTCGCGGAGTCGTGCATCGTCGTGAACGGTGTTGCGAAGACCTACGCCATGACCGGCTGGCGCGTCGGATGGATGATCGGGCCGCGCGACGTCATCGCCGCCGCCGCCAACCTGCAGTCGCACTCGACGTCGAACGTCGCGAACGTGTCGCAGCGGGCGGCGATCGCCGCAGTGTCGGGTGACCTGATCGCGGTTGGCGAGATGCGGGCCGCGTTCGAGCGTCGAGGGACGACCATGCACGGGATGCTCTCAGCGATCCCCGGCGTGGAGTGTCTCGAACCGCAAGGCGCGTTCTACTGCTTCCCGTCATTCCTCGGAACGCTCGGTCGGTCGATCGCGGGGCGGACGCCGACGACGACCCTCGAGCTCTGTGAGCTGTTCCTCGAGGAGATCCAAGTTGCCGCCGTCCCCGGCGAGGCGTTCGGCGCCCCGGGCTACGCACGGCTGTCGTTCGCGCTCTCCGACGACGACCTCGTCGAAGGCGTCGGCCGCATCGCAGAACTGCTCTCGTGAAGCACCCCCCCTGAGGAGCGTCATGCGCGGCAGTCTGCTGGTCGTTCTTTCACTCGCGGTTGCCACACTGGTGGCGTCGATCGGGCCCGTGAGCGCGTCGGTCGCGGCCAAGCCCAACGCCTGCAAGGTACTCAGAGCCTCCGAGGTGACACGCGTCACGGGGTTCGCCGCGACCAAGTCGACCAAGCAGCAGCAGGGCCCGCCCGGCGCGGGCATCTGCGGCTACTCGCTCGACGACACCACGACGCGCAACGTCTCGGTGTTGGTCCAACACGGTGACCGCCAGGTCAACCAGATCGGGTACCGGACGGCCAAGGCGGCGTTCAAGAACCAGGTCGAGCCCGTCTCGGGCTTCGGCAAGAACGCCTTCTACGCCGGCGGCGGGCTCAACACGTTGTACGTGCTGAAGGGCGACACGCTCCTCTACGTCCAATTCGTCGCGCTCGGTGACACCGATGCCGCGGGCATCAAGGACAAGGTGGTCGCCATGACCAAGATCGCCGTGGCCCGCGTCTGAATCGCTCGTCGGGAGCCCGGAGTACAAGGCGGGGTCGAACGCACTCAGACCGCTACCCTCGGACTCGTGGCTCCCCGCGTCCTCGTCGCCGAACGACTCGCTCCGCGCGGTCTCGACGCCATGCGTGCCGCCGGCTTCGAGGTCGACGAGCGACTGGGGATGTCGGCGGACGAGCTCATCGAAGCCGTTCGGGGTGCCGCTTCGCTCGTGATCCGCTCGGCAACCCAGGTCAGCGAAGCCGTCCTCGAGGCGGGGACGGATCTCGTGGTCGTCGGACGGGCCGGGATCGGTCTTGACAACGTCGACGTCGACGCGGCAACCAGCCGTGGCATCATGGTGGTGAACGCACCACAGTCGAACGTACTCTCGGCGGCGGAGCACGCGGTCGCCCTCCTGCTTGCCCAGGCGCGCAACATCCCGCAGGCCGACCGCGATCTCAAGGCGGGGAAGTGGAACCGCTCGCAGTGGGAAGGTGTCGAGCTCAACGGCAAGACGCTCGGGGTCGTCGGCCTCGGTCGTGTCGGCGTGCTGGTCGCGCAGCGCCTCCTCGCGTTTGGCATGCAGCTGGTCGCCTACGACCCCTACGTCAGCGCGGATCGCGCTCGTCAGCTCGGCGTCCGCCTCGTGCCGGACCTCGCGGATCTCGTGCGCGAAGCCGACTTCGTCACCATCCACCTCCCCAAGACGCCTGAGACACTCGGGCTCATCAGCGCGGACCTGCTCGCGCACGCGAAGCCCTCCTTGCGGATCGTGAACACCGCCCGGGGCGGCATCATCGACGAGGCTGCGCTGGTCGACGCGTTGCGCGAGGGCCGCATCGCCGGCGCAGCCATCGACGTCTTTGCCGAGGAGCCCACGACCGAGTCGCCGCTCTTCGATCTCCCCAACGTCGTGGTCACCCCACACCTTGGAGCATCGACCGCCGAGGCGCAGGACAAGGCGGGGCAGACCATCGCCGAGCAGGTTGTGCTGGCCCTCCGCGGTGAGTTCGTCCCGTATGCGGTGAACGTCAACGCGAGCGAAGCGAACGCGACGGTCCAGCCGTTCCTGCCCTTGGCCGAGCGCCTCGGCCGACTCTTCACCGCACTCGCGGGCAGCGCGGTCGAGACTCTCGAGGTGAGCTACGAAGGCGAGATCGGCGACTACGACTGCCGAGTGCTCACGCTGGCGGTGCTCAAAGGCGTCCTCGGTGGCGTTGTCGACGAACCCGTCTCGTTCGTGAACGCTCCGCAGCTCGCTGAGGCCCGGGGGCTCGACGTGCGCGAGACCACGTCGTCGTCGGCGAGCGACTTCGTGAACCTGCTCAGCTTGCGCGGAGTCGCGGGGGACCGGCCCGTGCACGTCGCCGGCACCTTGTTCGGCAAGCGAGCCCGGCCCCGTATCGTGGGGATCCTCGAGCACAGCGTCGACATCCCCCCGTCGAGCCACATGCTCGTGGTTCGCAACGACGACACTCCCGGGATGATCGGAAAGGTCGGCACGATCCTCGGCGACGCCGAGGTGAACATCGCCGACATGGATGTGGGCACGAACGCCGAAGGCGCCTCGGCGCTCATGGTCATCACGGCGTCGTCGGAGGTCCCGCCCGAAGCCGTTGAACGCGTGCGAGCGGTCACCGGCGTGCTCGACGCAAAGGCGATCGAACTCGACTGAGGTCCCGGCGGGGAACGACGGCGTTCAGCGCTTCGACGCCCGCAGGCCGTCGCGTTCGGCGGCAGCGGCGTCCAGATAGCACCGGTCGGGCGTCGTGCGCTCGTAGCTCTGGCCGCCGGGGACGTGGAAGATCCCGCTGGCCAGCTTGGCCTTCACTGGGTGCGATGCCGGGCATGCGCCGCCAGTGGGCTCGAGGTAGTCGCGGGTGGGTTGGGCTTCGTCGTGGCCGCCGGGCGTCGAACGGGACACGCGCTCGGGCGCATCGCCCGGCCGGGGCTGGGGTGGGAAGGGGAACGGTTGGGGCTCCCACCCGCTCTGGCCCGGTGTCTGGTTCTTCTCGATCGCGCGCCACAAGGCGTACGCCGCGCCCGCGACGACTCCGAGAACGATCGTGCGTCGGAGCCAGGGGTGCTGAGCCATCGCGACCGATTGTCGCACGCGGTCGACCTCACGACGCGCCATTGCCAATGGACTTGCCATCGTGGCGCGGACTCGTCATGATGGTCGGACCATGACGCAGGAACGGCGCGCTTCCATCAACACCAGCCTCCTCCTTACGTAGCCGCGGGCACCCTCTGGTGCTCGCGGTCGCCTCCTCGTGCCCTTCGGGCCGGGGGGGTTTTTTGTTGCCCCGAATCCAGACAACCAGAAGTTCGGACAAGAGAGCGAGCGAGACATGGCCGATCATGTACGGATCTTCGATACGACGCTGCGGGATGGCGAACAGTCGCCGGGGATCTCCCTGGACGTGGCCGAGAAGCTCGAGATCGCCGAGCAGCTCGCGCGCCTGAACGTCGATGTCATCGAAGCCGGGTTCCCGATTGCGAGCGACGGCGACTTCGAAGCGGTGGAAGCCATCGCGAAGCACATTCGGGGTCCGGTGATCGCGGGGCTGTCCCGCACGGGATTCAAGGACATCGACCGGGCGTGGGAAGCCGTGCGTCATGCCGAGCGGTCGCGCATCCACGTGTTCATCGCGACGTCGCCGATCCATATGGCGAAGAAGCTTCGGATGACCACAGATCAGGTGAAGGGGGAAGTGGCCGCGGGTGTGGCTCGGGCCAAGTCGTACTGCGACGACATCGAGTACTCACCCGAGGACGGCAGTCGCTCGGATCCCGAGTTCATGCGTGAGGTGCTCCAGATCGCCGTCGACAATGGCGCGACGACGCTGAACATCCCCGACACCGTCGGTTTCGGTGTGCCCGAGGAGTTCGGCAAGTTGATCGCCTACGTGATCGAGAACGTCAAGGGTGACTACGTCGTCTCCACCCACTGCCACAACGACCTGGGCCTGGCGGTGGCCAACTCGTTGTCGGGGGTCGCTGCGGGAGCACGTCAGATCGAGTGCGCGATCAACGGCCTGGGCGAGCGCGCCGGCAACGCGGCGCTCGAGGAGATCGTGATGGCGGTCAGGACGCGGGGCGACTACTTCGGTGAGGTCGAGGTCGGCGTCCGAACCGAGGAGCTGGCCCGCACTTCGCGGATGGTCGCGCGCTTGACCGGATACGCGGTCCAGTACAACAAAGCGGTTGTCGGGCGGAACGCGTTCGCGCACGAGGCGGGGATCCACCAGCACGGGGTGCTCGAGGATCGCGAGACGTACGAGATCATCGATGCTGCCTCGGTCGGTCAGGAGGCGGCCCAGATCGTGCTCGGGAAGCACTCGGGTCGGCACGCCTTCAGCGACACCCTGACCAAGATGGGCCTGCATGTGCAGGGCGACGCGTTGAACCAGGCGTTCATCCGCTTCAAGGAGCTGGCTGACCGCAAGGTGGAGATCACCGAGTCGGACCTCGAGGCGATCGTTGCCGAGGAGCTCGGCACCGGGGTCGTACACCGCTTCGCGTTGGTGAGCCTCGACGTCCACGGCGGCACCGTGCACCAGCCGACGGCTCGCGTCGTGTTGGCCGATGGTGACAGCAAGATCGAGGCCGAGGCCGGGGGCAACGGCATGGTCGATGCGGCGATCGCGGCGATCGCGCAGGCGACCGGTGTCTCGGGCACGCTGCTCGACTTCAAGGTCTCATCGGTCACCGGCGGTGGGGACGCCCTGGGTGACGTGGTCGCCCTGCTCGAGGCGGACGGCCACAAAGCGTCGGGTCGGGGCGTGGCGACCGACATCGTCGAGGCGTCCGCGCGCGCGTACCTGAGCGCGGTCAACAAGATCGTGCGTCTCCAGGCCCGCAACGAGACGCGCGAACGCGTCGTCGGGCCGTGAGCGAGCCTGTGAGCCAGCCCGTCAGCCAGCCCGTGAGCCAGGTGGACTCGGTCAATCCGGAGTCCGTGAATCTCTGGTCGAACGCCGACCACGCGACCCACTATCTCGCGCGGCGGGGGTCGTTTCCCTGGCGTGACACGGCGTACGAGCACCTGTTGGAGTGGGTGCCGGCTGCACCTCGACGGGTGCTCGACCTGGGTTGCGGTGATGGGCTGGTGGCGGGACGGGTCTTCGATTCACGTCCGGGTGTCGAGGTGGTCGCGTGCGATTTCTCGGTCGCGATGCTCACGCGAGCGCGTGAACGCTTCGCCGAGAACCCACAGGTGACGGTGGTCGAGCACGACCTGGATGCATCGCTGCCGACCGACTGGGGTCGCTTCGATGCGGCGGTGTCGGCGTTCGCGATCCACCACGTCGTCGACGAGCGCAAGCGCGTGCTCTATGCGGAGGTGCTCGACCGGTTGGAGCCCGGCGGCGTGTTCTGCAACCTCGAGCACGTCGCCTCGCCGACACGGGAGCTCCACGATTCGTGGCTCGAGGCGATCGGCACCGAGCCCCGGGACGACGACCCGTCGAACAAGCTAGCGTCGGTCGAGGCCCAGCTCGGCTGGTTGCGCGAGCTGGGATACGAGCAGGTCGACTGCCACTACAAGTGGCGTGAAATCGCACTGTTGAGCGGGACGAAGCCCCACTGACCGAGTACTCGACCGGGTACTCATTGCGGGCGGTCTCGCCTTTCTCGAGATCGTCGAGGATGACGTGCGTCGGATCCTGCGTTGGGCTGAACGACGCTGAGGGCCCGCCACGCCGAGCTCGACTGCCAGCTCGCGACCCGTGGCTGATGGAGTACTCCCCAGCCCTGACGGGCTCCGGACCTGACCCGAACGCGCTCAATCCCGCCTCCTGATCCGCCGATATCTCCCCTCGGTGAGCAGCAGGCGCTGATCCGGCGACCGGTTGGGAGGACACGGCTGTGGGCGAGTACGACGAGCACCCCATCTGGGAAGGTGGACGCTTCCGCGAGATCGACGACTCCGTCGCGCGGCTGCTCCTCCAACTCGCGCGCGCCGTCATCGGCATGTTCTGCGCGTTCCTGGTCGCCCGCTTCACGATGGACGCCATCGGACTCACCGGCGAGAGCGTGGGCGAGGTCGTTCTCCAAGGCGTCGTGTTCGCCGGCTTCGGCGCCGTGGCCATCTACGTCACCTCCGCACGACCCATTCGCGCGGCCTTGACCGATCAACGTCGTGCAATCGTCGAGCATGAGGAGTCGGTGGTCCGCGAAGCCGGCCGGCACCAGTTCGCCAGCAATCTGCAGGATGCGCTCGAGATGGTCGAGACCGAGGACCAGGCGCTCGATGTGGTGCGGCGCGCGCTCGGCGAGATCGCCCCGGCCCCGGGTGAGCTGCTCCTCGCCGACTCGAGCCGGGCCCATCTGCGTCGCGTGGTCGAAGCGGTCCCGGCCGATGCGGTCGGCCCACCCTCGTGCCCGGTCACCACCCCGTGGTCGTGTCCCGCGGTGCGGCGGGGCCAGACGCTGCGCTTCGCGTCGAGCGAGGTACTCGCGGCCTGCCCAAAGCTGCGCGATCGCCCCGAGGGGCCGTGCTCGGGAACTTGCGTCCCCGTCAGCGTGCTCGGTGCGCCCGTCGGGGTGTTGCACGTGACTGGTGCCGTCGGGGCGACTCGCAGCGACGACGACGTCATCGCGCTCGAGGGCCTCGCGATGCAGGCCGGTGCCCGGATCGGTGTGATCCGGGCGATGTCGCGGACCCAGCTCCAGGCGTCGACGGATTCGCTCACGGGCTTGCTGAACCGTCGTGCGCTCGAGGAAGAGGTTCGCCGCCTGAACGACGAGGCCGCGTCATATGCCGTCGTGATGGCCGACCTCGACGAGTTCAAGCGTCTGAACGACACCTTCGGTCACGAGACCGGTGATCGGGCGCTCCGCCTCTTCGCGAAGATCCTGCGCGACACCGTGCGAGACCTCGACGTCGTGTGCCGCTATGGCGGCGAGGAGTTCGTCGTGATGTTCCCGCATTGCTCGCTCGTGGAGGCTGCCGCCATCGTGCACCGGGTGCGGGAGGCGCTGGCTCACTCGGTGTCGCGTGGCGAGGTGCCGGTCTTCACCGCCAGCTTCGGCCTCGCCGATTCGACGCTCGCGAACGACTTCGACGAGATCGTGCGGCTCGCCGACTCCGCGCTGTACCGAGCGAAGCAGGCAGGACGGAACCGGCTGGTCATCGCCGACGAGGCCGATGTCGGCTCACGCGACCTCGACGAGAGGCCCGGGAACGTGATCGAGGAGGTGCAGGCGTGAACGTCCTGGCCGTCGGCGCCCACCCCGACGACGTCGAGCTCGGTTGCGCGGGCGCGCTGCTGCGCCACGTCGAGCGGGGCGATGACGTCACGATTCTCGTCATGACCGATGGTGGTCGAGCGTTGCTCGACGACATGTCGCGACGAGCTGAGCAGCACTCGGCCGCGCGCGTCCTCGACGCCGATGTGATCTGGGGTGGATTCGATGACGGATTCGTGCCTGACGGTCCCGAGTCGATCTCGGTGATCGACGACGCGCTGGCGAGCACCGACGCAGGGGTGCTGTACACGCACGCGGCCGACGACACCCACCAGGATCACCGGGCGACCGCGGCGGCAAGTCTCGCGGCGGGTCGCAAGCTGTCGACGATCCTGCAGTACGAGACCCCGTCGACCCGCCACTTCGATCCAACCGTGTTCGTGGACGTCGAGGCTTCGCTGGACGACAAGCTGACCGCGCTCCGGTCGCACCTGTCGCAGGTTCTGCGCCACGGCCCCGTCAACCTCGACGCGATCGAGGCCCAGGCGCGCTTTCGTGGCTTTCAGGGACGCGTGGCCGCGGCCGAGGCGTTCGAGGTCGCGCGCCTGGCGTGGGATCTCTCGACCGGTGCTGTGATCGCGCCCGTGGTCTCGCTCGAAGTGGTGCGCTCCGCTCGCTGAGTCGGGTGCCGACTCAGCGCCGACTCATGTGCCGGGTGCGGCCGTGGGGAGCCAGGCGGCGCGACCGGCCTCGTAGGCCGCGACGTCGGCCTCGTACTGCAGCGTGGTGCCGATGTCGTCGAGGCCGTTGACGAGTCGGTAGTGATGGAAGTCGTCGAGCGCGAACGGCTCGTCGAGGTCGAGCGCCGGAACGGCGACCCGCCGATCCACGACGTCGACGACGATCTCGAGGGTCGGATCATCCTCGATCGCGGTCATGATGCGCTCGACGACATCTTGGGGGAGCTCGACGGGGACGAGACCGATCTTCAGGCAGTTGTTGCGGAAGATGTCGGCGAAGCGCGACGAGATCACCGCGTCGAACCCGTAGTCCTCGAGTGCCCACGGCGCGTGCTCGCGCGACGATCCCGTGCCGAAGTTCGGGCCGGCGACCAGGACGCGGACGTCCGCACCCTGGTACTCGGGCCGGTTGAGCACGAAGTCGCTGCTCTCACGCCACTCCGAGAAGAGCCCCTCGCCGAAGCCGGTGCGTTCGACCCGCTTGAGCCAGTCGCTCGGGATGATCTGATCGGTGTCGACGTCGGCCCGGTTCAGCGGCACCGCCCGTCCGACGATCTCCTCGACAGGTTCCATGGTCAGTCCAGGTCGTCCGGGGTGGCAAAGTGGCCGGCGATCGCGGTGGCGGCGGCCACAGCGGGGGAGACGAGGTGTGTTCGCCCGCCCTTGCCCTGGCGTCCTTCGAAGTTCCGGTTCGATGTCGACGCGCACCGCTCGCCGGCGGCGAGCTTGTCGGGGTTCATCGCGAGGCACATCGAGCAGCCTGCGTCGCGCCAGTCGAAGCCGGCGTCCGTGAACACCCGGTCGAGCCCCTCGGCCTCGGCCTGTGCCTTCACCCGCATTGAGCCCGGCACCACCAGCGTGCGGATCCCGTCACGAACCGTGCGACCGCGGGCGACGTCGGCGGCCGCACGAAGGTCCTCGAGTCGGCCGTTCGTGCACGAACCGATGAACACGGTGTCGACGGTGATGTCGCGGATCGGTGTCCCGGCCTTGAGGCCCATGTAGCGCAGCGCGTGGATGGCGGACTCTCGCTGGCTCGGGTCGGGGAACGACGACGGGTCAGGGACGACGTCGTCGATGGTCACGGTCTGGGCGGGGTTGGTGCCCCAGCTCACCGCCGGACGCAGCGTCGCGGCGTCGATCTCGACCTCGATCCCGAACCCGGCACCAGGGTCGGTCGCCAGGGAGCGCCAGTCGTCGAGTGCCTGCTCCCAGGCTGCACCGCTCGGGGTGAAGGGCCGCCCCTCGAGGTACGCGAACGTCGTGTCGTCGGGCGCGATCATCCCGGCCCGCGCCCCCGCTTCGATCGACATGTTGCACACGGTCATGCGGCCCTCCATCGAGAGGGCTCGAATCGCCGACCCTCGGTACTCGATGATCGAACCGATCCCTCCACCCGTCCCGATCCGGGCGATGATCGAGAGGACGACGTCCTTCGCGGTGACGCCGCCAGGGAGCTCACCTGCGACCGTCACCGCCATCGTGCCCGGGCGGGCCTGGGGGAGCGTCTGAGTGGCGAGCACGTGCTCGACCTCACTCGTGCCGATGCCGAACGCCAGCGCCCCGAACGCGCCGTGGGTG
>Ga0209048_10000133_pt1 | contig 76273 bp, 44 predicted proteins | sample FrelakmetCRP12CR_FD_187146 | JGI IMG/M metagenome (GOLD analysis project Ga0209048, IMG submission 187146) | Freshwater lake sediment microbial communities from the University of Notre Dame, USA, for methane emissions studies - CRP12 CR (SPAdes)... | ecosystem: Environmental > Aquatic >...
GCTTGCGCGAGGTGGCGACGTCGGCCACGCCCCGGCGCACCTTCTGGAGCAGCTCGAGCTGCTTCTCGTAGCTGTAGTCCAGCGTCTGGCGCGGCAGCACCTCCAGCCCGGCCAGCAGCATCTCGGTCTCCTCACGGCCGTGCGTTTCGACCACGCCGACAACCACCGCCACGCGCTCCGCCTGGCGCTGCTGCGCTGCGCGGAGCATGGCATAGGTCTTGCCGACGCCGGGACACATGCCGAAGAAAATCCGGAGCCGTCCGCGCTGTGCCGCGCGGTCTTCCCGCTGGATGTCCGCCAGCAAGGCGTCCGGATCCGGTCTTTGCGCTTCGGTCATGAGGCCAATTCTATCGCACCAGCGTGGTATAACCATTCAAAAGTTGCCGTCCGGGAAGGCCCCCTACAGCTGGCGTGGCCGCACGGGCGTGCCGTAGGTGACACCGGCAATGGGTTCCGCCAGAATGGCCTGCTGCAAAGCGCCCAGCAGGCCCTGGCACACCAGCATCACCTTGCGCTTCTGGTTCAACGAAAGGGAGAGCGAGCGGACGTTGGTGTTCTCGCGGGAGAGCGCGAGGATGTTCGTCTTGAGCGTGCAGAACTCGGCGTAGCGGGCGGTGGCGATGGCCAGTTCAGGATCATGGCTGAGTGCCGGGATGGTGGTGAGGCCCGCCAGGCTGTGGCGGACCAGCGCGTCTTCCGTTGCCATCTGCACTTCCAATGCGTCCATTTTCCGGTCGTTTTCCTCCGCGATGTGTGGCGGCAACAGGGTTTGCAGGCGCAGGGCGCCGAGTTGCGCGTCGTAGGCGAGGTGCATCACCGGCTTGGCCGCGGGGGCGTCGGCCTGCGCCGCCACGAGACGCGCCAGCGCAGCGTTCATCTCGCTGACCGCGGCGGCGGCCGGGCCAAAGGCCAGGCCGTACGCCTTGAGGTTGGTGTTCTTGACCGCCAGCGCCAGCAGATCGTTGTCAATGGTTTGGAGCTCGACAGAGGCTGTGGCGAATTGGGCCAGCAGTTCGCGCTCGTCCGGGGTGCCGCCCGCGGTCAGGAGTTCCTCCAGTTCGCGGCGCTCCACTTCCACGTTGGCCGACGCGGCATGGGCCTGGTCGGCTAGGGTTTGCGAGTCTTGATCGGTGATGGCCAGCACTGCGCTCTTCTCCGCCTCGGAGGCCGCGGCCAGATCCCGTTGCATCCGTTCCACCAGATCAACCCGCCGGGCTTTGAAGGCGAGTTGCGCGGAGGGATTCTGCTCTTTGTAGAAATGCAACACCACCAGCATGCCGGCCAGCAGCACCGCCGCACCGGCGGCCGTCCACCGAATATCATTACTACCCAGTTTGCTTTTCATAATGTCCTCCTAGTTATGTTGATCCAGCGCCAGATTCAGCCGCAAGACGTTGACGCGCGGTTCGCCAAATAGGCCGTACTGCGGCGGCTCGACGAAACGTTCGACGAGCGCGCTTACTTGGGTCGGCGCGCTGCCGCGCGCGGCGGCAACGCGCGCGACTTGCAGCCGGGCGGCGTCCGGGCTGATGTGCGGATCGAGGCCGCTGCCGGAGGCAAAGACCATGTCGGCCGGCACCGGCGCATCGGCGGCGAGCTTGTGCGCATCACGGAACGCCTTGGCATGGGCGACCACGTTGGATTGCAGCGCGGCGCTGGTCGGGCCGAGGTTGCTCGCGCCGCTGGGTACGGTCGCATAGCGGCCTGCGGAAGGCCGCGGCCAGAAATATTCCGCGCCCGTGAACTGCTGCGCGAGCAATCCGGAGCCGACGGCTTGGCCGTCGCGCTCGATCAGGCTGCCGTTAGCTTTGTTTTTGAACGCGAGTTGCGCGATGCCGGTGATGGCGAGCGGATAGAGCAGGCCCGTCAGCACAGTGAACACCAGCGTCAGGCGCAGCGCCTGAAGAATGAGTTTGAACATGGCGTGATCCTTTCTCCCTTTTCACGTAACTGCGCAGGCATGACAGAATCCTTGGCGACAGAATCATTGAAAAACCGCATGTCAGAGAAGTGCAGCACGGGGAAAATCGTTCTGCTGTCCATGGTTCTGATGCTATTCGTTTTCACCTCAGTCGTTCCCGTTACACAAAATGGATGGCCACCAGCAGCATATCGAGCAGCTTGATGAAGATGAAGGGCACGAGGACGCCGCCGCCGCCGTAGAGCAGCATGTTTTTCCGCAGGATGGCCGCCGCCCCGATCGGCGTGTACTTCACGCCGCGCAAGGCCAGCGGGATCAGCGCGACGATGATCAGCGCGTTGAAAATCACCGCGCTCAGGATGGCGCTCTCGGGCGAGTGCAGGTGCATGATGTTCAGCTTGTCAAGCGGGCCGTGACCGCCGGCGCGGGTGGCGTAGAGCAACCCGAACATCGCGGGCAGGATGGCGAAATACTTGGAAACGTCGTTGGCGATGCTGAAGGTCGTCAGCGCGCCGCGCGTCATCAGCAGTTGCTTGCCGATCTCAACGACCTCGATGAGCTTGGTCGGATTGCTGTCGAGGTCCACCATGTTGCCGGCCTCGCGCGCGGCCTGCGTGCCGGTGTTCATCGCGACGCCGACGTCGGCCTGCGCCAGCGCGGGCGCGTCGTTGGTGCCGTCGCCGATCATGGCGATCAGCCGGCCGCCGGATTGCTCCCGGCGGATGCGCGCCAGCTTGTCCTCGGGCTTGGCCTCGGCGATGAAGTCGTCCACGCCCGCCTCGGCGGCGATGGCGGCGGCCGTGAGCGCGTTGTCGCCGGTGATCATCACGGTGCGGACGCCCATTTTGCGCAACTGGGCAAAGCGTTCGCGGATGCCGCCCTTGACCACGTCCTTGAGGCGAATGACACCGAGCACGCACGTGCCCTCGGCCACGATCAGCGGGGTGCCGCCCGCGCGGGCGACCGCGCCCACCGCCTTCTCGACAGCCAGCGGATAGAGGCCGCCCTGTTCCTCGACGAAGCAGCGCACCGCCTCGGCCGCGCCTTTCCGGATACAGCGCGGCGCGCCGCCGTGTTCCGCCCCCAGATCCAGGCCGCTCATGCGCGTCTGCGCCGTGAACGGGATGAACCGCGTGTGCGGCTCGGCGACTTCGCGCCCGCGCAGGCCGTATTTTTCCTTGGCCAGCACGACAATGGAACGGCCTTCCGGCGTTTCGTCGGCCAGCGAGGCGAGTTGCGCGGCATCGGCGAGATCCTCGATCTTGACGCCGGGCGCCGGCAGCAATTCCGTCGCCATCCGGTTGCCCAGCGTGATGGTGCCGGTCTTGTCGAGCAGCAGCACGTCCACGTCGCCGGCGGCCTCGACCGCGCGACCGCTGGTGGCGAGCACGTTGCGGCGCATCAGCCGGTCAATGCCGGCGATGCCGATGGCGCTGAGCAGGCCGCCGATGGTGGTGGGGATCAGGCAGACGATCAACGCCAGCAACACCGGCAGCGTCCGGAGCACCATGTCCTGTTGCCCGGCGGCGGTCTCGTTGTAGCGGGCGAAGGCCGGCAGCGTCAGGACCACCAGGATGAACAGCGCGGTCAGGCTGACCAGCACGATGTTCAGCGCGGTCTCGTTGGGCGTCTTCTGCCGCCGTGCGCCCTCGATCATCGCGATCATCCGGTCGAGGAACGAATGCCCCGCCGCGGCGGTGACACGCACGACGATGCGGTCGCTGATGACCCGCGTGCCGCCGGTGACGGCGCTGCGGTCGCCGCCGCTCTCGCGGATCACCGGTGCGGATTCGCCCGTGATCGCCGCTTCATCCACCGTGGCGATGCCCTCGACGATCTCGCCATCGGCCGGCAGCACGTCGCCAGCTTCGCAGACGAACAGGTCGCCGATCTGCAAATCCGGTCCGGCCACAGCGCGTGCCCGGCCGCCGACCAGCTTGCGCGCCGGCGTCCTGGTCCGCATCTTGCGCAACGCATCGGCGTGCGCCTTGCCGCGCCCCTCCGCCATGGCCTCGGCAAAATTGGCGAACAGGCAGGTGAACCAGAGCCACAGGCAGATTTGTACATTGAACCCGGAGCACTGGCGGAATAGAAACAGCGTGCTCAAGATCGCACCGACCCAGACGGCCAACATGACCAGGTTCTTGATCTCGTCGCGCGGATGCAATTTCTTGAAGGCCTCCCGGACCGCCTGCCGCACCAGCATGGCATATTGGATTTCAACTTTCGTGCTCATGATCGCTCCTCAAAAAACGCGTCCCGCCAGCATCAGACCGTGCTCGACGATCGGCCCCAGGCACAGCGCCGGGAAGAACGTCAGCGCGCCGATGAACACCATCACGCCCAGCAGCACGCAGGCGAACGTCAGCCCGTTGGTGGGGAACGTGCCCGGCGAGGCCGGCACGGTTTTTTTGGCGGCGAGATGGCCCGCGATGGCTAGGACGGCGAAGATCACGCCGAAGCGGCCCAGGAACATCGCCGCGCCGAGCGCGAGGTTGTAGAAACAGGTATTGGCGTTCAGCCCCGCGAAGGCGCTGCCGTTGTTGTTCGAGGCCGAGGCAAAGGCATAGAAGATTTCGCTCAACCCGTGCGGGCCGCCGTTGTTCAAGCTGGCCAGCCCGGTCGCGCAACTGCACGCGACGGCTGAGCCGAGCAGAATGAGCGTGTTCGGGATGAGGATCGCCACCACAGCCCAGGTCGCCTCCCATGCCTGGATCTTCTTGCCGAGGTATTCCGGCGTGCGCCCGACCATCAGGCCGGCAATAAACACGGTCAGCAGCACGTGCATCAGGATCCCATAGAGACCCGCGCCGGCGCCCCCGAAGATGATGCATCCCAGCATCATGTTCCACAGCGGCATCAGCCCGGCCAGTGGCGTGAAACTGTCGTGCATCGCGTTGACCGCGCCGCACGAAGTGCCCGTCGTCGTCACGGCAAACAGCACGCTGTTCATCACGCCGAAGCGCACTTCCTTGCCTTCGAGCAGCGGGCCGCCGCCGCCGAACACCGGATTCGGACGCGTTTCCGACCACCAAGCCAGCGCGAAACTGCCGAGCAGCAGCACCAGCATCACGCCGAACAAACACCACGCGTGCCGCCGGTCGCCCACCAGCAGTCCAAACGCATAGACCAGCGCCGCGGCGATGATGAGCAGGCCGAACACCTCCAGAAAATTGGACAACGGCGTGGGATTCTCGAACGGATGCGCGCTGTTCTGGCCGTAGAACCCGCCGCCGTTGGTACCCAGGTGCTTGATGGCGATCTGCGACGCCGCCGGCCCGAGTGGTATATCCTGCGTCTCGACTTTCTTATCAACCATCGCCGGCTTGCCATCCGGGCCATAGACCGGCTGGCCCTGGTCGTCGGTCTTAGGCACCTGCGCCGTGTAGGGTTCGACCAACTTGGCCGTCGCGTAGGGTTTGAAATTCTGCACCACGCCCTGGCCGGCCAGTGCGACGGCGAGAAGCACCGCGAGCGGCAGCAGCACGTACAGCGTCGCGCGCGTCAGGTCCACCCAGAAATTGCCGAGCGTCTGCGCCGAGGCGCGCTGCAGCCCGCGCGCGAGGGCCAGCAGGACCGCGAGGCCCGTCGCCGCGCTGAGGAAATTGTGCACGGCGAGGCCGGCCATCTGCGTCAGATAGCTCATCGTATTTTCGCCGGAGTACGCCTGCCAGTTGGTGTTCGTGATGAAACTGATCGCCGTGTTCAGCGCCAGCGCCCACGGCACATTCGGCAGCCGTTGCGGGTTCAACGGCAGCCGCGCCTGCGTCATCTGGAACGCCAGCAGGATGACGAGGCCGACGAGGTTGAAGATCAGCACGGCCGCGAAATACTGCTTCCACGACATCTCGTCCTCCGTGCGAACGCCGCCCAGCCGATAGATCCACCGCTCCACGGGCGCGAACACCGGACGCAGGCACGTCCCTTCGCCGCCAAGAACCTTGGCCAGATAACCGCCCAGCAACGGCGCCAAGCCGATCAGCAAGCCGAAGAAGGCCAGCAACTGATACACGTCATTCATTTTCATGTACGTACTATCCGCCGCTTTTGCGGCAGCGCCTAATTAAAAGCCGGCCCCGGATCATAAAAAAAACGTTAAAAAACACCCGGGGTTTCTACTCGCTGGCGGGCGGCTGGCGGACAGCCAACGCAGACCGCGACGGGTCAGGCGGGGAAGCGATCGCGCACGACGTAGAACGGCAGGAAGGAGCCGAAATCTTCCAGGCCGGCGAGCGATTGGATCTGCACCTGGGCGCCGGCCTCGCGCAACGCGGCAAACGGGTTCATGCCGCCGACGACAATCATGCCGGTCCGGCCCTCGGCCACGGGGATGTGCAGCAGCGGCTGGTTGGGGCGGCCGATGGCGAGAATGCTGGCGAGCCCCTGCCGCTCCATCTGCCGCACGATGCGCTGCACCTCGCCGAGCGCAACGGTCGGGATTTCGCGGAAGCTGGCGCCGATGATGCCGCTGCCGGTCCGCGCGCAGTCGCGCACGGTGGTCATGTTGGCATTGATGAAAAATTCCAGCGGATCGATCGTGGTCCCGCGGTATTCGAGCAGTTCCAGGAAACGCACCGGTTGGCCATCGTGCAGTTCCAGCAGCCCGCCAAAGCGGGCGGTCACCGGAATGCGCTCGGCCAGCAGGATGCCGTTGACCGTCATGCTGCAGACGGTGCCCAGCGCCACCCTGCCGGGCGGCACGGCCAGGCCGCCGAGCGACCGGCCGGCGCGAACCACCGCCAACTTGCTGCCCATGCAGAGGTGCCGCGCGAACACCGGCTTCATATATTCCAGCGCGCGGGCGAGGTAGCTTTCGCCGATGAGCGCGATGTTGGCGATGATCGTGCCCGCACCCGCGCCAATGCGATAGGTCATGCGATAGCCCAGCGCGTCGATCTTGGCGGCGACAAAGCCGACGCGCTCGATGATGTTGGCGTGGGTGAGTTCGTCGCGCCCGCGCGGGGTCAACTCCCGGCCGCGGCGCCGGTTGACGAAGCGTGTGAGGCCTTCGCGGTCCAACTGCAGGAGATAGTGGCGGATCGTGCGCGGCTGGAGTCGGGCTTCATCGGTGCTGATGCGCTGGAGCAGCCGCGCCGCGCCCGCCGGCCCGCCGAGTTCATGCAGCGCCCGGAGAATCGCCAGCTTGACCGACGAGTTTTGTTTCATGCGTGTCACTTGCCGGCCAATGCCGGCGGCCGTTTGCATCGGCCGTTTGGCCGCGGCCCATGCTAATCAATCCCGCGAAAAGCGCAACAAACATTTCGACAACGGCTTGGAATATAACGGCCATCATGCCATATATAAAATGACCATGCCTCGTGAATAGCTTTTGACGGTTGGTTTGCGGCCGCCATCATATGGCCACGTGTTACCCTTTTGGGGCTGCAACAACAAGACAAGAAAGGAGCGGGTTATGGGTTATATCCAGGAAGTGCTGGCGGTGGTCGAAAAGCGGAATGCGGGCGAGCCCGAATTTCTGCAAGCCGTGCGCGAGGTGCTAGAATCGCTCGAGCCGGTCATCAAGCGACACAAGAAGTATCAGGAGGCGCGCATCCTCGAGCGCATCGTGGAACCGGAGCGGCAGATCATGTTCCGCGTCCCGTGGATGGATGACCAGGGGCAAGTCCAGATCAACCGCGGTTTCCGCTTCGAGTTCAACAGCGCGATCGGCCCCTACAAGGGCGGTCTGCGTTTCCACCCCAGCGTCAACCAGAGCATCCTGAAGTTCCTCGGCTTCGAGCAGGTCTTCAAGAACTCGCTGACGACGCTCCCCATGGGCGGCGGCAAGGGCGGCGCGGACTTCGACCCGAAGGGGAAGAGCGACAACGAAGTGATGCGCTTCTGCCAGAGCTTCATGACCGAACTATTCCGCCACATCGATGCGGACACGGACGTGCCGGCCGGCGATATCGGCGTGGGCGGCCGCGAGATCGGCTTCATGTTCGGCCAGTACAAGCGCCTGAAGAACGAGTTCGTCGGCGTGCTGACCGGCAAGGGCCTGAGCTGGGGCGGCTCCCTGATCCGTCCGGAAGCGACCGGCTATGGAGCGGTCTACTTCGCCGAGGAAATGCTCAAGACCCGCGGCGAGACATTCAAGGGCAAGGTCTGCACCGTGTCCGGTTCCGGCAACGTCGCGCAGTACACGGTCGAGAAGCTGAACCAGCTCGGCGCGAAGGTCGTTTCGCTCTCCGATTCCGCCGGCTCGATCTACGACAAGGACGGCATCAACGCCGACAAACTCGCGTGGGTGCTCGATCTCAAGAACGTCAAGCGCGGCCGCATCAAGGAATATGTCGGTAAGTTCAAGGGCGCTAAGTATCTAGACGGTCAGCGTCCGTGGGACATTCCGTGCCAGTGCGCGTTCCCGAGCGCGACGCAGAACGAGATCAGCGGCGATGACGCGAAGGCGCTCCTGAAGAACGGCTGCTACGTGGTCGCCGAAGGTGCGAACATGCCGAGCACGCCGGCCGCGGCGGATCTGTTCGTCGAGAAGAAGATCCTGTACGGCCCGGGCAAGGCGGCCAACGCCGGCGGCGTGGCCACGTCCGGCCTCGAGATGAGCCAGAACTCGATGCGGCTGTCGTGGACCCGCGAGGAAGTGGATCGCCGGTTGAACGGCATCATGGTCGCGATTCACAAGGCCGCATCGGAAGCGGCCCAGGAATACGGCCAGCCGGGCAACTACGTCATGGGCGCGAACATCGCCGGCTTCGTCAAAGTAGCCGACGCGATGCTCGACCAAGGCCTCGTCTAAGCTCGTGCGGTGAGATGGCGGTCCCGCGCCGGGTGCGGGACCGCCATTTCTGTTTCACCGCGTCTCGGCCTGTGGCATAGTGGCGTGGCAAAAGTGGATACCTCATGTCCCGCGCCGCCATGAAAACGAACGTGCTGGGAACCGGCCCGCTGGGCCAGGCCGCCGCCTATTACCGGCATGCCTGTCGTTTGCTGCAAACCGATCAGACGGTGCCGGGAACCGTCGTCTGCCCGCCCGCCGGTTTTCTCGCGCCGGATGCCATGGCCCCACTGCTGACCGCCGGCGCGGGCGGCCACAACGAAGAGTCGCTGCTGGAATGGCTCGCGCCATTCGGAGCGCAGCCGCTCCAGTTGCAGCCCTCACCGCTCGGCGACGATGCCGGCATCGCGGAATCCCTGCCGTTCGCCGGCTATGTTGCCAATCAGGGTGCGCCCAACGAACGTGCGCAGGGCTTTGTGACCGGCGTGCGCGCGCTGGTCAAGACCTCGGAACCGGCGCCGGCGTTCATCGTCACGGCTCTGTCGGGCGTCCGGCAGGGACAGGACTTCTTCCCGTTGATTTCCGGCACCGCGTGCGCCTCCAATCCCTATGTATGGAGCGAATACATTGATCCGCAGGCCGGCGTGGCGTGCCTGGCGTTAGGGCTGGATCTGCCGTTGCGCGACGATACGGGCGATAATTTTGTCCGCGTGGCGGCGCTCGGTGCGCCGCAGCGCCGGCCGGAGGCCGATTTCGACGACATCGCCCAACATTCGCAGCGCTTCTGCTTCCTGCTCAACGAGAAGACCGGGCAGGTCGAGAGCGCCGAGGCGGTGGACCTGCTTGAAAAATTTCCGGCGTTGCCGGTGGACCTGCTGACCTCCAGCGGCCCCTCGGTACTGGCGCCGCTGCACGGCGGTGCGAGGGCCTTGACGTTCGAGCGGCTGCTGACCCGCACCGACTTCGTCGGCGATCTTCAGCGCCTGCTCCGGATCCTGAGCGCCGGCTTCAACGCGCCGGCGGAAATCGCTTTCACCTGCAACGTGGACCCGGCGGGCGCCTATCAGATCCATCTGCATCACGCGCAACCGATGGCCGACTGGCCGCTGCTCGGCGACCTGCGCGAACAAATCACGGTGGGCGGCATCCTGAATCCGGCCCGGCCGGCGGCGGGCCGGCCGCCGCCGACCGTCGCACGCGTCACGACCATCCCGGAGAACATCCTGTTCGCAGCGGAGGGCGCCGTGCTGGGCCGCAGCCGTCGGCAGACGCTGGAACAATTGATCTATGTGATGCCGGAAAAGTACGCGCAGCTCCCGCGCAGCGCCCGCTTCGAGGTCGCCCGGTTGCTGGGCCGACTGAACCGCAGCCTGCCGGCCGGGCGCTGGGCGCTGCTCGGGCCGGGCCGCTGGTGCACCACGAGCCCGGAACTGGGCCTGCCGACCACGTTTGCCGAGATCAACCGCGCCACCGCGCTCGTGGAGCTCGTGGAGATGCACACCGGCTTGACGCCGGATGTCTCGCGCGGCATCCATATCTTCAACGAGCTGGTGGCCACCGGCATGCTTTATCTCGCCATTTTTCCCGGCCATCCGCATAATGCGCTCGCGCGGGAGCGGCTCGCGTCGGCGGCCAACCGGCTGCCGGAACTGGCGCCGGATGCGGCGCGCTGGGCGGAGGTCGTACGGGTGCTGCCGGCGTGGGCGCTCGGCGGGGCGATGATCGAACTGCACGCCGACAGCCGCCGGCAGCGGGCGATCGCCTACGCGGCCGGAGACCGGCCCGGCGGATGACCGGAGAGGAGCGAGGCCATGAACAACAGCCAACCATGGGATGTGGCGTGGACGCAGCTTGACGAGGCCGTTTCCTTCCTGGGCTTGGATCCCGACCTCGCGGAATTCCTGCGCCATCCCATGCGCGAGTTCGTCTTCACCGTGCCCGTCCGCATGGACGACGGCCGGACGCAGATCATGCAGGGCTACCGTATTCAACACAACGATGCGCGCGGCCCGTGCAGCGGCGGCTTCCGCTGGCATCGCGACGAAAGCCTGCAGGGGGGCCGCGTCATGGCGGCCTTGAATACCTGGCGCGCGGCGCTGATGGACCTCCCGCTCGGCGGCGCGAGCGGCGGCCTGATCTTCGACTCCAAGAAGCTTGCGGAGTCCGAGAAGGAGCGCGCGGTCCGCGGCTGGATCCGCGCGATCGCGCCGGAACTCGGCGCCCACCGCGACGTCGTCACGCCCGATCTCTACACCACGCCGCAGATCATGGCGTGGATGATGGACGAATTCGAGACGCTCGCCGGCCGCGCGCCGCCGGCGGTGATCGCCGGCAAACCGCTGGTCCTGGGCGGCACGCAGGGCCACCCCGATGCGCTCGCGCGCGGCGGCGTGTTGGAAGTGCGCGAGGCCTGCAAAGCCATCGGTCTCGACGCGGCCACCGGCACCTACGCCATCCAGGGGTTCGGCCAGGCCGGGCAGCACACGGCGCTGCTGCATCCGGAAATCCTCGGCGGCGGCAAGCTGATCGCCGTCTCCGATTCCAGCGGCGGCATCGTCAGCAGCGAAGGTCTCGATCCGCGGGCGCTCATGGACTACAAGCGCCGCCACGGCAAGGTGACCGGTTTCCCCGGCGCCGCGCCGATCAGTACCGAAGACCTGCTGGAACTCAAGGTGGACATCCTCTATCCCGCCGCGCTCGAAGGCGTCATCACCAGCATCAATGCCGACCAGATCAACGCCCGCATCATCTGCGAACTGGCCACCGGCGCGACCACCCCGGAAGCCGACACCATCCTGCACGTCAAGGGCCGCTACATGATCCCGGATTTTCTGGCCAGCGCCGGCGGCATCCTGGTGAACTACTTCGAGCAGGTGCAGAACAACAGCAACTACTACTGGACGCGCGACGAGGTCAACCGGCGGCTCGACGCCCAGATCAGCGCCGCCTGGCAGGAGGTGAGCGCGTTGCAGCGGAGCCGGAACGTCAGCCTGCGCTTTGCCGCGCTGCTCGTCGCGGTCGCGCGCGTCGCTGAGGCCGTCCGCTTGCGCGGCTGGGTCTGAGTTGTTCCACCCCCCGGGCGCTTATTCCTCGCCGGACCAGCAGTAGGTGCAGAGTTTATCGCGCGGCAGGCCGATGGCCGCCACGAGGTCGTCCAAGCGCTGATAGCGGAGCGTGGTCAGGCCCAGCTCCTGGCCGGTGACTGCGACCATGGCCGCGTGCTGCGGGGTGTCGGGGTTCTTGTAACTCTCGAGGTTCTTCCGGTCGTCGCCTTCCAGTTTCTTGACGGCGCGGCGGCCGGCGAGGTCCAGCTCGGAACGGGAGCGGGAGAAGTTAAGGAATTTGCAGCCGAAGAGCAGCGGCGGGCAGGCGGGGCGCATGTGGACCTCGCGCGCGCCGGCCTCAAAGAGGCGGCGGACGGTATCCTTGAGCTGGGTGCCGCGGACGATGGAATCCTCGCAGAAGAGCAGCTTGCGGCCCGCGATCAGCTCGCGGATGGGGATGAGCTTCATGCGGGCGACGAGGTCGCGAATGGCCTGGTCCTGCGGCATGAAGCTGCGGGGCCAGGTCGGCGTATATTTGACGAACGGGCGCTCGAAGGGGATGCGGGAAGCGTGGGCGTAGCCGAGCGCGTGGCTGGTGCCGGAATCAGGGATGCCGGCCACCAGGTCGGGTTTGACCTGGTCGCGCCGCGCGAGTGCGGCACCGCAGCGATAGCGGCACTGCTCGACATTAATGCCTTCATAGTTGGAGGCGGGATAGCCGTAATAAACCCAGAGAAAGGCGCAGATTCGCATGCGCGGGCCGGGTGCCGCGAGTTGTTCGGCCCCCTCGGGCGTGATCCGGACAATTTCACCGGGGCCAAGGTAGCGCTCCACCTCGTAATCCAGATTGGGGAAGGCGCAGGACTCCATGGTCGCGGCCCAAGCGCCGTCTTTGCGGCCCAGGATGACCGGGGTGCGGCCGAGGCGGTCGCGCGCGGCGTAGATGCCGCCCGGGGTTAGCAACAGGATGGAACAGGAGCCTTCGATGACCTCCTGCGCGTGGCGGAGGCCGGCCGCGAGCGTGGCTTCCTGGTTGACGAGCGTGGCGACCAGTTCGGTGGCGTTGATGCCGCCGCCGCTCATCTCGGAGAAATGCGTGGCGTGCTTGGCATAGGCGCGGCGCGTCAGCTCCGCCAGGTTCTTGATAACGCCGACGGTGACGATGGCGTAGTCGCCGAGGTGGGAGCCGATGATGAGCGGCTGATCCTCGGTGTCGCTGATGACGCCGATGCCGGCGTGGCCGCGCATGCGGCCGATATCGTCCTCGAACTTGGAGCGGAACTGGGCGTTGGTGATGTCGTGGATGAACCGGATCATGCCCTGGCCATGACACGTCGCCAGCCCGCCGCGGCGCGTGCCGAAATGAGAGTGATAGTCGGTCCCGTAGAACAGGTCGTTCACGCAATCCTGCCTGGACACTACACCGAAGAATCCGCCCATGATGATCTCCTTTCAAAGCGCGCGCCGCGGGGCGCGACGGTTGGTGGTGGCCTCAGCTCCCGATTTCCTGATGATAGCGCTGCAGCGACTTCACGCCGCTGCTGGCTGCGCGGCCCGCGGCGATGCCCTTCACCGACGCCACGGCGGCGGCGAGCGTGGTGATGTAGGGGATCTTGCACCGGATCGCCGCCTTGCGAATATAGGAGTCATCGTACTGGCTCTGCCGCCCGGCGGGCGTGTTGATGACCAGTTGGATTTCCTTGTTGGCGATGGCGTCGGTGATATGGGGCCGGCCCTCGTGCTGCTTGTTGATCACCTCGGCGGCGACACCCTCGGCTTGCAGGAAAGCCTGCGTGCCGCGGGTCGCGCGCAGCTTGAAGCCGAGCCGTTGGAATTCGCGGCCGATATACACCAGGTCCTCGTCCTTTTCGGCCACGCTGAGCAGCACGGCGCCCTCCTGGGGCAGCGTGGCTTTCGCGGCTTCCTGGGCCTTGCAGAAGGCGAGGCCGAACGAAGCCGCCAGGCCCAACACTTCGCCGGTGGAGCGCATCTCCGGGCCGAGCACCGGGTCCACCTCGGGGAACATGTTGAACGGGAAGACGGATTCCTTGACGCCGTAGTACGGGATCCGGCGGCGGGCCAGATGCAGGTCGGCCAGCTTCCTGCCCATCATCAGCTCCGTCGCCAGCCGCGCCATGGAGACGTTGCAGACCTTGGACACCAGCGGCACGGTGCGCGAGGCGCGCGGGTTGGCCTCCAGCACGTACACCTTGTCGTTCTCGATGGCGTATTGGATGTTGATCAGCCCGCAGACCTTCAGGTTCTCGGCGATGCGCCGCGTGTAGTCATAGATCGTATCGAGATGTCGCGTCGGAATGTTAACCGGCGGCAGCACGCAGGCTGAATCGCCCGAATGGATGCCCGCCAATTCGATGTGTTCCATGACGGCCGGCACGAACGCGTCCTGGCCGTCGGAAAGCGCGTCGGCTTCCGTTTCGAGCGCGTGTTGCAGGAAGCGATCAATGAGAATCGGCCGCTCCGGCGTGACGTTCACCGCCTTGGCCACATATTCGCGGAGCATATGCTCGTCGCGCACGACTTCCATGCCGCGCCCGCCGAGCACATAGGACGGCCGGACCATGACCGGATAGCCGATGCCGCCGGCGATCTGGAGGGCGTCCGCCAGCGTCGTCGCCATGCCGGACTCCGGCATGGGGATGCCCATCTTCTCCATGTGTTTGCGGAACAGGTCGCGATCCTCGGCCAGGGCGATGGTCTCCACGGTCGTGCCGAGAATCTTCACGCCGGCGGCGGCGAGGTCCGCCGCGATGTTGAGCGGGGTCTGCCCGCCGAATTGGACGATGACGCCCTCCGGCTTTTCCTTCTCGTAGATGCTGAGCACGTCCTCGACGGTCAGCGGCTCGAAGTAGAGCTTGTCCGAGGTGTCGTAGTCGGTGGAGACCGTCTCCGGGTTGCAGTTGATCATGATGGTCTCAAAGCCGAGGTCGCGCAGGGCGAACGCCGCGTGGACGCAGCAGTAATCGAACTCGATGCCCTGCCCGATACGGTTCGGGCCGCCGCCGAGGATCATGACCTTGCGGCGCTGCGTGGTGGTCGTCGTGTCCGGCGCGTTGTAGCTCGAATAATAGTAGGCCGCATTCTCGACGCCGCTGACCGGCACCGCGTGCCAGCCTTCCACCACACCGAGCCGTTTCCGCTGTTCGCGGATGGCTTTTTCCGGCACGCCGAGCAACTGCGCCAGATACTTGTCCGCAAAGCCGTCCTGCTTGGCCCGGACCAGCAGATCGTCCGGCAGGTGTCTGCCCTTGTGCTGGAGAATCTGTTCCTCCAGTTCGACCAGCTCCTTCATCTGCTGGAGGAACCAGGGCTTGATGAACGTCCGCCGGTACAGCTCGTCAATTAAGGCGCCCTTGCGGAGCGCCTCATACAGGATGAACTGTCGTTCGCTGCTCGGCTCGACGAGCAGCGCCATCAGTTCCTCGAGCGACTGGCGGTTGAAGTCCTTCGCGAAGCCCAGCCCGTGGCGGCCGATTTCCAGCGACCGGATCGCCTTCTGGAAGGCCTCCTTGTAGGTTTTACCGATGCTCATCACTTCGCCGACGGCGCGCATCTGCGTGCCGAGCTTGTCCACCGATCCTTTGAACTTCTCGAACGCCCAGCGCGAGAACTTGATGACCACGTAGTCGCCCGACGGCGTATACTTCTCCAGCGTCCCGTCGCGCCAGTACGGGATTTCGTCCAGCGTCAGCCCGCCGGCCAGTTGCGCGGAGACGCGCGCGATCGGGAAGCCCGTGGCCTTCGACGCCAGCGCGGAGGAGCGCGACGTGCGCGGATTGATCTCGATGATCACCACGCGGCCCGTCTGCGGATCGTGCGCGAACTGGATGTTCGTGCCGCCGATCACCGCGATGGCCTCCACCACCGCATAGGACCAGGCCTGCAGCTTCGCCTGCAGCTTCGGATCAATCGTCAGCATCGGCGCGGCGCAATACGAATCGCCCGTGTGCACGCCCATCGCGTCGATGTTCTCGATGAAGCAGACTGTGATCATCTGATTCTTCGCGTCGCGGACCACTTCGAGTTCCAGCTCCTCCCAGCCGAGCACCGATTCCTCGACGAGAATCTGCCCGATCAAACTCGCGGCGATGCCGCGCGCCGCGATCACCCGCAGCTCCTCCACGTTGAACACCAGCCCGCCGCCCGTGCCGCCCATCGTGTACGCCGGGCGGATGACCACCGGGTAGCCGAGCTGCGCCGCGATCTTCTCCGCCTCTTCGACGCTGTAGGCCATGGCGCTCTGCGGCAGGTCGATGCCGAGCTTCTGCATCGTCTCCTTGAACGCCAGCCGGTCCTCGCCGCGCTCGATCGCGTCCGCCTGCACGCCGATGATGCGCACGCCGTATTTCTCCAGCACGCCGGCCTTGTGCAATTCCGACGACAGGTTCAACCCCGTCTGCCCGCCGAGATTCGGCAGCAGCGCGTCCGGCCGTTCCTGCGCGATGATCTGCGTCATCCGCTCGAGATTCAGCGGCTCAATGTAGGTCACGTCCGCCATGCCCGGGTCGGTCATGATCGTCGCCGGGTTCGAGTTCACCAGCACGATCTGATAGCCCAGCTTGCGCAGCGCCTTGCACGCCTGGGTCCCCGAATAATCGAACTCGCAAGCCTGCCCGATGACGATCGGGCCCGAACCTATGATCATCACCTTGTGGATATCATCGCGCCGCGGCATGGGTGGCCTCCGGTGAGTGGTGGAATTGAAGTGCCGGCGGCGCGGGCATCTGCCCAACGCGACCGGCCTGCCAACGATTAATCATGCCAAGCATATCGCAAGAATTGAAGAAAAATGCAAGACGCCGGCTGAAATGGATTTCAGTCTGGTTGCGGCGGCCGGCTTGCGCATCGCCGCGGGGTATGCCGGATTGGGAACCTCACTCCAGGTAGCAGACGGCCTGGTGCGCCTCGGGGACGGCGGCGACGTGCGCGCTGCAACCGCGTGCCGCCAGCACATCAATCACCTTGATCAGCGGCGCGAAGGCCGCGTAATCGGGCAGCAGCTTGGCCAGCACGTTGGGCGTGTGCTCGAAGAACGCGCTGTTGAAACCGGAGGACGCGTCGTTCGGGAAGATCGGCAGGTAGATGGTCTGCTGCTCGACCAGGTCCTGGAAGAAGTGCGTGCCGTAGGAAATTTCCGGGGCATGCCCGGCCTCCTCGCGCGCCAGTTCCACCAGCACGCCGGCGTGGTCAATATCGGCAAACCCGACGTTCACGCCCAGTTCCAGGTTGCTGCTGCCCCAGCGCCCCGGTCCGACCATCATCAGGCCGTGCGCGCGGAGGGTGGGGTGGAGGTTGAGCCGGCCGACGACGCGGCCCAGCGCTTTCTTCTGCTCGGGATTCCGCAGCGCGGCATAGCCGGCGGGATCAATGTAAATGATGTGCCGGATGTCGTGGATCTCGCCGCCGCTGATGAAGCGGCTGGCGCGGAACAGCACGCGGTCGGCCGGCAACGGCGCGGGCAGCTTGGCCGCGCCGCCGCGGCCGGGCACCCACAGCGGCCGGCATTGCAGCAGATTGATGTGCACCCGCCCCTGGGCATCCACGCGCGCGGTGAACTCCGTGTCCACCGGCTGGCCGTAGGCCTGCTCCAGCGCGGCCAGCAGCCGGCCCAGCGTTTTCACAAAGGGCGTGCGCCGGATCAGGTTGTTGAACGTCAGCACCACCGGCTGCGCCGCCAGATCGAGCTGGTTGCTGAACGGCTCGACAAGGTGCCCGTCCTGCTGCAACGAAACCAGCAACGTGAGCGGCATCGCGTTGTAATCCGGCAGGACCTCGCTGACGGGGACGCTGGTTAAGGCATTGGCGCGCAGGTCGAGCAGGTCCATCTCGCGTTGCGAATATTTGATCACCTCCGGGCCGATCTCCGGGCGCAGCTCCGGATGGCTGATGGCGATCATGCGCGGATAGTCGCCGCCGACCCGGTTGACCGCGCGCGTGCCGAGGCCGAAGACCAGCCGGATCACGCCCTGCTGCGGGTCAATGCGGTCGTTCCATACATATAGGTTGCGCGAGAACGCCACGCCCGCGAGGCAGGGAAAGAAGTAGTGCTGGTGCGGCCGGCCCGCTACGCGCATCACGAGGATCGCCATCTGCTCGTCGTTGTCCGTCAGCCCGCGGCTCGCGCGGTAGGAGAGCGCATCCGGGTTGAGCGCGCTGGCATAGACCAGCTTGACGGCGCGCAGGAACGCCGCCAGCCGCTCCTCCGGCGCGCTCTGGTTCGCGCAGAACTCGCTGCGGTACTTGCCCGCGAACGCGAACCCGTAGCTGTCCTCCAGCAGGCTGCTGGAGCGGACGATGATCGGCGCCTGCCCGAAATAGTCGAGCATGCTGCGGAACAGCTCGACGATCTCCGGCGGGAACTTCCCGGCGAGGAACCGCTGCTCGACTTCGGCGTATTCCTCCTCCGAAATGCGCTTGCTGTGCGCCAGTTGCAACCGCAGCCGGAACAGATCGTTGTTGACCAGGAACGTGAAGAACACATCCGAGCCGATGTAAAACGAATCGTGCGCCTCCAGCACCTGGCCCAGGTCGCCCGCGCCGTCGCGATGCACCTGCAACACGCGCCGCGCGACGAGCATCCCCGCCGCCTTCCCTCCGATGCGGCCCGACCCGATCATGCGCCCGCGGATGCCCAGCAGGTCCTGCACCGTGAAGTAGCGGTTGGCGAGGTCGAAGAACTGCGGATGGTGCCCCACCAGCATGTGGGTCATCTCTTCCTTCAGCGCCGCCAGATCCGGCGGCAGGTCCTGGTCGCTGCCGCCCGCCTCGCGGTAGAGCGCCAGCCGGCGGTACACGCTTTCCCACGGCGCGATCGAGCCCGCCGGCTGGCTCAGCGGCTGCTGCCGCGCCGCCGTCGAGACCGCCGCCGCCTCGCCGCTCTGGAACACCGGCAGGAACCGCTCGCCCTCCTGCACGTGCGGCAGGAACATCTGCGTCGAGAACCGCCCCCAGACCTTGAGCGGGTGCAGGTAGAGCCGGCCCTGCGCGTGGAAGACATCCAGCAGCAGTTGCGTCGTGTCGCGGATGCGCGCCACCGCGCTCGGCGCGTGCTGCCCGCGCGTCAGCGCAAAGTAGGTCACCGTGTCCAGCTCGAACAGGAACGGACACGTCACCTGGAAGAAATTCGCCAGCAGCTCGTCCGTGGCCCACTCCACCACCAGCGCCGAGAGGTTGTCGAAGACATAGAACACCTCCGGCCCCTGTTCCGCGATGATCCGGTGGACCTCGCCGCTGAACGTATCGAAGCCGGGGCTCGGGTCCACCGCGATCATGCGGATGCGCGCATCGGGCGGCAGCACCGACGGATGCGACGCAAAGCGCAGATAGACCAGCTTCCGCCCCGCCTGCAGCGCGCTCGCCGCAAACGGCGCGACGAGGTTGATGTAATCCTGGAGCTGGTCCACCTGCCAGACCACATTATCGCCCAGCCGCAGCCCTTGGACCACCGCGTCGAGCGCCGCCAGCCCGCTGGTGATGACCGGTTCCGGCTTGAAGACCTGTTCTTTCATGCGTCTCGCCCTCGTCGAACATCTCGTAGGCTGGAGAAACTCCCCGGGGAAAGGCCTGCTTTCAAAACCTGTGAGCTGCCGGAGCGCCTAGGCGACCGGTTCCCCCTTCTTGCCTTCCTGCAGGCCCTTGCTCACCGCCTGGGCCAGCCAGGTCGCCAGCAGCGCCGACGCGCCCTGGTCGCCACCCGCGGCGGAAATGAGAATATCCGGGGTAATCTTCACCTTATTGACCCCGACCTCATCCATCAGCTTGATCGCGGCGGTCGCCGTCGGTCCGAGCACCTGCGCCTGCGCCTGGTAGGCGTCGGCGATGCCCTTCCCGACCTCACGCTGATCGTAGGCTTTGCCATCCGCCACTGTTTTCAGCCGATAGGCCTCGGCGTCCGCCAGGGCCGAAATCTTATACTTCTCGCCGTCCGCCGTGATCTTGTTGAGGTCTCGGTCGCCGCCGGCCAGTCGGCGCTTGGCTTCGGCCTTGTTGTCCTCGATCTGGATCGACAGCATGGCCGCCACGACTTCGGGTTGCTTGTCAGCGTTGGCCGCCTTGGACTGCACCTCGATCCGCTTCTCCTGCGCCATCGCCTCCTGCTGGTACTGGGCCTGTTGTTGCAAGGCGATCTCCCGCTTGGTCTGCGTGTCCAGCAGGGCCTGGTCCACTTTGATGTAGGCGATCAGGAGGTTCTGGGCCTCGACGTGGTACACCTCGAATTGCTGCTGCGCCTTCTCCAGCGCCGAACGCTGCAGTTCGGTCCGGCTCATGATGAAATTGATCGCCTTCTCCTCGCCAGCTTTGTTGCGGAAGGACGAATCGATCAGCGGATGCACGATCTGCTCAATGAGGTTCTTGACCGACCCGAACCGCGCGATGATGAACGCCGCATTCTGCGGCCGGATGCGGATGATCATACGCACGTCCACCTCAAGCTGGAAACCGTCCATGGAGGTCACCCGCAACTGGGAGAATTTGAAGAACTCCGTGGCCTTGTTGCTGTCGACCGCCTCGTAGGGCTCCGCGCCCGCCTGGATGACGCCTTTGCGCGCCGCCTCGGGCGCCGTATGTTGCGCCCGCTGATCAACGCCCGAAGCCCAGTCAATCGTGACCGCGCTCGTGGGCACCAGGTAGGCCGTGAAGGCCAGGGGGTTGAGGTTGTACGTGCCGGGCGCGATGGGCTCTTTCCAGATGCCACGCATGTTCTTGTCGAGGATCAAGAGCGACTCCACCTCTTCGTGCACCGGCTGGCCCAACTCCAGGCTCTGCTTTTCCGGTGTGCCGAAAACCGCCGGTCCCGGCGCACCCGCTTTCTTCTCGAGATCCAGACCGACATTGGACCGCAGGACCGCCACATAACCCGGCGGGACTTCGGCGACGTCGTGAAGCTCGACCGCGAACAGCAAGGGATTGATGTAGTACTTGCCGGGCTGGAGGGTATCCAACTGAGGTCCGCGGTGCCCCGCGCTGTTGAGAAAGGCCTGGCCGTCCTGGAAATACTGGCTGTTCATGACGTTGGGATAGTCCGCGGTCGGGGCCTCCAGCGGCCTGGGGGCCACGATATTGCCCGATGGCAGCGGGAGCCCGTCGTTCGCGATCACGACGCCGATCTTCTCCGCCGGGATCTCCGTTACCGGCTCTTTGGTGACTTTAAACGCATACAGGTTGATCCGGTACGAACCCGGTCTGAGGATGCTGACCTGCGGCCCCTTCCGCCCCCCGTTTTCCAGGAACATTTTTGCATCCTGAAAGTGGTTGCATTCGACCTCGTCACCGAGCAACCGACCTTGGGGGATGGCCTGGCCGTCGATGGATTCCACGACGCCCACCTCGGTCGGCAGGATTTCGGTGACCGGCACTTTGTGGATCTTCCAGATGATCGGTATCCGCCAATAGAGCCCGGGCATCAGGATGTCGGCCTGGACGCCGATCTCGCCATTGCGCGCCACGATCTGGCCCGGCGGCATCTTCCGGCCGAACATCTTCTTGGTGAGGATCCCGACTTCCGCGTCGCTGATGAGCCTCAGCCCGAACACCAGAAACAACACGACCACAAAAATCGCCCCGCCGAGAAAGCTGAACTCGAACAAGTACATAATTCCTCCTGACTTTCTGTTGTTGAATAATGAAAGTAGCACTTCCCCCCAAGGCTTGGAAAGTCTCGTTCCGGCGGCGGGCGCGGTTTGGTGGGCGGGGCGGAGTTTCCATCCTTCGACCTCGTTCCGGACAGGAGGTTTGGAAATCCGCCCCGCACAGCCATCAACTGTCAGCCTTAAGCCTTCGGCCTTCAGCCTGCTTCTTCACCCGTAGATCGGGCCGAAGTTCCGGCAGGCGCGGTAGTCGGCGCCCTGCGGATCCTGCGCGCCGAACAGGCCCCACGCGCTCGGGCGGAAGATCTCGGCCTCGTCCACGTTGTGCAGCGCGACCGGGATGCGCAGCGTGGCGGCCAGCGCGATGAGGTCGGCGCCGATGTGGCCGTAGCTGATCGCGCCATGGTTGGCGCTCCAGTTGTTCATCACGCTGTAGGCGTCGGCAAACGCGCCGGCGCCGGTGCAACGCGGCGCGAACCAGGTGGTGGGCCAGGTCTGGTCGGTGCGCTCGACGAGGATCTTGTGCACCTTGGCGGGGATGTCCACCGACCAGCCTTCCGCAATCTGCAGGATGGGGCCGAGGCCTTTGACCGTGCTGATGCGGGTCATGGTCATCGGCATGCCGCCCTTGGAAAGGTAACACGACGAGAAGCCGCCGCCGCGGAAGTATTCCGTGATCGCGGCGGGCCAGGTCGTGGCGTCGAGGCAAGCCTGCGCTTCGGCCTTGGTGATTTCCCAGAACGGCTTCATCGCGGGCTGGCCGGCACGGCTCTGCGCGCCGGTGCCGTCGAGCGTGGCCGCGCCGGAGTTGATCAGGTGGATCAGTCCACCGGAGGCCGCGCCGGTCAGCTTCTGGCCGGTGACGCGCCGGATGGCCGCGGGGCTCCAGTAGGTGCGCACGTCGGCGAAGATCTGCGCGGTGTTGGTCAGCAGGTAGCCCAGCAACATGCAAACGCCGTTGAGGCTGTCGTTCTCGGTGGCCAGCAGGTACGGGCTGCGGATGCCGTTCCAGTCGAACGAGGAGTTGAGGATCGCCTCCATGAAGTCGCCGTTCGGAGAGTGGTCGGTCCAGGCGCGCTGGCCCTGGAAGCCGCCGAGGATGGCGTTGTGGCCGAGGGCTTCCTCGCCGAAGTGCCTGGCGAGCGCCGGGTTGCCGATCATCAGGTCGCGGGCGATCATGGTCATTTTGACGACCGTGCCCCACCACTGCTCCTTCTGGGCGGCGGTGCGCTGCTTGGCGGGCGGATTGAAGTCGGTGCCTTCCTTGCAGTTCTGCTTGACCCAGGCGAGGGCGCGCTTGAACTCGGCCTGGCCGAAGATGTTCTCCTCGATGCGGCGCGTGATCTCGCTCATGTCCACGGCCTCGACGCGCATGCCGAGGTAGCTCTCGAAGAACGGCTGGTCCACGATCGAGCCGGCGATGCCCATTGAGGCGCCGCCGAGCGAGAGGTAGGACTTGCCGCGCATGATCGCGGCGGCGAGGCCGGCCTTGGCGAAACGCAGGAGCTTGGCCTGCACGTCGGCGGGGATGGTTTCGTCGCCGCGGTCCTGGACGTCGCGGCCATAGATGCCGAACGCGGGCAGGCCCTTCTGGTTGTGGCCGGCCAGCGCGGCGGCCAGATAAACCGCGCCGGGGCGCTCGGTGCCGTTGAAGCCCCAGACCGCCTTGGGCATCAGCGGATCCATGTCCATCGTTTCGCTGCCGTAGCACCAGCACGGCGTCACGGTCAGCGACACGCCGACGCCTTCCCGGCGGAACTGGTCAGCGCAGGCCGCGGCCTCGGCGACGCCGCCGATGCACGAGTTGGCGATGACGCACTCGACCGGCGCGCCGTTCGGATAGCGCAGGCGGGCGGAGAGAAATTTGGCCGCGCGCTGCGCCATCGCCATCACCTGGCCTTCGAGCGATTCGCGGACGCCGTTGCGACGGCCGTCAATCGTCGGGCGGATGCCGATTTTGGGTAACGTGCCGATCAGGAGGGACCGGTTCTTTGTGCTCATGCTGCGTTCCTTTGCTCGGCGGGCCCTGTTCAGCCGCGCCCTTGTTCCATGGCCGCTCCGCGGCGGACGCGCGCCCGCCGCGACTAGCGTGCTAACGGAGTTAAGTTAGCGCATGGCCCCAACCGTGGCAAGAGCCGAATACGATCGGAACTTTTGATTTCCCCTGCGCCGTTTTTTTTGGTTAAATGGGCCTCACTGAGGCGGGCGACGAACGCCGCGCAACGCAAGGGGCAGACAACCGGACAACCCATAAGGAGAACGAGATGTCGAAGGCTAGAACGATTGAACAGGCCTACAAATTGGCCCGCGAGCAATATGCAGCGCTCGGCGTGGATACCGAGCAGGCCCTGAAAACCCTCCGGCGCGTGCCCGTGTCCCTGCACTGCTGGCAGGGCGACGACGTCGGCGGCTTCGAGAAATTCGGCACGGAACTCGGCGGCGGCCTCGCGGCCACCGGCAATTATCCGGGCAAGGCCCGCACGCCGGCGGAACTGCGCGCCGACGCGGAAAAGGCCTTTTCCCTGATCCCCGGCAAGCACCGCTTCAGCCTCCACGCCTTCTACGGCGAGTTCGGCGGCAAGCTGGTGGACCGCAACGAAATCGGCCCCGAGCACTTCACGGGCTGGATTGACTGGGCCAAGCGGCTCGGCCTCGGGCTGGACTTCAACCCGACCTTCTTCTCGCACCCGAAGGCCGCGGACAACTTCACCCTCTCCCACGCCGACAAGGGCATCCGCAAGTTCTGGATCGAGCACGGCATCGCCTGCCGCCAAATCGGCGCGGCGATGGGCCAGGCGCTCGGCAAGACCTGCGTGACGAACCTCTGGATCCCCGACGGCATGAAGGACACCCCCGTGGACCGCGTCGGCCCGCGCGACCGCCTGACCGATTCGCTCGACACGATGTTCAAGGTGCCGGTGAACCCGAAGCACAACCTCGATTCCGTTGAGGGCAAGCTGTTCGGCATCGGCTGCGAGAGCTACACCGTCGGCTCGCACGAGTACTACCTCGGCTACGCCATCTCGCGGAAGACGCTCTTCACGCTCGACACCGGGCACTATCACCCGACCGAGACGATCACCGACAAGCTCAGCAGCGTGTTCCAGTTCCTGCCGGAAATCCTGCTGCACGTCAGCCGGGGCGTCCGCTGGGACAGCGACCACGTCGTCGTGCTGAGCAACGAACTGGAGGAGATCGGGCAGGAGCTCGTGCGCGGCCATTTCCTCGGCCGCACGCACATCGGCCTGGACTACTTCGACGCCAGCATCAACCGCGTCGCCGCATGGGTCATCGGCACGCGCAACATGCTCAAGGCGCTGCTCAAGGCGCTGGTCGAGCCGACGCCGACGCTGCGCCAGGCCGAGGCCGCCGGCGACTACACCACGCGCCTCGCGCTGCTCGAGGAAACCCGCACGCTCCCGCTGGGCGCGGTGTGGGATTACTACTGCCAGCAGCAGGGCGTACCGGTGGGCGCGGCCTGGCTGGCCGAAGTGAAAGCGTACGAGCGCGGCGTGCTGGCCACGCGGAAATAAAGGAGACGGTTATGGATCCGGCAACCACCAATGCACCGCTCGGTGTGCTGATTTTCGCACTGGGCGGTCTGGCCGGGGCGGTGTTCTACCTGCCCTTCAAGCGCGTGAAGAACTGGGCGTGGGAGAGCTACTGGCTCGTCTATGCCCTGTTCGGCTTGCTCATCGTGCCGCTGGCGCTGGCCTTCAGCACCGCGCCGAACCTGGTCGCGGTGCTCAAGCAGTCGCCGTCGTCCATCCTGGTCTATTGCTGCCTGTGCGGCGCCATGTGGGGGGTGGGCGGTCTGACGTGGGGCCTGATGATCCGTTACCTGGGGGTGGGGCTGGGGTTGGCCATCGGCTGCGGTTTGTGTTCGGCCACCGGCACACTGCTGCCGCCCATCATCAAGCCCTTGTTCCAGAAGCTCGTGGGGGCCGGGGATCAAAGCGCGGCCCTGTGGGATCAGATCCGGACCGGCGTGTCGGCGCTCTACGGAACGCCTTCCACGAACATGACGCTGGTGGGCGTGCTGCTCTCGCTGGTGGGGATCGTACTCGTGGGCATGGCCGGCATGTCCAAGGAAAACGAGTTGGCGGAAGAGGCCAAGAAAAAAGCGGTCGCGGAATATAACTTCAGGAAAGGCATCCTCGTGGCCATGTTTTCCGGCATCATGAGCGCGGGGATGAGCTTCGGGCTTCAGGGCGGCAGCGAGATTCAGAAACTGGCCCAAAGCGTGACGCCGATCACCTCGGCGACGTGGGCGGGCATGCCGGTCCTGGTCGTCGTGCTGTTCGGCGGCTTCCTGGTCAACTTCCTGTGGTGCCTGTTCCTCAACCTGAAGAACAAGACCACCGGCGACTACGTCAAGGCCAACACGCCGCTGCTGGGCAACCTGGTCTTTGCCGGCCTGGCGGGCGCCATCTGGTGCTCGCAGTTCATCTGTTTCAAGACCGGCGAGCCGGCGATGGGCAAGACCGCGTATGTAGGGTGGGCGGTGCTCATGGCCAGCGCCATCCTGTTCAGTGCGGTGCTGGGTTTGATTCTCGGCGAATGGAAGGGCACCAGCAGTCGGACGCGCTCCTTCCTCGCGCTGGGCCTGGTGCTGCTGATCTCGTCCGCTGTCGTGGCGGGCTACAGCGGCTCGCTTGACCAGAACAAGGCGCCGCCGATCCCCGCCGCGGAGAAGAGCACCTGACGCGCACGCCCGGCCACAGGGCTTTTGCGGCCTCGTCCTTTTCCGGTAGGGCGAGGCCTCTGGCCGAGCCGTTCCTCTCCTCAGGACCAGCTGATCCTGCCCCCGCACTCACCCCGCGTTGACCTGCTGCAGCCATTTGGCGCGGTAGGCCTGGAGCTTGCCGGCGACGTCGGCCGGCAGCGCCGCGATCTGCCGGTACGTTACGCCGAGGGTCGCCGTGTCCACTTGGTAGGGATGCACGCCGAGCACGGCCGCCTTGCCGGCGATGGCCGCGCCGAGGGTGGTGGTCTCCGTGACCGCCTGCCCGTGCCGGTCCACCATCGCGTACACCGGCCGGGCCGTCAGCGTCGCGAGCAGCGCGGCGAAGAGCGGATCCTTCGAGCCGCCGGCGGTCAGCACGACCGGCACGCCAGCATCCCTGGAAATGGCGGCGACTTGATGCGCGGTGGCCATGGACGTCAGCAGATTGCTGGCAATGTAGGCGGTGACGCCGTCAACCAGGAACGCCGGTTCGTTGACGATCCGGCCCTTGACCGTGGGGAAGGGGCCGGTGCCGGCGTTGGTCGGGGCGATGTTGGGCAGCACGAAGCAGTGCGCGGCGCCGAGGAACTGGGCGAGCCGCGGGAGATCCCAGCCGCTGTCAAAGCCGTGCCCCTTTTCCTTGGCCAGTTTCTTCAACTGCGCAAAATCCGACCCGCCGCCGTAGCGGGCCGTGACGACCGATTCGCCGTCCACGGTGCCCTGGATGATGATGTCGCGCGTGAAACCGTCGCCCGGCACGTGGGCTGCACCGCCCATCTGGGCGATCATGGTCCATGTGCCGGCTTCCACCTGCACCACCGGCTTGCCCGCCGCGGCGGGATAGGCCTGGTAGAACGTTGAGAGGATGGGCAGATGCGAGAGGCAGGTGTCGTGTCCGCCCGGAATCACCAGCGGCTGGGTGGACAGTTTCAGGTGCGCGGCTTGCGCGGCCGGCATGGCGCCCAGTGCTTTGTAGCAGACGGACGGCGTCGCGGGCACCAGCTTGCGGAAGGACGCCACCAAGCCGGCGGCGCGGCTGGGCATGCCGGGCCGGGCGCGCACGTCGCGGGCGCCAGTGTGGCACATCCAATAGCTGTGCTCGTTGCCGGCCTGGCGGATGGCGGCGAGGTAGTCGTCGCCGAGATAATGTCCGCCCATCAACGCGCCATACTGTCCGAAGCCCGCCGCGCGGGTCAGCAGTTGCGGCCGGACCATTTCCTCGAACACCAGCCGCTTGAGAAGCGTCAGGGATCCGGGGAAATCGCGGATGGAGCCCGTCTCTTTGAAAAAGTCTTCCTTGGTGCCGGCCAGTTCCTGGAAGCGCGCGTTCACGGCCTCGGGATAGCCCTGGGTGTAGGCCAGCGTCAGCCGCCGGCCGGGGACTTCGCACAGCGTGTTGTCCGCGCCCACCAGGCCGCCCGAGGCGCCGCGCGCCACCGGGGCCATCACGGCGGCCGCGCGGGCGGCCGCCGGCAGAGCCTGGATGGAGCGGTCGAACCAGTCGAATTCGTCGCCCGTCGCGTTGCAGGCCAGGCCGTCGTGCTGGGCGGACGGGCTCTCGGTGACGGCGGAATGCACCGTCGCCAGCGTGTCGAAGTCTAGCGCCTCCAGTTTGATGTTCGAAGCGCCGTCCACGGGAACCAGGATCGTCTTGCCGCTCATGGTGTCATCCTTTGCTGATGTGCCGTCCGCCGGTTGCGCGCCGGGCGCAGCCGCTGGCGGCGATGCTGTCGAACGAATCAAACCTCTAGCCTGCCCCGCCGGAGAACTCAACTCTTTTCCTGCCCTTTCTCTTCTTCGCACTGCTATCCGTCAAAATCTTGCATTTCGGCGAAGAATTCTAACCGCCAAGCCACCAAGCTGGAAGTCCTGCCCTTGGCAGGAGTCGCCAAGAGGGCAGAAAACCATAAGAGAACCAGCTGACTGAAAATTGGCAATCTGACGAAACCCGTGCGAGAATTTCTGCTTTCCAACCTTGGCGATCTTGGCGACTTGGCGGTTTCAATCTGCTTCGGTTGCGGCTATGCCGCGTGAGGACTTTGCGTTTACCTCTTCATCCGGAAATCTGTACAATCTGCGTAATCTGTGGATACACCTTCTGCTTCTTGAATGCCGCCCCGTTATCTTCTTCCATGGCCTTCGTGGCCTTGATCCATACGGCCGCAGGAAACAGGGAAAATCCGGGTTGAAGCGGGTATTTGACCGCCGAGGCGATTTTCGTTACAAGCTTCTGAAAAACGGCCAGGAGAACAACCATGTCCAGGAAAGAAACCATGACCTCCCGCGAACGCGTCTTGAAGGCCATCAACCACGAGATCCCGGACCGCGTGCCGCTGGACCTCGGCGGCAACCAGACGGGCATCCACAAGAACGCCTACCGCAGCCTGATCAAGCACCTCGGCTTGGCGGAGGAGGTACAAATCATGGACGCCGTCCAGCAACTGGCCAAGCCCTCCGAGAAAGTGCTGGAGCGCTTCCATGTGGACACGCGCTACGTCGCCGCCGGCGCGGCCGGGGACTGGAAGGGCGGCATTGTCCCGGCCACGCGGAACGGGCGCACGTGGCACGACCTCACCGACGAGTTCGGCATCCGCTGGTCCATGCCCGACGATCAGATGCTCTACATGGACATCACCCTGCACCCGCTGGCCAACGCCACGCTCAAGGACCTCAAGGACTATCCCTGGCCGAAGGGCGACGACCCCGGCCGCTTCATCGGCTTGCGCGAGCGCGCGCTGCAGCTCCGGAAGGAAACCCCCTATGCCGTGATCAGCGGCATCTCGGGCGTGGTCTACGAAATCTGCTGGTACCTGCGCGGCCTGGAGCAGTGGTTCTGCGACCTGATGACCGAGCCGCAGTTCTGCGCGGCGATGCTGGACCAGACCCTGAAGTTCTGGATGGACTGGTTCCGCGCGTTCCTCGACGAGGTGGGCGACGTGGTGGACGTGATCATGATCGGCGACGACCTCGCCGGCCAGGATGGCCCGCTGTTCAATCCGGCGCTGTACCGGAGCATCGTCAAGCCGCGGCACAAGCAACTGGTCCAGTACATCCGCTCGCGGACCAAGGCGAAGATCTGGTATCATACCTGTGGCGGCTGCCTGGAATACATCCCCGACCTGCTCGACAACGGCATCCACATCCTCAATCCGGTCCAGGTCAGCGCCCGGCACATGGAGCCGGCCATGCTGAAGCAGCGCTTCGGCAAGCAGTTGGTCTTCTGGGGCGGCGGCTGCGACGCGCAGCACATCCTGCCGCGCGGGACTCCAGCGGAAGTGGCTGCCAACGTCCGGCAGAACATGGCTGCGCTCAAGCCCGGCGGCGGCTACATCTTCAACAACGTCCACAACATCCAGGGCGAGGTCCCGGCGGAAAACGTCCTCGCCCTGTACGACACCGCCTACGAGTTTGGCTGGTATTCGTGACGGGCGGAGCGGATGGAGCGGAACGTGTAAACGTTCCGGGGGGAACGGAATCGGCTTGCCCTGCGAAGCTGTAGCGAAGCAGGGTGACGATTCCGGTGGATTGTGGAGCGGAGTCGGTAACGACTCCGGCTGGAGGAAGACGCCGGAATGCTCACGCATTCCGCTCCGAGGCAGCGGCGGAGCGGAATCGGTCACGATTCCGGCATTGGTGGGTAAATGAAGCCGTGATGAGACGCCGGAATGTTTACACATTCCGATCCGAAGCGGTGGCGGAGCGGAATCGGTAACGATTCCGGTTTGTGCCGAAGGGTGATATTGCGAAAAGCGCCGGAATGCTGACGCATTCCGCTCCGAGGCGGCAGCGGAGCGGAATCGGTAACGATTCCGGTGAACATTAGGGGCTGGCGGCATGGCAAACGATCGGGAAGAGCTCCCGCGCGGGCGCATGAAGCGGCGGCCGCCCGAGTTCTACCGCGGCCAGTCCTTCGTGCATTGGAGCATGACCATTGCTGGCCGGCGCAGCGGCTGGCTGACCGACGCCTTTCATGCCAGTTTCCGGGAGATCCATCTCCACGCGCTGAGCCGTCACGACCTGTTCTGCCCGGTGTACTGCCTCATGCCGGATCATTTGCACCTGTTGTGGCTGGGGCTGGGGCCCGCCAGCGATCAGGATAAGGCGGCGGCATTTTTCCGGCGGCATGTGAATGCGGCCCTCAAGTCGGTCGGGGTCGAGTTCCAGAAGCAGCCGTGGGACGTCGTGTTGGGCGAGAAGGATCGCGAGCGCGGCGCGGTGCTGAAGACTGTATTCTATATTGCGGAGAATCCCGTCCGCGCCGGGCTGGTGCGCGAGGCGCGGGCCTGGCCGTTTTCCGGGTCGCAGGCGGCGGGCTATCCGCAGTTCGATTGGCGGGAACCGGATTACAGCGAGAAAGTATGGAAGATTTATGAGGCGGAGGTTTGTCGCCGGTCGCCGCACGAGCACGCAGTGGAATTTGTGAAAATTCCCGGGAGGATCGGAGCGGAATCGGTCCCGCCGAAGGCGGATCCGCCTCTGGCGGAGACGATTCCGGCGCCCGCGGGCTGGTGATGTCACGGGGAAGCACCGGAACGCTGACGCGTTCCGCTCCAAAGCGATCATGGAGCGGAACCGGTGACGGTTCCGGCGGATTGCGGGCAAAGCGTGATCGAATTTCGGAGCGGAATCGGTTACGATGCCGATGTTGTTGAGTAGAGGATGGCCTGCGGAACGGTTCAGTAGAGGCGCCGGAATGTTTACACATTCCGCTCCGGGGTGGTGGTGGAGTGGAATCGGCACTGCAAAAGTAATGTTCATGAAGACGCTGCTGAAAGTGCTGCTGTGGCTGCTGGGAACGCTGGTCGCGCTGGTGGGGATCGTTCACGCCGAGGAATACCTCCGCGGCCGCTATCTGTGGGAACGGCACCTGCGCGAGCTGGCTGCCCAGGGCGACAGCCTGGACATCCGCAAATACATCCCGCCGCCGATCCCCGACGACCGGAACATGGCCGCCGCGCCGATCTTCGCGGAACTGTATGCGACCAATCGCCCCGCTAACCGTCGATTGTTGCAGGTGAAACTGCCCGATCTGAAGACGCAGGAGCGCGGAGATTGGCGTGGCGCTATTAGAGTGGATCTGAATCTGTGGAAGGCGGCGTTTACGAATGACAACCTGCTGGCCGCCCTGGTGCGCTATGAACCTGTTTTGCAGGAGGTGGAAGTTGCTGCGCAACGACCGCAGGCGCGCTTCAATGTCCGCTATGAAAATGTTGACGACATACGTGCTTTTGTCATGCTCAATTTAGCGAAGGTGTATCGCGTCAAGGCGCTGGCCGGGTTGGCAGCGGGGCATTCCGACGCGGCGTTGGCAGATGTCCGCCTGATGCTGCGCTTGGCCCGGGCCAGTGATGATGAACCCGCGCTGAGTTCCCTCCAGGAACGCGCTGCCATAATTAAGTTGGCCATCCAACCGGCCTGGGAGGGGCTGGCTGACCGTCGTTGGAAAGCAGATCAGCTTGACCTGCTCCAGCAGGATTTGGCCGGGATCAATCTCCTGAAGCATCTGGAACTGGCGCTGCAAGGTGAGCGATGCTCTATCACGTGGAAGTTGGAACAGATGCTGAAACATCCAGACGATACGATGGGTATAATCATAAATACGGATAACCCTCCGCGGAGGCAGATTCTGTTTTATTTGATCCCCAAGGGCTGGTTCTACATCAACTGTTTCAATACGGACCGAAGTTTTCAGAAGTATATTCTGCCGAGCTTGGACAGCCGGGCGATGCGTCTGTATCCCGACCGAGCCGAAGCTTTGGATCCGGTGATGGATGGTTATAGTGAACATCCACTGCGGACACAATACCATGTCATGGAGATGTGGCTTCTGGCGGAACCCTCCATCAGTTGTTTTAAGGTTGCCGTGGCGCAAACTGCCGCGCAGGGCGCCGTGACGGCCTGTGCGTTGGAGCGCTATCGGCTGGCGCACGGCCGCTATCCGGACACGCTCGCGGTACTGGTGCCGCAACACCTCGCGGCGGTGCCCAACGATGTGATTGATGGCCAGCCATTGCGCTATCGCCGGGAGGGCGCGGATGGCTTCATCCTGTATTCCATCGGCTGGAACATGAAGGACGATGGCGGGCAGGTGGCGTGGGGGTCCAAGGAAAACAAGTGGGTGGACGACCGAGCCGGCGACTGGGTCTGGCGCTCGCAGCCGGCGGCGCCGTGATGATGGGCTTCGATTCGGTTGTAGGCCGGGTCTCCGCCCCGGCGTTCAGGCTGGCGGTGGGGATCTTGCACTCCCAGCCAGCGGCGCCATGATGACGGGTAGCGATCCGGTTGTAGGCCGGGTCTCCGACCCGGCGTTCCGGCTCGCCGTTTTCTATTGAGATGGCGGGCGGGATGGGCTAAAAGAATCCTGACTTTGCGGGAAGACGTGAGGAGTACGGGGTATGAAACGAAAATGGCTGATGCTGTGGGCGGCGGGTTTGGTGTTGTCGGCCGTTGCCCAGGAGCCCGCGCCGGGGACGACTCCGGTGCGAGTCCGCGGCTCACGGGTCAATCTCCGCGCCAAGCCCGCAAAGGATGCCGAGCCGTTGGGACAGGTGACGGACGGCACGGTGCTGACGGCCAAGTCCTTCCGCGACGACTGGGTAGAAATCGTGCCGCCGGATCAAGTGTCGCTGTGGGTGCACAAGGATTTCATCAAAGACCAGGCGGTTTCGGCGGAGAAGTTGTACGTCCGCACAGGCCCCAACATCAATCATGCCATGGTCGGCACGATGCTGCGCGGCGAACGCCTGATCGTGCGCGGGCAAGCGCAGGACTGGGTCCGCATCGCACCGCCGCCCTCGGCGTCACTCTGGGTCAGCCGCGCGCTGGTGGAGGTTTTGCCGGGGGAGAAACAGCCGCCGCTGGCCGCCGACAAGACTCCGCCGTCCCCGGCGATCGCCGCGCCTGCGCCCGCGCCAACGCCTGTACCAGCACCAGTGCCTGTGCCCGTGGCGCCGGCTGTTACGGCCCTGACGGCAGCGGTCGGTACGCCGGTGGTGACGACCGTGGAAACAACGGCGACCAACGAAGTCGTGCCGCGCGATTTGAACCTGGTGCCGCTGGCGGGGCAGGGCCGGGTCACCCAGCGCGAGGGTGTCCTGCGGCTGGTGGGCTTCGGTTTTCATCATCCCAGCCGGTACCGGCTGGTTAAGCTGGATGGCCGCCACATCGAGACCCTTTGCTATGTGCGGGGCAATTCCAGCCAATTGAGCGCGTTGCTGGACCAGTCGCTGCTGATTCGCGGGCGCGAGTACTGGGTGAGCGGGTCGGAATACTCCTTGTTGATTCCGGATCGCATCACGCCGCGCGCCGGCCCCTGAGGCGCTGCGCGTCATGATCCCGGCCTTCCTCCACCAGCGCCTGCTGCAGTTGGTGCGCTGGGTGATTCCACTGGTGCTGTTCTTTGTCGCCCTCGCGGTCACCGTGGTGTGGGACAAGCGGAATGGGACGCCCGTGAGCGGCCGGAGCGACGAAGCGTGCAGCCATCTGGCGCTCGCCCGGCAGGGGCGCCTGGATGCCGGCCGGCTGCAGGCCCTGCTGCGCGAAAGTCCGGCTCAGTATCTCCTGCTCTGGCGCCTGAATTTCGAAGGCAAGGGGCAGAATTCCCTGCCGCTGCGGCGGCTGCACTTCCCCGGCGACGACGTTTCGATCCTTCCGCCGCGCCTTTATGCGTTCAGGGATTCCGCCGGCGAGTAGTGAAGAACTCCTGCACGAGGGCCGCGCATTCCTCCGCCAGGACGTCGGCGATGAATTCCGTCCGGTGGTTCAGCGTGTCGCTCTGCAGGATCTGAAAGCGCGAGACCGCCCCGCCGCGCAGCGGATCGGTCAGGCCCCAGATCACCAGCGGCAGGCGGGCCAGTACGATGGCGCCGGCGCACATCGGGCAGGGCTCCTTGGTCACGTACAACACCGCGTCCGTCAGGCGCCAATCGCCCACGGCGGCCGCCGCCTGGGTGAGGGCGATCATTTCGGCGTGCGCGGTGGCGTCCTTGAGTTGCTCGACCTGGTTGTGCGCCTGCGCGATCAGATGGCCGTCCCGGTAGATGGCCGCCCCGACGGGCACCTCGTCCTCGTCGGCGGCCAGCCGGGCCTGACGCAACGCCGCACGCATGTGCGCGCGGTGCAAGGCCATATCTTCCATCATCGCCTCCCCACGCTCAGGCGGGCAACTGAATGTGCCGGCGGATGGCCTCGACCAGGACCACGGGATCGGAGCAGTCCAGGCGCTCCAGCACGCGTCTCCAGCGGAAGGCAAAGGCGCCGGGCTCGTTGCGTGAATGCAGTTTGAACAGCGTGTCGAAAGCGCGCCGGCGCTTGCGGTATTCCTGCTGGATTTGCGTGAAGCGCTCCAGCAGGGCGTCGAGATAGAGCCGGGCAAACTCCACGGGATCAGGCAGCAGCGCCAGGCGCCGGTTGACCGGCTTGGCGTAATCCGCGGCGAACTGGACAAGGTCGGTCTTGAAGTCCGTGAACGTGCCCGTGTGGTCGGAAACGATAATGTCCACGGGCAGTCCGGCGTGATCCTCGATGACCACCTCGTCGCCGTCGTCAAACAGCACCTGCTGCGTGTCCGTGGTCATGCGGCCGACCATGCTGTTGCTGGCCGCGGCGCGGCCCAGCAGGCACGCCAGCCGCCGGTTGAACTCCGGCTGGGCATAGCGCGACGGGGGGATCTTGTCCGAGGCGATGCCGCGGACGTACTCCCGCTCAAAGTAGGTGGCCCAGATCAGGCGGCCGGCATATGTCCGGTTGGTGCCGCCGTAGCGCTCCATGACCTTCCGGGTGCTCACCTGCGTAGGCAGATTCATGCCCAGTTGCCGGCAGCCGAGGCGCCGGTCGAGGATGTATTCCGTGTAGTCCTCCGACTCCATCACCGCCCAGCACAAGTCCTTGTTCTCGTCCAGATGTTCCCAGATGCCCCATTTCTGCACGCGGAGAATGCGGACGACGGCCTGCGGCTCGTTCTGGCGTTTCATCTCCGCGATATACACGCCGCGCCGTCCAATAAACGCGCCGGCGCGCTTGGCCAGGGAAGTCACCACGCGACCGATGTTGATGTACTCGACGTCGTTGAATTCCCGGAACATGTTGAACATGATGCCCTGGGCTCGATCGTCGCAGAGCAGGCCCAGTTCGGCGTCTCCGGGATGTTTTTCATATTCGTCGAACAGCGGATCGAAAATCAGCTCGCCGTTGACGATGTAGCCGCCCGGCAGCCATTCGATCTGCATGAAGAATTCCGGGCTCAGGCCTAACAGGATTTCCTCGGGCGGCGCCTGGTCCCGCTGGCCCAGCAGAGTGGTGACCATCGTGTTGCGCCATTCCAGGTTGTCCGGATGATCCTCCTGTAGCACGGGTTTCACAGCCTGCCGGAACTGCTCCCGCATGGTCTGATAGACCTGCTGCAGTTGTTCCGGCAGCAGGCCCGACGGGTTGATGGTCAGCCAGTCGTGCAGGTGCAGGTCGGGTGCGGCGAAGAAGTCCACCTCCGGATTGTACATGCGGTTGTGCCGGCCCGAGAGGTCGTGGATTTCCTGGAGCGCGGCGGCCAGCGCCGCCGGGGGTAGGTGCCCCAACTGGCAGAATTCATGATACGTCAGAAACTTGGTACCGGTGATGTTGTTGTAGTAATACACCACGGGGGTGCTGACGCGGATGCGCGCGTCGCGAATCATCTGCTCCATTTCCACGGGGGTTTGCGGCAGCGGGTTGATGCGCCAGCATTCGCCGCGCTGCTTGATGGCCTGGCGCACCGGCGCCGTGGTGAGCATCAGAAAGCGGATGTGTTGCTTGGGGACCAACTCCTGGAGCAGTTCGTCCGCCTCGAACGCCAGCGCCATGTTGGCCGGGTCGGGGCGGATCAGGACGCGGTTGCCCTCCATGACCAGATCCACCGACTGCTGCCACTCGGCCACTTCCTCGTCGGAGGAGAGCGGCGGCCGCCCCTCGGCCCGCCGGCGTTCGTTAAGGTCCTGGATATACGCCATGCGTTGCGTCGCATGGATGCCGGGCAGCGTTACCAGCACGCCGGCTTTCGGGAAAATTGTGCCGATGCGGGACTTCAACTGGCCCTGTTCGTTGACGGCCAGGGGATGATCACCAAGAATATGGAGTGTCATGGCGCTGGTCTGAGGCAACTCAGAACTTCTCCCAATGCAGCTGGTCGGCCAGGGCGCGCTTGGGGGGCGGCTGGACGGCGCCCGCCGGGTGACCGACCGGGATCAAGGATACCAGCTTGTAGTCCGCCGGGGCGCCGAGGAATTGGACAACGGCCGCAGCGTAGGGCTTCTTGTCACCCGCCACCCAGCAGGCGCCGAGCCCCTGCGCGGCGGCGGCCAGCAGGATGTTCTCCGTTGCCGCACAGCCGTCTTCGAGGAAATACTTGGTGTCCTTGCAGAAGACCACCAGGCAGGCCGCCGCCGTGGCGATGAAGCCGCCGGTGTCGGTCAGGTTGGCCAACTGCGTCAGCGCCGGGCGCGTAGTGACAGCCACAAACTCCCACGGTTGCACATTGCGCGCGGTGGGCGCCAGACGGCCCGCCTCGACCAGCGCCTCCAGTTGCGCCCGGGTCACCGGCTCGGGACTGAATTTACGGACGCAGCACCGCGTCTTAAGCACCGTCATCGCATCCATGCCCGCTCTCTCCTTTCGCGCACCAGAGCAAACGCTACTATAACCTGAATTCCAGTCCTGTCCAAGCCGGATTGCCGGCGTTCACCGCAGCCCATACACGAGCAGCACGCCTCCGCCCAGCAGCAGGCGGTACAGCGCGAAGAGGCCGAATCCGCGGTGGTTTAGAAAGGCGAGCAGAAACCGGATGCTGAGCAGGCCGGCCACCGCGGAACAGGCCATGCCCACGGCCACAGGCGTCAGGGCCTGCTGCATCGCGAACAGGCTTTTGATCTTTACCAGGGCGGCGCCGGCAATGATCGGCGCGGATAACAGGAAGGAAAACCGCGCCGCGGCTTCGCGGGTCAGTCCCAGACCTAAACCGGTGGTCATGGTGATGCCCGAGCGGGAAACGCCGGGGATGATCGCCAGGGCTTGCGAGAGGCCGATCAGCAGGCCGCGCCGCCAGCCGGTTTGACCGATGAGCAGGGCCTTGCGCCCCCGCCAGTCGGCCCAGAAGAGGATCACGCCCATCACCATCAACATCACGGCGATCAACGCGGGCTGGCGAAACGTCGTTTCGACTTTGTGTTCCAGCAGCAGACCGATGACCGCGCCGGGGATGCAGGCCATGATGAGAATCCAGAAGAGCTGGCCGTCGGTGGTGCGGGGCGCCCGCACGCCGGCCAGCGCGAGACGCAGCCAGTCGCGCCAGAAGTACAACGCGATGGCGATCAGCGTGCCCACGTGCAAGGCGACGTCGAAGGCCAGGGAATGTTCCGGCCAGCGCAACAGCCAGGGGACGAGAATCAGGTGCGCGGAGCTGGAAATCGGCAGGAACTCGCCCAACCCCTGCACCACGCCGAGCACCGCCGCCTGCAGTATGGTCATCATGTCAAATCCCCATGGTTCGCCCGCCGCCCGCCGGCGTGGACCGGCCCCGGCGGAAAGGCGGAAACACTAGGTTAAAATCCTGCCGCATTCAACCCCAACCATAGCCACCGCGGCCTGAAAAGAAATAATAGTCCGCCCAACCTGGCGGCTCACGGGTTGGGCGCTACCGGGGGCGCCTGGAGCAGGTAGCCCAACTGGCGCAGCCGGTTGGGATGCAGGAACAGGATCAGCAGGCCGCCAATCAGGTTGCCCAGCGTGACGGACAGGAGGCTCTTCAGCATGATGGTCTGGCCCGCGAACGGCACGCCCTTGGCCAGCAGCCCCGCGGAGACCAGGAACATGTTGGCCACGCAGTGCTCGAAGCCGCAGGCGACGAACAGCATGATCGGCAAGACGCAGCAGACGATCTTGGAAATGATATCTTTCGCCATCGTGGCCATGATGATGGCCAGAATCACCAGGATGTTGCACAGGATGCCCCGGAGCACGCCGGCGCCGAAGCTCAGCGCCAGCTTGTTCTCGGCAACCTTCACCGCCAGTTGGCCGAGCGCGTTGAGGCCCCCGGCGGTTTCGTACAGACCGCTGCCCCAGATCGCCAGGGCGAGAGCGTAGGCGCCGATGAAATTGCCCGCATAGACCGTCAGCCAGTTGCGCAGCACCCGCGTGAACGGGAACTGCCGCGTCACGGCGCCGACCGCCATGATGATGTTGCCCGTGAAGAGCTCCGCGCCGGCCACCACCACCAGCACCAGGCCGACGCTGAAAGCGGCGCCGGCGGCGATCCGGCCCAAGCCCTGCTCCAGGGCCACCAGGCTGACTTGACCGCCCAGGCCGATATAGAGGCCGGCCAGGATACCCAGCATCAGCAACTGCCAGAGCCGATCGTTGGCCTTCTTGATGCCGAGCACGGAGATTTTCCGCGAAAATTCCCGGCCGGAAAGGGTGGGACTGTAAGCGCGCGCCGGATCGCTGGAGGTTGGTTGCATCCGATACCTCTACCGTGGCATCAACCCTGACGGAACCTGCCCGCCGGAAGCCCGGTGCGCGAAGGAATCAGGCCAGGGACTATGGTTGCGCCGCCGGATTATTCGTTGTCCATTTGCCGTCATCCGCCGGCTTCATCTGCTTCCACACGTCGGCGGGGTCCCGGCTCATACCCGGCACCAGCGCCTTGTGCAGCAGCAGGTCCGGCGCCGACAGCGGGGCACAGGCCTTGAAATAGGCGACGCACCGGGCGACGTTGCTCATCAGCTCGGGGTTGTTGTTCTCGTACTCGATGGAAACCACGCCCGAGAATTTCTGGCGCTTCAGCTCGGCCAGCATGGCCGGCATGTGCGACACGCCGGTGCCCCAGGGCACGTCATGGGCGTTGGGGCCTTTCCAGCTCAGATCCTTGAGGTGCAGGCTGACGATCCGGCCCTCGAGCTGCTTCAGGCAGGCGAGCGGATCCAACCCCGAGCGCAGCCAGTGGCCCGTGTCGGCGCAGGCGCCGAGGCGCCGGCTGCGGTCCTTGACCGCGGCGAGGACGATCTCGGGATTCCAGTAGGGGGATTCCTTGGGATGGTTGTGGATGGCGATGTTGATCTTGTACTCGGCGCAGAGCTTGTCCACCAGTTCCATCTGCGCGGCGTTCGGCTCGGAGACGATGGTTGCGATGCCCATCGCCTTGGCGAAGTCGAACAGCTTGCGCCACTCCGCTTCGTCGCCGGCGTTGGCCACGCCAAAGTTGACCAGCGTCACGCCGGCGGCCTTGAGCTTTGCGAGCACCTGTGCGCGCTGGGCGGCCTCCAGGTCGGGGGTCATGCTCCCCTCGATGTCGCCGCCGATTTTCTGGCCGGGGAACGCCTCGATGAGCTTCACGCCGAGCGCGGCGGTGCGCTCGACCGCTTCGAGGAACGTCAGGTTGTTGAAGGTCCACGCCTGCATGGCGAGCTGCAGGCCCGGCTTGGGCGGCGGCGTGGCGACCGGCGTCGGTTGCGGTCCCGGGCCGGTGCAGCCGGCCAGCGTGATGACAGCGAGCAGCGCGAGTGATGTCCGTTTCATAAGCCATTCCTTGGGGTTGTCGGATGCGGTGGCACGCAGGGTTAAAAGATCCGGTAGGTTTTGCGCAGCAGTGGCTCCGCTGCGGGCAGGTTGGTGCAGCGCATGTTGGGCCCGTCCCATTCCACTTTCTTGCCGAGCCGGACGGCGAGGTTGCCCATGACCACCATTTCCGTCAGCGGACCGGCGTGATCGAAATTCGAGCCGGGCAGCGGCCCCTGGCCCTTGCAGGCTTTGATCCATTCCTGGCAGTGGCCGCCGGCTCCGCCCGGCACGCGCGGCAGGGTTTCGGGCGGCGGCGTGAAGGCCTTCATCTTTTCCTCGGGGACGATCCGCGGCGACTCGCAGTAATCGCTGCCGTCGAAGATCGAGCCGTTCTCGCCGACCAGCAATTGGCCGCCGGCGGGCATGTCCCCCATGGCCGCCATGTCCTTGGGCTTCTCGGGTTTCCGGCCGCCGTCCGACCAGGTCACCTTGACCGGCGGCATCGCGCCGCGCGCGGGGAACTGGTAGGTGATGATAGACCACTTCGGGGCGGTCTCATCCGTGCCGCCGCCGGACTCCGCCTCCACGCTGACCGGGTACTTGAGATCCAGCGCCCAGAAGGCCGCGTCCATGATGTGGCAGCCCATGTCGCCCAGCGCGCCCGTGCCGAAGTCCCACCAGCCGCGCCAGTTGAAAGGCTGGTAGCACTTGTTGTAGGGCCGTTCCGGGGCGACGCCCAGCCAGCGGTTCCAATCCAGGTACGGCGGCACCGGCATCTCGTCGGCGGGCCGCTCGATGCCCTGCGGCCAGATGGGGCGGTTCGTCCAGAAGTACACTTCGTGGATCGGGCCCACGGCGCCGGCCATGACCCATTCCTTCAGCCGCCGCGTGCCGTCGCCCGCGTGGCCCTGGTTGCCCATGATCGTCACCAGGCCCTTCTGGCGCGCCAGATCGGTGAGCGTACGCGCCTCCCAGACCGTATGCGTCAGCGGCTTCTGCACGAACACGTGCTTGCCCATGTTCATGGCCATGAAGGCCACGGGGAAGTGCATGTGGTCTGGCGTGGAGACCGTCACGGCGTCAATCTGATCGCCCAGCTCCGTCAGCATCTGACGATAATCCTTGTACTGTTTCGCGTCCGGGAAGCGCCGGGCCTTGGAGGCTAGCGGGTTGTGGCTCACGTCGCACAGCGCCACGATTTCCTCGCTGGCGACGCCGTCGATGTCCGAATCGCCCTTGCCGCCGCAGCCGACGCAGGCGAGGCGCAATTTCCGGCCGGGATCGCAGAAACGCTTGGGGCTGGCCGCCGCCGGTTCGGCCGCCCACGTGCGCGGGCCGGGCAGGGCCACCGCCGCGGCCGCCGCCAGACCCGCCACCTTCAGAAATTCTCTTCGGTCCATGGTGCTCTTGATCATTCGCGATTCCTCCGCGGAGTTTTATACTTCAATGTCCGCCGGCAGGGAAGCACAAACCACGCAGCTTGTGCCGGACCCGCCGCCGGACGCCCTTTTGTGTTGGATCGTCGTCAGGACACTTGGCCTGTGAATTTCTAAAACGTAAGACGGCATGCTTTATGGCACACAAGCCTCAGCGGCCACGACGCGGCGCGCGGGGCTTTCAGGCTGTCGGCGCCGGCAGGCGGGGCTGCAGGATGCGCTGAATTTCATTGTTGAGATGCCGTTCGTCGTCGGCGGTAGGTGGGCGGGGCTGCATCTTGATGTTGAGCAGGCGGATCAATTCCTTCGTCAGCGTCTGGAGGTTGTGCGGCTTGGCGATGATGCCGCGGATGTCCTTGCCGCCAAGCTGCGCGGCGGCGGCGGTTTCGCTGGCGGGCACGGTGAGAACCAGGGGGGTCTTTTTCGGCACGATCAGCTCGCGCACGCGGCGGAGCAGGTCGGCGCCGTTCAGGTCGGGCAGGCGCGGATCCAGCAGGATGCCATCCACCGCCTCCCGCTGCAGCCGACCCAACCCCTCCAGCCCGCTGCGCGCGAACAGCACGCGGAAGCCGCCTTTCTTGTGGAGCGTTGTGCCCGCGGTGATGAGCGCGGCGACGTCCGAATCCATGAGCAGCAGCGTGTGGGGCCGCTGGGTGGAACCCATGCTGCGGGTGAGGAGGTAACGCATGCGGATGATGAAGGCGAAAGGGCTGAACGGTTTCAACATGTAATCGTTGGCGCCGAGGTCGAGCGCGCGCGCCGCGTGTTCCTCGCTGGAGGCCAGCATGACGACGGGGATGCGGTTGAAGCGCGGGTTTTCGCGGATGCGGCGGAGCAGGTCAAAGCTGGCGAGACCCCAGCTTCCCTCCTCGATGAGCATCAGCCGGCAAGGGTTGTGCCCCAGCGTCGCCAGCGCCGCGTTCTCGTCCTGTTCGGCCAGCATGACGTCGAAACCGTTGTTTTCCAGCAGTTGCTTGAACATGTTGGAGCTGTCCCCGCGGGCAAAGACCATGACGCTTTCCCGGCGGCGCTTCGCGCTTGCTTCGCGGGGGATCACCCGGTTGCCGCCACTGGATTTGGCGGTGTAGAGGCATCGGTCGGCCTCCTCCATGGCCTGTTCGATCGTAACGCGGCTGGCGAGCACCGTGAGACCGGCAGACAGGGTCACGTACAGGATTTTTCCGTCCGCCATGGTCGAATGCTGCCGGCGCAGGTTCTGCAGGGCTTTTTCCGTGGCGCACATCCCGCCGAATTGGTCCTCGCCCGGGAACAGGATGGCAAATTGGGCGGGACTCCAGCGCGCCACGATGTCGGTGGCGCGGAAGGAACCGGAGAGCACCTGGCCGACGCACTGCAGCGCCCGTTCGCAAGCGGACGTTCCCTGCTCCCGTTCCAGCGCTTGGAAGCCGTCCATCTCCAGCAGCACCAACGCCACCGGCTCCTTGGTGGTCTCGCTGAAGCGCATGACGTGCTCGAAGGACTCGCAGAAGGCGGCGTGATTGAGCAGGCCGGTCAGCACGTCGCGCCGCGCCGAGCGCGTGATCGCTTGGGCGCCCTGCAGGCGGGCATGGATGAATTCCGCCACTTTGCGCGGGTCGGCGGGCTTTTCGAAGCAGCCATCCACATCGGATACCAGATGCCGACCGATAATTTCCACGCTGGCCCGGGCGGCGATGGCGACGATGGGGGTGACGGCGGTCAGCGGTGTGGAACGCAGGATTTCCAACAGATTAAGGCCGTCCTGGTCCGGTAAAAAAAGGTCCAGCACGATGAAGACAATATCGCGCTCCAGCAGGAGTTGCTGCGCCTGCGTAGCGGTCGCGGCCCGGACGATCTCCTTGCCCAGTGCTTCCAGTTCACGGCTCAGCGCAACCATGAACGAGCTCTGCTCGCCGACCAGGAGGATGGTGGCCGGCAGGCTGGGATCTTCGGCGAGTTCGTGCCGCAAGACCGCGATCAGTTCGCGGGTTCGATCCGGCAGTTCGGCGGGCAGCGCCTCCCCGATGCTGCCCGCGCGCTTGCACACCTCGTCAAAGCCATACGAGTGGCTGGAGGCGCGCAGGGATTCGGCGATCATCCGGATGTTTTTTCCCGCAGCCGCCTCCCCGGCCCGGAGAGCCTTCAACGCCACGTCGAGCGCGTCTATGCGCGGACCCAAACCCTGTTTATACCAGCGTTTACGGTGTTCTTCCATGGCGATCGCCCACAACCCGGCGATCTTATATACCACCGCGCGGCTGAAATAAAGACCTTTTCTGCCCGCAACATGTTATACTAAAAATCTATCGGATGGAATTCCAAGAGGAAGGAGCGAACATGTGGCTGAATGAATCTTCAACGGTATCGCGGCGGCATTTTCTGCGTGCGACCACACTGGCGGCGGCGGGGCTGGCGGTGGGGGATGGCGCCGCCACCCGGACCGCGGCGGCGGCAATGCCGGCGGGCGCGGACTTGTTCCGTGTGCCGAAGCTGGAGCGGGTGCGCGCGGCGTTCATCGGCGTCGGCGCGCGCGGCAGCGGGCATCTGGAACAGATGATGACGCTCGAAGGCGTGGACGTGACCGCCATCGCGGATAATCATCCTCCGGCGCTGAACGCCGCGGTGGCGTGCGTCGTGCAGAACGGCCGCCCGCGGCCGGCCGCCTACGGCGACGGCGATTATGCCTACCGCAAGATGCTGGAGCGCGACGACGTGGACCTGGTCATCATCGCCACGCCCTGGGAATGGCACACGCGGATGTGCGTGGATGTGCTGCAGGCGGGCAAGCATGCGTTCACCGAGGTGCCCGCGGCGATCACGCTGGAGGAGTGCTGGGACCTGGTGAAGACGCAGGCCAAGACGCAGCGGCATTGCATGATGCTGGAAAACTGCAACTACGGCCGCGAAGAGTTGTTCTGTCTGAACCTCGTCCGGCTCGGCCTGCTCGGCGAGCTGCTCCATGGCGAGGCGGCCTATATCCATGACTTGCGCAGCCAGATGCACGAGGTCAACCACGGCACCGGCTCGTGGCGCACGTGGCACTACGCCAAACGCAACGGCAATCTGTACCCGACGCACGGGCTCGGTCCGGTGGCGCAGTACATGGACATCAACCGCGGCGACCGGTTTGAATATCTTTCCTCAGTCGGCTCGCCGGCGCTGGGCCGGGAACTGTTCGCTAAGAAGAACTTTCCGCCCGAGCACAAGTGGAACCAGATCAAGCTATGGAACTGCGGCGACATGAACACCACGATCATCAAGACCGCCCGCGGCCGGACGATCATGGTGCAGTGGGACGAGACCTCGCCGCGGCCGTATTCGCGCCATAACTTGATCCAGGGCACGCAGGGCACGTTTGCCGGTTTCCCGAACCGCCTGGCCTGCGAGGGCCTGACGGCCGCTACGCATGAGTGGACCGAAGGCGACCGGCTGGAAGAGATCATGAAGAAGTACGAGCACCCGCTCTTCGTCAAGATGGGCAAACTCGCCCAGCAAGGCGGCGGCCACGGCGGGATGGACTGGCTGATGTTGTGGCGCCTCGTCTACTGCCTGCGCAACGGCGAACCGCTCGACCAGGACGTGTACGATGCCGCCGCCTGGTCCGCCGTCGGCCCGCTCAGCGCGCAATCCATCGCCCGCCGCGGCGCGGCGGTGGACGTGCCCGACTTCACCCGCGGCCGGTGGCAGGTCCGTCCGCCGCTGCGGATCGTGAGTTGAGGCAGATCGGCGCGACCGCAAAGAAAAGTTGCGTGACCATGAAGTTCCGCTGGCTGCTGCTCGGTCTGGCCTGGGCCGGTTCGGCCATGGCCCGGCCCGGCGACCGGCCCAACATCGTCTACATCCTCTGCGACGATCTCGGCTACGGCGATGTGCAAGGCCTGAACCCGCAGCGCGGCAAAATCGCGACGCCCAATATTGATCGGCTCGCGGCACAAGGCGTCGCGTTCACCGACGCGCATTCGAGCTCGGCCGTCTGCACCCCGACGCGCTACGGCATCCTCACGGGCCGGTACAACTGGCGATCGCGGCTGCAGTCGGGCGTATTGCCTGGTTTCAGCCCGCCGTTGATCGACCAGGCGCGGTTGACGGTGCCGGCATTGTTGCAACAGCACGGCTACCACACTGCCGGCATCGGCAAATGGCATCTCGGCATGGGCATTCCCAAGGCCCCGGCCGTCGGACCCATCCGGGACGGGCCGACGACGCGCGGGTTCGATTACTACTTCGGCATCAGCGCGTCGCTGGATATGCCGCCGTTTGCGTTCATCGAAAACGACCGATTCACCGAGGCGCCGACCGCCACCAAGAAATGGGTCCGCTCCGGGCCTGCCGCGCCGGGCTTCGAGGCGGTGGACGTGCTGCCAACGCTGACGCGCAAGGCGGTGGAGTACATTGGTCAGCGCGCGGTGGCCAAGAAACCGTTCTTCCTTTACTTGCCGTTGAACTCGCCGCACACGCCGATCGTGCCGACCAAGGAATGGCAGGGCCAGAGCGGTCTCAACGCGTACGGCGATTTCGTGATGGAAACCGACTGGGCCCTCGGCGAGGTCCTGTCCGCGCTCAACCAAGCCGGTATTGCTGACAACACGTTGGTTATCTTCACCAGCGACAACGGCTGTTCGCCTGCGGCTGGCACGGCGGAGCTGGAGCGGAAAGGCCATTTCGCCAGCGAGAACCGGCGCGGGTACAAAGCCGACATCTTCGACGGCGGCCACCGCATCCCGTTCATCGCCCGGTGGCCCGGCAAGATCAAAGCCGGCACCAGCAGCGATCAGTTGACCTGTCTCACTGACTTGATGGCAACGTGTGCCGACATCCTCGGCGCAAAACTGCCCGACAACGCCGGAGAAGACAGCGTCAGCATTCTGCCGGCGTTGCTGGGCACCGCGACCAGGCCGCTCCGCGAAGCCGTGGTCCATCATTCCATCAACGGTTCTTTCGCCGTCCGGCAGGGTCGGTGGAAGCTTGAATTCTGCCCCGATTCCGGCGGCTGGAGTGTCCCGGTACCGGGCAGCCCCGCGGCCTGTAACCTGCCGCCGCTGCAGCTCTACGACATGGCGGAGGATCTCGGCGAGCGCGGCAACGTCTATCGGGCGCATCCGGACATCGTCGCGCGACTGGCAAAGATCATGCGCACCTATATCGCCGCCGGCCGCAGCACGCCGGGTGCGCCCCAGACGAACGACGCGCCGGTCAACCTATGGAAATCGAAACCACCCGCACTAGACGACGACGGCCGGATCATCGAACACGATTAGCCGGTGTGGGGGGCAAGGTTATGAAGCGACATCCTGAGGCCGTGCGGCGCGGACCCTGGAAGCCACGCGTGGCGCGGGATGGTCCAAAGCAAGGCAGCACCCCTGCCGGTCGCCGGAGCTGTACCACCTCGACGACGATGTCGGCGAGACCGCCGACGTGGCCGCCCGCCATCCCGAAATCGTCGTTTTCTGGGTTTAATGGGCGGCGTGAGCTGAAGTGGTTTTATTATTGTCGCATTGGTTCCACTGCCCCCGTCAGAGGTCCCGCGCCACTACCAGGCCCCTGTCGAACTTGTGCAGGGTGGCCCCGGCTGGCCGTCAGGTAGAGCGCCAGCGTGTTCCGGTTGGGGGGGCAGCAGGGATTGGGCGTATAACAAAAATCTATCCGGCCGGATAGATTTTTGTTATAGGCGCCGAAGGGTGCGGCGGGCCTCGCCGGCGGTTCCACCAGGCCTGATGTGGCGCTCTGCCGGACGGCAGTCCGGGGCCATGTGATCCAAGAAGGCCGCAGTATGAAAGGATTCCTTGGCCTTCGCGGCTGTACCTGCCCAGAGTCGTCGCGGCGGGATTTGCTTGTTTCGCGGCGATTTTCATCTATCGTGGGCACGTTTTGGAGTTGCACGGGTATGAAGACCATAGGCATTGGACTGCTCGGTTTCGGCACGGTGGGCGCCGGGGTGGTGGAGGGCTTGCAGCGCCAGGACGCGACGCTGGCGGCGCGGCTGGGCCTCGGGTTCGCGCTGCGCCGGATCGCCGATCTCGACCTGGAGCGCGACCGCGGGGTGGCCGTGGACCGGTCCCTGCTGACGCGCGACGCGGCGGCCGTGGTCAACGATCCGGCGGTGGACGTGGTCGTGGAACTGATCGGCGGCTGCGGCGCCGCACAGCAGTTGATTCTCCAGGCGCTGGCGCTGGGCAAGCCGGTGGTGACGGCCAACAAGGCGCTGCTGGCGGCACACGGCGCGGAAATCTTCCAGGCCGCCGAGGCGCGGCAGACGCCGGTCTATTTCGAGGCCAGCGTCGGTGGCGGCATCCCCATCATCAAGGCGCTGCGCGAAGGGCTGGTCGCCAATAACATCCGCAGCATCTACGGCATCCTTAACGGCACCTGCAACTACATCCTGACCCGCATGGAACAGGAGCAGGCGCCATTTGACGCCGCGCTGCGGGCGGCGCAGGCGGCCGGCTATGCCGAGGCGGAACCCAGCCTGGATATTGACGGGCACGACACGGCGCACAAGGCGGTCATCCTCGCCGCGCTGGCTTACGGTTGTCCCGTGCCGCTGAGCGCGGCATCCGTCGAAGGTATCCGCGGGCTGGCGATGGAGGACCTCGGCAACGCGCTGGAAATGGGCTACCGGATCAAGCTGCTGGGCATCGTCAAACTGGGCCCCGCCGGAGTCGGCGTGCGCGTGCAGCCGACGCTGGTGCCGCGGGCGCACTTGCTGGCCGCGGTCAGCGGCGTCTTCAACGCGATCCAGGTGGACGGCGATCTGGCCGGCCAGACGCTGTACTACGGCCGCGGCGCGGGCCGGGCGGCGACGGCTAGCGCGGTGCTGAGCGACCTGGCCGACGTGGCGCGCGATCTGGCCGCCGGCCAGCGGCGCATGGCCCCGGTCCACGCGGCGGCGGGCCGGACCTTGCAACTGCAGCCTGCCGACGACATCGCGGTGCGCTGCTACCTCCGGCTGACCTTGCTGGACAAGCCCGGCATGCTGGCGCGTGTGGCCCAGGTGCTGGGCAAGCACGGTATCAGCATCGCATCGGTGATGCAAAAGGAAGCCCGGGCCGGCCAGCATGTACCGGTGGTGATTGTCACCCACCAGGCTGCGGAGCATCAGTTTCGCAGCGCCCTGGCTCTGATTGACCGGATGGAGATTATTGGCGCGCCGACGGTGCGGCTGCGGATTGAGGACTTTGAGTGAGAGCCGGGAAGGCCGCCGGCCGGCGGTTGGGCGCGCGTAAGCGCAGGAGCGACACGCGGGTATGGTATGGGCTTGAAAGTGGTAAAATTCGGCGGGACCTCGCTGGCGGATGCCGGCCAGATCCTGAAAGTTTTCGAGATCGTCAAAGCCGATCCCGACCGGCGGATCATTGTGGTCTCGGCGCCCGGCAAGCGCCATAAGACCGATACGAAGGTGACGGATCTGCTGATCGCCTGCGCCGAAGCCATGCTCGAGCACGGCGCGGCGGAGCAGGAACTGGCCGTCGTGGTCCAGCGCTTTGCGGAGATCCAGCAGGCCCTCGGCTTGCCGGACAGCATCACGCGCGCGATCGAAACCGATCTGCGTCAGCGGTTGGCGGGCGACCGCCAGCACCACGGCAGATTTTTGGACGGCCTGAAGGCTGCGGGCGAGGACCATTGCGCCCAGCTCGTGGCCGCGGCGTTCCGACAGAAGGGCCTGGATGCGCACTATGTCAGCCCGCGCGAGGCCGGCCTGTTGCTCAGCGCCCAGTTCGGCAACGCACAGGTGCTGGAAAAATCCTATGCCCGGCTCGCCGAACTGCGGCACCATTCCGGCGTAACCATCTTCCCCGGCTTTTTCGGCTATACCGAGGCCGGCGAAGTCGCCACCTTCCCGCGCGGCGGCTCGGATATCACCGGCGCGATTTTGGCGGCCGCGGTCCAGGCCGACGTCTACGAGAATTTCACCGACGTGGATTCCGTTTATGCCTGCGATCCGCACATCGTGCCGGAGTCGCCGCCGATCACGCTGCTGACCTACCGCGAGATGCGCGAGCTGGCCTACGCGGGGTTCGGCGTCTTCCACGACGAGGCGATCGTACCGGCCGTGCAGGCCGGCGTGCCGATCGGCATCAAGAACACCAACCGGCCGTCCGCGCCGGGCACGCAGATCGTGCCGGAGCGGCCGTATTCGGCCGGCGGCGTGGTGGGCGTGGCGAGCGCGAACGGGTTCAGCACGATCTACGTGAGCAAATACCTGATGAACCGCGAAGTCGGCTTCAGCCGGCGACTGCTGCAGATCCTGGAGGACGAAAACATCTCCTACGAGCATGCGCCCTCCGGCATCGACAACACGAGCATGATCGTGCGCAGCCGGGAGCTGACGCCGGCCCGGGAGGCGCGCGTCGTCGGGCGCATCCAGGCGGAACTGGCGCCGGACGACGTCGAGGTCGAGCACGGCCTGGCCCTGCTGATGATCGTGGGCGAGGGCATGCGCTACACGGTCGGCCTCGCGGCCCGGGCGACGCGCGCCCTGGCCGACGCCGGCGTGAACATCGAGATGCTGAACCAGGGCGCGTCGGAAATCAGCATCATGTTCGGCGTGCAGGAAGCCGACCGCAAGAAGGCGGTGCGCGCGTTGTACCACGCCTTCTTTGCGCCGGCCCACGGCGGGGAGCAGACGGTATGAAGAACATCGTCATCTACGACACCACCCTGCGCGACGGCGCGCAGGGCGAGGGCATTGCCTTTTCCGACCAGGGCAAGCTGCGCATCGTCCAGCGGCTCGATCAGCTCGGCGTGGACTACATCGAGGGCGGCTTTGCCGCCTCCAACCCGCGTGACCGGGCGTTCTTCCAGGCCGCCCGCAAGGAAAAACTGGCGCACGCCCGGCTGGCCGCCTTCGGCGCCACCCGCCGGGCGCACGTGACCGCAGGCGAGGACGGCGGCGTGCGCGCGCTGCTCGACGCCCAGACGCCGGTCTGCACCATCTTCGGCAAGAGCTGGCGGTTGCACGTGACGGACGTGCTCAAGGTGTCGGAGAAGGAAGCCCTGGCGATGATCACCGACACCGTGCGCATCCTCAAGGAGCACGGCAAGGAGGTGGTGTTCGATGCCGAGCATTTCTTTGACGGCTACAAAGACAGTCCGGAGTTCGCGCGCGCCGCGCTGATGGCGGCGCTCAACGCCGGCGCCGATACCCTGTGCCTGTGCGATACCAACGGTGGCACGCTGCCGCACGAAGTCGCCGCCATCACCGCCGCCGTGGTCCGCGATTTCCCGGTGCGCATCGGGATTCACACGCACAACGACAGCGACTGCGCGGTCGCCAGCGCCCTCGCCGCCGTCCACGTCGGCGCGACGCAGGTGCAGGGCACCATGAACGGCTACGGCGAACGCTGCGGCAACGCCAACCTGTGCGCGATCATTCCGAGTCTGGTGCTGAAGATGGGGTGCGCGTGCCGGGCGGGAGCGGGGCTCAAACGGCTGCGGGAGGCGGCGTTATTCGTGGACGAAATGGCCAATCTGCAACCCAACCGCAAGGCGCCGTATGTCGGCGAAAGCGCCTTTGCCCACAAGGCCGGCATGCATGTAGACGCGGTGCGCAAGAATCCGCGCAGCTTCGAACACGTCGTGCCGGAAAGCGTGGGCAACCAGCGCCGCATCCTCGTCTCTGAGTTGTCCGGCGCGAGCAACGTCTTCCTCAAGGCCGTCGAAATGGGGTTGAACCTCGATAAATCCGCGCCGGAGATCAAGGACATCCTGCGCGAGCTGGAGCGGCTGGAGAAGGAGGGCTATGCCTTCGAGGCGGCCGAAGGCTCCTTCCAACTGCTCATCCAGAAGGTGCTCAAGGCACACAAGCCGTTTTTTGCGCTGGAGGGCTTCCGCGTCATCATCGAGAAGCGCCGCAAAGGCGAGCCCTGCCTCTCCGAGGCCACGGTCAAGGTGTCCGTCCGCGGCGCAACGGCGCTGACGGTGGGCGAGGGCAACGGCCCGGTGGACGCGCTGGATCAGGCGTTGCGCAAGGCCCTGCTGCAGTTTTATCCGCAGATCAAGGACGTCGTGCTCACCGACTACCGTGTGCGGATCCTCGATCCCACCGAGGCCACGGCCGCCAAAACCCGCGTGGTCATCGAGTCCAGCGACGGCACGGCCACGTGGGGTACGGTGGGCGTCTCGCCCAACATCATCGAAGCTTCCTGGGAGGCGCTGGTGGACAGCGTCGAGTACAAGCTCTTCCAGGAGGAGAACAAGGCGAAGAAGAAAAACTGACGGCCGTGTGGCCGCCGCACGACACGCGGCTAACGCCGTGGCCGGGAGGATGAGGCATGAACAGGATCAAACCGTCGTGGTGGCTGGCGGGGCTGCTGGCCGTGGGCTGGGTCGCGGGCGTTCAGGCCCAGGATCCGGCGCCGGCGGAGCAGCCGCCGGCGGCGGCGGCCGCGGCTCCGGCCGTGGCGGTGGAGCCGAAGGCGGCGGAAGCCCTGCAGCGGATGGCGGACTTCTATCGCGGAATGAAAAGCCTGCGGCTCGAGTTGGAGGTTCAGTTGCATATGCAGTCCGAGGGGCTGAAGCAGGAACTCTCCAGTGCGTGGACGATTGCCCTGGCGCGACCCAACCGGCTGGCGATCACGCACAAGGCGGGGCAGGGGGGCTTCCATTTCATCTGCGACGGCAGCAACACGTTTGTCTTCATCCCGCAGGCCAAGCGGTATCTGCAGCAGCCGGCACCGGCGAGCCTCGACCAGTATTTTGAAAGCCCGACGGAGGTGGGCAACCTGCTGCAGCACGGCATTCCGTTCTTCTCCACGCTGATGGCGCCGCAGCCCTACCGGTTGCTGCTGGCGGACGTGGATAGCGTGAAGTACCTGGGCACGGAGATGTGGCAGGGCGCGGAATGCCACCGGGTGCGCGGCGTCCAGAAGCAGTTTGACTGGGACATGTGGCTGGAAACCGGCAAGCAGCCGCTGGTGCGCAAGGTGATCATGGACATGTCCAAGGGCATGCAGGCGGCGGCCGCCGCCGCGCCGCAGATGACCAACGCGCAATGGCAGATGGAAATCCTGTTCAACCAGTACGAGATGAATCCCGCCGTCGCGGACGCCGCCTTCCAGTTCACGCCGCCGGCCACCGCGAAAAAGGTGGATTCCTTCCGCCCGCAGCAGCAGGAGGATGACGGCCCGTCGCCGCTGCTGGGCAAGCCCGCGCCGGCCCTGGACCTGGACCTGCTGGACGGCGGCAAGCTGTCGCTCGCGAAGCACCAGGGCAAGGACGTGGTGGTGCTGGACTTCTGGGCCACGTGGTGCGGCCCCTGCCGGCGCAGCCTGCCGCTCCTGGCCGGCGTGGCGGCCCAGTATCAGGGCAAGGGCGTCGTCGTCTATGCCGTCAATCAGCGCGAATCGGCCGAGACGGCCAAGAATTTTATGGCGAAGGAGAAACTGCTGCTGACGGTCGCGCTGGACCGCGAGGGCGCGGCGGGCAACAGCTACGGCGTGGAGGGCATTCCCCAGACGGTGGTGATCGGCAAGGACGGCAGCGTGCAGGCGGTCCATGTCGGCTTCTCGCCGGACCTGAAGGAAACGCTGGGCAAGCAACTGGATGACCTGCTGGCTGGCAGGAAACTTGTGACGCCGGCTCCGCCGGCGGGCGGCAACCAGAAATAATCCCCGCCGGGCCTACGCATCGCCGAAGCAAGTGCCGACGGAGCGCGCGGCGGCGATCATCGGGTTGTCCAAGGGCACCTGTTTCAACTGCGCGATGGCGTCTTGCAACGGCACCGGCACGATCTGCGTGCCGCGCAACGCCGTCATCATGCCAAACTGCCCTTCCGCCGCCAGCCGGGCGGCCAACGCGCCGAATTGGGTGGCCAGGATGCGATCGAACGGGGTCGGCGCGCCGCCGCGCTGGAGATGCCCGAGCACCGTCACGCGCGTCTCGAGCTCGGTGGCCTCGGTGATCTTCCGGGCGACGTAATCCGCCACGCCGCCGAGCTGCCGGGCGTCGGTCCGCTTCACGTCGAAGCTCTTGACGATCTCGCCGACGTCCGGGCAGCGGGCGCCCTCGGCCACGCAGACGATGCTGAACCGCTTGCCGTGCCGGCTGCGCTCGCGCACCTTGCGGTAGACGGCCTCCCACTGGAAGGGGATTTCCGGGATCAGGATGATGTCCGCGCCGCCGGCGAGGCCGGCGGACAGCGCGATCCAACCGGCGTAACGGCCCATGACCTCGATCACCATTACGCGATGGTGCGCGGAAGCCGTGGTGTGCAGGCGGTCAATGGCCTCGGTGGCGACCGCCACCGCCGTGTCATGGCCGAAGGTCCGGTCCGTGGCCATGAGGTCGTTGTCAATCGTCTTGGGTACGCCTACGATGTTCAAACCGCGCGCCCCGAGTTTGGCGGCGATGTTCAACGTGCCGTCGCCGCCGATGGCCACGAGCGCGTCGAGCTGCCAGTGCCGGTAATGGTCCACCACGCGGTCGGAAAAGTCCCGGATCTCCACCTGGCCGCCGGCGCCGGTGACCGGAAAGTGCCAGGGGTCGCCCTTGTTGGAGGTACCGAGCAGGGTGCCGCCCAGGTTGATGATCCCGGAGACATCGGTGTTCTGGAGCTCGCGCATCCGGCCCAGCACCAATCCCTCGTAACCGTCCTCGATGCCGATTACCGTGGCGTCGTAGTCGTTCATCGCCGACTTGGCGACGGCCCGGATGACGGCGTTGAGGCCGGGGCAGTCGCCCCCGCCGGTCAGCAGGCCCAGTCGCGTCAGTTTGCTCATGCTACGCTCCTTTGTCGGGCAGACAGAATACCGGATGGACTGGCGCGCGGCAAGGCGCGCCCGGCAGGGCCGGCGCACCAAATTTCTTCAAACACGTTTGCCTTTCCGACCCTGTCATGGCATCGTCCCCACCATGCAATCTTTATTGATGGAGAAATAGGAGGAGGAGCGTGAAGAACGCAGGTTTGGCAGGGCTGGTCGTGCTCATGAGCCTGGCCGCCGTTCCGGCCCGGGCGGTGGATACCAACACGCTGGCGCGGATTGTCCCGTGGCGACGGCGTTTCGCTCGAGGAGTACGACAACGCGAGCACCCGCCAGAGCCAGCTCGTTTATCTGCAGATCCTGCGCTGGCCCGGCGACGCCATCACGCTGCACAGCCGCTCCAGGAAAGTCATCGGCAGTTCGCTGCTCACCGGCGGCCAGGTTGAGGTGCGGTAAACCGCGGCCAGGCTGGTCATCACGGTGCCGGCGTCGGACCAGCGGGCGCTTGATACCCTGGCGAAACTTGGTTTCGACTTCGACTTGAAACGACGCCCCGCGCTGCCCTATGATGCCGCCGCAACGAAAATCCATCGGAAGGGTGGCTGAGTGGCTTAAAGCGCCGGTCTTGAAAACCGGAGTGGGTTTACGCTCACCGGGGGTTCGAATCCCTCCCCTTCCGCCACGCAGCAGAGTTCCGCAGCGGAACACGCTGCGTGGCTGCCCTGAAGCGTGGTTGCCTGGCAACCTCTGCTGCAGGGCGCCAATTTTATCAATCCCGGTTGCCGGGTACCTTCGGGCGCGCCACCCCGTCGCGAACACTTTGCTGACACGTGAATTCTTCGCTCGGCGTCCGCCCCGCGGGCTTGACCTGCGAATGGCGAGCCTTCCGAAAATGCTTTTTTTCAGAAAACCCTTTTCGCGCCGTTGGCGTGTTTCGCGGTTAAACCGCTTTTAATAAAATCAGACGCCGGAAAGAAGTTGACACCGGCCCGGAATTATGTAAAACGTAGTACGTCTTACGGAGTACCAGGATGATCGCCGGCTGGGTGACGCAATTGCGCAAGGGGCTGCTGGAGTACTGCGTGCTGAACGTGCTCCGCCGCGGCGCGAGCTACGGCTACGAGATCGTCCAAGCGCTCCAGCAAATCGAAGCGCTGGCCGTCTCCGAGAGCACGATCTATCCCATCCTCAACCGGCTGCGCGCGGAAAAATATCTGACAACGCGCGACGTGCCGTCGGCGTCCGGCCCGCCGCGCCGCTACTTCACGCTCACGCCCGCCGGCCGCCTGCGCCTCGCGGAAATGCGCGCCCACCTGGATTTACTCAACGATGCTTTGAACCAGTTGCAACAACCCCTGCATGAGAAGGACCAACATGAACCTGCCGGATGAACTCCAACGGAAGATCGAGGACTATTTGTGCGCGGTGGACAGCCACCTCGGATCCCGCAGCGCCGCCGTGCGCCGGGAACTGCTGAACGAACTCCGCGAACATATCGCCGAAGCCCTGCGCCGCCGCTGCAGCGCGGCAGCCCCCACCGCGGCCGATCTGGAGGCCGTGCTCGGCGAGTTGGATGCGCCGGAAAGCTATGCGGAGGACGCCGGCGCTTCGGCCGCAACGCCGGCGCCGTGCGATCCGCACCGGCGCTCCACGGTTTGGTTGTTGCTGGCGCTGGCCGCCCTGGCGCTGAACGGCTGGGCCGTGTGGCGGCTGACGCATCCGCCGCCGGCCGGCGGCGTTGCGTCGCCCGTCGGACAGAAAACGGCGGCCGTGGCGCCGGCATCCTTGCGATTGGACAGCGTGGAGCAAATCAATCTCTCGCCAGACCGCGAGGCGACGCTGCGCCTTTCGTTCACCGCCAGGCCCAGCCGGACGGATCTGAAGAAATATCTCCGGCTCATGACGCCCGATAAAAAAGAGCAGGATTATGTCCTGGTCGGCGCCGCCGGCGTGAATGTCGTGCTGATCCGGACGGGGCCGTTGAGCTTTGATCAACTCCGTCTGGAACTGGCCAAAGGCTTGCCGGCGGTCGGTGGACCGCCGGCTACGGACAGCGCGTGGAGCGTCGATCTGGAAATAACCTCCAAGCTGCAATTGACCCGGATCGAGCCGCAGGCGCCGGCCTTCGGCGACATCCACCTGGAGTGTCAATTCACCGAGCAGCTAGATCCCAGCGCGGCGACCCCGTTCATCGAAGTATCGCCCGTGGTCAAATTCACGGCCGAGCAGCATTGGCGCGGTTGTGCGCTGAGCGGCCCGTTCCAACCGGGCGCGATCTACACGCTGACGTTCCGCGCCGGCCTGCGCTCAGTCAACGGGCGCCCGCTGTTCAAGGACGTCGTGCGCACGGTCCAGATCCCCAATCGGCGGACGGCGGTGGCCATTGCCACGGACGGCCGTTATCTTTCACCGCGCGGCCAACTGACCGTGCCGGTCAGCGCGATGAACCTGCGCGCCTGCGAGATCAGCCTCGCGCCTGTTTTGCCCCAGAACCTGGTGTTCCTGGCCCAGCGGGATGGCGGGCGCAATGCGAATAATGCCCAGGAAGCGGCCGACCGGCTGACGGACGCGGCGGCGACCGTGACGAACCGGCTGGCCGCGCCGCTGAACACCGAGGCAAAATTTTCCGTCCACTTGCGCGATCTGGCCGGTCCCGAGCCGCGCGGGCTCTACCTGTTGAGCGTGCGCAAGCTGGCGGACTCAGCGGCGGAGCGTCCCTATTATTCCGGTCGCGGGCGCCGGCACTATTATTATGACGACGACAACCGCGTGCAGGATCACAAGCTGATTGCCGTGACGGATCTCGGCCTCGCCGCGCGCCTGAGCAGCGGCGAATTGCTGGTGTGGGTCAATTCCCTCGGCACGGCCAAACCCGTCGCCGGGGCGGAACTGGTGCTCTATGCGGAGAACAACACCGAGCTGGCTCGCGGCGCGACGGACGCCCGCGGGCTGGTGACGCTCCGGTTCAAGCAGGATGACAAGGCCGTCGCGCCGTTCCTGGTGGTGGCCCGCGCGGGCGCGGATTTTTCGTTCCTGCCGCTCGAAGGCACACAGGTGAACGCCGCGGGCGAGACAGACGGTCGCCCCTATCTGGCCGACGGCTATGAGGCCTATCTCTTCAGCGATCGCGGCGTATACCGGCCCGGCGAAACGGTGCATCTCCAGGCGCTGGTGCGCGACCGTCATCTGGAAGCACCGCCGGCGTTCCCGGCCCTGTTCCGCGTGGTGAAGCCCAATGGCCGCGTCTTCCGGGACGTGCCCATCCAACTCGATGCCCAAGGCGCGGCGGAAACGGCGGTGACGCTGCCGGAGTTCCTGCCGACGGGCCGTTACGAGTGCCGGCTGGTGTTGCCGGGCACGTTCAAGGAACTCGGCGCCACACCGGTCGCGCTGGAGGAATTTGTCCCGCCGCAGATTCGCGTACGCGTGGAGACACCCGCGGCCCGCGTCGCGGCCGGCCGGCCCGTGCCGTTTGCTGTCCGCGCCGAGCATCTCTTCGGCCGCCTGGCGGCGGGACTCAAGGCGCGGGGCTACGTCACGCTACGGCCGGCGCCGTTTGCGCCCAAGGCCTGGCCGGAGTGGCGGTTTGGCGACGAGGAACGGAAATTCGCGGAAACCTTCAAGGTGGACAGCGAGCGTGTGCTGGATGCGCAGGGCAGCGCCGCGTTTGCCATTCCGACCAGCGACGCCTGGCGGCCGCCGGCCGCCATCCGGGTCGGATTCCAGGCGACGGTGACCGAGTCCAGCGGTCGTCCGGTCACCGCGCACGCCCAGACCCTGGTGGACGTCTATCCCTTCTACATTGGCTTGAAAACCGGCGACCGGGACGTGGTACGCGTCGGCGAGACACAGCAGGTCGCGGTGGTCGAAGTCGCCGGTGACGGCGCGGCGTGGACCAACGCCAAGCCGTTGGCGGTACGCCTGGACCGCGTCGCGTGGAACACGGTGCTGCGGCGGGACGACCGCGGTCGTTATCAATGGCAGTCCGAGGAGCAGAAGACCAAGGTGCTCGAAGACACCTGCGCTGCCGGCGGGCAGCCGTCCGACTATGCCTTCAGCGTCTCCGCGCCGGGCCAGTACCTGCTGACCTTCAGCCATCCGGCCAGCGGCGCTGCGTCGAGCTTCCGCTTCTATGCCGGCACGGCGGACCAGCAGTGGTTGTCGTGGAGCCGCGAGAAACCCGACGTGGTGGAGTTGACGCTGGACAAGCCGTCCTACCGGCCGGGCGACACGGCGCGGTTGCTGATCAAGGCGCCGTTTGCCGGCCAGGCGCTGCTGACGATCGAGTCCAACCATGTGCTGGAAAGCCGCGTGATCGAGCTGGCGAAAAACACCGCCGAAGCGGAACTCGCGGTGCGGCCGGACTACGCGCCGAACGTCTATTGCTCCCTGACGCTGATCCGGCCGGCCGTGGCGGAGAGTGTCTGGACCGCACACCGCGCCACGGGCGCGACGCCGCTCAAGGTCGTGCCGCCCGGCCGGCGCTTGGTGGTGACACTCGATGCGCCGGCGACCAACCGGCCGCAGGCGCGACTGACCGCGAAGGTGCGCGTCACCGATGAATCCGGCGCGCCCGCCGCCGCGGACCTCGCCGTGATGGCTGTGGACGAGGCCATCTGCATGTTGACGGCGTACCCGATGCCCGATCCCTTGAAATGGTTCCTCGGCCAGCGCGCGCTGGGCGTCAACCTGTTCGATGTGTACGGCGAACTGATGCCGGTGGTGGACGACGCCGCGCTGGGCACGGCGGCGCATCCGGCGGGCGGCGCCGCCGCCGACCTCGGCCGGCGGTTGAATCCCATCAAGGCCAACCGCTTCAAACCGGTCGCGTTGTGGGTGTCGCAACTGCACACCGGCACGAATGGCGAGGCGGAGGCCGGCTTCGACGTGCCCGAGTTCACCGGCGAGCTGCGGCTGACGGCCGTCGCGTGGAACCGGGCGCAGTTCGGCGCGCAGCAGCAGAACGTCAAGATCAAGCGCGCGCTCGTGGCGCAGCCGAGTCTGCCGCGTTTTCTGGCGCCGGGCGATCGCTGCTTCGCGTCCGTGGCACTGTTCAATGAAAGTGGCGCGCCGGTTCAAGCGCGCCTGCGCGTCACTTGCGGCGGGCCGCTGAACGTGGAACAAGCCGAGCAGGACATCCCGCTCCCGCCGGGCGAGGCGCGCAACGTGGTGGTGCCGCTGGCCGCCGGCACGGTGCCGGGCAAGGCGCTGTGCACCATCGAGGCGGAAGCCGGTACGGAACGGTATCGCGAAACCATCGAACTGGCCGTGCGGCCCGCGGCCGGGCTGGCGGTGGACGCGGGCTTTGGCGCGCTGAAGGCCGGCGAGCAGCGGACGATGCTGCCGCCGGCCAATTGGATTCCCGCCACGCTGCGGCAGGAGGTCTGGTGTTCCGGCCAGCCGGCGCTCAAACTCGGCCGCGGACTCGATTACCTGCTGCATTATCCCTACGGCTGCCTGGAGCAGACCACCTCGGCCGCGTTCCCGTTGCTCTACCTGGCCGACTTCGCCAACCGCGTCCTGCCGCGGAGCATGGGTCGCGATGAGACCGAGCAGTTTGTTCAGGCGGGCGTGCTACGTGTGCTCTCCATGCAGCAGGGCCATGGCGGTTTCAATCTCTGGCCCGACAGCACCATGTGCGACGAGGGGGCGGCGATCTATGCGGCGCATTTCCTGGTTGAAGCCCGGCGCGCCGCCTACGATGTGCCGACCGACCGCCTGGACGCCACCCTGAGCTGGCTGCGCAGCCGCCTGGACAGCCCGGTACCCGACGACGTTGGCAGTTCTGCGTGGCAGGCCGACATGACGGTGCGCGCCTACGCCTGCCAGGTGCTGGCGTTGGCCGGGAAACCGGAACACGGCTGGACGGCCCGGTTGCGCGAGGAAGCCCGGCGCTTGCCGTTCGACGCGCAGGTCCACACGGCCGCGGCGTTACTCGCCGCCGGCGAACCGCGTCAGGCCACGGAGTTGATGACGGCCTTAGGTTTGCCCGATGCCGGTCGTCCTCGCGCCGGCGGGTGCTTCGCCGCCGGCGGCGTGCGCGAGGCCGCATTGCTGCTCAGCGCGTGGCTGGATATTGCGCCGCAGCACGAAAACGTCGCCCGGCTGGCGCAAGCGCTCGATCGTCAACAAAAAGATGGACACTGGGGCACGACGCAGGACAACGCGCTGGTGCTCCTGGCGCTGGGCAAATATGCCCGGCTCGTGCCCGCCGCCCAGCCCTTCGCCGCCACCCTCGCGTTGCCCGGCGGCCTGACGCGGGTCGTGAACGAGAAGCAGGATGTGCACTGGAGCAACGGCACCAACCAGACCGGCGCCGTGACGCTTCGCAACGATGGACCGGGCCTGCTGTTCTACGCCTCCCGCGCCGAGGGCGTACCGCTGGACGGCGCGCAGCCGGAGAAAGATGCGGGTTTGAAGGTCCGGCGCGAATGGCTCGACCTCAACGGCGCGACCTGGGGCGCACGGGCCGTCGCGCAGGGCGATCTGATCGTCGTCCGAATCACGGTGGACACCCTGGGACGCGAACTTGACAATCTGGTGATCGAGGAACTGCTGCCCGCCGGCCTGGAGATCGAGAATCCAAATCTGGCGACGGCGGCCCTGGTGCCATGGCTCAAGGAGAAATCCGACTGGTGCATCCATCGCGACCTCCGCGACGATCGGTTGGTGCTCTTCACCGGTCCGGTGGTGGGGCAACGCGCCTTCTATTACGCCGCCCGCGCGGTCACGTCCGGCCGCTTTGTGCTGCCCGCCGTGTCCGGCAGTTGCATGTACGACCCGGAGATCCGCAGCGTTCACGGCCGCGGCACGCTGGAAATCAAACCGTGAGCGGGGAAAAAGACGAAGAGATTTTGCCACGGATCCCGATCCCGACCTCCGAGAGTCGGGAAGATCGGGACGGATTTAACGGAGAGAAGCGCGAACAAGTAAAGAACGAAACGGGATTAACCACAGAGGCCACGGAGGGAGGCGGAGGTCGCACAGAAACCGATGGAGAAGGCCGGACGTTCATCCACAGATTACGCCGATTTCACAGATTAAGACGCGGACAGGAGCATCGGTGAACCTCTGTGTCCTCTGCGGTTAAAATTATTTATTGAGATCGAGCTATGACGCGGCAAGCTCCAAATCCTTGGAAATTATTTCACCGCCAAGACACGGAGAACGCCAAGGCCGGAAGGTGTTATTCTTGGCGAACTTGGCGTCTTGGCGGTTCAATCCTGCTGCTGCTGGCGCTGGGTTTTGTTGTTGCGTGGTTCGCGTGCCCGTTCCCGCGCGAGTTGCTGGCGCGGTATCCCGCCGGCACGGTGCTGCTGGACCGCCAGGGCGCGTCGTTGCGCGTCCGGCTCGGTCCGCACGACGCCGATTGCCGCCCGATATACCGGCCCCACCGTGAGGACTGGCTAGTCAAGGCGGTGGTGGCCGCGGAAGACGGCCGGTTCTGGCAGCATCGCGGCGTGGATGCGCGGGCCATCCTCCGCGCGGTGTGGCAGAACACCACCCACCTCCGCACGGTTTCCGGCGCCTCAACGCTATCCATGCAGGTAATCCGCCTGGCCCAGCCGCGGCCGCGTACACTGGCGGCCAAGGCGGTCGAAACCTTCCGCGCCCTGCAAATGGAACGCCGGCTGTCGAAGGAGGAGATCCTGGCACAGTATCTCAACCGCGCGCCGTTCGGCCAGAACCTGATCGGCGCGGAGGCGGCCAGCCGGCGTTACCTCGGCAAGGGCCCGGAGGATTTGAGTCTGGCCGAGGCGGCGTTGCTCGCCGGTTTGCCGCAGTCGCCGACGCGCCTCCGCCCCGACCGCTATCTCGACCGGGCGCGGCGGCGGCAGGCCTATGTACTCCAGCGCATGGTGGCCTGCGGCTTCATCAGCGACGGCGAACGGCAGGCGGCGCGCGCTCAGCCGCTGGCGGTGCGGCCGGCCGCATACCCCTTTCGCGCGCCGCATTTTTGCGATCTGGTGGAAGCGCGGCTGGCGGAAGCCGGTCTTGTGGGCGGGACTGTTCTTGTGGGCGGGGCTTCCAGTCCCGCGTTTCGTGTGGACACGCCTTCCGGTTCCCTTTCCCATGTGGGCGGGACTTCCAGTCCCGCGCGCGGGGCCGGAGGCCCCGCCCACAGTCAGCCTTTGCCGCCCGCGACCGCCGTCCGCACCACGCTCGACCCGACATGGCAGCGCGTCGCCGAGGAGGCGCTCAGCCGGCACGCGGCGGAACTGACGCAGGGGCAGATCAAGGGTGGGGCGGTGGTGATCCTCGATGTCGCCGACGGCGCGGTGCGCGCGCTCGTGGGCTCGCCGGATTTCTTCGGCCGGCACAGCCAGGGCCAGGTCAATGCCGCGCTGGCGGCGCGCGCGGCGGGTTCCACACTCAAGCCCTTTGCCTACGCCCTGGCCTTCGACCGCGGCCTGGTTACGCCGCAGACCATACTGGCCGATGTGCCGCGGACCTTCGGCGACTACCGGCCTGATAATTTCGATAAAAATTTTCACGGCCTGATCAGCGCGCGCGACGCGCTGATCCTGTCGCTCAACCTGCCAGCGCTGGAGATCGAGTACCGGACCGGCCAGCCGGTGTTCTACCGCGCGCTGCGGCAACTGGGGCTGGATACGCTGCGCCAGCCGGCGGAGCACTACGGCGCGGGTCTCGTGCTCGGCAACGGGGAGGTGCGGCTGCTCGACCTCGCCAACGCTTACGCCTGCCTGGCGCGCGGCGGCGACTACCGGCCGTGGCGGGTGCTGGCGGACGCGCCCGCCGCGCCGGGCCGGCGCGTGTTCTCGCCCGAGGCCTGCTGGCTCATCGCCGAGGCGCTCGGCGGCGACGAGCGTGCGCTCGACGCGACGGGCCATGCCGCCGACGTGCGCCTGCCGCCGCTGGCCTGGAAGACCGGCACCTCGTCCGGCTTCCGCGACGCGTGGACCATCGCCTTCAATCCGGAGGTGGTCATCGGCGTCTGGGTGGGCAATCCCGACGGCGCAGCCAGCGACCTGCTGGTCGGCAAGAAAGTGGCCGCGCCGATCGTCTGGGAAATTTTCCGGCGTCTGTATCCCGACAACGACGGGCCTTGGTTCGCGCGGCCCGCGGGGTTGACGTCGCGCGCGGTCTGCACGGTCTCCGGCTGTCCGCCGGGTCCGCATTGTCCGGCGGTCATCATGGACTGGTATCTGCGCGGCAGCAGCAGTTTCCGGTCCTGCGCCGTGCATCCGCGTCCGGCTGGGCCGGACGGCCAACTGGCCGAGGTCTGGCCCGCGGAGGTTGCGACCTTTCTGGCCCGTCAGCGCGCAGCGCCGGTCCGGCTACCGGACCACCCGGCAGCCCGGCTGGCGCGGCTGCGGATCACCTCGCCGGCGGCTGGCAGCACGTTCCGCCTGCTGGACGAGCTGGCGGAGCGCGTCCAGCGCCTGCCGCTCGCCGCCTCCGGCGAGGCGGCTGGCGGGCGGGTGCACTGGTTTGAAAACGACTGCTACCTGGGTGCGGCGCGCCCGGGCGAGCCGCTGTTCTGGCCGTTGGCCCGTGGCCGGCACCAAATCGTCTGCTGCGACACGGCCGGCCTCAGCGACCGCGTGGAAATCATGGTGGAGTAGGAGGAGGGGGGTAACACACTCAGGTGAAAACTTTGTCTCAGGACTGGACGGTCGAAATCCGGCCCCGATTCAGACGCGTCTCAGGAACGTGTTCGCGCCTTGGACACGATCCCGGAAACTGGGGGATGCGCCGATGACGTCGTCAGCCGATTTGCTCGACTGTGCCAATGGCCAGGAGTAAAATAAATATTCTTGTGACGAATAAACCAAAGAGCGAGTCGGGCGAGAAGGCGCCGGCGTCCGCCTCCGGCATCCGCGACAACTACCATCGCGGCGCTGCGGCCGACTTCCTCTCTGCAAAAATCGTTCCCGACTCGCGCCTGTCCATTGTTTCGGCCTATTTCACCATTTACGCCTTCGACGCGTTGAAGGATCGCCTGTCGCGCATCGAACACTTGGACTTCCTGTTCGGCGAGCCGCGCTTCATCAACGCCCTCGACCCCGACCGGACGGAGAAAAAAGCGTTCATCATAGACACGACCGGGCTCCACCTCGCCAACGCCCTGGAACAGAAGCGCGTCGCGCGCGAGTGCGCGGATTGGATTCGCGCCAAGGTCGCGATCCGGTCCGTGCGCCAGACGAACCTGCTGCACGGCAAGATGTACCATATCAGCCACAATGGGGTGGAGGACGCCCTGGTAGGCAGTTCCAACTTTACCGTGCGCGGCCTGGGCCTCGGTGTCGCTGGCAACAACATCGAACTGAATCTGGAAGTGGACAGCAACCGCGACCGCCGCGATCTCAAGGCCTGGTTCGACGAAATCTGGAACGATGAGGCCCTTGTCGAGGACGTGAAAGCGGAAGTGCTCCACTATCTGGATCAGCTTTACCAGAACCACGCCCCCGAGTTCATCTACTACAAGACCCTGTTCCACATTTTCGAGGATTTCCTGGCCGACCAGGCCAAGGGTGGCTTGCTCGACCAGAACATCAAGATCGTGGACACCGAGGTCTGGAAAGCCCTTTTCGAGTTCCAGCGCGACGGAGTCAAGGGTGCCATCAACAAGATCCTGAAACATAACGGCTGCGTACTGGCTGACAGCGTCGGGCTAGGAAAAACATTCGAAGCGCTCGCGGTCATCAAATATTTCGAGCTGAAGAACGAACGCGTGCTCGTGCTGTGCCCGAAGAAACTTCGCCAGAACTGGACCGTCTACCGCAACAATGACGCCCTCAACCCTTTCATCCGGGACCGTTTCAGGTTCGATGTCCTCTCCCACACGGACCTCAGCCGCGAATCCGGTCTGGCCGGCGATATCGATCTAGCCACCTTCAACTGGGGCAATTACGATCTCGTCATCATTGACGAGTCCCACAATTTCCGCAACAACACCCCGGGCCGGCGCGATGAGGACGGCAACCTCATCCGTAAGAGCCGCTACCAGCGGCTCATGGAGGACATCATCCAGTCCGGCGTCAAGACCAAGGTGCTGCTCCTGTCCGCCACCCCGGTGAACAACGACCTCCGCGACCTGCGCAACCAGATGTACATCGTGACCGAGGGCCAGGACGACGCCTTCAAGGATTCCATCGGCATCACGAGCCTCAAGGAAACACTCGCCGTCGCGCAGCGGACCTTCACCGAATGGGCCCGCAAGCATTCCGGCGAGCGCAAGACCGCCGAGCTCCTGGAGAAGCTGAGCTCGGCTTTCTTCAAACTGCTGGATGAACTGACCATCGCGCGCTCGCGCAAGCACATCCAGCGGTACTACCGCAGCGACATCGCCCAACTCGGCGGTTTCCCTGAGCGGCAAAAACCCATCTCCATATTTCCGGAGATCGATCTCCAGCGCCGCTTCCTGTCCTACGACAAACTGAACGACGAGATCGAAGGTTACAAACTCTCCCTGTTCAACCCCGCGCGGTACGTCAAAACAGAACACAAACCGGAATACCTGCGTGCCGGTCGTGATCCCTTCCTCCAGGCCGACCGCGAACGTTTCCTCATCGGCATGATGAAGGTCAACTTCCTGAAGCGGCTCGAAAGCTCCGTTCGATCCTTCGAAATCACGATGGCCCGGACCATCGCCAAGATCGAAACCCTGGAACGCAAGATCCGTAATTTCCAGGCTGCCCCGGATCAAAACCCAGAGAAGAACGAATTGGAACTCGACCTGGGCACGGCGGAAGAAGACGAGGAGCTGGAGGCCGCTCTTCTGGTCGGCGGCAAGTTCAAGTACCGCCTGGAACACCTCCGGCTCGACGCCTGGCTCAAAGACCTCCAGCGGGACAAGGAGCAACTCAGCCTGCTCCACTCCGCGGCCAAGGATGTGACCTTGGAACGCGACGCCAAACTGAAGGAACTGCGGCGGCTGATCGAAAACAAGGTTGAAAATCCAACCACCAACAAGATGGGCGAACCCAATCGCAAAGTGCTCGTGTTCACGGCTTTTGCGGACACCGCCAGCTATCTGTTCGAAGCCATACAGCCCTGGGCGCTCAACAAACTCGGTGTCCATGTGGCCTTGGTCACCGGCGGGGGCGAAAACCGCACAACCTACGGCAAGAGCGACTTCAACCAGATCCTTACCAACTTCGCGCCCCGTTCCAAGAATCGGAACAAGATCTCCTCCATGCCACAGGACGCCGAGATTGACATCCTCATCGCCACGGACTGCATCTCCGAGGGCCAGAACCTTCAGGATTGCGATTTCCTGATCAACTACGACATCCACTGGAACCCGGTTCGCATCATCCAGCGGTTTGGCCGCATTGACCGCATCCACAGCGCCTGCCATGCCGTCCAGCTTGTCAATTTCTGGCCCACCCAGGCCCTGGAGAAATACGTCAACCTGAAGAACCGGGTCGAAGCCCGCATGGCCCTCGTGGATATCGCCGCGACCTTGGAGGACAACATCCTCAAGACCGAGGAGCTCGAGGAACTGATCCACGAAGACCTGCGCTACCGCGACAAGCAACTGCTCCGCCTGCGCGAGGAAATTCTCGATTTGGAAGATTTCAGCGAGAGCGTTGCGCTCAACGAGTTCACCCTGGACGACTTCCGCATGGAACTGGCCAAGTACATCGAAAGCAACCGCCAAGTGCTCGAAGAGGCCCCGCTCGGCCTCTATGCCGTGGTGCCGCCCAATCCGGAATACCAGGTAATCGCCCCCGGTGTGATCTACTGCCTGCGCCAGAAGCCTGTCCGGCAAACGGAAGACGGAGGCGCCGCCAGCGAGACGGTGAACCCACTCCAGCCGTACTATCTCGTATATGTCCGCCAGGATGGCACGGTCCGCTTCGGCTTTGCCCAGCCCAAGCAGATTCTGGAAATCCTCCGCCTGCTCTGCGCAGAGAAGACCACGCCATATGAGGCGCTGTGCAACCTGTTCGATAGCAAGACCAAAAACGGGGCCGACATGCGCGCCTATTCCGGCCTGCTCCAGAAGGCGGTGGATTCCATCGTGGCCACCTTCTGCCGCCGCGTCGCCGCCGGCCTGCAAAGCAGCCGCGACTTCGTCATCCCCGACCGGAACAATCAGGCGAACGACAGCAGCGACTTTGAGCTGATAACGTGGGTGGTGATCCAATGAAAACCCTGGAACAAATCCGCGACCGCCGCCTGCAGATCCCCATGTCGGTCTCCTGGTACCTTTCGGAAATCGGCCGTGCCCAAGGACTCCAGGAGTTGTTCGCGCGCCAATCTCCCCAGAAACTCAAAGTCCTCCGGGAACATGCCATCGCGCAGAGTGCCATATCCTCGAACCGTATCGAGGGCGTCGAGATTGACCAAGCGCGAGTCGGAACAGTCGTCTTTGGCCATCCGGCGCTGAAGGACCGGGACGAAGAGGAAGTCGCGGGCTATCGCGACGCCCTCAATCTCATCCACACGCAGGGCGCGGCTCTGCCGGTGTCCGAAGAGAACATTCTGCAACTGCACAAGCTGTCGCGTGGGAATGTGTGGGACGCAGGGCAGTACAAGGACAAGCCGGTGGACATCATCGAGAAACTGCCCGGCGGCGGGGAACGTATCCGATTTCGCAGTGTGTCTCCGGCTGAGACGCCCGAATTCACGCGCCGGTTGGTCGCGCTCTGGCGGGACCAGAGCCGCGACCATGACATCGCCCCGCTGATCGTCATGGCCGCCTTCAATCTCGACTTCCTGTGCATCCATCCGTTCCGCGATGGGAACGGGCGCGTCTCCAGACTGCTGTTGTTATTGACCGCCTACCATCTCGGGTTGGAAGTGGGGCGCTACATCAGCTTGGAACGGATCATCGAGGGTAACAAAGCGCGGTACTACGAGACGCTGCAGCAGAGCTCGCAGGGTTGGCATGCAGGCCAGCACGACCCCTGGCCGTACATCGGTTACCTTCTCTACACGCTCAAACAAGCCTGCGATGAATTCGAGGAGCGAGCTGGCCAACTCAAGAGCCCCAGGGGTGCCAAGACCGATTTAGTCACAGCGGCCATTCGCGCCTTACCGCTTCGGTTCACACTGGTGGATGTCGAACGGGTTTGCCCTGGCGTGAGCCGCGATATGGTTCGTAAGATCTTGAAGGACATGCAGAAACAGCATACGGTCACGTGCTCAGGCCGTGGGCCAGGGGCCATCTGGGGAAAGAGGTAATACCCTTATAAGAGGGTAATAAAGAGGGTAATATCTGGAGATCGGTAATAACTAATCGAAAAACGTACTTCCCCATGAACGACCTCCGCCCACAGATTGCCGACGCGCTGGCCGCCTTTGCCCAGCGCCCGCTGGCCGAGGCCGCCACCGATTTCTTCGCGACCCTCGGCTACCGCAGCGAAAAGCGGCTCGCCCTCGACAACACGCCGGAAGCCTTTCTGGCGCAGTTTGACCGTCCCGAGGCACCCCTCAATCGGGACCGGGCGCTCGTGGCACACTGGCAATCCATCGACCTTCTCTTTCAAATGACGGACGAGGAAGTGACCGGCGAACGGTCGCTGTTCGATGCCGCGGTACTGAACACGGGGCAGCTTAAATCCTATCTCTTCTTCGCCATTCGGCTGCGCGAGGCGGACTATCCCCGCGGCCAGTTCGCAGCCATCGCCCGCGCAATCAACCGGCTCTTCTCCATCCCCGTGATGATTCTTTTCTCGCACGGCGAAAAGCTCAGCGCGACCATCATCAATCGGCGCGCCCACAAGCGGGATCCGGCGCGCGATGTGCTCGAAAAGGTCAGCTTGATCAAGGACATCGCCTGCGCCCGCCCGCATCGCGGCCATCTGGACGTGCTCGCCTCCTTCGCGCTGGCCGAACTGGCCCGCGCCAGGCCGATCCGGTCCTTCGACGACCTGCACGAAGCCTGGGCCGAACGCCTGAACATCGAGTTGCTCAACCGGCGTTTCTACCAGCGCATTCAGGAGTGGTTCTTCTGGGCGGCGCAGTCGGTGCGCTTCCCCCACGGCGGCATCGCCAACGCCGATTTACGCAACCGCATCGCCCTGATCCGCATGCTTACGCGCATCGTTTTCTGCTGGTTCGCCCGCCAGAAGGGGTTGATCCCCACGGAGCTTTTCACCCCTGAGACCGCTCGACGCGTGCTCAAGCGCTTCGACCCCGCCGATGCGACCGAGGGCGGCTTCTATCTGGCCATCCTCCAGAACCTGTTCTTCCCCACGCTCGCCGTCCCGCTCGATCAGCGGGAATTCCGCAACGGGCGGCGCTACCGCGGCGTGAACAAGCACTACATGGATCACCGCTTCTACCGGCACGCGAAGCTGTTCCAGGACCCGGAAGGATTCGGCGCTTTATTCGAGCGCATCCCGTTTCTCAACGGCGGCCTCTTCGAATGCCTCGACACCGGCACGGGCAAGGCCGACGAAGTGCGCGTGGACGGGTTCTCCGACGAGCCCCGGAATCAGCCGCTCGTCCCTGACGTGCTGTTCTTCGGACGCGAGGTTCACGCCGACCTGCACGCGGCCTACGGCTCGTCGAAAAAGCGCGACGTGAAGGTGGACGGCCTGTTCCGCATCCTCGACGCCTATACCTTCACCGTCACCGAAAACACCCCGGTCGAGGAGGAAATCGCCCTCGATCCGGAACTGCTCGGCCGCATTTTTGAGGAACTTCTTGCCGAGTGCAATCCGGTGACCGAGCGCACCATGCGCAAGGAAACCGGCTCGTTCTACACGCCGCGCGCCATCGTGGACTACATGGCCGGCGAATCGCTCAAGGCCTATCTGGAGCGCGAATTGATCCGCCGCGTGCCGCGCTGCGCGTCCGCAGACACCCGCGCGGGGCTGGAACTGCTGTTCGCCTACACGGAGAAGGAACAGCCCTTCGACGAAGAGGAACGGCAAGCGCTCGTGGATGCGGTCTATGACGTGCGCGCGTTCGATCCGGCCTGCGGGTCCGGCGCCTTTCCGATGGGCATGCTTCAGAAGCTCGTGTTCATTCTCGAAAAACTCGACTGCGACCACAGGCGCTGGAAGACCCGCATCCTCGACGACACGCCCCCGGCAATCCGCGAAGAAACGAAGGAAACGCTGGAGCGACATGGCATAGAGTACGCGTGGAAGCTCGCGCTCATCCAGCACAGCATCTACGGCGCGGACATCCAACCCATCGCCGTCCAGATCGCCAAGTTGCGGTGCTTCATCTCCCTGCTCGTGGATTTCAAGGTGGACCCCAAGCGCGATGATAAGGGTGTCACCGCGCTGCCCAACCTCGACTTCAAATTCGTCGCCGCCAATTCGCTCATCCCCGCGCCGGGCGAACACACGGTCCGCGCCGGCGAACTGGCGCTGACCGACGAGTTCTTTGATCGCTTCGCCAAAGCCGCCGAGGATTACTTCTACGTCCGCGACCCGGACGAAAAACGCGAGTTACGCAAGCGCATCGAAGCATTGATCGCGGAACGCATCGGCGCCAAGGAAGCTCAGTTGGCGAACGAGATACAGACGGTGCATGGGGTGCGCGAAGATCTGCGCCGGGAAATGGCCGAACGGAACAAAGCCGGCATCGCCCGCGCGGAACGCGAACGGGCGCTGTGGGAGAGCTATCGCAACCTGTTTGCCTTCCGCAATGCCCCCGTCGGCTTCTTCGATGTCCGTTACTTTTTCCCGGAGGTCAAGGACGGCTTCGATATCACCATCGGCAATCCGCCCTACGTCCGCGCCGATGAACCCTCCGAATGGAACCGCGCGCAGCGCACGGCCATCATGGAATGTGAAGCCTACGAGACCCTGTGGGAGAAGTGGGATCTCTTCGTGCCCTTTATCGAGCGCGCCTACAAACTCCTGCGCCCCGACGGCGTCAGCACGCTGATCGTCAGCGACGCCTTCTGCCACTCCAAATACGCCCAGAAACCGCAGAACTGGTTCCTGCAAAATGCTCGCATCCTGCGCCTCGACTTCTGCGCCGATCTAAAGATCTTCGACGCTGCCGTCCACAACCTGATCTACTTTTTCCAGAAAGCTGACGGCACGCGCAATAAACCCGAACGCCGCCTGCATACCGGCGAGTTCGGCGTCGTCACGGATTTGCCGACGGGTGAGCAGGGGAAATTGACGTATCGGGCGTTCTTCCCGGAGAAAGGGGAACAACGTGCGTTTGGCGCGGACGTGGGTTTGCTGGACGCCATCTGTTACATCAGTGTTGGAATGGTGGTACATGCCGACGAGAAGGTGGCTCAAGGTTCCTTCGAACTGGAGGACCTCGTATCCGAGACAAAGGACAAGAGGCATCCGAAACCATTTGTTGAAGGCAAGCACCTTGCGCGCTGGCTGCCGGAAACACACAAATGGCTGGAGTGGGGAACGAGTCGTGCGCCAACCCTTTTCCGGCGACGGACTTTCCCTGAACTGTACGCCGTGCCCGGAAAAATATTCATCCATCGGACCTCGGGAAGGGAGATGCGGAGCGCATTCGACTCGGGTGAAACTCTGTGCAACCACACTGTCATGGTCTGCGTCCCCTGGCACCTGCTCGCCGGTGTCCGCAACAAATCCCTCAAGAAGGCCGCACGCTACAAGGACGAGAAGCCACCGCGACCGAGCCTGCCGCAGCGCGAGGAGTTGGAAAAGGCCAGCCGCCGGTTCGCGGTGAAGTATCTGCTGGCCGTGATGAACTCGTCGGTCGCCCGCGACTTCCTGCGCGCCCACCGCCGGAGCAACACCGATCTCTATCCCGACGACTGGAAGAAGCTGCCGATCCCCGCCGTGGACGCCAAGGCCCAGGCGCCGATCGTGAACCTGGTGGACCGGATTCTGGCGGCGAAGCGGGCCGACCCAGCCGCAGACATTGCCGCGCTCGAGAAACAGGTGGACGACATGGTCACGGCCCTGTACGGCGTTGACCGGGAGGCGGGCGCGGCTGGTCTGTCGGTTCAGAAGGATCTCAAGGATCGACTTCGCGAAGACGTGATCCCGATGCTCCTCTTAAAGCAACCGTATTGCAGTATCCCCGCCATTAGAGCGGAATTGGCTCGCCGTCATATCGAGTTCGATCGGCTCACCCTCAACCGGTACATGGTTGAGTTGCATGAAGCCGGTTTCCTCCACGATGCGGGCAAGGGGTGGTATTCATCCGTTGCGCGCGAGTTGGTTCTCGATACCCAGCCGCTCCAGGAAATCATCACCCTGCTGACGGTCAAGTACCCATTGTTGTCCTTTGCCTGCTGGTCCACCGAACAGGTCCAGAACTACGTGCAGCATACGCTGAACAAATCCGTGACGTTTGTGTACACGGGCAAGGATGCTGTTCGACCGGTCTTCGACACGCTCAGGAGCGCGGGATGGGATGCTTATCTCGATCCCAAGCCGGCGGAGGCGCGGAAGACGTTCGTCGTGCGTGGCAAGACCGTTGTGGTTCGGGATACCCGCGCCAAGGAGATGTTCACGTCCGACCATGTCGTTTCTGCGGAGCGCCTGCTGGTCTACCTGCATCTGGAAGGGAAGAGACTGAGCCTGATGGATGAAGGCGAATACTCCACGATGGCTCGACGGCTGATCGAGAGCGGCCGTATCAACATGGGCATGCTGCAAGCGCTGGCCGACGATCACAAGGTGGGATTGCTGGCGATCACGGGGGTTGAATCAGCTATCGCGGAAGATTAACGATTTTCCGCGATGGTTGATCGTGAGTCGTATATGATTGCTGACAAATGCTTTACAAACGAGTGGATTATGGCGCAGCGGGATCGAATGCCCAACGCTTCAGCCAACACCATCGAGAAGAGCATTCGGGCGGTGGCGCTCCTGGAGCGCCTCGCGGCCAGTGACCTCCCCTTCGTATTCAAGGGCGGCACGTGCATGATGTTGCACCTGCAGGAATTGCGACGGCTCTCCGTGGATATCGACATCGTTTGCACGGAAGGATTGGCTCGCATCACGCCGGTGTTCGATGGGATCGCACGCCAAAAACCCTTTACACGCTGGGACGAAGACCGGCGTAATCCCGACCGCCGCCCCAAGCGGAAGCATTTCCGCTTCTACTACGATTCCCACGACGCCAACAATCCTGCACCGTTTGTGCTGCTTGACGTCGTACTGGAGCCCATGCCGCATCCGTTCACCGAACGAAAGCCGGTTGCCCTGCCCTTTGTCGAGACGGTGACCCCGCCCCAAGTAACCGTGCCGACGTTGAACGGTCTGCTGGGCGACAAACTTACCGCCTTTGCGCCAGAAACGGTCGGCGTGCCTTACAACCCAAGGCTCAGTCAGCAGATCGTCAAACAGATGTTCGATGTTGGGGAGCTTTTTCTGGTCGCCAACAACCTTGACCAAGTGCGGCAGGCGCATCAGGAACTTTTCGAAGCCGAAAACGGTTTCCGCGATCATCGGTATCGGTTGACCCAAGCGCTTGATGATTCCCGACAAACCGCTCTCCGGGTCAGCCAGATGGACCTTGCGGGAGAAGAACCTTGGGATCCCCCGCGGCGCCAAATGCTTATGGCCGGCATTGGCGCGATCAACGTCACCCTGGTGCGCGAGACGTATACGGTCGCGGAAGCGCGCATCAGCGCATCGCGGGCGGCTTTGCTCGCCGCACTATTACGAGCCGGACGTTCCGGCCCACTCGCGCCATACCGCTTTGTGTCGGAGCGTGCGCGTGAGCTCCCGACGACGCTCGGCGGTCACTACGCCGTCTTGGTTCCGCTCCGCGAAATAGCGATGGAGGCTTTTCACAATTGGCATCAGGTTGGGCTGTTGGGACTCTGAAATACGATCAATCAAAAAGGAGTTGCAGCGGCTCGGGGCCGGCTTACGGGCCGAGCAGGGTTTGCATGCCCTGGCCCATGGCATAGCCGATCAGAAGGCGGGCGGACGTGGTGAAGTTTTAGCTTTGCATCGTCCGTGCTCCCTGACAGTATCCGCCCGGCCAAGCCATGCAAGAACGCTGTAACATACAAACCCGCCAGGCCGCGCGCCCGTGGCGCCGGTGGCTCGCCGCTGGCGCCGTCTGGGCGGGCGGCTGGCTGTCGGCCGCGGCCGGAACCGAGCCGGCAGCCGGGGCCGAGCCGGCTGTCGTTCCGTTGAGCGAGTTTGATGCCCGTTTCCGGCCCGTGGACCAGCCGGTCGTCATGGAATACGATCTTGGGTACCGGTTCCTGCACATCGAGCTGCGGCGCATCGGGAAAATTGTGGCAACCACCACCATTGGCAAGTGGCAGCATCGGGTCAAGGGCGTCGAGGTGCCGGCGTTGCTTCTCGATGTGCGGGCGGACTCGCCGGACAGCGGGAAAAAAGGGGAGCGTCCCCGTGTTTCGATTCATAACCGGATCCTGGCGGTGGTCACCGTGCCCGAGCTGGAGGTGCTCCTGTTTGCCAACTATTCCGATGAATATCTGAATCCGCTGATTGGCCGGGCGCGGGAAAACCTGTCGTATGCGGTCTACAGCACCGAAGCCGGGCGGGTGGACTACGCGTGCCACCATCTCCAGAGCGGGGTGGTGACCACGAATCTGGCCAATCCGGAATTGCTGATGGAACTGAGCCGGCGGGTCCGGCCGGTGCTGAACTTCCTGGTCCGGCAGTGCGAAAAGAAGGACGGGGAGGCTGGGCCGGACGAACCGGAACGGGTTATGGTGAACCTGGACGGGCGGGTGGAAGCCTTGCGCCTGCTGACGCATCAGGAGCGGAGCCCCGCCTGTCTGGGGCGCCGCAAGTTTGACGCGCTGCATATGTCCACGGCGACCGAGCGCGGCAGCAAGGCCCGGCCGCGCAATTTTCACGCCTGGTGCATGCCGGTGGAGACCCTGGCCGGGCAGTTGAACGATGCCGCGCTGCTGACCGTCGCGCGCACGGCCCCCGTGCGCACAGTGGTGCCGCTCATGCTGATTTATGAGCTCGGCGTGGGCAGCGTCAGGGCGACCATGACGGGCATCCACGTGGGGCGCGAGGGGGCCGCGAGCGGCGTGGCCCGGCCGGTGGAAAATCCGGCCGCGCCAAGCACTGAAAAAGCAAGCAGTGTCGAGGCTTCCGCCGCAGCCGGTTCTTGACTTTTTGTGCCGAGCGGATATAGTGCGCATCGCTGCCTGCCGGATGGTGTAATGGTAGCACAACAGACTCTGGATCTGTTTGTCTAGGTTCAAGTCCTAGTCCGGCAGCCAATTCCACACCCTCCAAAACGCCAGGAAAATGCACAAAAAGCCTGATTTTATTGCATGAAATACGTGTGACCGGTTTGGGGCGTGTCCCTTGCGGTTTCTTCAAAACACCCCCTGTGAGTGTCCGATTTTGGCACAAATTGGCACAAGACGACCGGCCGCTAAAAATGGGCGGACCGGGGTGGCGTAATCGCAACGCCCACCCCACACCTCCAGGGGTGCAACGCAGCCAAGACGGCCAGCAGCACCACAAGGAGGGATGGACCGTAGGGACATAAACATCCGGTGAACATCAGGTCGGATGGGGCACCAACCTTAACCCACCCACCGGCCACGCTCGGCATGAAAAACGTCCCATGAGCCCTAGGGAAACCGGCCCGGCACGACCTGGTGGGAGTCTCCAGCGGCCCGGCGGACGGCAGGGTGACGGCCGAGAGGAACTGTCCCCCCCCCGCCTGGGGATTTACGGCGCACGCATCCGCTTGGCCTCGGTGGATTTCAGAGTGGAGCACAATGACAAAAGAGGTCGGAAGATTGCTCTCCCGGCCTCTCTGTGCTTCAAGCCCAACCCGGCCAGCTATTTCTGCGATTCGACACGATAGAAACGCTGGGTAACGCCCACCTCGTTCGTACCTATCAGCGTCATCGTCCCAGTGCCATTATTGGTGCACTCGGTGAACGACGTGAGCGGGAGTGGGGCCCATGTGCCAGTGAGCAGATCGTCTTTGTAAACGATCCGATACTTGATGCCACCCATGCCATCGAACAGCAGTTTGACTTCACCCGATATCGGATCAAGGTAGAACCCACTGCCGGTCAAGAGCACCGCTCGCGGAGCATTCGTCGGCAACGGCCGGGCGACGACCGCCGGCACCGAATTCGAGCTCTCGTATAGGCTGTTGGTAGCCGACACCACGTAATAGTACCAAACACCATTCGTCAGCAACGTGGTGTTCGTGTAAGTCGTGGTTGAGACGTACGCAATGGCCGCGTACGGGTGGTTCGTGTTTGTTGACCGCTTTACAATGTAGCCGGCGGTGGCGTTGGTCACCGTGTCCCAACTCAGGTAGACCGTGGCATCTCCCGCTATGGCCGTCACATTGGTCGGCACATCGGGAAGCGGCACCATCGGCTGGGGTTGCAACACGACCGTCATCGGCCCGGCGACGGAGGGGGACCAGGACTGGCCACCGTCGGTGCTGACCTCGGTGAAGATGTCGAAGAAGCTGTCGAACTGATAGCCACCGGCGCCGCCGGCCACTGTGCTTGAAGTCGTCCGGCCCAGCGAGGCCTTGGTCGGGCTCTCCCGGATTTGCACGTTCGCCGGCAGCCCGCCGCCGGAGATGTCCAACTGCGTCATCTCCGTGTCATAATACTCAGTAACGCCATCGTCCCCCAACCGGCAGGTGAGCTGCACGCCGTCGGTCGCCGGCGCCGTCACGTGGCTGTACGTCGAGCCACCGTCGTACGAGATGTCAAACTCGACGGTCGAGCCGAAGGTGTG
>Ga0209048_10000134_pt1 | contig 76262 bp, 76 predicted proteins | sample FrelakmetCRP12CR_FD_187146 | JGI IMG/M metagenome (GOLD analysis project Ga0209048, IMG submission 187146) | Freshwater lake sediment microbial communities from the University of Notre Dame, USA, for methane emissions studies - CRP12 CR (SPAdes)... | ecosystem: Environmental > Aquatic >...
GCCGGTAGACGATCACGCCCGCGATCAGCGGGCCAAGCGCCCAAAGCAAGGCGAGCAACGCCGAGGCGGCGGTCGCCACGCGGCTGCCGCGATCGAACAGGTAGAAGAGAAGCGTCAGCAGCGCCGTCAGCGCGCCGACGGCGAGGGCGCCGCCGCGGCGCCGGAGCAGCCACGGGTAGATGAATATCCCCAGGCCAACCAGGCAGGCAATCGTCACCGTGCCCGCAAAGCCTCTGGAAACCTTGAACATCGGTGCTTAGCCCCGAAATCTCACCAGGGGCGCGGGAATTGCGGATGCATGCGCAATGCGGATTGGCCCCGCGCGGCGCAGACGGATGTCCATCGGCATTGGCGAGCACGCGGGGCCGGGCCCGCAGGCGCCGCGCAAACGCGCGTAGCCTGGGCGATCCAAAACGGAATACATCGTTGAACCGCTCGAGCGCCGCTTCGCAGTGCGCAATCCACGCATACGGTGCGACCGGGTCAAATATCCGGGTCAAACCACGCCGGCCGCGTGCGCCTGCTCGTCGGCGTAGTACGAACTGCGCACCAGCGCGCCGCAGGCGGCGTGCGAAAAGCCCAATTGCAGCGCCTCGCGTTCGAACAGGGCGAACGCGTCGGGATGGACGTAGCGCTGCACCGGAAAATGATGTGTGCTCGGCGCCAGGTACTGGCCGAGGGTGAGCATTTCGACGCCGTGCGCGCGCAGGTCACGCAGCACCTGCAGGATCTCGTCGTCGTTCTCGCCCAGCCCGAGCATCAGTCCGCTCTTGGTCGGCACCTTCGGCACGCGGCGCTTGAACTCCTGCAGCAGTCGCAGCGAATGCGCATAATCCGAACCCGGCCGCGCAATCCGGTACAACCGCGGCACGGTTTCAAGGTTGTGATTCATTACGTCGGGGGGCGCGGCGGCGAGAATTTCGAGAGCGCGGTCGAGCCGGCCACGGAAGTCCGGTACCAGCACCTCGATCTTCGTCTGCGGCGATCGCTGCCGTACCGCGCGGACGCAATCGACGAAGTGCTGCGCGCCGCCGTCGCGCAGGTCGTCGCGATCGACCGATGTGATCACCACGTACGACAGGTGTAGCGCGGCGATCGTCTTGGCCAAGTTCGCCGGCTCGTCGACATCGAGCGGCTCCGGGCGGCCGTGCGCGACGTCGCAGAAGGTGCAGCGGCGCGTGCACTTGTCGCCCATGATCATGAAGGTTGCCGTGCCCTTGCCGAAGCATTCGCCGATGTTGGGACACGACGCTTCTTCACACACGGTGTGCAGCCGGTGCTCGCGCAGGATGCTCTTGATCTCGTAGAAGCGCGTCGACGGCGCGCCGGCCTTGACGCGAATCCAGTCGGGCTTGCGCAGCACGGACCGTTGCTCGACCGCGATGGGGATACGCTTGAAGACGGCGCCGGTCTTCGCCTCGCCCTTCTTCTTTGCCAAGGGGTCGGGCGTCGACGGCGTCGTGGAAGTGCTCATGCGCAGAAGTGGCTCGCGAGGCGCTCGCCGAGACGATACGCCGCCTCGGACCAGGAGGTGCAGACGCCGATTCTACGCAGGTCGACCGTTGCCAGCCCGGCATGACCGCAGGGATCGATGCGCGAGAACGGCGCCAGATCCATTGCCACGTTGAATGCCGCGCCGTGATAGCTGAAGCCGCGCGAGACCTTGATGCCCAAGGCGGCAATCTTGGCCAGGCCGCTGAAGTCGGGTGTCGGGCCTCGGGAGTCGGAAGAAAGATCCCGGGTCGGCCATGGCACGTAGATGCCGGGCGCGCCTGGCACGCGTTGACCGACCACGCCGTAACTGTCGAGCACCTGGAGCACCGACAGCTCGATGCGAAACACGAGCTCCTTGACGAAAATGCCGAGGCGGCGCAGATCGATCAGCGTGTAGACAACCACCTGACCGGGACCGTGATACGTGATCTGCCCGCCACGGTCCGTGGCGATCACCGGAATGTCGCCGGCGTCGAGCAGATGCTCGCGCCGCCCCGCCTGCCCGAGCGTGAATACCGGCGGGTGTTCGACGATCCACAGTTCATCCGGTGTCTGCGGGCCGCGTCGCGCGGTGAAGTCGCGCATCTCCTGCCACGTGCCCGCATAGTCGGCACGGCCGATCGCACGCACCGCGAGCGCGGGTGCGGCGACGATCACAGCACCACCTTGACCAGCGGATGCGCCGTTAACTCGCGGTACAGCTCATCGAGCTGCGCGCGCGATGTCGCGTGCACCGTCGCGGTGACCGACAGGTAGTTGCCTTCCTTCGATGTGCGCAGTTCGAGAGTGGCCGGATCGAAGTCGGGCGCATGTTTGCGGACCACGTCGACCACTGCCTGCGCGAATCCGTTCACGCGCTTGCCCATGACCTTGATCGGAAACTCGGTCGGAAACGTCAGCAGCGATTCGGCCGGCATTGAACCGATATGGGGGCGAGCGGGCGGATTGCTACGCCGCCGCCGCGAGCCGCTCCAGTTCCCCGCGCCAGCATTGCGCGTCGTCCCGCTTCGCCAGCTGGTACCAGGCGTGGATCCGGTGAAAACCGGCGCCCGGCTTGCCGTCGCCCACCGGCTCGCCGTCGAGCCGCGTGATCGCGAGCACTTCGCGGCCGGACGAACTGAGCAGGATCTCGTCAGCCGACCGCAGTTCGGCCTCGGCAACGGGCCGCACCTCGCACGGCATGCCGTGTGCGCGCGCGATGTCGAAAACGGCGTCGTAAGTGATGCCCGGCAGGATCAGGTTCGTCTTTTGCGGCGCGACCAGTTTGCCGCTGCGCATGATGATGATGTTGGTGCTCGACCCTTCAGTCAGCAAGCCGTTGCGCAGCATCACCGTCTCGGTGGCATCGTGCTCGATCGCGAACTGCTTCATCAGCACGTTGCCGAGCAGTGAGGTGCTCTTGATGTCGCAATGCAGCCAGCGCTCGTCGGCGTGCGTGACCGCGGCCGTGCCATTTTCCAGTTGTGCGCGCGGGATCAGGGGCCACGGCGACGACACGGCGAACACCGTCGGCATCACCCCTGGCGGGAACGGATGGTCGCGCTTGGCCACGCCGCGCGTGACCTGCAGGTAGATCAACTGACGCGGCCACGGATGCATGTCGATCAGCCGTGCCAGCAATCGCAGCCACTCGTCACGGGCAAGGGGATTCGCGATCCGTACCGCCGCGAGGCTGCGCTCCAGGCGATCGAAGTGTTCGCGCGCACGGAACGGCGCGGAGCCCAAGGGCCCGATTTGATCGACCGGTATCACTTCGTACACGCCATCGCCGAACATGAAGCCGCGATCGAGCACCGACACCTTGGCGGAAGCCAGGGGCGCGAATTCGCCGTTCAGATAACAGGTGGCTTGTTGCCATTCCATGGCACGTGTCCCACGTGAGTCCGATGAGGGCAGAATGCTACCGCCCCAATGGGTGCCCGCTCAGCGCCGCCGCAGCGCCTGCCGGAAATCTTGTGCGGCCTTCTCGTCAATGGCACTGGTTATCAAACGCTCGGCATCGCGTATGCGCGCGCGCAGCTCGTCCACGCTGGAGCATTGCTCGATCTTGAGCGCGAGAAACTCTGCCTCGGGACCGAGGCGCTCGGTCAGCTCGCGCACAACCCGCCGCTTGGCCTCGTCGATGGACATGAAACGATTGGGGTCGGACACGTCCGACAGCGTGCGCGGCGCCGGCGCAATCGTCGCTGGCATGGCCGCTGCGGCATCCGTGATTTCCTGATCCGGCGCCGGTTCGATGTAGCCCTTCTCGAGCAGGGCCGCGATGGCCCCCGAGACTTCGCCCGGGCGCAACAGGGGTGCGAGCTCGGCCAACGTGCGTTTGCCGTCGATCAGGATCAGCGCGCGCCGCATCGACAAGGTGAGGGAGCCGCTGCGTACGCTGACCTCGACCTGACCCTTCGCGGTCTTTCTGAACACGCTCGCTTCGTCCATGTTCCCTCAGTTGCTCGCTTCCACTGGCAGTGAGTGCCCGCTCGCAATTTCTAGTCGGTGCGAGTTATTGCGTCAATCGGGCTTTCAGCCAGAAGGTGCTTTTGCACGATCCGTTTGAGCAGCGAGAGCCGGCGATGGAAGAAATGATCGGTGCCGGGCAGAACGACGATCGGCAGCGCCTGTGGCCGCGCCCAGTCGAGCACGTCGGCAAGCGCGATCGTTTCGTCCTGCTCGCCGTGGATCACCAGAGTATGCGACGGCACACTCGGCATATCCCATTTTCCGGCGGCGGTACCGACCAGTATCAGGTGATCCGCAGCCCGATCGCGTTCGGCCAGCCGCTGCGCCGCACGCGCGGCGACGAAACTACCGAAGGAAAAGCCGGCCAGCGCCACCGGCAGGTCGGTGCCGGGGGAGAAATCGGACAACCAGCGTGGTGCCGAATTGATCATGTGCACGAAATCGTCGGTTTCACCGCCACCATGATCGTGTGCGCCTTCGCTGGCGCCGACACCGCGAAAATTCGGCCGAACTGCGAGCCAACCCAGGCCGACAAAGGCGCGCGCAAGGGTGGCGGCGACCTTGTTGTCGAGCGTACCGCCATAAAGCGGATGCGGATGGCCGATGAATGCAAGACCGACCGGCGCATGCGCGGGAACATCGAGCGCAACCTCGATGCGACCAGCCGGGCCGGCGATCGAACGCCGTTCGCTCTTGTGCACGTGGGTATCTGCGCGGATCAGATCTTCAAGCGCTCGACAATCTTTCCGTTGAGCAGGTGCGAGTCGACGATTTCATCGATGTCATGGCGATCGACGTACGTGTACCAGACGCCTTCGGGATAGACGACCACGCATGGACCCTCGTCGCAGCGATCCAGGCAACCGGACTTGTTCACGCGGATCTTGCCTTGGCCGCTCGCGCCAAGCTCCTTGACCCGGTCCTTGGCGTGCGCCTGCATCGCACTGGCGTTGTGATTGGCACAGCACGCGCGACCGTCGTCGCGTTGATTGAGGCAGAAGAACACGTGGTACCGGTAGTAGCTCATGAGCGGGTTCGTGATCGTGACGGACCGAGTCTACGGAACCTCGGGACTGCCGCGCGCGAGCCGCGCGGAGAATGCGGCCGGCACGAGCCAGGCGAGCAGCACATAGGGCCAGGCCGTCGCGACCCAGTCTGCCGCGGCCGCCGCGTGCACCAGGCGGCCCGGCCGCCACTGCTGCAGCCAGTGGGCGTGATACGGATTTTCCGGTGTGAGGTTGACCAGCACGAGCAGCGCCACCGCCGCGAGCAGCGCCAGTTGCGCCAGTGCCCGCGGACGGCCGGCCGATGCGACCAGCAGGGCGAGCATGCCGATGGCAAGCCCGCCGATCGCGCCCGGAGTGACCCAGGCAAACACATGCTCGGCCCCGAACTGAATGCCGAATGCGAGCGACTTGGTTACAAGTGCCACCGCGAGGAGCGCCAGCAGCAGTCGGACGCGCGGTGCGAATGGCTGCATGACCGCGGCCAGCGACAATCCGGCCGCCAGCAGCCCGGCAACGGTCACGGCGGCTTCATCGAGAATGAACTCGGCGGGACCGAATTGGTCCGCGCTGAACCAGCCGGGCCACGCGCCGACGGCATGCAATGCATGTTGCAACAGGTCGCGCAGTTCGCCGTTGCCGAATAACATCGGCCCAGCGTGGACCTGTGCCACCGGCCACAGCGCAATCAAGGCGAGAGGAACCGCGGCGTCGCGCTGGAACCAGCGTGCGCGCAATTGTGCCAAGCGACCACGATCGATCAGGCTAGAGGCAAAGCGCGCAGCGAGCAGGGAGCCCACCAGCGCGCCGGCGCTGTTCGCTGCCAGGTCGATCGACGACGCGATTCGGGTCGGCAGGAAAGTCTGCAGCGCCTCCATCGTTCCGGACAACAGCACCCCAGTGAGCGTTCCCAGGAAGGCGGCCGCCGGCCCGCGCACTCCCGGGTGCAACGCCAGCACTGCAAGCGCGCCCAAAGGCGCGTAGCCCAGCACGTTGATGATCACGTCGAACGAGGTCACGTAGCGCGGCAGAGGCGCGCTCAGATAGGCAAACGCGCTGACACCGATGTCGCGCCATCCTGACCATGGGGACAGGCTCACGTGGATGACCAGCAGGAGGTCGGCGACAAAGAGCGCCCGCGCCGACGGTGAAGCGCGGGGCGTCCACGTGGAGTCGACGCTGTTGGCAGGCACGGCGCGATTGTCGGCGCACGTGGCAGCGGTATCAAGCAATCGTGCGCCGATGCTAAAGTGGCCGCGCTGCACGGCCGCTCCCGGTCCCGGCGCCGCCTTTCATCGATTGCACGCATGACATCCTCGTCGGAGTCGATCTCCGTCCCCGCGGCGCCGAATGCGCTGGCCGCGTTTACGCGGCCGCTTGACCGCAATCTGCTCGCGCGCCTGCTCGGCTCGGCTGGCGAAGCGGTCGATGTCGAAGCGGTCCGCGAAACCGGTTCGACCAACAGCGATCTGCTCGCGGTCGCGCGCACACTGCAGCCGGTGCAGCCGCGGCTGCGGGCGGCGCTCGTGCAGACCGCGGGCCGCGGTCGGCTGGGGCGCCGCTGGCACAGCAGCGCGGGTGCTTCACTGCTGTTTTCGATCGCGATACCGCTTGGTGCGCGGATCGGGTCGCCCGCCGCGGCCACGCTGGCCTGCGGAGTGGCCATCGCTGAAACATTGCACGGCGACGCGGTGGACGTGCGATTGAAGTGGCCGAACGATGTGATGCTCGCCGGCCGCAAGCTCGCCGGCATCCTGTGCGAACTCGCACAGGATGGCGCGGGGCGTCGCACGCTGGTCGTCGGTGTCGGCCTGAATCTGTGGTCCGATGCGGCGATGCGCGCATCGGCGGCGCAGCCACTCGCCGTGCTCGTCGAGCGCATCGATCTGCCACGACTCGCCGCGACCCGCGAGGCGCGCATCGCACAACTGGCGCGCGCGGTTCTGCAGACGGTGCGCGTGTTTGAGCGCGACGGCTTCGTGCCCCTGCAGCCGCGCTACATGCGCTGGTTTGCGCAAGCCGATGCCGATGTCGACGTGCTGGAGCAGGGCAGCGTCGTCGCCCGCGGTCGTGCGCTGGGCGTGGACGGCGAAGGCCGGCTTCTGCTGCAGTCTGTGGAGGGACTGCGCGCGCTGTCGAGCGGCGAGCTGTCGGTGCGCAACGCGACCATGGACAAATGAATTGGCTGCTGCTCGACGCCGGTAATTCCGCGCTGAAATGGGCGGTGGCCGAAGTGCGGATGCCGGCGGTTGGCGACGCTGCTGCGCTCGCGCCGATCGGCGGTGCTCTCGACCTCTCATCATCATCGCTGGCCGACGCGCTCTGCGCCGAACTGCAGCGATGTGTGCCGCCCGTCGTTGCCGCCTACGGCTGCAGCGTCGCGGATACCGAGGTAAGGCGCGCGGCTGAAGAGGCGGTGCGGCTGGCGTTCCGCGTCCCGGTCACGTGGTTCGCATCCCAGGCGGATTTCGCTGCCGATCAAGTGCGTCTGCACAACAGCTATCGCACGCCGGCGCAACTCGGTGCCGACCGCTGGCACGCGATGCTTGCCGCGCGCGCCGCGCATCCAGGACACGCGCTGATCGTGGTGAATGCCGGCACCGCGACCACCGTCGACTGCGTTGCGGCGGACGGCCGCTTCGTGGGCGGCGTGATCGCGCCGGGTGTGCGCCTGATGTTCGAGAGCCTGGCGCGTCATACCGCACAGCTGCCGGTCGCGGCAGGCGAACTCGTCGCGCGTCCCGACAATACCGATGACGCGATCACCACCGGTGTCCTTGACAGCCAGATCGGCCTGATCGAGCGGCGCGTGCGCCGTTTCGCGATCGAGACTGGTGCGCCGGTGCTTGTTCTGCTCGACGGCGGCAATGCCGCTGCGTTGCGCGCACATCTGGTGTTCGATCCGGCGTTGGCGACGGTCCGGCAGGAGCAGAACCTGGTATTGCGCGGCGTGCTGATCCGCGCACGTGCGCAGGCGTGAACGGCGATGCGGACGTTGCTGCTGATCCTGCTGCTGGCGAACCTGGTGCTGTGGTCCTACCAGCAAAGCTGGCTCGGGCAATTGCCGCCGACCGGCCGCGAGCCCGGACGCATCGCGCAGCAGATTCAACCCGAGGCGATTCGCGTGCTGTCCGACGTCGACCTGAAGCAGTTGATTGAGCGCGCCAAGGACGGGAGCAATGGTGCTGAACGCAAGGAAGCGCCATCGGCCTGTGTTGAGTTCGGCGACTTTGCGGCCGATTCCGCAGCCCGGGTACAGGTGCGGCTGGGTGCGATGAATCTCGGCGCGCGGCTGACCACGGTGGAGGTCGAGTTGCCCGGCTGGTACATGGTCTATCTGCCGCCGCTCAAGACGCGCGCCGAAGCTGAACGCGCCGCGGATGAGTTGCGCGGACGTGGCGTGCGCGACCTGATGGTGATCGAAGACAACTCGGCGCTGCGCAACGCCATTTCGCTCGGGCAGTTCAAGGATCAGGACCTTGCCCTCAAGCATCAGTCCGACCTGGAGCGCCGCGGCGTCAAGGATGTGCGCGTGTCCGTGCGTTCCGGCGGCAGCACGGCGACGCGCTTCCGGATCAAGTCGCCCGACACCACGCTCACGCAGCAGTTGACCGCGCTGCAGAAGGAGTTCGCAGCGACCCGGCTCGCGCCCTGCACGGAATAGACGGTCGCGAATGACTCGTGACGAGCGACTCGCTACTCGCGACTCGCAATGCGCGCACGGATCTCTTCGGCCAGCGCAGGTAGCAGCGCGCGGCGAGCGTCGACGGAGGCGCGATCGATCCCGCGCTGGCGTTCAGCCCATACCGGCTTGGGGAAGTGCGGATCGTCGGCAAAGCGCGGGATCACGTGCCAGTGCACATGCGGCGTCATGTTGCCGAGGCTGGCGAGGTTGATCTTGAGCGGCGTAAAGACGGCGCGCAGCGCATCCTCGACCGCGAGCACTGCGCCCATCAGGCGCGCGATCTGCGGCGGCGCAAGATCGGTCATCTCGCGTACATGGTCATTCCAGATCACGCGGACAAAGCCGGGATGTTCGGGTTCGTCCGCCAGCACGATTCGCAGTTCATCGTTGCGCAGCACGACGGCACCGCCATCGCCGCGGCACAGCTCGCAGGCGGCCTCGCTGGGCAATGAGATCGCCTGCGCCGTGCTCACCCGCGCACCAGTTTCAGCACGCGCCCGTCGGCGGCGAGCAGGTACAACTCGCCGCTCGCATCAGCGCCGAATGAGATCGCGACATTGGTGCCGATCGATGCGATCCACTCGGTCTCTTCGGTCGCGAGGCCGCCGGTGACGCGCAGGCTGCGCACCCAGCCGCTGCAATAGTCGGAATAGAGGTAGCGGCCCGCGAGTTCGGGGAGTGCGGAACCGCGGTAGACGTAGCCGCCGATGATCGAGCAGCCTTGCGAGTGGTCATACTCCGCGACCGGCAACGTGAATCCGGCTTTCGAGCACGGATCGATCGGGTAACACAGCGAACCTTCCAACGTGTTCCAGCCGTAGTTCAGTCCTGCCGACGTTGCCGCAACCACGTTGATTTCCTCGATTCGTGCCTGGCCTACGTCGGCAATGTACAACTGACCGCCGGCGGGATCGAACGCATAGCGCCAGGCATTGCGCAGGCCGATCGCCCAGTTCTCGCGTCGCGCGCCGGCCTGCGCCCAGTTTGGGTTGTCGGCTGGTACGGTGTAGGGCAACTGGTTGACGTTCAATCGCGGCAGCTTGCCGAGCAGCGTCGTTGCGTTCTGTCCATTGCCGTTCGGATCGCCGCCGCCGCCGCCGTCGCCGGTCGACAGGTACAGCATCGCGTCAGGCCCAAACGCAACGCGACCGCCGTAGTGATTCGAGAACCCTGGATGGGCGATGCGGATCACCGGCTCGCCGGGCGTCTGCAGCACGTTCGGGTCGGCGGCCGATACGCGAAAACGTTCGACCACGATGTCGCCGCTGCCCGCTTCAATGAAATGCACGAACACGAACGGCTGCCCGGACGCATATTGCGGGTGAAACGCGAACGACAGCAGGCCGGCCTCGCCGCCGGTTGTCACCCGTGCTCCGATGTCGAGGAACGGCGTGGCGCGCAGCGCGCCGTTGTCCACCACGCGTAGTCGCCCAGGGCGCTCGGCAATGAAGTAGCGTGCATCGCCGGCCGGCGCCTGCAGGTCGATCGGTTGCTGCAAACGGTCGCTCGCAGCGAAAACCTGCTGCGTCGTCAGGCGCAGTGGTGCGGGCGGGGGTGGCGGTGGCACGGTGCCGGAGTCGCTGCCACCACAGCCGGCGAGCGGCAGCGCCAGGGCCAGAGCAGCGGCAAACACGGCGAACCGGCCTTTCATTTCACCCTCCACCCGGTCCGTCCGGCGCACGGACCTCACGGCCATGCTAGCCGCGGGTGGTGCGGCCCGCAGCCGCCATCGGTCCGGATTGCTGCTAGCCCAAACGAGGCGCCAATGCGCCGACGCAAACGCTGCGCATTCCGCAGGCACGCACCGACGATCAGAGTCCGAGGTATCGCGGTGCACGCTGCCTCTGGACGGGGACTTCGATCATGCGCGCCGGCGCCGCGGCCTGCAACGTGAGCGACACGAGGGCACCTAAACGAGCACGCGCTCGATTCCTCCTGCGTTGGCCTGCGCGACGTACTGCGGCAGCCAATCGTTGCCGAGCCGATGGCGCGCAATCTCGACGACGACGTAGTCGGCGTCGAGATCCGCGTCGTCGTTGTAGCGCTTCAGCCCCTGCAGACACGACGGACATGACGTCAACACCTTGACGTCGCCGCGGAATCCGTCCGCACGCAGTCGGTCCGCACCCTTGCGCATCTCTTCTTCCTTGCGGAAGCGCACCTGGGTCGAGACATCGGGACGCGCAACCGCGAGTGTGCCGGACTCACCGCAGCAGCGGTCGTTCTTCTCGATCTGCACGTGGTCGGCAGTGGCGATCAGCGCATTGACCGTCTTCAGCGGCTCCTGCAGCTTCATCGGCGAGTGGCAGGGGTCATGGTACATATAGCGCACGCCCGCCACCCCTTCGAGCTTCACTCCTTTCTCCAGCAGGTACTCGTGGATGTCGATGATGCGGCAGCCGGGGAAGATGTCTTCGAACTTGTAGCCCACGAGCTGGTCGTAGCAGGTGCCGCAGCTCACCACCACGGTCCTGATGTCGAGATAGTTCAACGTGTTGGCGACACGGTGAAACAGCACGCGATTGTCGGTGATTATCTTCTCGGCGCGCTCGTTCTGACCTGAGCCGCGCTGCGGATAGCCGCAACAGAGATAACCGGGCGGCAGCACCGTCTGCACGCCGACGTGCCACAGCATCGCCTGCGTGGCGAGCCCGACCTGCGAGAACAGCCGCTCCGAACCGCAGCCGGGAAAGTAGAACACCGCCTCCGCATCGGACGCGGTTCTCTGCGGGTCGCGAATGATCGGCACGTAGCGCGCATCCTCGATGTCGAGCAGCGCGCGCGCGGTCCTCTTCGGCAGGTCGCCCGGCATCTTCTTGTTGACGAAGTGGATCACCTGCGCCTTGAGCGCCGGCCTCCCGGTCGAGGCCGGCGGCTGCTTTGTCTGCGCCTTCGCGGCGAGCGTCAGGAGCCGGTTGCCCCAGCGCTGCGCGGCGTAGCCCCAGTCGATCATCAGCTTGCGTGTGATCTTGATCGTGTCGGGATTGGTCGCGTTCAGGAAGAACATCGACGCCGCGGTGCCGGGGTTGAAGCGCCTCTTGCCCATACGCCGCAGCAGGTCGCGCATGGCCATCGACACATCGCCGAAGTCGATGTCGACCGGGCAGGGTGTTGCGCACTTGTGGCACACGGTGCAGTGGTCGGCGACGTCGGAGAACTCGTCCCAGTGCTTGATGCTGACACCGCGGCGCGTCTGCTCTTCGTACAGGAACGCCTCGATCAGCAGCGAGGTGGCGAGGATCTTGTTGCGCGGGCTGTAGAGCAGGTTCGCACGCGGCACGTGCGTGGCGCACACCGGCTTGCACTTGCCGCAACGCAGGCAGTCCTTGATCGCGTCCGAGATCGAGTTGATGTCGGACTGCTGCATGATCAGCGATTCGTGCCCCATCAGCCCGAAGCTCGGCGTATAGGCGTTGGCGAGCGTGGCACCCGGAAGCAGCTTGCCCCGGTTGAATCGACCTTCCGGGTCGATCCGCGCTTTGTACGCGCGGAAGTCACGCGTTTCGTCGTCGCGAAGGAACTCGAGCTTGGTGAGGCCAATGCCGTGCTCGCCCGAGATCACGCCATCCAGATCGCGCGCGATCTGCATGATCCGTGCCACCGTCGCGTGCGCAGTGCGCAGCATCTCGTAGTTGTCGGAATTGACGGGGATGTTGGTATGCACGTTGCCGTCGCCGGCGTGCATGTGCAGCGCCACGAACACGCGTCCCGTCAGCACGCGCTGATGGATCGCCTCGCAGTCGGCAAGCACCGGCGCGAAGGCGGCGCCGGAGAAGATTCGTTCCAGCGGTGCTCGCACTTCGGTCTTCCAGGACACGCGGATGGTGCGATCCTGGAGCAATTCGATCAACGCCACGCCGGCGCGTTGCGGGTCGCCGCTGGTGAGGTGCGTCAACCCCAAGCGTGCCAACTGCGGCCCAACGTCGGCCATCGTCGTATCAAAGTGCGCCAACAGGTACTGCCACCGCGCGCGCGTGTAGGCGATCAACTCGCGCGCCTGCTCGATACGGTCGCCAAGGATTTCCTCGCGCGGCAGACGATCGAACTCGACGTCGCCGCTCTTGCCGAGATGTATCTCGCCGCCGAGGTACGCATCGGTCTCGTCCAGCAGCTCGAGCTTGTTGCGGATGGACAGCTCGATGTTGATGCGTTCGATCGCGTTGGTGTAGTCGCCCATGCGCTCGAGCGGAATCACCACGTCTTCGTTGAGCTTGAACGCATTGGTATGTTTGGCGATCGCCGCAGTCTTGGCACGGTCGAGCCAGAATTTCTTGCGCGCTTCACTGCTGAGGGCGACGAATCCCTCGCCCGCGCGGGCGTTGGCGATGCGCACGACCTCGCTGGTGGCCTTTGCGACGGCCGCGTCGTCATCGCCGACGATGTCGCCGATCAGCACCATCTTGGGCAGCACGCCGCGCTTGGACTTGGTCGTGTAGCCGACCGCGCGCAGGTAGCGCTCGTCCAGATGCTCCAGTCCTGCGAGCAGCACCGGCGAGATCGCTCCGCCGTCGACCGCCGCAATATTCACCTTCGACAGCCCGGCGAGATAGTCCTTGATCTCGACGATCGACGGCACCGCCTCGCGCGCGTTGCCGAAAAACTCCAGGCACACGGTGCGGATGTGCTTTGGCATCCGGTGCAGTAGCCAGCGCGCCGCGGTGATCAGACCATCGCAGCCTTCCTTCTGGATGCCGGGCAGCCCGCCGAGAAACTTGTCGGTGACGTCCTTGCCGAGGCCGGTCTTGCGGAAGCGCGCACCGATGATTTCGAGCCGCTCGCGCCGCAGCAGCTTCGCGCGCTCGGCCGGCTGGCGGCCGTCCTTCCACACCAGATCGAACTTCGCGACCGGCGCGTCGTGGATTCTGCCGAGGTTGTGCTCGATACGCGTGGCCTCGAGCCAGTTACCCTCCGGGTCGACCATGCGCCACCAGACGAGATTGTCGAGTGCGGTGCCCCACAGCACCGCCTTCTTGCCGCCCGCGTTCATCGCGATGTTGCCGCCGATGCATGACGAATCGGCCGAGGTTGGATCGACCGCGAACACGAGACCGGCGCGTTCTGCAGCATCGGCCACGCGGCGTGTGATGACACCGGCGCCGGAATTGATCGTCGCGCGCTGCTCTGCGACGCCTGGCAGCGCAGTCGATTCGACTTCGCCCAGCGATTCGAGCTTCTCGGTGTTGATCACTGCCGACATCGCGGTTAGCGGCACGGCGGAACCGGTGTAGCCAGTGCCGCCGCCGCGCGGAATGATCGTCAGCCCGAGTTCGAAACAGGCACGCACCAGCGCCGGCACCTCATCCTCGCTGTCGGGCGTCAGCACCACGAACGGATATTCGACGCGCCAGTCGGTCGCATCGGTCACATGCGACACGCGCGCGAATGCGTCGAAGCCCACGTTGTCGTCGCGCGTGATGCGTGCGAACAGCCGCTTCGCCTTCTTGCGCAGGTCCCAGGTGGCGCGAAACTCCTGCTCGAACTTCGCCACGCACTTGCGCGCGGCCTCGAGCAGCAGGCCAACCTTCGCGTCGCGTTCACTGTCCGCCGCGGTTTGGCCGATGAGGCGGCGTTTGTCGATTTCGCCCAGCCGGTGATGCAGCGCCTCGATCAGCAGCGCACGCCGCTTGGGGTTGTCGAGCAGGTCATCCTGCAGGTACGGATTGCGCTGCACGACCCACACGTCGCCCAGCACCTCGTACAGCATGCGCGCGCTGCGGCCGGTGCGGCGCTCGGCGCGCAGTTCGTCGAGCACGCGCCAGCTCTCCGCACCGAGCAGCCGGATCACGATCTCTCGATCCGAGAACGACGTGTAGTTGTAAGGAATCTCGCGCAGGCGCGCCGGGGGTTCGGCTTCGTGCGCGGCGCGCTTCAGCGCGTCGGGTGATAGCGGGGCGTTCATCGACTCGGGCAATGCGGACGCTCAGGGAGGGAGTGTATCTGTTGCGCCGCAATGAAGGCCCTCGGAGGCTCAAGGCCTTGCCCGGAATCAGGCGACGAGGGGAGTCTCCTGCATCGCCGCGATCTGCTCTCTCAGTTCGAGGATACGTTCCTCCCAGTAGCGCGGCGTGTTGAACCACGGAAATGCCGCGGGAAACGCCGGATCGTCCCAGCGCCGCGCGATCCATGCGGCGTAGTGGATCAGGCGCAGTGTGCGCAGCGCTTCGACGAGGTTGAGCTCGCGCCGGTCGAATTCGGCGAAGTCTTCGTAGCCCTCGAGCAGATCGGTCAGTTGCGACTGCCGCTCCTCGCGCGAGCCGGACAAGAGCATCCACAGGTCCTGCACCGCCGGACCCGTGCGCGCATCGTCGAAGTCGACAAAGTGCGGACCGTGCTGGGGGCCCGAATCGGTCCACAGCACATTGCCCACGTGCACATCGCCATGCAAGCGCGTCGGGCGCACGGTACCGGCGCGTTCGTAGCAATGACGCACTTCATCAAGCGCCTGCCGCACCACGCCCGCATACACTTCGCGCAGTTCGTGCGGCACCCAGTCGCTGTCGATGAGATACCTGCGTGGCTCTTCGCCAAAGCTCTCGATGTCGAGCGCCGGCCGATGCGCAAACGGCCGGGCACTGCCGATCGCGTGGATGCGGCCGATAAAGCGCCCGAGCCAAGTGCGCACCTCGCGGTCCTCGATCTCAGGTGCGCGCCCGCCACGGCGCGGATAGAGCGCAAAGCGATAGCCCGCGCGTTCATGCAGCGTGCCGCCGTCGATCGCGAGCGGCGGTACCGCAGGCACCTCGGCGTCGGCGAGTTCCTGCGTGAACGCGTGCTCTTCCAGGATCTGCGCATCGGTCCAGCGCGCGGGGCGGTAGAACTTGGCCACTACGAAGCGCTGCGCGCCGTCTTCCACGCCAACCTGGAACACGCGATTCTCGTAGCTGTTGAGCGCCAGCAGCGTGCCGGCGGTGGCGAGCCCGACGTCGTCGATCGCGTTCAACACGGTGTCCGGTGACAGTGCGGCAAACGGCGCGGTCGAGTCCATGCCCGCGATCGTACGCGGGCGGCATCGCGCCGCCCCCTGACCGAGTCAACGCGGCGAAAGTCCGTTCCGTGCCATGACTGACGCGTGCCGCGTACTTGGTGCGTGCTGGATCGCATCAGGATCGAATGCGCAAGACTTGGCGGCGCATCGGCAGTGCACGACCGCGTGACGTCGCGCGCTGTCGCCGCTGAAGCGGCCGGATCGTCGCGCACGCAAAGTAAGGATGAGCCTTTCCCGAATCACCGAGAAAGGGTCCTGGCGCGGCCTAGCGCGGATTTCTTGCGGGCGCTATCTGGGCGAGTTCTTCCGTCGCTGGTGAATGTCTGCTCGCCACAGTGGCAGCCGTGCCGCGCGGCGCATAGTCCCAGTAGTACAGGTTCCAGATCATGCGCGTGCGTGAAACGAAATTGCGCAGCGCGTCTCTTCCCTCGGCGGCCTTCGCGCACGCGCGCTGGTCGATCGAGCTGCGTGGCTCATCGCACCGATTCTCGGCGCGCGTTGCCGTGGGTGCCAAGGCAATCGTCGTCAGCAGCGACGCGACGACACCGATGCGGAATGACAGACGTTTCATGTTGAGGCTCCTGAAGGATGCACCGTCCGGCGAAGGATTCGGTGCGGGTGCAGTACACGTGCGAACGCCACCCGAGTCGCGTCCAAACCGCTTGTCGCTTCAGCGCTGCGCAACGATCACGGGTTGTGCGCTGGCCGTCTGCGATTCGGCGTTGTAGTGCTCGGCAAGCCCGTCGATGAACCCCGCGGTAAGCACGACGGCAAACACGGCGGCGGCGGCAAAGACCGAGCGGATCAGGGGTGAAGTTGGATTGAATTCGCGGGTCATTTGGTTCTCCTTCAGGCGGAAGTGCAATGGGTATCAGCGTTGGGCGACAACGACCGGCTGGCTACTGGCAACTTGGCCGTCGGCGTTGTAGTGATCGACTAGCCCGTCGATCGAACCGGCGACGAGCAACGTGGCCAGTACGGCGGCGGCGGCAAAAACAGAGCGGATCGATGTCGAGGTCGGGTTGAATTCGCGGTTCATTTGGCGCTCCTTCGGTTGGGGTGCGGGTGAATCGGGGTTGCGTTGTCGATGGGCGTACTGTGCGCGTCGCCCCCCCTTTCAGTCCTTTAGCCGCCTGAAACCCGGCCTTAAACGTTCTGAAATCGTGTTGCCCCCGGCGGCAGCGCGTGGTTTGTCCCCGGAACGCAGGCGCGGTAGGAGAAACGGAGGCGACCGCGTGCCGTTCGGGCCACTGCGCGGTCGCACGCGCCGCACTTGAGAGGAGAAAGTGCGCCACCGAACTTGGCATCGGGCACCCGACTCCGCGACCCGGCCGGCACCACTCGGTGGCGATCAGGCCGCAATCGCCGCCAAGCTCTGACGAGGGGCGCAAATGACGTCGGCGCGCACGCCCTCGACTCGCCCTGACCCCGTGCTACCTTTCCCGGCACGATCGAGGAACAACAGCCATGCCCGCCCTGGAATATCTGCGCCGGATACTCACCGCGCGCGTCTACGACGTGGCGATCGAATCGCCACTGGAAGAAGCACCGCGCCTGTCGGAGCGGCTGGGGAACCGCGTTCTTCTGAAGCGCGAGGACCTGCAGCCGGTCAAGAGCTTCAAGCTGCGCGGGGCCTACAACAAGATGGCGCGGCTGCCACGCGAGGAGCTGCGACGCGGGGTGATCGCGGCCAGCGCCGGCAATCACGCGCAGGGCGTGGCGATGGCCGCGCAGACGCTCGGCTGCCGCGCGGTGATCGTGATGCCGGTGACGACGCCGCAGGTCAAGGTCGAAGCGGTGCGCTCGCGCGGCGCCGAGGTGGTGCTGTACGGCGATTCCTACTCTGACGCCTATGCGCACGCGGTCGCGTTGCAGGGCAAGCACAAGCTCAGCTTCGTGCATCCATTCGACGATCCGGACGTGATTGCGGGCCAGGGAACGGTCGCGATGGAGATCCTGCGCCAGCACCACCCCGGCGACCAAGGGCCGATCCACGCCGTGTTCGTCGCCATCGGCGGCGGCGGACTGATCGCCGGCGTCGGCGCCTACGTCAAGGCGCTCGCCCCCGAGATCAAGGTGATCGGTGTGCAGACGGTCGACTCCGATGCGATGGCACGCTCGCTTGCCGCGGGCCGGCGCGTCACGTTGCACGACGTGGGTTTGTTTTCCGACGGCACCGCCGTGCGGCAGGTCGGCGAAGAGACATTTCGCCTGTGCAAACAGTGCGTCGACGAAATCGTGCTCGGCGACACCGACGCGATCTGCGCCGCGATCAAGGACGTGTTCCAGGACACGCGCTCGATCCTCGAGCCGGCCGGTGCACTCGCCATCGCCGGCATGAAGATGTACGCGGCGCGCGAAAAGCTCAAGGGCAAGACACTGGTTGCGATCGCCGGCGGCGCCAACATGAACTTCGATCGCCTTCGCTTCGTCGCTGAGCGCACCGAGGTCGGCGAGGCGCGCGAGGCGCTGTTCGCGGTGACGATTCCCGAGGAGCGCGGCTCTTTCAAGCGCTTCTGCGAACTGGTCGGCCGCCGCAGCGTCACCGAGTTCAACTACCGCATCAGTGAGGCGTCGGCCGCGCACGTGTTTGTCGGTATCGGCACATCAAACGCCGGGGACAACGAGAAGCTTGCGAGGAATTTCCGCAGCCACGGTTACGCCACCGTCGATCTCACGCACGACGAACTCGCCGAAGAGCATGTGCGCTACATGGTCGGCGGCAAGAGCGCGCTTGCGTCGGGCGAGGTGATCTACCGCTTCGAGTTCCCGGAGCGGCCGGGTGCGCTGATGAAGTTCCTGACCAGCATGTCGCCGTCCTGGAACATCTCGATGTTCCACTACCGCAACCAGGGCGCCGACTATTCGCGTGTCCTGGTCGGGCTGCAGATGCCCAAGGGCGAACGCAAAGCTTTCAGGGAGTTCCTGTCCAACCTCGGTTACCGGCACTGGGAAGAAACGGACAACCCGGCGTACCGGCTGTTTCTGGCCTGAGGCGCACCCGCGACCTGCGCTGATGGCGGTGCTCAGGTCTTGCGTCGCTTCTTGGCGGCTGGCTTCCTGCGTTTGTCGGTAGCCCCGGTTCCTTTCGCGTGCGCCTGCTTCTTCTTGGCAGCCGCGGCGGCACCACGCTTGCCATCGGTATTCGCTGGCCGGCGCGCGCGCGGTGTCGCGGGCGCCGCCGCCGCGATCTCGATGCCGAAGATTTCTCCCAGCCGCGCCTCGTCGAGAACCTTGGGGGATGCCGGCGCTTTCTGCGGCAAATGCGCACCGGCGGCCGCGATCAGATCCTTGCCGTCGACTCGGCGCAGCTGAAAGAGCAGTTCGGGCTGGGCGTCGAGCCGTGCGCCCACGCCGTACAGGACGGCGGCAACGTGCTTGCACATGTCGGCCCAGTCGGGACAACTGCAGTCGAGATCGATCTCGCCCGGCGAGGGAAAGAGCCCTTCGCCGCGCCGGCAGATCCGCTCCATCACGCCGTTCGAAAAGCGTCCCTGCAGCAACTCCACCAGCGAATCGATGCCTCCTGTGCAATCCTGGCACAACGCGCTCCAGCGCGCGTGCGGCACCGGCGCCACCTTGATGTTCACCGTGTACAGGTCCGAGCCCATCACCTTGGCGGCCACGGCTCCGGAGGTGATTTGAAGATCGAGGACGGCGCCGTTGCGCAGGTAGGAGCGGCCGCGCGGAAGCCGGTTCTCGAAATCGCTGTAGCGCTCGAGATTCTCGCACCACGACTTTCCCCAGAAGGTTGCGGCGATCGTGCGACCGGCCAGCACGATCGGTGCATGAGCCTTGCCGGCCTTTGCGGCGCGCGCACGTTGCGCCTTTGCCTTGCGCCGGCGCTCGGCCACGGGCACGTAGGGCTTCCACCGAAAATACATCTACACCTCCGCCATCGCCGTATGGATGTCGAGTGCGACCAGCTTCATCAGATCCTGGTTGCTCATTTCGGTCAGCAGTTGTTCCGCGCCGCCTTGCAGCAGTTCATGCGAGAGCTGCCGTTTCGATTCGATCATCGCATCGATCCGCTCCTCGATTGTGCCGCGGCACACGAACTTGTGCACCATCACGTTCTTCGTCTGGCCGATGCGGAACGCGCGGTCGGTGGCCTGGTTCTCGACCGCCGGATTCCACCAGCGGTCGAAGTGGATCACGTGCGACGCGGCAGTGAGGTTCAGCCCTGCGCCGCCGGCCTTCAGCGACAGCACGAAGAACGGCACCGCTTCGTCCTCCTGGAAGCGTCGCACCAGATCCTTGCGCTTGACCACTGCCGTTTCGCCATGCAGCACCAGTCCTGCGCGCCCGAACACGGAACCTAGAAACGCCGCCAGCGGCGCAGTCGTTTCGCGGAACTGGGTGAAGACGAGCACCTTTTCCTGCCGGGCTGCGATCGTCTCGGTGATCTCGCGCAGGCGGCCGAACTTGCCGCTGTCGACCTCGCGCCATGCGCCGTCGCCCAGCCACTGCGATGGGTGATTGCAGATCTGCTTGAAGCGCAGCAGAAACGCAAGGATCGCGCCCTTGCGCGCAATTCCTTCGGCGTCTTCGAGTTGCGCGGCCAGATCGTCGACCGACTGCTGATACAACGCCGCCTGCCACCGGCTCAGCGCGCAGAATGCCTTGACCTCCGTCTTGTCGGGCAGATCGGCGATCACCGACTTGTCGGTCTTGAGCCGCCGCAGGATGTAGGGGCGTATCAGTTCGCGCAGCGGCGCGTAGGCGTTGTGCGGCCGCTGCGCCAGACGGCGCGTGAAGTCCGTAAACGTCTTGCTCGATCCGAGCAGGCCGGGGTTGATGAAATCGAAGATCGACCACAGATCGGCCAGTCGATTTTCGACCGGCGTGCCGGTCAGCGCGATGCGCGCGAGCGCATCGAGTTTCTTGACCGCGCGCGTCTGCTTGGCGGCTGGATTTTTGATCGCCTGCGCCTCGTCCAGCACCGCCAGTTTCCACCGCATCGCGCACAGCGCGGGCAGCCGCAGCAGCGAACCGTAGCTGGTGATCACGAGGTCGACGCGCGCAAGCTGCGCCGCATCGAGCGAGTTCAAGGCGGCCGCGGAGAGCACCGACGGATGCGCGACGAGCACCTTCAGGCTTGGCGCAAAGCGCTCGATCTCGGCCGCCCAGTTCGCCAGCAGTGACGCCGGCGCGACGAGTACGCTGCTCGCGCGTGCTGCAGCAGGGCGGTCTTCTTCCTTCAGCGCGAGCAGCAGCGCCAGCACCTGGATCGTCTTGCCCAGCCCCATGTCGTCGGCCAGACACGCGCCGAGACCGAGTTTCGCCAGCCGGTGCAGCCAGCGCAGGCCCGCCTCCTGATACGGACGCAACGTCGCGGCCAGCGCGGCCGGCGGTTTGCGCGCTGTGCGCTGCGGGTTGCGCAGCTCCTTCAGCGTCTCTGCGAGCCACGGGCCGGCGACGATACGCGACCAGTTGCGGGCCGCATCGTCCTCGGCGGCTTCGTCCGCAAGGTCGACGCCGGAAAGCAGGCGCATCGCCTCGGGCAGTCCAAGCCCGCTCTCGGCGGCAACCTTCTCGATGCCGTGGAAGCGGTCGAGCAGGCGCGCGAGCTTCTCGCGATCGACCTCGACCCAGCGACCGCGGACCAGCGCCAGCCCGTCGGCACCGGCCAGCAGGCGTCGAACTTCATCGAGGCTCAGCGATTCGCCGTCGAGCACAACGTCGACGCGGAAGTCGAGCAGCGCATCGCGGCCAAGCACCGACGGCGGCTGGATCCCGACGGTGGCGCTCACCTGAGGCCGCGGCGGGCGTCCGCCGCGCCACAGTGCGGGAACGCGCACCACCACGCCGGCCGCTTCCAGCAGCGGCACGTCGCGCAGCAACTGCAGCGCCTGCGCGGCACTGAAACGAAGCGGCTGGTAGATCTCGCCGGCATCGACCATTGACTTCAGCCACGCGCATTTCTCACACGCGCGCTGCACCGGCAGCAACAAGGCCAGCAGCCGATCGCGCTGCGCCGCGCCCGCGTACTCCCGCAGCGCGGCGCCCAGCGGCTGGTGTTGCGCCTTGGCCTGCGCCGACAGCCGCGTCGTGTAGGTGGCGAGAAAGGCGAACGGTTCGGCGTCGCCGCGGTTCTCGGCGAGATTGAAATGCACGCGGCCGACGAGATTCCAAGCGGGATTGCGGCGCTGGAGAAATTCCTGCACGGAGCGTTTCGATTCGCGCAGTTCTGCATGGAACGCCGCGTCGAGCGCAAGCCACAGCTCGCCGAGCACAGACTCGTTCAGATACTCGCCGCCGATCATCGGCGGGGCCGCCCGTGCGAGCGACTCGAGTTCCTGCAGCGGGGGCGGTGCGATCGCGGTTCGTGCACCGTGCGACTCGGCGTCTGGCAGCGTGCACACTGCGGCTACGTAGCGCGCGCCGAACTCGCGCCAGAAGCCGAACACCGGCGGCAGCGTGGTGGCCACCTCTTCTGCGCCGAGGTGCAGCAGGCCATGTCCCGCGCCGCGTGTGAAGGCAGCGCCGAGCCGCTGCATCAGGTCAGGTGCAAGCGCTGGCGCGTCATCGGCCGCGAGGGCAAGGTGTCCGAGCGGCGTCAGGGCGGGCACGAGCGAGTGCTCGGTGGGCGCGATTGGCGCGATCTGGCAGGTTCTCCGGTGCGCCCGCTCGTCGGCGTGCGCTTGGCGTGGCGGCAGCGCAAGTATATTGGGCGGCCGGTCGATCAGGTCGACGCGAGTCGAACACGGCCGCCGTCGCGATGCGTGGCATCGCAGCGGTGGGTGAATCTTCGCGCATGTCGGATATTCGACTGACTTCCGGGATGCTCGTCCGCACACTGCGCTTCGCCCGGGGACGGCGCAACGAGGAGGCGAGGCGTGGGTACGACGCAGACGGAGGGTCTTTACGAGCCGAGCGAAGTGCGGGTCGAGCGATGGGTGCTCGCCGCACTGACAAGGCAGCGCGGCTTGAGTCCGACGACGCACCGGCGTCGCCGGGCCCGGCCGGCCCATGCGCTCGCCCGCTCCGACCAAGAGCCGCAGCAGCCTGTGGCTGATGCTGGAGGTCCGTTGCCTCGGTCTATGGCTGCTCTGAATCCGGCCGGGCTGCGGTAGCCTGTATCGGATGAGCGCGATCGAACACGTGATCAAGGGCCGCGAGGCCGATCTCGGCGGTTTCAAGGTCCTGCGCGTGCTGCCTTCCGCACAGCGGCGCATGGTCGGCCCGTTCATCTTCGTTGATCACATGGGTCCGGCGACCTTCACACCGGGACACGGCGTCAACGTGCGGCCGCATCCGCACATCGGGTTGGCGACGGTCACGTATCTGTTCGAGGGCGAGCTCGTTCATCGCGATTCGCTCGGCACCGAGCAGCGCATCGCGCCCGGGGACGTGAACTGGATGACCGCCGGGCGCGGCATCGTGCATTCGGAGCGCACGCCGCCGGATCTGCTGAAGCGCGACAGCCGCGCCCACGGCGCGCAGACCTGGGTCGCGCTGCCCGTCGAACGCGAAGACGATGCGCCGTCGTTCGAACATCATCCGGCCGAGACGCTGCCGCGGCTCGATTTGCCTGGTGTCACGGTGCACGTGATCGCGGGCACCGCCTTTGGGGAGCGCGCGCCGGTCGGCGTGTTCTCGCCGACGTTGTATTGCGCGCTGAAGTTCGAGGCAGCGGCGAGCTTGGCGATTCCTGCCGAGCACGCGGAGCGCGCCGTCTACGTCGTGGCCGGAATCGTCGAAATCGACGGCCAGCTCCTGGGTTCCGGCCAGATGGCGGTCCTGGCCTGCGGCGCCGCTGCGACCGTGCATGCCAAGAGCAGCGCAAGGGCGATGCTGCTCGGCGGCGCGCCGGTCGGCGAACGCTTCATCTACTGGAACTTCGTCGCGAGCACGCGCGAGAAGATCGACGCGGCAAAGACCGAGTGGTCGCGTTACGCCGATGCCGCGGCACGCGGACGCTTCGGCTCGATCGCGGGCGAGACGGAATACCTGCGGATGCCGGCGCAATAAGAGCGACGCGCTACGGCACGCGCAGGAACTCCAGCGCGCGCACGACCGCCGCCGTGCGGTTTTCGACGCCGAGCTTGCGGAACATGTGCTCCAGATGCTTGTGCACCGTGCGCGGACGGATCTCGAGGATTGCCGCGATCTCGGCGTTGCTCTTGCCGGCCGCGAGCCAGCGCAGGATTTCACGCTCGCGCGCGGTCAGGCCATAGTCCTGCGCGAGCGCGGGCGCCTCGGGTGACGCCACGCACTCGATCATCAGCGTCAGCGCGGCCTCGCCCTGCAGCAGGTGCAGCCGCAGGGTGTGCGCGGCGGTGGCGAGCACCAGCGGGCCCGGGTCGAACGTGGCCCATGACAGTTCGAGTCGCGTGCGCATCCAGCGGTCGATCGGCTCAGGCAGCCGCTCGCCGGTGCGCACAGGACTTGTCAGGCCGGCATAGGCCAGCCATTTCAGCGCCTGCTCGGAACTGCGCAACACGCATCGCCGCTGATCGAGCACGACCACTGCCATGCCGGCGCCCATCAGCACGTCGTTCAGCTGCGCCAGCGTGCGCTGCGCACGCAGTCGCGTCTCCTGCGCCATGTATTCGGCGCCGAGCTGAAAACGCAGCGCATCGAGCAAGGCGCAATCACGATCGGAAAAGTCGTGTCGCGCGCGATTGAGAACGAAGCTGATCAGCCGCGCCGAATCCACGTGGACCGGCACGGCGACGACGTAATCGATGCCAATCTTGCGGTAGTAGTCGGCGTAGAGCGCCGAGCGGCGGAAACTCGCATCGGGCAGCGAATCGGAAATGCGATGCGAACCGGAGCCTGGATGGGTCGAGTGATAGTGCACCAGCGGATGGCTCTGAAAGAAGCGGTTGAAGCAGGCGACATCTTCTTCGTTGAGTGACTTGTCGGGCCAGGTCACGACGCTGCGGGTGCCGGCGCGCAGGTCGCAATAGCTCAGCGTGACGAGATCGGCACCGACGAGGCCCGCCAGTCCGGAGATGACCGAGCGCGCGAACTGCTCCAGCGATGGGGCTTCGACCCGCTGCTCGCGCAGGAACGCGAGCGCGCGCTGCATGTCGCTGCCGGTAAGACCTGTCGTTGCGGGTGCCGCCACCGCGATCCACCTTCGCGCGTATGCCGGAATGCGTATTGGCGCGCGCTGTGTCGGGGCAAAGACTATAGCGCGCAGCGCGCATGGTGCGCACCGCCTGAACGCAACGAGCGGTGAAGATCAGTGACGGGTCTTTCGGTATTTTCGATGTTTCGCGGGTGTCTGGTTCCCGTCTTTGGTGCCGTCGCGCTGGCAGCCGGCCCGGCCACGGCCCAGGCCATGCGCGATGGCAAGGCCTTCGACGGCGTCTTCCCGGCCCGCGCCAAGATGAGCGGCGATGCAGACACGGTGCGCTTCCGGAACGGCCGTTTCCACTCATCGGCGTGCGACGAGTGCGGCGATGGCGATGCGCCGCATCGGGTCTTGTCCGCCGGGGGCGACATCACCCATTTTGAAGCGAAGACCGAAGGACACGAGTGCGGGAAGCTCGAAGGGTCGGGGGTGATCCGCGGCGAAAAGCCCGAGGCGACTGCGATGACGCGGCAATCGGGCAAGGCAGCCGTTGAGAACAGGGTCGTCGCCGCACTGAAGAAGTGACCGAGGAGACTGCAGATGGACAAGGCCGAACTGAAACACTTCACCCAACCCGACGATGTGCGTGAATTTCCCAACGGCCGGCTCGAGCTGATCGCGATCGGCGGCGCCACCGTCGGCCGCGCGGTGTTCGAACCGGGCTGGCGCTGGCTGACTTCGGTGCAGCCCTTGGCCAATGCCAGGAGCTGTGAAACGCCACAGTTCCAGTATCGCGTGTCCGGCGTTCTGATGGTCAAGATGAACGACGGCACGGAACTCGAGTGCCGTCCGGGCGATGTCTCGCTGCTGCCTTCGGGCCATGACGCCGGGGTCGTCGGCAACGAGCCTGCCGTGGTGCTCGATTTCCAGGGCATGGTCGACGACGCGACGTCGCGGCACGGGCAAGCGCACCCCTGGCGCGAAAACCGCGCATCGCGTGTGCGTTTGCCGTCGCGCACACCCTGACGCCGCGAAGATCACGGCGTTCTATTTTGCTCGTCACGCCTCGCGCATCTGCGGGACGCTTCGCCAGGAGGACAGCGGTTAGTGTGCGATGGTCATGCTGCGGATATCCGATCAATGCCCTGGACCGTTTTCAATTACCCGGCGTCGATGCGTCATCTGAGTGAACCGGCGCGGGAAAAGGCGATCGAGATTGCCAACGCGCTGCTGGACGAAGGGATGGACGAAGGCAAGGCGATCCGGATTGCCATTGCCAAGGCCAAGGAGTGGGCGGACCATCACGGTTTGCCGCTCCGCGACCGCGATGCCTGACTGCGGTGCTTCTCGAGGCGGAATCTACGCAAAGGAGACAGCATGAAGGATTGCACGAGGCAGGAGCCGGCCCGCCGCCGCTTCGCCGGCATCGCATTGGCCCTCGGTACAGCGCTGGTTCTGCCGGTCGCGCGCGCCGATGATGCCGCCGATGCGCGCGGCATCGTCGACAAGGCGCGGATCACGATCGAGGAGCTCGGCCGCGACCAGAATTTCGGGGATATGCGCACCGGGCTCAAGCAGGCGCGCGGGGTGCTGATCTTTCCGCAGATCATCAAGGGTGCATTCTTTTTCGGGGGCTCGGGCGGCACGGGTGTGCTGCTGGCGCGCGAGGGCGATGACTGGCATGGGCCGGCCTTCTACACGATCGGCTCGGCCAGCATCGGTGTGCAGTTCGGCGGCGAGGCGGCCGCGGTCGTGATCCTCGTCAACAGCCAGAAGGCGCTTGACGGGCTGTATAGCAATCAGTTCAAGCTCGGCGCGGATGCGTCAATCACCGCCGGCCCCGTCGGACAGGGCGGCAACATGGCATTCACCACTGACCTGTTGAGCTTTTCGAAGTCCAAAGGTGCCTTCGTGGGCCTGAGCTTCGAAGGCTCCGTGATCGATGTGCGCGACTCGCTGAATAACGGCTACTACGGGCGCAATGTCACGCCGGTCGAGATACTGGTCAAGCAGTCGGTGTCCAACGACTACGCCGACGCGCTGCGCGCGGCGGTAAAGACCGTCGCGAAGTAGCCGTCAACGCGCGCCGCGCTTCTGGTACGTGCCGATCAGCTCGGCGCGAGCCAGTACGTGCCCCTGCATCGCCCGTTCGAGCTGTGCCTTGGACGGCCGGTGCAGGTCGGGCAGCACTGAATCCAGCGCATAGAGCTTGAAGAAGTAGCGATGCCGGCCGGTCGGCGGACAGGGTCCGCCGTAGCCGGTGCGCTTCCAGTCATTCAAACCCAGCAGCGTGCCGGTCGGCAGCGCGCGCGTGGCTTCGGCGAGACTGCCTGCGGGGGGCAGGTTGTAAAGCACCCAGTGCACCCAGGTCATCTTCGGCGCCGCCGGGTCCGGCGCGTCGGGATCATCGACAATCAGCGCGACGCTCTGCGTCCCGGCGGGTGCTTCGGACCAGGCAAGTGGCGGTGAGGTGTCCACGCCCTCGCATGTATAGCGCGACGGAATCTGGCCGTGCGGTGGAAAGGCAGTGGAATTGAGTTTCATCGTCGCTCCCGGTTCAATCGCGGTCCGATATTGCACAAAGTCGTCGCCGTGCGGCGACGGCGCGATCCCCGCCGACGCAGACGTGGTAACCGCGCATCCATCGCCGGCGAAACTGCACGGGGTCAAGGTCGCTGTCAAGGGGCAGGCCATGCTTTATCCGCTGTTTTGGACACGCGCACGGTGCGCGCGTTGCGGATAAGGAGTTCGCCATGGCAAACATCGTCGTCAGACAAGACCCGTTCGATGTCGCGTTTCGCGATTTCTTCAAGAACATCGTCCGGCCGATGCGGTGGGACATCGAGCCCGGATTTGACGTTCGCATCGACGTAAAGGAAACGGACAAGGCCTACAAGGTGCACGCGGAGCTGCCGGGCGTGAAGAAGGAGGACATTGACATCGCCATCGACGGCAATGTCGTCACGCTGAAGGCCGAGGTCAAGCGCGAGAAAGAGGAGAAAGACGAAAAGACCGTGCGCTCGGAGCGCTACTACGGCGCAGTGACGCGTACATTCACACTGGACACGGACGTGGACGAGAAGAGTGCGACCGCCAAGTACAGCGATGGCGTGCTGGATCTCGTGCTGCCGAAAAAGGAGGGCACCCGTTCTCGGCACCTGAAAGTCGAATAGGGCGGTCGTTGGCAACGACGCCCCACGGCGCGCCTCGCTCACGCAGCCGGACGCGCCGGTGTCCGGTCAGCGGCCATGGCACCGCAGCCATTCGTGTAGCGCTGGCAAAGGGCGCGCGTTCAGCACGTCGGCACGTTCCAGCCAGCCCCGCCGCGCCTGGCCGATGCCGTGCACGAGGTTGTCGTACTCGTGCACCGAGTGTGCATCGGAGTTGATCGACACCTGTGCACCTTCGTCCTTGGCCATGCGGCAATGGATGTCGGTGAGGTCGAGCCGTTCGGGATGAGCGTTCAGTTCGAGCGCGATGCGGCGCGCCTTGCACTTGCGCACGATCGCCAGCATGTCGACATCGTAGGGGTCGCGTTGATCGATCAGGCGGCCGATCGGGTGCGCGAGGATCTTCACGTGCGGGTTGTCGAGCGCGGCGAGGATGCGCGCCGTCTGCCTGGCGCGGGGCAGGTTGAACTTGGAGTGCACGGCCGCGGTCACCACGTCCAGCGGCGCGAGCGCGGTATCCGGCAGGTCGAGGCAGCCGTCATCGAGGATGTCGACCTCGATGCCGGTCAGAAGCAGGATCCCGTCGAGCTTTGTGTTCAACCGTTCGATCTCGTGACGCTGCTTGGCGAGTCGCACCGGATCGAGACCATGGGCAACGGTGAGGCGCCGGCTGTGCTCGCTGATCGCCACATACGTGAGACCGTGCGCGCGGGCGGCGGCGGCCATCGCTTCGAGGCTCGCGGTGCCGTCGCTCCAGTTGGTGTGCACATGCAGGTCGCCGCGCAGATCGCCAAGTTCGATCAGTGCGGGCAGGGCGTGTCGGGATGCGGCCTCGACCTCGCCGCGGTCTTCGCGCAACTCCGGTGCGATCCAGGGCAGATCGAGCGCGGCGTAGACGTCCTCTTCGGTCGCGCCGGCCACGGCACGATCGTCCTTGAACAGTCCGTACTCATTGAGCTTCAAGCCCTGATCAATCGCACGGTTGCGCAGCCGGATGTTGTGCGCCTTCGAACCGGTGAAGTACATCAGCGCCGCCCCGTAGCTCGACTCGGGCACCACGCGCAGATCGACCTGCAGCCCTGACTTCAACACCACCGATGCCTTGGTGTCGCCGGACTGCAGCACCTCGCGCACGTCCGGGTACGACGTGAAGTAGCGACATACCGCGGCGCCATCCGGTGCCGTGACGAGGAGGTCGAGGTCGCCAACCGTGTCGCGCGATCGACGTAGGCTCCCGGCGGCGATCGCCGCGTGCACACGTGGCCCGCGCCTCAGGAAGCTCAGCATCGCCTCGGCGTACTGCGCGGCGATGGCGAGCTTGAAGCGCCTGACCTGCCCCAACTGCTTGGCGATGGCAGCGGCGATATGCTCTTCGGTCTTTGCGCCGAAGCCGGGCAACGCGCGGATCCGGCCATCGCGCGCGGCGCGCAGCAGTTGCGGCAGCGTGTGTACGTGCAGTTCATCGTACAGCGCGCGCACGCGTTTTGGCCCTAGCCCCGGCAACTGGAGCAGGTCCGCGACGCCGGCCGGTAGTTCCTTGCGCAGGCGGTCGAGCAGCGCAAGGTGGCCCGCCTGGGCGAACTCCTGGATCTTGTTGGCAAGATCCGTGCCGATGCCCGGCAGCTTCGGCAATGGCTTGCCGGCGCCGGCGTGGGCGGCGAGATCGAGCTTCAACTCACCGACGATGCGCGACGCGTTGCGATAAGCGCGCACCCGAAACGGATTGGCGTCCTGCAGCTCGAGCAGATCGGCAATCTGCTCGAAAGCCGCGGCGATGTCCGCGTTGGTGATCGGCATGCACCTACCTGCGCAGCGCCGTTTCCTTCGTCTGCTCCGCCTTGATCACTCGCACGATCGAGTCGAGCTGCTCGGCCATCGCCTCGAGCAGGTTGTCAACCGAAACAATGCCGGTCAGGGCACCGTTGCTATCGACCACCGGCAGGCGCCGCACGCCGCGCTCGCGCATCTTGGCGAGCGCGTCAAGGATGTCGTCGCCTTCGCTGACGGTGGCGAGCGGTGTGGTCATCACGTCGCTCGCGGTCAGCGTCTTCGGGTCGAGGCTAACCGCCACCGTCTCGATCACGATGTCACGATCGGTGACGATGCCGACCGGGTTGTCGCGTCGCCCCTTGTCCTCGACGACGATCACGCTGCCGACGTGCTGGTTGCGCATGATCTGCGCGCATTCGGCGAGCGTGGTCTGTGGTTGCACGGTGACGACCTGCATGGTGGCGAGATCGCGTACGGTGACAGTTTTCGCTCTCATGTGTCCTCCTCATCCAATAAGCCGCGCCAATGCGAAAGCCACGCCGGCTGCCACGCCGCCGATCGCGAGCGTCTGCAGAGCCGCAGCCCACTTCGGCGCGCCGGTGAAATGTCCCTTGATGTAGCCGAAGAGCGCCAGCGCGGCGAGCGTGATCGCGATCGACCACGGCAAGGCGCGCGCGACGGTGTCCAATGCCAGGTAAGGCGACAACGGAATGAAGCCCCCCACCACGTACGCGGCGGCGATCGTTGCTGCCGACCACTTGGCACGCTGCGGCTGAGGCTCTTCGAGTCCGAGCTCGAATCGCATCATGAAATCGCGCCACGCGACCGGCTTGGTTTTCAGTCCGTCGATCAACGGCATGTAGTGCGCTTCGGTCAGACCGTAACGCTGGAAGATCTCGGCGATTTCGCGCGCCTCGGCCTCGGGCTTGTCGACGATCTCGCGCTCCTCGCGCGCGCGCTCGGATGCGTAGTGCTCCTGCTCGCTGCGCGCGGCCAGATAGCCGCCGAGCCCCATGGCGATCGAACCCGCCGCCACTTCTGCCACGCCGGCGGTGACCACCAGGTCGACCCCGGCGGCGGCACCGCTGATGCCGGCGGCGAGCGCAAACGGTACGGTCAGTCCGTCGGCCATGCCGATCACGATATCGCGCACGGTGTCGCTGGCCTGAAAGTGTGTTTCGCGATGCAGGTAGCTGTCCATCGCCATCTCCCACAGCCATGCTGCGCTGATGCTTGTCTCCAGCGCTGACCTGAATCAACGGCCCGGCGCGCAGTGCGTTAGCCTAACTTCATGGATCGTCAAATTCCGTCGCGTCTGCTTTCTGTCCTGGCCGGCCTGCCGCTCGTGGTAACGCTGAGCAGCTGCTTTGTCGCGATCGGATACGACGGGGCGATCGTGGGCACCGCGCTGGACATCCGCCAGCCGCCGCAGGGCCAGACCGTGCTCGCTGGACAGAGCGCAAGTTTTGCGGTCGGCGTGCTGGGAGTCAGTCCGATCACGTACCAGTGGCGCCGGAATGGAGCCGAAATTGCCGACGCGACCAGTTTCACCTACATCACGCCGCCGACCACACTGGCCGACAACGGCTCGTTGTTCACGGTGTCCGTGTGCAACAACGCGGCATGCGTGACGAGTTCGCCGGCGTTGCTCACCGTACTGCCGCGATGATGAGGGCGAGGCGTATCGTCGTGCTTTGCGATCGGGACGACCGCTGAGAACCGGGGGGAGAAGAATGAAAGCGAGCACACGAAACTGGTGCGTTATTGCCGCGAGCCTGGCCACGAGCTTTGCTGCTGCACAGACGAAAGCGCCGGCGCAGGTGATCAAGCCGCCGGTTGCTCAGGCATGGATCGATGTGGCGACCTTCTCCGGCGTTGCGATGGGAGGACCGGGCGCCAATCCCATGTCCGCCATCAGCGGCATGTTCGGCGGGGGTGGAGGGCAGGGCGGCGAAAACGTTTTCGGACGAACGCAATCGAGCAGTACCGGCCGCTGGGTCGATGTGACGCTTTTCACGAGCCACAACCCGAACCTGAGCGAGGCGACGCAGTCGGTGCCCGAAGGCACACGCCTTGCCCCGCGGCTGCAGCTTGTCGCGCCGGAGCGCGCGCCGGCGGCGCCGACGAGCGGCGAGGACGCAGTGGTCGAGCGCGAATTCGAGCGACCGAAAGGGAAGATGTACCTGTACTGGGGCTGCGGCGAAACGGTGCGTCCCGGACAGCCGCGCGTGATCGATTTCGCAACCGCAACGCCGACCGAGATGGCGAACATGTTCCAGTCGCGCCGGGCCACGCAGCGTGGCGCGCACAGCGCCGCGGGCAGACCGCTGTGGCCGAGCAAGACCGACAAGCGCATGGTGCCTGACGATGCCTCACTCGTGGGTCAGCACGGTTTCAGCGGGCAGGGCGTGCCCGAGGGATTCCGGTTCGCGATCGGGGCCGCCCAGGACATCATGCCGGCGATCGAACTTTCCCAGAGGGAGGGCACGACCGCGACCCTGCTCGAATGGAAACCGGTGCCCAACGCGCGCGCGTACTTCATCGCCGCGACGGGGGCACGTGGCCGCAGCAGTGAGAGTGTCGAGATGGTCGTCTGGACCTCGAGCGAGTTGCCGGAGTTCGGCCAGGGTCTGATCGACTACCAGACCAACCCCGCGGTCGATCGCTGGCTCAACGAAAAGGTGCTGCTCTCGCCCGTGACCACGAAGTGCGCGATTCCGAAGGGCATTCTCGGCGAGGCCGGCATGATGCGGATGATCGCGTACGGCACCGAGATGAACGTGGTGCATCCGCCGCGCCCGAGCGATCCGAAGATTGCCTGGGAGCCGCAGTGGGCCGCGAAGGTGCGGGTGAAATCGGTGCACCAGGGCATCGTCGGCATGGACATGCCGGGCATGGCGCCGCGGGGTCGCGCTGCGCCGCCGCCGGCCGAACCGAGTCAGCCGGAAGCCGAAGCGCAGAAGAAGGATGAAACGAAGAAGCCGAGCGCGCTCGACATCCTGCGCGGTGTCCTTGGAAAGTGACACCGACCATAAGGCACTGATCGATGAGTGTTAACGACGAGCGCTTCGCGCGCATGCTGCATCTGGCGAGCAAGACGACGCCGGTCAACGAAGCGTTCACGCCACCGATCGTCAACACGACGATGTACGCGCTGCCGGGCGAGCCGAGCGGCGCCTACCAGTATGCACGCTGGGGCAATCCGACCTGGACCGCTCTGGAGGCAGCGCTTGCCGCGCTGGAAGAAGCCGAGACGATCACGTTTCCGTCCGGCATGGCGGCGATCGCATCGATCTTCGCCAGCGTGCTCAAGCCCGGCGACCGGGTGCTGCTGCCCAGCGACGGTTACTACACGACGCGCATCTGCGCCGACAAATACCTCACGCCGATGGGTGTGCACGTCGATACCTGCGCAACCGCACAGCTCGACGCGCACCCGCTGTCCGGCTATCGGCTGGTGCTGATCGAGACGCCCTCCAATCCCGCGCTCGACCTCGCCGACATTCGCGCGGCGGCCGAACGCGCGCACGCGCTGGGCGCGTTCGTCGCGGTCGACAACACGACGATGACGCCGCTCGGCCAGCGGCCGCTCGACCTCGGCGCCGACATCGTTGTCAGCGCCGACACCAAGGCGCTGAACGGGCATTCGGATGTGCTGTTCGGGCATGTGTCCTCGCGCAGCGCGGGGCTAATCGCCGGCGTGCGCGACTGGCGCCGCGTCGTCGGTGCGATTCCGGGGCCGTTCGAGGCGTGGCTCGTGCATCGCGGACTCGAGACGCTCGAAGTGCGCTTTGCGCGCATGTGCGACAACGCGCACACGCTTGCACAGCGCTTCGCCGAGCATCGCAAGGTCGTCGCGGTCAGCTATCCGGGATTGCCTGCGCATCCCGGGCATGCGCTCGCCCGATCGCAGATGGTGAGCTTTGGCGCGTTGATCGGCGTGACACTTGCCGACAAGGACGCGGCGGAACGCTTCATCGACGCCTGCCAGTTCATCCGGCCCGCCACCAGTTTCGGCGGCGTGCATACCAGTGCCGAACGCCGGGCGCGCTGGGGCGATCAGGTGGCCGAAGGCTTCATTCGCCTCTCGGTCGGCTGCGAGTCGACCGAGGTCCTCTGGGCCGAAATCGAGCGCGCGCTGAGCGAAGGCTGAAGAGGGCCTTTCAACCACGGCCGCCGAGCCCGGTAACGCCGCAGTAACACCACCGATCGCACAGTGCCGCCACGCCGAGTCCGCGGGGATCGGCGATCAACCAAAGCGGGGGTGGCAATGAAATCGAATCGATCAACACGCGCCGCGGCGATCGGCGCAGTCTTCAAACGATCCGCCTTGGCAGCGGCAATGCTGCTGGTGGCGACCAGTAGTAGCGCCACGGAGCCGGTGATGGGCGGCGCGAAGGGTACTGTGACCGGCGGTGCCGGAGGTTCAAGCGCGGAAGGCCAAAACGCGCAACTCGCGCGTTGCGACGAGACACTCGGCACTCTGGGGGTCGAGGAAGACCAGGCCGCCGACTGGTACCGACGACTGTCGCAGTACAACCTCGGATCGACCGTGCCGGTGTTGCGGCTGATGATCCAGCAGTCGAACTGCTTCGTGGTCGTCGAGCGCAGCCGCGCCGGGATGGCCGCGATGACGCAGGAGCGCGCGCTGCAGCAGTCGGGCGAGATGCGCGCCGGCAGCAATTTCGACAAGGGCCAAATGGTCGCCGCCGACTACACGATGCGGCCGAGCATCCAGTTCGCCCAGAAAGGCACCGGCGGCGTCGGCGGCGCGCTCGGCGGACTCGGATTCCTGGGCGCCGTAGCCGGTGCGGTCGCGGGCGGTCTAAAGCAGAACGAGGCCGCCACTACTCTGCTGCTGGTCGATAACCGTTCGGGCGTGCAGATCTCGGCGGCCGAAGGCAGCGCGAAGAACTACGACTTCAGCGTCGCCGGAGGGCTGTTCGGCGGCGGTCTGGGCGCGGGCGCCGGCGCGTATTCAAGCACGCCCCAGGGCAAGATCATCACCGCCGCCTTCGCCGATTCCTACAACCAGATGGTTGGTGCGCTGAAGAACTACAAGGCACAGACCGTTCGGGGCGGCCTCGGCACAGGAGGCCGCCTGGGCGTCGACGGCGGCACGACGCCGGCGTCGAAGGAGATTACTCAGCCGCCGGCGAAAAGGTAGGCCAAGGGACAGGCAATGCGTGTCTGCCGCGGCGACTTTGTTGCGAGATCCCGAGTCAGTCAGACATATGAGCAGTGCGGTGGGCTCAGGCGCGACCGCGGTCCCGCGCCCGCAGAACCTGGCTTTGCTGGCACTGTTGCCATGACGACCGGTCCGCCTATGATCGTCGACACAGCCCTCTCGATCGTGGTCCGCTCATCGACGTGATTCTCATGCCCGTCAGCTGCGGACCGCGACGGTCTTTCGACTGAACATCGCCTCCGAAGCGCCATGCGGCCGACCGCCACTCCAGCCCGAACGCGTCGCTCTGCAAGACGTTCGCCCGCGGTGAAGCGGGCGGGCACTGAGGCCGCGCTGACGCCTGGGGTCGCGCTGCTGAATGTGCCGGCGATTATCCGTACGAACGGAAACATCGTCCTGTCACGCAAGGATGCGGCGCTCCTTGCGTTCGTCGCACTTGAGGGGCCCACGGCCGGCGAGCGTCTTTCACTGCTGCTGTGGCCCGATGCTGATGAGAAGTCCGCCGCCAACAGTCTGCGGCAGCGGATCCACCGCCTGCGGCGCGCCGCCGATCACACTCTGGTCGACACGGCGCCGGTCGTTACGCTGCGGCCGGACATCATGATCGATCTCGACGCTGTGCTCCAGGCCATCGCGCAGGACGAAAACGCAGCGGCTGGGGAACTCCTCGGCGGCTTTGAATTCAGCGATCTGTCCGAACTCGATGCCTGGGTTGGCATCGCGCGAGAGCGCTGGCACGTGCGGCGCGCGGATGCGATCGCCGCTGCAGCATCGCGTTGCGAGCAGGCGGGCGAACTGGCGCGCGCGCTGAAATACGGCGAACGGCTCGTCGCGGAACGGCCGCATGCGGAACACGCGCATCGTCGGCTGATGCGGCTGCACTATCTGCGCGGCGATCGCGCGGCGGCGCTGGCGGCATTCGAGCGCTGTCGCCAGGTGCTCGAGCGCGAACTGCAGGAGCAACCCGGACGAGAAACGCTTGAACTCGCGTCCTTGATCCAGCGCAGCGGCACGCTGGTCACGGCTGCGTCCACGCCGGTGGCGAAACCGGTGTCGGCGCTGCGCCCGCCTCGGCTGGTGGGGCGCGAATCGGAATGGGCGCAGCTGCATCGGGCGTGGGAAGCGCATCGGATTGTGCTCGTGAGCGGCGAACCCGGCATCGGCAAGACGCGGCTGTTGACCGACTTCGCCGCCGCCCAGAAACATGCCATCGTCGTCAGCGCGCGGCCCGGCGACGCACGTGTTCCCTACGCACTGCTCGCGCGCTGGCTGCGTGCCTGCCTGCACCAGCTCGCGCCGCCGACCGAGGGTTGGGTGATTGAGGAACTGGCGCGCATCGCGCCCGAACTCGGCGCTGCAGCGACCGGCAAGTTTGAAACGCTGCGCCTGCGCCAGGCACTGCAGGCTGCGCTCGCCGGCTGGTCGGCGAACGGAATGCAGGCCGCGGGCATCGATGACCTGCAGTTTGCGGACGAGGCAACCCTCGAGTCGTTGCCGTCACTGGCGGCCGACGCGGCGAGCGGGGCGTTGCGCTGGATGTTCGCGGCGCGCAGCAACGAGATACCACCCGTGATTGCCGCCTGGTTCGACGCGGCCGATGCCGACGCGCTGCTGCGGCTTGACCTTGGTCCGCTGTCGCTCGGGGCCACCGAAGAGATGCTGCGCTCGCTCGCATTGCCCCAGCTTGACGCGGCGACCTGGGCTGCGCCCCTGTATCAGCACACGGGCGGCAATCCGATGTTCATGCTGGAGACCTTGCTCACCGTTGCTTCGGGCGCGGCGCAGATGGCGGACGGCGCCCGATTGCCAGTGCCGACCAACATCGGCCAGTTGATCGAGAAGCGTCTGGGCCAGCTTACGCCTGCGGCGCTGAAGCTTGCGCGCGTCGCTGCCCTTGCCGGTCCGGATTTCAGCGCCGATCTCGCGGCGCAGGTGCTCGGGGTGCACGCGCTTGACCTGGCGGAGCCGTGGCGAGAACTCGAAACGGCGCAGGTGATCCGCGACAACGCGTTCGCGCACGATCTGATTTTCGAGGCCACGCTGCGTTCGGTGCCGCGGCAGATTGCGCAGATCATGCATCGAGCAATTGCTGCCTTTCTCGCAGCGCGAGACGCGCCGCCCGCGCGTACTGCGTTGCACTGGTTGGAAGCGCGCGAGTGGAGTCGTGCCGGGCGCGCATTCGCGGCCGCCGCGCTCGACGCGCGGCGCATGTCGCAGCGCGCGCGCGAGGTGGAGCACTGGCAACGCGCCTGCGACTGCTTCGAGCATGCTGGCGAACACGATCCGGCCTTCGATGCGCGGCGCGAGAGCATCGAGTCTCTGATCCTGATCCGTGGGGTCGAGCGTGCGGCCGAAGTGGTCGATGCGCTGCTGCGCGAGGCGATGAGCGATCCGCAACGCGTCGCCGCGCTGACGGCACAGGCGCATCTGCGCTTGATGGCGGCCGATCACCGCGATGGCGTAGCGGCCGCGCGCGAGGCGTACGAGCTCGCGCGTGGATTCGAATCGCCCTGGCCGCAGTTTGAAGCGGCGCGCCTGCTGGCGATCGGCCTGTCGCAACAGGAGCATGCCGTTGAAGCACTGCAACTGATCGAACCGTTTCGCGCCATCGTCGAGCGCGAGGGCACGCCCGAGCAGCGCGGCAAGTTCTGGGCCGACTACGCCTATGCCCTGAATTCCGCGCGGCGCCTGCGACAGACGGCCGACGCGCTCACACACGCGATCGACAACGCGCGCAGGCTGGGCGACTACGGCGAACTGGCGACCCTGACCTCGAACCTCGCGCTCGTGCAGGGCAACCTCGGCCGCACTGACGCCGCCCTCGAGCAGGCGCTGCGTGCGCGGGCGCTGCGCGGACAACTGGGCGAAACCGATGGCCCGCCGGGCGCGGCGATCGAGATGTACATCGGCATGTACAGCGCCATGATGGGCCGCTATCGCGATGCTCTGGCGAGCCTGGATGCGGCGAACGGGATCTTCGCGCGCGATCAGCAGACGCAGTGGATTGCCGTGGCCTGCAATCACAAGGCGGGCGTGTTGCTCGATCTCGGACAGGGCGCGCGCGCCAGGAAGGCGTTGGATTACGCCTCTCCGTCCATGGAGTCGCTGCGGGCCAGGCGGGCCACCCTCGAGTCGCGCATCGAACGATTCCTCGGTCGATCGGGTGACAAGCAGATCCGCTCCGCACTGATCGAACTCGGCGAGCAGGGTGACGTCTACGTTCGCATGCTGGCTCAGTTGGACGAGGCGTTATCGCTGCCGGCCATCGAAGCGGCGGCCTTGTGCGCGGAAGTGCGGCGCATGGCCGAATCTCTCGAGTACGAAGGCGTCGCCGTCAAAGCGCGGCTGTGGGGCGCGCGACACATGCTGCGAAATGGCGATGCGCAGACCAGCGCGGCGGAACTGCACGAGGTGCTGCCTCATCTCGATACCGTGCGACCGGCCGACATGTATTTCCCGGAGGCGTGGTGGATCGCGTTCGAAGTCTTCGAAGCCAACCACGAGACAGCCGCCGGCACCGCGGCCTTGAAGCGCGGATTTGACTGGATTCACGAGACCGCCCTGCCGAACGTCCCGGATGAGTTCCGCGACAGCTTCCTCGATCGCAACCCGGTCAATCGCGCGATCCTGACGACGGCGACTCGGCGGCTGCGCGGTTAGGCGGGCAACGCCTCGTGGACTTGGCGCTCGGGCAAGCGCAGTAACGCCACAGTAACAAGCCCGCTTCTACATTGACTGCGAGGGTGCCCGACGGTGGCATCGAGCAAAGGAGAGGGTGATGGCGGACGGGACGAGGTTGGGAATTGGCGCAGGCATGATGATTCTTGCGAGCCTGCTCGCCGCCTGTGATGCGGGAATATCGGGCAAGTTCAAGGATGACTCGGGAATGCTCGGGCTCGACTTTCAGCGCAACGGCAAAGTCGTGATGCTCGAGATGGGTCGGCAGCCCAAGACGCGCGACTATGTCGTCAAGGGCGAAACCGTGCGCATCAACATGGGCGACGGCAACATGGAATTCAGGATGGACCAGGACCGGCTCGTGGGTGCACTCGGCATCACGTTGCAGCGGGCGAAGTGAAGCGCAGGAGACAAGAGTGAAACGCAGAGTGCTCTGGGCACGCACGGTTGCGATGTGCGCCATGTTGCATGTGGGCGAGGGTCTCGCCGTCGATCGTCAGATTGCCGTGAATCCGGTCCTGAGCATGACCTGGAGCGACACGGCAATCCGACCATCGGCGCCCAGCTTCCCGCCGGCACTTTGGTCAAGCAGCTTGTGATGCCTGCCTTGATGAAGGCGATCACGGCGGATCGCGCGTGTATCGCATTACGCCGCGCGGCATGGCGCCAGAGTACCCGTGTGTCGAACCGCCCGATGTGCAGGGCGCTATGCGCCGCGGAGCGACGCTCTGCATTTCGCGCGACCAGAAGTCATGGCGCAGTCTCCAGGCGAACAATCCGTCGGTGAACCGTGCTCAGGGAGGATGAAATGACCAGGACGACAGCACTGCTGCTCGCTTGCATCGCGGCCGCAGGGTGGACTCCGAACGGTGCGACTGCGCAGACACCGCAGCAGATGGAATACGAGCGGCAGCAGCGCGAATACTGGCGCCAGCAGGACCAGCAGCGCCAGGAACAGCAACGACAGCAGCAGATCATGGATGAGAACGCGCGCCGGCAGCAGCAGGAATCGGCAGAGGCCCAGCGCCGCATGCAAGATGATGTGCGTGCCCGGGACCAGGAGTTCAACCAGAACATGCAGGACGCGCAGCGTCGTCAACAGGAGGCGCTGCGGCAAAGCGCGCCGCAGGCTGCGCAGCTGGAACAGGCTCGCCAGACCTGGCTGAAACGCCCGCCGCTCGCCGCCGATCGCAATCCGCTGCTCGGCAAATGGACCCGCCCCGCGTCGGGTCGCGGCAACTCGTCAGACCCGTTCGCCCAGTTGGGCGCCTTGGTGAAGGGCGGAATGTGCGAAGTGTTGTTCGGCGGCGGCGTGTTCGAGTTTCGCGCCGACCGGCTGCTCGGTTCCGATCAGCATACGGGTGTGCAGGAACTCGATCGCGTCGAGTACCGCGGCGACGCGCGCCAGGTCGTCGTGCTGCCGAAGACCACGCTCAAGCTGATCGTGTTCGATTTCGATGGTCCAAACCGGATCAACTGGGCCGGACAGGACTGCGTGCTGGTGCGTGTTGGCGCCGCAGCAAACACGGCCGCTGCGTCAACACCAGGCGGCGCGGCGCCTGCAGCGGCCCTCGCCAGCGCGGCAGCGAGTGCGGCGCTGACGCTCGCGGCGGGAGTCACCGCCTCGTCGGGGCAATTCAGTCCGCCCAACGCCAACAAGGTCTTCGTGCTGAAAGACAGCGCCGAAACCGCGCTGGCAAAGGGCGGCTTTCCGGCGCGATCCGGCATGTCGTCGATGAAGGTGTGGGCCGCGGCATGCCAGACCAGTGCCCCGGCGTGCCTTCAGGGAACCAAGGCCATGGACGCCTACAAAGCCGGCACCATCACGACCGATGCCGCCGGCAAGGCGCAACTGCCCTCGGTCCCGGCTGGCACCTATTACCTGGTGGCGTTCTCGCAGGCCGACAACCACCGGCTGATGTGGAACGTGCGGGTCGAGCTGAAACCGGGTCCCAATGTCGTGACGCTTGATCAGCACAATGTCATTCCATTGAAGTGACCGATCTGGGCGAAGTCGGTTCGCGTCCGATTCGCCACCGAATTCAAGACAATTGATGCGGCGCGGCGGACCCGGAGCGGCAGACGAATCAGCATCTCGATGCAGCCGGCATGAGGACCCTGATCGATGCGCTATCGGCAGGCGTGCTCGAAACTCGACGCTTCTGAGCAGGACGTTCGAATGCGCCATGGGCGGCGTGCCTTCCGGTGCATACCGAGAACGACCGGGCTTCAAACGCCGAGACGCGAAAAGCGAGGCCCGCTCAACGAAGCGCCCGGTGGGCGATCGACGCAGGTGTCATCGTCGAATGCGCGATCTGCCTCCGCGTCCGCGGTGCCGGTCGCCCTCTGAATCGTGAAATCGAACAACGTCGCATCGAGCAGGTGCGACGGCACCACACTCGTCAGCGCGTTGAAGATCGTCTCCACGCGCCCCGGAAAGCGTTTTTCCCACTCCAGCAGCATGCGCTTGACTTCCTTGCGCTTCAGGTTCTCCTGCGATCCGCAGAGGGTGCACGGGATGATCGGGAAATGCCGCACCTGCGCGTAGCGCGCGAGGTCCGTTTCCTTCACGTAAGCGAGCGGGCGGATCACGATGTGTCTGCCGTCGTCGGAAACCAGCTTCGGCGGCATTGCCTTCAGTTTGCCGCCGTAGAACAGGTTGAGGAAAAACGTCCCAAGAATGTCTTCGCGGTGATGGCCGATTGCAATCTTCGTGGCGCCGAGCTCGCTCGCGACGCGATAAAGGATTCCGCGCCGCAGCCGTGAGCACAGCGAGCACATCGTCTTGCCGTCGGGGATCACGCGCGTGACGGTCGAGTAGGTGTCCTGCGCCTCGATATGAAACGGCACGCCAAGGTGCGTCAGATAGTCGGGCAGCACGTGCGCCGGAAACCCCGGCTGCTTCTGATCCAGGTTGACCGCAACGATGTCGAAAGAGACCGGCGCGCGCTCGCGCAGCTTCATCAGCACGTCGAGCAGGCCGTAGCTGTCCTTGCCGCCCGACAGGCACACCATCACACGGTCGCCGTGGTCGATCATGCTGAAGTCGCCGATCGCCTGTCCGGCCAGCCGGCACAGGCGCTTTTCGAGCTTGTTGTTCTCGCGCGCGAGTTTTTCCGCGCGCTGATGGGTCAGTTCGGCGGGCGCGTTCATTCGGCAGCCTCCTTGAATCGGAATATCTCCACGCCGACCGCTTCGACGTCGGCATAGACATCGGGCTTCTCGCTCGACACCCGCACGGCGACCGCGGCCGGATGCGCGAGCAGCGCGCGCGCCAGATCGTCGACCAGTGTTTCCTGCAGGTTGATGTGACCCTGTTCGATGCGGTTGCGGATGGTGGAACGCACGAAATCGTAGTCGACTACTTCGCTGATCTTGTCGTGCTGCGGCGTGGACAGTGCCATCGGCACGAAGAGATCCACACTGATCACGAGTCGCTGCGCGCCGGCCTTCTCGAAGGCGTGAATGCCGATATTGGCGTCGAGCAGCACTTCGCGCAGGAATATGCGCCGGCACCGGGCCAGCCTTGGATCGCTCCACCAGGGATTCACTTGGGCTCCGTCAGAAACATGATGTCGCGCGCCGAGGGCGCGAGATGCTGGCCGCCGTCGACCAGCAGTGTCGTGCCCGTCACGGCACGTGCGTTGGCCGCATAGACGACTGCCTGTGCGACGTCTTCCGGCGTGCTGGAGCGGCCAAGCGGCGTTTTCACGTGCACGGCAGCGAATTCCGCCTCGCTTTGCTCGCCTGACGCAAGTGTGATGCCGGGAGCGATGCCGACCACGCGCACCCTGGGTGCAAGCGCCTGCGCGAGCAGCGTGGTCGCCTCCTTCAGCGCGGCCTTGGAGAGCGTGTAGCTGAGGAAGTCGGGATTCGGATTCCACAGCTTCTGGTCGAGCAGATTGATCACGACGCCCCGCTCGCCGTCGCGCAGCCGCGCGTGCAGCCGCTGCGCGAGCAGGATCGGTGCAGCGGTATTGGTGTGCATCAGCTTCACCAGCAAGGCGGCGCGAAACTGAGCTGCATCGTCGTATTCGAAAACCGACGCATTGTTGACCACGCAGGTCACCGGTCCCAGCGTCGAGCCGCATTCATCGAGCAGTGTCATGACGCTGGACTCAACCGACAGATCGCATTGAACAGCGACCGCGCACCGGCCGAGTTCTTCGATCTCGCGCGCGGTCCGCAGGGCGTCTTCACGCGACGTCGCATAGTGGACCGCCACGTTCCAGCCGTCGCGTGCCAGCGCGAGCGCGATCGCACGGCCGATGCGCCGCGCCGCGCCGGTCACAAGCGCGACTTTGGTGGTCGATGAGATGTGATCTGTCATGGGGCGGCGAAGTTTACCGGTAGCATCGGCGCCCCATGCATCCTTTCTCGCGCTCGAGCGCGCTGCCCGTACCGTCGGCCGATGCGCTTGCGCACAGCGCGCGTGTTGCCGCGTTCATTCGCAGCGAAATCGAGCGCGCCGGCGGCTGGATCGGCTTCGATCGTTACATGGAGCCGGCGTTGTACGCGCCGGGCCTCGGGTACTACGCGGCGGGCGCGCGCAAGTTCGGCGACGACGCCAGCGGCGGTGATTTCGTCACCGCGCCGGAAATCTCGCCACTGTTCGCGCAGTCGCTGGCGACCCAGGTTGCCCAGGCTTTCGAGCAGTGCGCACCAAGTGTGCTCGAATTCGGTGCCGGCTCCGGCGTACTTGCGCGCGACCTGATCGACGCGCTCGCGCGGCGCGGCGCGCATGATGTGCGCTACTCGATTGTCGAGTTGTCTCCCGATCTGCAGGAACGCCAGCGCGCAGCGCTTGCCGGACGCTCCGTGAATTGGTGCGCGACGCCACCGCCCGATTTCGTCGGTGTGATCATCGCCAACGAAGTGCTCGACGTGATGCCGGTGCAGTTGTTCGTGAAGCGTGACGGCAACGTGCTTGAGCGCGGCGTAGCCATCAGCGACGATCGTCTCGAGTTTGCCGAGGCACCCGCAGGACAAGACCTCGACACTGCAGTGCGGTCGATCGAGGCCGAAGTCGGCGTGCTGCCGGATGGCTTTGGTTCCGAAGTCGGATTGATCGCGCGCGCGTGGATCACGTCGCTGGCCGGCTGGCTCGCGCGCGGAGTTGCGCTGCTGATCGACTATGGCTTTCCGCGTCGCGAGTACTACCACCCGCAGCGTTTGATGGGGACGCTGATGTGCCACTATCGGCACCGTGCGCACGCCGATCCGTTCTGGTTGCCGGGACTGAACGACATCACCGCGCATGTCGATTTTTCGGCCATGGCGGATGCCGCGCACGCGGCCGGGCTCGATGTGCTCGGCTATACCTCGCAGGCGCATTTCCTGATCAACTGCGGTCTGGTCGATGCGCTCAAGCAGAATCACACGCATCGGTACGCCAACGAGGCGCATCGCCTCTTGTCGGAGGCCGAAATGGGGGAGCTCTTCAAGGTGCTGGCAATCGGCAAGGGCATCGACGTTCCGCTGCGAGGTTTTGCGCGCGGCGATCGCGCACACACACTGTGACGCTTCCGGCCCTCGCCCCTTCAGCTTCCGACTGCCGACCACCGACTCAATGCGTTTCATCGTCACCCTGTTCCTTGCACTGATCGTGCTTACCGCTCTGCAACCATGGCTGCAGAAACTCGGCATCGGCCGGCTGCCGGGTGACTTTCGCTTTCGCGTCGGCAAGCGCGAGTATCTGCTGCCGTTCGCCAGCACCCTGTTGCTGACGGTGCTGATGTTCCTGATCGGGCGGCTGATCTAGCGCTGTGGCGTGCCAGTTCATTCCATTTCTTGTTAAGGCCACCACCTCTGTCGTCCGGGCGACAAGCAGAAAATACCGTCGCTTCAATCGCCAGGTCGACTCAGGCGTTGCCCATCGTGGCCGCGATCGCGTCGATGCGTGCCTGCCGCACCGCTTCGCCGATCGCGTGCGGACTGCCCACATGGCGCGCGGCGACCGCTCCGGCATCGACATTTCGCGCGGCGGCGAGCGCTGCCTGCCATGGCGCGCGATAAGGGAACGCCTCGTCTTGCTTGCCGAGGCGGCCGCGGAAGTCAGCTTCGCAGGCGTCGAGAAACTGGGCGAAGCGCTCGGGCCGACGCAGCGCATCGCTGCGTTCGAAAATCTCCAGCACCGTGCCGGGCCGCACTTCGGCGATCTTCAACACGAGGCCGTGGTCGCGCGCGACGATCAGCGCCAGGTCGCGGCAGTCGCCCGGCACGCGCAGGCGCGCGCACACGCCGGCGACGAGTTCGACCGAGCGCGCTTCGTGGCCGCGATGGTCTGGCCACAGCGCGCGTTCGGTGGCGCCCTTGCCGAGGTCATGCGTGAGCGCGGCAAAACGCACCGGAAGTCCGAAGCCCGCACGCGCGGCAGCGTCGACCACCATCATCACGTGCACGCCGGTATCGACCTCGGGGTGATAGTCCGCGCGCTGCGGCACGCCCCAGAGTCGGTCGAGTGCGGGCAGCAGACGCGCGAGCGCGCCGCAATCGCGCAGCACCTCGAACATGCGCGAGGGCCGTTGCTCCATCAGGCCGCGGGCAAGTTCCTGCCACACGCGCTCGGACACGAGCGCGTCGACTTCGCCGCTGGCGACCATGGTGCGCATCAACGCGCGGGTTTCTTCGGCAACGGTGAAATCGGTGAAGCGCGCGGCAAAGCGCGCCACGCGCAGGATGCGCACCGGGTCTTCCGCAAAGGCGCTGCCGACGTGACGCAGCACGCGCGCATCGAGATCGCAGCGCCCGTTGAACGGATCGATGAGCGCACCCGTTTCATCGAGTGCCATCGCATTGATCGTCAGATCGCGTCGCGCAAGATCCTGCTCGAGCGTGACATCGGGCGCGGCGTGAAAAACGAAGCCGTGATATCCCCGGGCGGTCTTGCGTTCGGTGCGCGCCAGCGCGTATTCCTCGCGCGTGCTCGGATGCAGAAAGACGGGAAAGTCGCGCCCGACCGGCCGGTAGCCGGCGCGAATCAGTTCATCGGGCACGGCGCCGACGACGACCCAGTCGCGATCGGCAACCGGCAATCCCAGCAGTTGATCGCGTACGCAGCCGCCGACCGCGTAGGTCTTCACCGGTGTGCTTTGGCACGAAAACCACCGAACCGCGTGCGCGGGTGCATGCCCGCCAGGTACAGAGAGGCCTCGGGCTCGAGCGGCGTGAGATGGTGCAGGCCGAGTTCCGGCGCCGGCCGATACGGCTGCTGCGACGCGACGTTGTCGCGCTTCATCGAATCCAGGTTGTCGCGCGACAGCAGCGTGGGCCCCGGCAGATGCTCCATCACCATGGCCTGCAGCCGTGCAATGCTGTCGGGCAGTGCGACCACGGCGCAACGGTGGCCGGCGGCGCGCGCGGCGAATCGAACCAGTTCGCGCAGCGTGTAGATCTTCGGTCCTGCCAGCTCGTAGCTCTTGCGGTACGTCGCCTCGTTGTCGAGGCTGTTGACGAAAGCCGCGGCCACATCTTCCACCCACACGGGCTGGAAGCGCACGCTGGCGCCGCCAATCGGCAATACCGGCAGCAGTGCGGACAGTTTGCCGAACATGTTGAGGAAGACGTCTTCGACGCCGAATACGACCGACGGCTGGAAGATGGTCCAATCGAGCGACGACGCGCGCACTGCCGCTTCCCCGGTGCCGTTGCTGCGCTGGTACAGCGACGGCCCGCTCGGGTCAGCGCCCAGTGCGCTCATGTGCAGGCAGCGACGTACGCCGCTCGCCTTGCACGCCGCTATCACGCGCTGCGGCAGCTCGACATTTACTCTTTCAAAGTCGCGCTGCGTTCCATGCAGGATGCCGACCAGGTTGATCACCGCATCCTGGCCATCGATGAGATGGTTCAGCGTAGCGTCGTCGTGAATATTCGCGTCGACTACGTCACAGGTCGGCAGCATGATCAGATGCTTGGCGCGGTCGCGGCGCCGGCTGGGGACGAGGACGCGACAGCCGCGGCCGGTCAGCAGGTTGACGATGTAGCGGCCGATGAATCCTGAGCCGCCTAGGACAAGGATATTCTTGTGCTGCATCTCGCTTGCGTCGAACGTTCAGCGACCAGATCGCTAATTCATTTTAGGCCCGCGCTTGTATCGGCGGTCGACCGGGGGCAAACTCGCGCGTCGCGGACAAGGTGCGAACAGGTATCGCCGCCGCGAGTCTACGTGCCTCGCAGGCATGAACGGCCGCAGCGCGGCGCACAGGGCAGCGGCCATGGAACTGATCGGTTTCCGCCTGCCGGCGAATGGCTTGGCCAATGCGCTGCAGCTATGGCTCGCTTGCCATGAGCGCTTCGAGCGGGTCGTGGCGCTGGTCGAACGCCTGACCCGGCAGGTGGGAAATCACGGGCCGGGCGATCCGGTGCCGACCATCGGGCGCTCGATGCCCTGGGGCCCGGATTGCGCGACATGCTCGATGGCATTGAACTGCAGCAGCCGATCGCGACCGACACCGCGGTGGGTCGGAATTTCGTCCATGTGCGTCTCGCGCATCACCAGGCCGTGGATCGGGTCGTCTGCCCGCTCGCGCAACGCCTGCTGACGCCAGAAGATCTCGATCTGCTTGGCACGGTGATGGCGGCGCGGCGCGGGCTCGCGTGAAGTGAACTCGTGGCAGTCGTGTAAACGAAGTCGACCCGATCTGTCGGGGACTCCGCAAGGGTTTTAGTACTTCGCGCGCGCGTAGTACGTCTTTTCGGCCGCTTCCCTGGCCTCGCGCAACGTACGTATGCCCATCTGCGCGAGCAGCGGGATCATCTTCAGGAACACTTCCGCAGTGACCATCGTGTCGCCGAGCGCGCTGTGGCGGCCCATGATGGTGACGCCGAACCGCTCGGCGATCGCCTCCAGCTTGTGCGACTCCTGCTTGGGGTGGAGCACCGGCGAGAGCAGCAACGTGTCCAGCACCGGCTGGGCAAAGACCACGCCGGTGGTGTGCTCCTTGAGCTGAAGGAAGCGCATGTCGAAAGCGGCGTTGTGCCCGACCAGTACCGTGTCCTCACAGAACGCGTGGAACGCCGGCAGCACCTGAGAGAGGGCCGGCCTGCCTTCCAGCATGTCCTCGGTGATTCCGTGGATGGCGATCGACTCGGGCGACAGCGGCCGCTTTGGATCCACCAGCTGGTCGAAGTACTCGTTCTTCAGTAGACGCCCGTTGACAATGCGCGCAGCGCCGATTTGGATGATCTCGTCGCCGCCCGCCGGGTCGAGCCCGGTTGTTTCGGTGTCGAACACGGTATAGGTGAGTTCGGTGAGCAGCCGGTCATCGAGCGCATGGCTCCTGCCAAGTTGCTGAAACAGGTCGAAGTCGTAATAGTCTGGCCGGCTTTCGCCGTGCAGCAGCGTGCTCGCAGGCAGCGTGTCCTGGGGCACGGCCGCCGGCAGCAGCAGCCGGCAGAAGCCTGTCTGGCGCGGCGTGTCGCGCTGGTACCAGATCTCACCGCCATGACGTTCGGTCACATCACGTAACGTCAGCAGACTGGTCTCCCCGCCCACATTCATGGGGTCGAGTTCCCATTCGTGCAGCGTCTCCATCGCGACCTGGGTGCCCGCCCACAGCATGTCCAGGTGGGCCAGGCGCCCCGCCCTTTCCAGGCGGAAGCGCACCTCACGGACATCGAAGTCCTCGTGCAGGCGATGGGCCAGATAGGCGAGCCCCTGAAGCAGCGAGAAGCTGTCCACCTTGATCCACAGCCCCTCGTCTACCGCATCGGTGGCCGTGCGGATTCCGACGCGCGACTCGATGCGCCGCTGTGCCGCCGCGATCAGTTCCACGCCGAGCATCTCCTCGAGCGGCCAGCGTGCCTTCATCGAGTCGGCGTGCTCGTTCATGGTCTGATCGAGCCGCTGGCTCAGGTTGCGCACCTCTTCGCCAATGATGTCGACGAATCCGTCGCGCTCGACGGTGTCCATGTCCGGATAATCGTGCAGGGTTTCCACCGCCGCCCGGATGCTGGCGAGTGAAGCGCGGCTGCCCTCGGTCAGCGACTGCAGCATCTGATCGCGCCGGGTTTCCCGCTCGAAGTCACGCGTGATGTTGTCCAGCATCAGCACATAGCCGCCGATGCTGCGCTCGCCGCCGCCGTCGGTGTCTCGGGTTGCTCCGCTCAGCACCAGCGCCATCCGCACCCGCAGCAGTTGCCCGGCCCGGGTCGTCGTGAGGAAGCTGGCCCCCGGCTGCGGCACACCACGTTTCAGTCGCAGCTGAATATTTTCCAGGGCGTGGGTGATCATGTTGCGCTCGAAGATCGTGAAGATCGAGCGTCCCAGGCCGATCGCCGAGGCGGAGCCGCCGGCGGCCGGCGTGTCGCCCAGGGCCTGGAACTGCAGCCGTGCGCGCGTGTTGTACAGGAGGATGAGACCGTCCAGGTTGCACACGACAACGCTTTGCTGCAGCTCGGACATCAGCGCCGCGAGGCGATTGCGCTCCTCCTCCAAAGAAACCCTGGCCTCGCGGATCTTATCCCCCACGTCATGTCGCAGGGCGTCGCGCTCGTCAGCGAGTTCATTGACCACGCGCGCCAATGCGGCGATCTCGGTTGCATTGTCCAGGGCGAGCCGCCAGTCGCGATTGGGCCCGAGCATGAGCCGAGACTCGTCGGCCAGGCGCGCCAGCTTTGCCACGCGGCTTCCATACAGCGCGTGGACCATCCAGCCGAATGCGGCGCAGAGCAATATCGTGATCAGCACCACCAGACCGAGACGACCGGGCATGATCCGCGCCAGCACGTCCCGTTCGCCGGCGTCGAGATCCGACCAGACGGCAACTCCGATCCCCGCCACGCCGAGCACGGTCAGCAGGCAAGCGGCGGCGATCGCCAGCCGCGGTTTGAGCTTCCCGCTCATTCAGCCAGGCCGAGCATTCCCTTGACCTTCGCCACGAGCTCTTTGGTTGCGAATGGTTTGGTGATGTAGCTGTCAGCCCCCATTGCCAGGCCCTTTTCGATATCCACGTCACGGCCCTTGGCCGTGAGCAGGACGACCTTGATGCCATACCAGTCGGCGTTGGCGCGCACGAGCTGGCAGACCTCGAAGCCGCTCTTCTTGGGCATCATCACGTCGAGCAGCACCAGATCCGGCCGGTGCGTCGCAATCAGCGACAATGCGGCTTCGCCGTCACTCGCCACCAGGACCTCGAAACCCTCGCGTTTCATGAGGAACTGCAGCGATCTGACAATGTTGGTTTCATCGTCGGCAATCAGGATCTTCTTGCTCATGCCGGCTTGACCTCTCTCTGCACGAATAGGCTCACGCCCTGACGCCCACGACCGCTTCGCGGGGCTCGTCCTGCGCAGGTGGCCGAGCCCCGACCGGCAGGGTGAACGAAAACGTTGCGCCGGCGCCCGGCGCGCTTTCCACCCACAGGCGGCCGTTGAAGCGCTCGACAATCTGCCGACTGATGGGCAGTCCCAGGCCCGTTCCCTGCGGCTTGTCGGTCAGGCCATCGCCTGCCTGGCGGAACTTCTCAAAGATAACCGCCTGGTCCTTCAGATCCATCCCCTTGCCGTTGTCCTTGACATCGACCCGCAGCGCGTGCGGCGTCTCGCTCAGTCGGATCCGAACCCAGCCGTTCTTCTCGGCACAGAACTTGACGGCGTTCGACAGCAGGTTGATGACCACTTGCATGAGCCGATCCCGATCCGCCCGGATGAGTGAAACGGAGTCAGGTAGGTCCAGTTCGAGATGCACGTTCCTGTCCCGGAAGAGCTGGCTGGTAGCGGTCACCGAATCTTTCACCACCTCCAGCAGACTGATATCCGTGATACGCCACTCGGTCCGACCCGCCTCGATTTTGGACAGATCCAGGATCTCGTTGATCAGACGGATGAGGCGGTTGCTCTCGTTGATGATGATCTCCAGGAACTCGGTGCGCTCCTCCTCGCTCACATGAGGACTCTCGCGCAGGATCTCGGCAAAGGCGAGGATCGAAGTGAGCGGGGTGCGCAGTTCGTGCGAAACGCCCGACACGAAGTCGTCCTTGAGCTTGTCCACGCTCTTGAGCCGCTCGTTGGCCGCCCGCAGCTCGGCGGTGGCCTTCTCCAGTTCGCGCGACTTCTGCTCAAGTCTGTGGCTGTAGACGATGATCTGGGAAGCCTTGTCGAGCATGCTCATCACTTCCTCGGTCGTCAGGGCTTCTTCCTTCACTGCCGAGGCCACCATGATGCGTGCCGATGCCGCGCCGATGGTCCCCGCCAGCTGTGTCTCAACGTAATGCACCAGCTCGGCGTCGGCCTCCCAGCGGTCACTCGGCCAAGAAAGCCCGTGCCGGCGCGCGTACTTCAGGAACACTTCGTCGGCGCGCTCCAGTCCCACGAAGCGCCCGAGCAGGGCGTGCAGGTCGGCCGCCCGGGCCGTGCCGCGCCAGAAGCGTACGTTTTCCCTCGTGCTTTCCAGCGCATCGACGAACAGCGTCGCCTGACTCGTCACCGCGGCGCTGGGCCGCCCCGCGAGCGAGACGCCCAGGTAGCAACCGAGATTGCAGAGCATGCTCCACAGCATCGCGTGGGTGATCTCGTCCAGACCGGTCAGTCCAAACAGCGCCTGCGGTTTGAGCAGCGCCATGCCGAACGGACCCTTGTCAAGAAAGCTCATGGGCAGCCAACCGGACTTGGCGAACGCGGGTAACAGCAGCGTGTACAGCCAGAGCGAAAAACCCGCGGCGAGCCCCGCCAGCGCGCCGGCGCGGGTGGCGCCCTTCCAGAAGATCCCGCCCAGGATCACGGGCCCGAACTGCGCCACCGCGGCGAACGAGATGAGGCCGATCGAGACCAGCGCATAGGCTTCGCCGGCGAGTCTGAAGTAGGCATAGCCGAGCAGCAGCACCAGCACGATCGCACCGCGGCGGATCGCAAGCAGCAGTCCGGTGAGGTCCGGGCGCTCAGCCAGCCGCAACGAGCGGATGCGCAGCAGCACCGGCATCACCAGGTCGTTGCAGACCATGGTCGACAAAGCGATCGTCTCGACGATCACCATTCCCGTGGCGCACGACAGCCCGCCGATGAAAACGAGCAAAGCAAGCCCCTGCCAATGCTCGGCCATCGGCAGCGTCAGCACGAACGTATCGGGGTCGACGCTGTCCGGCGTGAAGTGCAGCATGCCGCCGAAGGCGATGGGCAGCACGAAAAGGTTGAACGCCAGCATGTAGGCCGGAAACAGCCAGAGCGCCTTCTTCACATGGTTCTCGTCCACGTTTTCCACCACCGCCACCTGGAACTGGCGCGGCAGGAACATCACCGCAAGCATGGACAGGAACGTCAGCGAAGCGAGAGAAGCCGAGGAGCGGTAGATGTCAGTCGTGCCGCCGCCGATGACGAAAAGGGAACGCACCTCCGCTCTCGTCGCTGCTTTGGCAAACAGGTCGGCGATGCCGTCGTACATCCAGAAAGTGACGAACACACCAACCGCAAGGAAGGCCACCAGCTTGACCAGGGATTCGAAGGCGATCGCCGCGACCAGGCCTTCGTGGCGCTCCGATGCGTCCAGATGCCGGGTACCGAAGATGAAGGTAAAGACGGCGAGCAGCAGGGCGATGTAGAGCAACGGATCGCGCAGAACCGGCACCGCGGCCAGCTTCTGCGGCATCACGATCTCCGGGTAATGGAACAGGACGGCGATGGTCGCGGAGATCGCCTTCAACTGCAGTGAGATGTAGGGAACGATGCCGACCACCGCAATGATCGTCACCAAGCCCCCCAGCAGCGCGCTCTTGCCGTAGCGGGACGCAACGAAGTCGGCGAGCGAAGTGATGCGATTGGTCTTGCAGATGCGGATGATCTTGCGCAGCACGACCCACCACAACGCCGCCATGAGCGTCGGTCCCAGGTAGATCGGCAGGAAGCCGATACCGCTGCTCGCGGCGCGCCCGACGCTCCCATAGAACGTCCAGGCGGTCGCGTACACCCCGAGGGACAGCGAGTAGATGTAAGGGTTGGCAATGATGCTGCGGCCCTGACCTGCCCGCTTGTCCCCGTAGTAGGCCACCGCGAACAGCAGACCCACGTACGCGAAGGAGACGACGACGATTACCCAGTCTGAGAGCATCTCGGTCGGTCCAGCGGCGGTACGGGATTGATGCTCGAATTCACGGACCCTTCCGTTCGGCGACCAGCGCCATCAGGAAGATCAGCAAGGCCCAGGCAAGGAAGATGTACAGGAACGACAGCGGAATGCCTAACACGGTGTCCCCGACGTTGAACAGGTAAAGCAGCGGGTAACCGAAGAACAGACAGCCCAGCAGGAAGAGAGCGATCAGGCGCTGGCTCTTGATGTCGGGACCCATCACATTCCTCCTTCCCCAGTGGCTTCGATTCTAAGAGCTTGTCCGCGAACGGTTCGTACGATGCGGTGCCGCAAGAAAGCGCGGATGGCCGGGCGCGTGGCGCAGGCGTGACATCGATTGGTATCAGCGTTTGCCAAACCAGGGCCGCGATTTCTGCATTTCGATCAGATGCTGCGGACAGGTCATGTTCATTTCGTCCGCGATCGACAGACAGACCTGCAGCATCTGTGCGGTTGCCAGTGCGTCCGCCAGCGCATCGTGGCCGGCCAGAATGTGGATACCCATGAGGTCAAGCCAGTCGTTCATCGTGCGGACTTCGTCGGCCGAACGAAGCGCGGTGAGCAGCCTTGTCAGATCGATCCAGCAGCTTTGCGTACCGACGTGAAGGTGTTCCTTCAGTGTCCGATCGAGAATGGCGTGACTGAACTCACAGCGATACGCGACCAGCGGCGCGAGCGCCACGTACTCCAGGAACTGCACCAGCGCGCCTGCTGCATCCGTTCCGGCCATCTGCCGTTGCCCGCCGATCCGATGCACGAGGATGCGGTCGTGGCCCGGCGTTTCCGGCTGTTTCACCACGGCTTCAAAGCACTGCGACAGGTCGATGCAACCTCGGTCGACGCTGACCGCGCCGATCGACAGCACGCGATCGCGCCGCGGGTCCTGCCCGGTTGCCTCGACATCGACGGCCACATAGCGCGACGCCCGATGCCGGTTGCGCGTCGGTGGCGGCGATCGCTCGGCGAGCAGTTGCAGCCGATCTTCAAGGTCGGGCGCGAGCCTCGGTGTAGAGCGCAGGAGCTTGGCGAACGGCCTCATCCGGATCGACACACGGCTACAGACCCAGGGTGTAGGTTTCCTTGAGCCGCTGCTGCAGCTTGCGCGCCTGGCGAAACGCCTCCTTCATCATCTGCCGGTCAATCTCGTTCAATGCATTCGGGTCGATCCGGTTAGGCACGCCGCCGGCATCGCGCCGGTTCTGCGTGCGTAACCGCAGGACCTGAAGATAATGAAACGCTTCGACGGTTGCGTCGACATGGCGCTTTTCGATGCGCAGCTGTTCACCCGCCTTGCGCAACCGTGCTGCCGTTCCGGTCTCGGCGATGCCTTGTGCCAAGGCAAACACACGCGCGGCATCGACGAAGATGCGCGAACCGCGCGTTTTGAGGTCGAGCGTGCCCGGATGGTCCGGGTCGTCATCGACCACGAAGGCGCGAATCAGTCCCAGCGGCGGGTCTGTCTGCAACGCGTTGGCCACCATCAGCCGCAGGAACAACTTGTTGCCCTGCGTGCGCGACAGCAACCAGTGTGAAAGCCGGTCCGTGAGCATGCTGTCGCCAAACAGCGCGCGGAAGTCGAAGAAGATGTTGGCACGCAGCAGCGCTTCCGGGGTGGGCTCCGCCAGCCAGCCGGTGAAGCGTGTGCGCCACTCCTGCTCCGACAGACACCACTCGGGATTGCCCGCCATGATGCCGCCCCTGCAGCGGGGGAAGCCCAGCGTATCGAGTGCATCGTTGATTTCGCGTGCGAACGCAAGCAGTTCATGCCGCAGGCGCAGTTCTTCGCCGGTCGCAAGGTCCGGCGGCGCCGAGAAGATCAGCGCGTTGTCCTGGTCGGTCGCCAGGGTCTGCTCCCCGCGCCCCTCGCTTCCCAGCGACATCCAGCACCAGTCGATGTTGGTCAGGTCGTGTTTCTGCAGAATCCGTGTGATGGCCTCGCGCGTCAGCGCGTCGTTCAATGCCGACACGGTACGCGTCAGTGTCTCGGCCGACACGCCCTGCGCGAGCAGATTGTGGGCGAGGTTGCGGATGTCGCCCGCGACATGCGCGAGCGCAGCGATCGTGCGTGACGAGCGGATCGCGTGGTGGATCTGCCGCAGCGATACCCGTTGCAGGGCGAACAGATCATGCTCCGCCACGGTGCCGAACACCCGGCCGCGGTCGGTCACGATCATCTGGTGAAAGCCCCCCGTGGCCATCAGCTGCATCGCCTCGGCCGCGGTCGCGGTGACAGCGAGCGTGGTCGGGTCGCGCGTCATCACCCGGGCCACGGGCGTGTCAAGCGACAGCTCCTGCAACACGACCCGGTCACGCAGGTCGTTGAGCGTAAAGACGCCGATCGGCACGTCGCCTGCGTCGACCACAATGATCGAACGCACCGCGTCGTCGCGCATCCGCTTCAGCGCGTCACGCAAGGACGTCTCTGCACGACAGGTGATTGGCTCGCGCGCGACGATTTCCGACAGCGGCCGCGTGAGCGAATGCTGGTCAGCGGCAACCTGGCTGTAGTGTCGTTGCAGCTCGGCGAGCGACTGCTGCACCAGCACCGTGATGGCGGCCGTACAGAACGCCTCGAAGTCGGGCGAAAGCTGGCGCAGCCGTGTGAAGTCATCCACACCGAGCTGGTAGGCGAACACATCCTCGATCGCGCGATAGGTCCGCGTGGGTTGCCCGCCCGCGGAAAGCGCGCCGACCGGGAAACACTCGCCGCTGGTCAGCACGCGATCGGGCAGGGTGTCCAGTCCGGCCGTCACGCTCGATACGCTTCCGCGCTGGATGATGTGAAAGGGCGGGAACGGGCCGCCCTGCCGATCGACGATGATCGAGTCCTTGGGGAAATACGCCAGCTTCAGGCGCGGAATCAGGAACTGAAGTGCCTCCTCCGGCATACGCGAAAACGGCGCGTGCTTGCGCAGGAACTCCCGTACCGATTCGTAGATCAACGGTGGCGTGGTCGGTTCGTTCATCGCTTGAAGAAAAGGGCCTCGCGAAGAGGCCCTTCTTACCGCCGCTTGCGCGGCGACTACCCGATAAGGATCAATGCCGCACGCTTAATGCACCTGGGCCTTTGCTGCCAGGATGCCGGTGGTCTGCCGCACGTACAGTTCGTCCCACATATCGTCGGCGCGCTTGTCGCGATAGAGCAGCGAACCCAGGATCACCGCCAGGAAGCCAAGCGGGATCGAGATCAGGCCCGGGTTCCTCAGCTCGAACCAGGGTTTCTCCAGGCCCATGATGCTGGTGTTGTCGTTCTTGAACTTCTCGATATTGGCCTTCGCCGCGGCGACCGCCCGGTCAAGCGCAGCCTTGTCCTTCTCGGCCTTCGCGACCTTGGCGGCATCGCCCGAAGCGAGCGCCTCGGTGATCGGTGCCATCCTGGCCGGGGTACCGTCGATGACCTTCTGCGCCGCCTCCTTGATGGCCTTCGGGTACGTCAGGTTCGGCGACACCATGACCAGGCCGATCGCGACCAGCGTGCCGACCACCATGCCCAGGACGATGCCGCCAGTGTTGCAGCGCCTCCAGAACAGTGTCATCAGCACGCAGGGGAAGTTGGCCGAGGAGGCCACGGCGAACGCCAGCGCCACCAGGTGGGCAACGTTCTGGCCTTTGGCGGAGATGCCGATGACGATGGCCATGGCGCCGACCAGGATGGTGGCGACGCGCGCGGCGCGGACCTGCTCCTGCTGCGTCACGTGCTCTTCGCGGATGACGCCGACATAGAGGTCGTGCGCCATGGCCGAGGCGGCCGCCAGCACCAGGCCGGCCACCACCGCGACGATCGTCGCGAAAGCGACGGCGGCGACGAAAGCCATGAAGAGGTTGCCGAACAGCGAGTCCGGGCCGCCGCCCAGGGATTGCGCGAGCAGCGGGTTGGCCATATTGCCGCCGGCATCGATCGCGGCGATGGCCGCCGGGCCGACCTTCATCGCGGAGCCCATGCCGAGGAACAGCGTCAGCACGTAGAAGCCACCGATGATGGCCATCGCCCAGTTGACCGACGTGCGCGCCGCCTGCGCCGTGGGCACGGTGAAGAAGCGCATCAGGATGTGCGGCATGCCGGCGGTGCCGAACACCAGGGCCATGCCCAGCGAGATCTGGTCGAGCGGCACCTTGAGGAACAAACCGGGCTCGAGGAAGATCTGGCCGAGTTGCTGAGCCGAGAGGTTCGTCGCCTTGTCGCCGATCAGGGCGGCGACGCGGGCCTGGACCTTCGGGTCGGCGACGACGCTGCCGAGGAAGTCACCGAGGAATCCGTACTGGCTCCAGACCAGGATCACCATGAGGATCGAGGCGCACACCAGCAGGATGGCCTTGATGATCTGCACCCAGGTGGTGGCGACCATGCCACCGAACAGCACGTAGGCCAGCATCAGCACGCCCACGGTCATCACCGACACTTCGTAGTCGATGCCGATCAGCGTCTTGATCAGCACGCCGGCACCGACCATCTGCGCCGTCAGGTAGAAGGTGGACACGGTGATGGTGGACAGGGCGCCGACAATGCGCGCCTTCTTCGGATCGTTGCGATAGGCGAGGATGTCCGACAGCGTGTACTTGCCGATATTGCGGCAGGGCTCGGCGATCACCAGCAGCACGGTGATGTAGGCGACCAGCCAGCCCACCGAGTACATGAAGCCATCGTAGCCATACAGTGAAATCAGGCCGGCGATCCCGAGGAAGGAGGCGGCCGACAGATAGTCACCCGCAATCGCCCAGCCGTTCTGCAGGCCCGAGACGCCGCCGCCGGCGGCGTAGAAGTCGGAGACCGTCTTGACGCGCTTGGCCGCCAGGTAGGTCACATACATCGTCAGCGCGATGATGGCGCCGAAGACGAGGAAGGTCAGCCATTTCCATTTGTCGGCGACGGCGCCCTGCGCGAAGGCCGGTTGCGCCACAAAGGGAAGGACGCAGGCGATCAGCGCCAACCAGATCTTGTTTTTCACGTTCTTCATTTCTTGGCTCCGATCTTGGCTCCAATCTTGTCGGCTTCGCGGACCAATTCAGCGGCCATGATGTCGAAATTCTTGGCCTTCGCCGTGTAATAGAAGGCGATGCCCCAGGCGACGAGGAATTGCGACAGCGCGAAAAGGATGCCGACGTTGACGACGCCATACACCTTGATTCGGTAAATGTCGGTGAAATAGGCGGCGCCGATAGGCAGCAGGAAGTAATAGACCAGCGAGAACACCATGAGGCTGGTGAGAAAGGCCACCTTCTTGGAGTGCAGACTCTGAAAGCGCGGATCGTTATCGATCGCGGCCCAGTTGTAGACCGGCGTTGCCGGCGAAACTGCAGACATTTGAGTCCTCCCTGATTGAAGTGAACTTCGTGTCGGCCCGCTCTGTGGCGGATTGGACGTTGGCGGAAACGTAAAGAGCGAAGCTGTCGCCAGACTTACGCAGCGCGATGCAGCGCGCAATCTGCGCTGGGGGAGTTCGAGCCTGTTTGACCTGCATCACATGCCTGTGACGCTGCAGCGCGATGTAAGTCTGCTGTCAGGTTTTGCGTACCGCGTTCAAGCGGCAAGGCGCTCAGGGCAGCTCGGTGGTGCCCGCTGCCTTCGGCGCGATGATGCCCAGCCTCGCCTTCAGCGATTGCGCCTTGCTCTCGAACAGCGCCGCGTAGTACACGGTGTTCGACATGACCTTCTTGACGTAATCGCGTGTCTCGTTGAACGGGATCGTCTCCGCGAAGACGGCGCCTTCGACCGGCCGTGCCAGTGACGATCGCCACAGGCGCGCGCGCCCGGGACCGGCGTTGTAGGCGGCGGTGGCGAGCACCGGATGGCCATCAAGATCGTCGAGCACCATGCGCAGGTAGCCGGTGCCAAGCCGCAGGTTGACGTCGATCTCGGTGATCCGGGTCGGCGCAAAGTCGTTCATGCCGACCTTGCGTGCCATGAACCGCGCGGTGGCCGGCATCAACTGCATGAGCCCCTGCGCGCCGGCGCTGGAGCGGATGTCCGGGATGAAACGCGACTCCTGCCGGATCAGGCCATAGACCCACGTCTCGTCGAGACCCGCCGCGCGCGCATTCTGCGTCAACTCGGTGCGATGCGGCGCCGGAAAGCGCTGCGTGAAATCGAACTCCTCGCGCGTGCGGTCAGACGTCGAGATCATGCGATCGAGCGCATTGACGCTGCGCGCATACTCGGCCGCCGCGAGCAACTGCCGGTCGGTCATGCCGCGCAGCTGCCAGTTCCACTCGCGATGTCCTTCGTTACGAAGGCCGAGGCGATAGAACACCAGCGCGCGCGCAAAACCCAGGTTCGCCGCCATCGCCGAAACGTCTTCGTCGCTCGGCTCGGCGGCCCGCGGCGGCACCACGATCGGTTCGCCGAGTTCCTCCGCTGCCAGCTTGCCGTAGAAGTCAAAGCGGCCGGCAATCGTGCGCAGCTGTTCGGCCGCCCCGTCGTTCTCGTTCTCTGCCTGCAGGGCCCGAGCGCGCCAATACACCCACGCGGGATCGCGCGCGAGCGCGTTCGGCATCCGTTCGATCGCTGCGCGCACCATGCGCCAGTCGGGCCCGTTGCGGTCGCCGCGCAGCGCCGCGCGGACCTGCCATTCAAGTACCTCGTCCGCGCGCACCGCCTCGGGGCCGATGCCGACGTGTTCACCACCCCGGCGATACCAGTCGACCGCCTCGGGCGCGAGCTTCAATGCGGCCATATGGCCGATACGACCCCAGACGATGCCGCGCTGCTCCGGCGTCAGGTGCAGACTCAGCGCCGTGGCGAATCGCGCAGCCTGTGCCGGATCGTCACGCGCCAGGCGGGCGATCGCGACCAGGGCCAGTTCGCGCTGCGCCTCGGTGAGTCGGCGTTCGTGGGTGGTCAGGAACGTCGTCGGGCTGTCGATCGCCTGCGCGATCAGGGCCGGATTCGTTCCCTTGGCGCCGGCGGCCACGCGCTTTGCGGTCGCGAACTGATTCTGTTCGACCAGCGCGCGCACGCGTTCCCACACCGAAAGCCGGCCGTCGTCCAGCAAAGTGTCCGTCAGCGCGACACAGCCCTCCGTACCGGATTCGCGTGTGCTCGCCAGCAGCTGTCGGGCTTCGCGCGCGAGCGCATCGTTGCGGCCTTCACGCAGGTAACGCACGAGCATCGAATAGCAGCGAATCTGCGGGTCATCGCCCCAGATCAAGGGCGACTGCTCGCGCGCATAGGCATCGAAGTCGCGCCGCGCGCCGAGCGCAAGTAACCATTCGAGCCGCAGACGATCGGCGAGATAGGTCCCGGAGTGCCTGCTCAAGAAGTCGCCCGCCGCCGCATCGACACGCGCGGGCTCGTCGGTGCGCAGGCGCGCCTGCAGTTGCCAGAACTCGACATACGCCGCGAGCGGATGGTCTTTCACCCGCTCGGCCAGCACGGCCAGCCGCTCGCGATCGCCCGCGCGAACCGCTTCGCGCGCGGCCAGGAACGCGTCGTCGGCCGACATCGAATCGCCGCGTGCCGGGCCGCTGCGGCCCTGCGCCATCGCGCCGAAAGGTGACGCCGCGATCGATGTGGCGGCGATCAGGGCGAGCAGGGCGATGCGGCGTAATAACATTGAGGTCACGTTAACACGCGGCGCACCTGGATGGCAGGGAACACGATCGCTGGAGCTTCACCCGATCCTGAACGGGGCGGGATGCGCGCGCGTTTACTGGCAGCGCGACTGGACCTGGACGATCGTGCCGAGCGGGAGCGCGTGCTCGTCAATCGCGTCTCACGCTGGCTGCACACAATGCCCGTCACACGGCTCGCGTTCTTCTGGCCGATCAAGGCTGAGCCAGGTCTGGCGCAGCTGATCGCAACCTGGCTGGCGGAGGACACGCAACGCCAGGCCGGACTGCCGATCGTGGTGGGCGAAGTGCTCGAGTTCGCACCGTGGACGCCGAAGACACCGATGGAACCGGGCGCGTACGGCATTCGGGTGCCGGCGTCCAAGCAGCGGATGAAGCCGCAACTGCTGCTGATCCCCTGTCTCGGTGTCGACCGCCATCGCTATCGGCTCGGCTACGGCGGCGGCTTCTACGACCGAACTCTGGCGCGCATTTCGCCGCGCCCGGTCACGGTGGGGATCGGTTTCGAATGTGCGCGCATCGATTCGATCCGGCCGCAGCCGCACGACATCCGGCTTGATCTGGCGATCACCGAAAGCGGCGTGCTCTGACGGCAGAGGCGGCTACGTCAGGCGGCGCGGCCCGCGCCGGAACTCCTCGAGCAGCCATTGCGTGAATGCCGCGACGTGCGGCAGGCGCGCGCTGTCCGGGTTGACCAGCAGGTAATAGCGGTAGCCGGTGCGCATGCGCAGCTTGGGAAATGGGGTCGTGAGATCGCCGTTCGCCACCGAGTCTTCGATCAGCGGCGTGCGCCCCATCACCGCCCCCTGGCCGCGCACGGCGGCCTGCACCGCCTGATCGATGAACGAAAACGTCACCCGCCCACCGGTGGGCGCCTGCGGCGGCGCCTGCGCGAAATCGAACCAGCGCTGCCAGCTGCTGGCAATCGATGAGTTCTGGGTGTCATCCATGTCGAGCAGCGGCAGCTGGTGCAGATCGGCCGGCGTGTTCAACGTCACCCGCGTGCGTTCGATCAGTCGGCTGCTCACGGCCGGCGTCACGAATTCCTCGATCAGCTCAGTCGCGTCGCTCGGCACCGGCGTGCGATCGGGACGGCACCAGCGCAGCGCCACGTCCACGCCTTCCTTCTGCAGGTCGACGAAGCGATCGCCGGCGTCGATGCGGATCTCGATCTCCGGGTGCGCGCGTTGAAACTCCGCCAGCCGCGGCACCAGCCACAAGGATGCAAATGATGCATACGTGGTGAGCGTGATGCGCGGCGGCAGCCCGACGCCGCGAATCTCGTCGACGCTGCGATCGATCGCGACCAGCGCCTGCTGGACGGCGCGCTGCAGCCGCTGACCAGCGGCTGTGAGCTCGAGCGCGCGCGTCTTGCGCAGGAAGAGCGGCTTGCCGACTTGGCGCTCGAGCGCGCTGATCTGGCGGCTGATCGATGACTGTGTGAGCGCCAGCTCGTCGGCTGCCAGCGTGAACGAAAACAGGCGCGCGGCGGATTCGAAACCGCGCAGCGCCACCAGCCGAATCGGCCGGCGGCGGCGCGCGCCGGGTCGGGGTGCAGTGCCGCGGTTGGCCACGCCCGAACCATACATGCGAATTGTGCATGCATCAACTGCGCTCTTTTCGTTTGTCGGCGTGCGACGAGCGCGTTGTAATTGACTCAGCCCGCAGCACGAGGGCGCAATCGCAGGACCAGACAATGGAGCTTGTCATGATGGGCGAATTCGGACCAACAACATCAAGGACGGTGGATCTCGACTACGAGCAGTTGCTGAGGCTCGCAGGGCGGCCGGGCACGCGCGTGAAAGTGATCTATGGCGGCGTGTGGCTGACCGAGGAGGGCCGGCTGCAGGACGTATTTGCGGCGAGCGGCGACGAGCTCGCGCTGCAGTCGCAGCGGCTGTCCGTGCTCGAGGGTCTCGGCGCGACTCGCCTCGAGGTGCTCGAACCGGTCGAACGCAATCGCGTGCAGTCGCTCGCGCGGGTGGCCGGCAGGGCTGCTCGAAGCCTCGTGCGCCGGGCGAGGGCGTTCGCGGCAGCGCCGGCCTGGTCGCCGGACGTGCCGCGGGGAACACTCGCGGCACTGGCCGCGGTCGTCGGTGTGGCGATCCCGGCACTGGTGGCGGTCGGTGTCGCAGCGACCGCGGCCACGCTCAGTCAGTTCATCTGATGAGGGCAGTCGGGCTTTTGCGCGCGCGCGTGCACCGCCCTGCCGCTGGCGGCGATCGAGGGCGTGACCGCGCGACTGCATGGGTCCGAGCAGCCCGGTCGCTGGCACGTGAAAGGCGGTCCTGAAGTGTCTGCGGTGCTCGCCGGCACGCTCGACGTGCGCGACCGCGCCGCAGCACGGGAGCACTTGGTGACCCTGTGCGCAGGCGAGGTGTTCTGGGCCGAACGCAGATGCGAACATGCCGCCCGCGTGGCGCGGCGAGGGTGCTGATCGTCGAGCGCGAAGGCGGCGCCTGGACAGACACGGGCGGGAAGGAGCGCATCATGATGACGTTGTACGGCGCACGCGGTTCCGGCGTGGCGGCAATCGAGGCCGCCCTGCGATTGGCCGGCGCCGAGTTCCGGTGGGTCGATGCCGCGTCGTGGCAGCCCGGGCCCGGGCTGGAGGAACTGAAACGCGTCAATCGGCTGGCGCAGGTGCCAACCCTGGTCGTGGACGACGGAGCCGTGTTGACCGAAAGCAGCGCGATCCTGATTGAACTTGGGTTGCGCTATCCGGCGAGCGGACTGCTGCCCGGGCCGGAGCAGCGCCGCGCGCAGTCGATTCGCGGCCTGACCTACATCGCCGCCAATTGCTATGCCGCGATCGGCCTGATCGACTATCCCGAGCGCTGGTGCGATCCGTGCGACGATGAAATGTCCAAGCGCATCCGCGCTGGCACGCGCCGGCGCCTGTATGAGTTGTGGGACATCTTCGCCGACACTTTTTCCGCCGCGCCGTTCTTGAGCGGAGAGCACCTGGGTGCGCTCGATCTGCTGGCCGCGGTGGTGTCCAAGTGGTCTGGTGCGCGCGCACATCTGAAAGAGAGCCGGCCGCGCTTCTTCGGCTTGCTCCGGTCCATCGAATGCGAGCCGCGCGTGGCTTCCGTGTTCGAGTCGCACTGGCCCACGCAGTAAGTCAGCGTGCCCGCCCTCGAAGGAGACTCCGTGAAGCTCGTGATCGGCAACAAGAACTACTCGTCATGGTCGTTGCGCCCCTGGCTCCTGCTGCGCCATGCCGGCATCGCGTTCGACGAGGTGGAGCTCAGCTTCAACTCGCCGACGTTCAAACGCGACGCACTTTCGTTCGGCCCGACCGGCAAGGTGCCGGTGCTGGTCGATCGTGACGTGACCGTGTGGGACACGCTGGCGATCGCCGAGTACGTTGCGGAAAGATTCCCTGACAAGCAGCTGTGGCCGCGGGACACCGGAGTGCGCGCCGAGGCGCGCGCGATCTGCGCCGAGATGCACTCCGGCTTTCAGGCGCTGCGCAACTTCATGGGCATGAACATCACCGCGAAGCTTGCCGGCCTCGGCTGGAACATCGAGGTGCAGAAGGACATCGATCGCATCAGCGCGATGTGGACCGGGCTGCGCGTGCGTCACATGGCGATCGGCCCATTCCTGTTCGGACAGTTCAGCATTGCCGATGCGTTCTACGCGCCGGTCGTGACGCGATTCAATACCTACAAGCCCGTATTGTCCGAGGCGTTGACCGAGTACATGCAGACGATGCTGGCGCTGCCGGCGATGAAGGAATGGTTCGCCGGGGCTGCGCAGGAGAATGACTTCGTAGACTTCGACGAACCGTACCGCCGGCGGCCGGACTGAGACTCTTCCCCTACGCCCGCCCCGTTAAGGGGGCTGGGAGGGGGATGGAGTCGATGCGTGCCAAGCAACCCATCCTCACCCCGGCCGCGTGGCCTCGCGCTTGCATGCGCGCGCGCGCTGCGGCAGCCCGAAGCGGCGCTTCGCGAATTCCTGCCTTTGCCCCCTTTGAAAGGGAGGGTGAATCGAATCGACCGCCTACCCGGACAACTCGAGCCGGCGCCACAGCTCGAGCGTCGCCTCGGCCTGGTTCATCGTGTAGACGTGCAGCCCCGGCGCGCCGCCCGACAGCAGCTGTTCGCACAGATCCGTGACGACATCGAGTCCGAACGCACGGATCGACGCTTTGTCATCGCCGAAGCTCGCGAGCTTCAGCCGAATCCAGCGCGGGATCTCGGCACCGCAATTGTCCGAGAAGCGCGCCAGTTGCGTGAAGTTCGTGATCGGCATGATGCCGGGGACGATCGCGATCTTGCAGCCGGCCGCTTCGACCTGATCGACGAAGGCGAAGTACGCATCCGAGTTGTAGAAGTATTGGGTGATCGCCGAGTTTGCGCCCGCCCGCACCTTGCGCAGAAAATTGCCGAGGTCATCGGCCGGCGAGCGCGCCTGCGGATGCATCTCCGGATAAGCGGCAACCTCGATGTGGAACCAGGCGCCGGTTTCGGCGCGGATGAACTCGACCAGTTCATTCGCATGGTGGAAATCGCCCGCGCCTCCCGCCGCGCCGGACGGCAGGTCGCCGCGCAGTGCCACCATGCGCCGGATGCCTGCCTGGCGGTACGCAGCGAGCAATTGCCGCACCGTATCGCGCGACGTGCCGATGCACGAAATATGCGGCGCCACCGGCAGGCCCTCGGCGTGGATTTCCATCACCGTGTTCCACGTGCCTTCCCTGGTCGACCCGCCGGCGCCGAAGGTGACCGAGAAGAACGCTGGCTGCACCTTGGCCAGGCGCGCGCGCGCTGCGCGCAACTTCTCCGCGCCTTCCGGCGTCTTGGGCGGAAAGAATTCGAAGCTGAACGCGTTCGGTCGGCCGCTCATTTGCTGAGCACGGTGGCAAAGGCCGAAGAAAAGATGCTGTAGAGCACGGCCCCGCCCATCGCCCACCAGAATCCATCGACCCTGAAGCCTTCCAGAAACGAGCCCACCGCCCAGAACAGCAGCGCGTTAAGCACGATCAGGAAAAGCCCGAGCGTGATGATGGTGATCGGCAGGGTGAGGATCACGAGAATCGGCCGCACCAGTGCGTTGACCAGGCCGAGCACCAGCACGGCGATCAGCGCGTGCGGCCACCACTCGACGATGCGCACGCCGGGCAGCAGCATCGTCACCAGGTACAGCGCCAGCGAGTTGAGGACCCATATCGCGAGAACGCGCATCGACCGATCCTTTCTTTCAGGTGGCGCGGGCAGCGCCGTTGACGTACGGTTTCATGGCCGCGTAGATGGTGGCGCAAACGGGCGCTGCAAGACCGAGCTCTTTCGCCATTCGCACCACGGCGCCCGCCAGCCAAGGCGCCTCGAGCCGGTTGCCGGCATTCAGATCGTTCAGCATCGACGAGCGCATCTCGGCCGGCAGCCCGTCGAGAAAGCCGAGCTGGCGCCCGACAAAGTCGTCACCGAGCGCGATGCCCTTCGCCCGCGCCACCGCCACCGCTTCGCCTACAGCGGCGGCAAACGTCGCGCGCAGCTCCGGATCCGCACGCACCACGCCGACCGGTTGGCGCGCAAGACAGGTTGTGCCCGACAGCGCGGCCAGCATCGCGAACTTCTGCCACAGCGCCTTTTCGATGTCGACGACGCCATCGATGTTGACTCCTGCTGCTTTCCCGGCGTCGACAAAGGCTTTCAACTTGTCTGCCAGCGCCGGCGTGAACGCACCCACCTGCAGTCGCGACATCATGCCGGTGTGCGCAATGACGCCCGGCGACTTGATCACCGCGGCGATCTGCGCGACGCCGCCGGCCACCTGTGCCACGCCCAGCGCGCGCTGCAGGAGCGCATGGCTGTCGACACCGTTCTGGAACGCAATCACGATGCCGCCGCGGGTAACGCAAGGGGCAACCTGCGCTGCCGCCGGCTCGACATCCCAGAGCTTGGTGCAGAACATCACCACGTCGACCGCGCCTGCCGATGATGCAACGTCCGTCGCCTGCACCGACGCCAGATGCAATGGCGTCACGCCGCTCTCAATCCGCAGTCCCTGTGCGCGCAATGCCGCCAGATGCGCGCCGCGCGCAACGAACGTGACCTCGTGTCCCGCGCGCGCATACAACGCGCCGAAGTACCCGCCGACGCCGCCGGCGCCCATCACCAGGATTCGCATGGAAGCAGTCTCGAGTAACGAATCGCGAGTCGCGCGTGCCGAGTCGGGCACAGCCCAATCGTGTCTACCGACTCATCACCCGCGACTGTCAGTAACGGTAGTGCTCCGGCTTGAATGGCCCCGCCTTGCTCACGCCGATGTACCGCGCCTGCGCATCGGTGAGCTCCGTCAACTGCGCGCCGAGTTTCTTCAGCTGCAGCCGCGCCACTTTCTCGTCCAGATGCTTGGGCAAAACGTACACGCCGATCGGATACTTGTCGGTGTTGCCGAACAACTCGATCTGCGCGATCACCTGGTTCGAGAACGAACTCGACATCACGTAGCTCGGATGTCCGGTGGCGCAACCGAGATTCACCAGCCGCCCCTGCGCGAGAAGGATGATCCGCTTGCCATCGGGGAAGATGATGTGGTCGACCTGCGGCTTGATCTCCTCCCACTTGTATTGCTTCAGGCTGGCGACATCGATCTCGTTGTCGAAGTGACCGATGTTGCAGACGATCGCCTGGTCCTTCATCTTGCGCATGTGCTCGTGCGTGATCACCTGTAAGTTGCCGGTCGCGGTGACGAAGATATCGGCCTTGTCGGCGGCGTAGTCCATCGTCACCACACGATAGCCCTCCATCGCCGCCTGCAGCGCGCAGATCGGATCGATCTCGGTCACCCACACCTGCGCCGAGAGCGCGCGCAGGGCCTGCGCCGAACCTTTGCCCACATCGCCGTAGCCGGCGACGACCGCGACCTTGCCGGCGATCATCACGTCGGTGGCGCGCTTGATGCCGTCGACCAGCGATTCGCGGCAGCCGTACAGGTTATCGAACTTGCTCTTGGTGACCGAGTCGTTCACGTTGATGGCCGGGAAAGCGAGCTTGCCTTCCTTTGCCATCTGGTACAGGCGTTTGACACCGGTGGTCGTCTCTTCGGTCACGCCCCTGACCTTGGCCAGCCGCGCCGAATACCAGGTTGGCTCCGCGGCGAGCTTGGCCTTGATCGATTTGAACAGCGACGTTTCTTCTTCGCTGGCCGGCTGCGAAATCACCGACCCATCCTTCTCCGCCTTCGCTCCCAGGTGCAGCAGCAGCGTGGCGTCGCCGCCGTCGTCGAGGATCATGTTCGAGTGACCGCCATCGGGCCACTCGAAGATGCGGTGCGTGTAGTCCCAGTAGTCGTCGAGCGATTCGCCCTTGATCGCGAAGACGGCCGTGCCGGCGGCGGCGATTGCGGCGGCGGCGTGGTCCTGCGTCGAAAAGATGTTGCAGCTTGCCCAGCGCACCTGCGCGCCTAGCGCCTGCAGCGTCTCGATCAGCACCGCCGTCTGGATCGTCATGTGCAGCGAGCCGGTGATGCGCGCGCCGCGCAGCGGCTGCTTGGCAGCAAACTCGTCGCGGATCGCCATCAATCCCGGCATTTCGGTTTCGGCGATGCGGATTTCCTTGCGGCCCCAGTCCGCAAGCTTCAGGTCGGCGACCACGTAGTCGCCCGTTGGGGAGGTCTTGCCGGCAGCAGGTTTGAGTACGGCGCTCATCTCGCGCGCTCCTTTGAGAAAGAAGTCTGCGAGCGCCGTTGGAACAGGCCACCCAGCAGGGTGACCGCTTCGAGCCTGGCAGGGCAGACGCCTTGTCGCAACGCTCCTCGAAGCGAAGGCGAATTGTAATCGCGCTGGCGACCCCAGCGCCAGCGCTGAACGAGCCCCGAATCTGCGCTCACTACCCGTTCAGCATCGGCAGATCAACCGTCCGCCGGCAAACTTACTTTCGTTGCAACTGGCAAACTCCTCAACGCCCGGTGATCACGACTTCGAGGTACTCACCCGGCACGACGAGCGACGTCCTGCTGCCGATGTTCATCCGGTCGAGCAGCGCGGTGATCTGCGTTGCGAGCGCTTTGTGGCGTTCATCGGCCTGCCGCCGATGTGGCATCTGACAGGCTGGCGCATGGAACTCGCCTCGAACCTGCTGCGCAGCGCCGATGCCAATGTGGCGGCGAGCTCGCCGCACGGCTGGGCTCGGTGCTGGAAGTGATCTACCTCGTGTTCAATGAAGGCCATTCGGCTACCGCGGGCGATGACTAGGTGCGGCCCGCGCTGCGCGAAGACGCGCTGCGGCTGGGCCGCATCCTGTCGGAACTCGCGCCGCAGGAGCCTGAGGTGCACGGCCTCTTGGCGCTGATGCAAATCCAGGCGTCGCGCCTGCGCGCGCACGTCGGCCCCACGGGCGATCCGGTGCTGCTGCGCGATCAGAACCGCGCTGGGACCAGTTGCTGATCCGTCGCGGGATCGCGGCGCTGGCGGGCGCCGAGTCGCTCGGTGGCACGCTGGGCCCGTACACGGTGCAGGCGGCGATTGCCGCGTGTCATGCGCGCGCGCTGTCGACAGACGCGACCGACTGGGCGCGCATCGCCCGCGCTGTACGACGCGCTCGCGCAATTGGCGCCGTCGCCGGTGGTGGAACTGAATCGCGCGGTGGCGGCGTCGATGGCCTTCGGTCCGGCCGCAGGTCTTGAACGCGTCGATGCGCTGACCACCGAGCCGTTGCTGAGGAACTACCATTTGTTGCCGAGCGTGCGCGGCGATCTACTGGAAGAGCTTGGCCGCTTCGGCGAGGCCGGCGCGGAGTTCAAGCGCGCGGCGGCGATGGCGCGAAATACGCGCGAGCGCGAGCTGCTGCTGGGGCGGGCGCGCACCTGCGTACGCGATCCCGCGCCGGAGCATCGAAGTGCATGATGTCGTGACCAGCCAAGCGAAGGGAGGAGCCATGGCTAGAAGCGCCAAGAAGTCAGCGCCTCGCACGGCGAAACGTATCGCCCGCACCACCGCGCGCGCAAAGCCCGGGCGCCGCGTGATCGTGCTCGTGGCCACGCGCAAGGGCGCGTGGCTGTATCACGGCGATGCGGCGCGCCGAACATGGCGCGCCGACGGGCCGCACTTTCTCGGTCACATCTTCAACCACCTGGTGCTCGATCCCCGCGATGGCCGCACGCTGCTGGCGGCGGCAAAGACCGGCCATCTGGGGCCGACCGTGTTTCGCTCGACCGACTTCGGCCGCACGTGGAAAGAGGCCGCAAAGCCGCCCGCCTTTGCGAAGGCGGCGGACGGCAGTGGGCGCTCGGTCGATCAGACGTTCTGGCTCACGCCCGCACATGCGAACGAACCCAACGTCTGGTACGCCGGTACATCACCGCAGGGACTCTTCCGCTCCGAAGACGGCGGCTTCACGTGGGCGCCGTTCTCCTACATCAATGACGACGCCAAATACCGTGAGTGGATGGGCACGGTTCAGGACGGCACGCCCGATGGGCCGAAGTTGCACTCGATCATCATCGACCCGCGTGACCCGAAGCATTTGTACTTCGGCATGTCCGGCGGCGGAATTCATGAGTCGCGCGACGGCGGCAAGACCTTCGCGCCGCTCATCAAGGGCATGGAGGTGGTCGAGGGCCTCGATGCCACGACGGTCACCTTCCACGACCCGCACTGCGTGCGCATGTGCCCGAGCAATCCTGATCGGCTGTACCAGCAGAATCACTGCGGCATCTACCGCATCGACCGGCCCTCGGACCAATGGCTGCGCGTCGGCAGAAGCATGCCAAAGCGCGTAGGCGACATCGGTTTTCCGATGGTCGTGCATCCGCGCAATGCAGATGCTGCGTGGGTGTTTCCGATGGATGGCCAGACCGTGTGGCCGCGCACGAGCCCGGAGGGCAGGCCCGCTGTCTTCGGCACGCGCAATGCGGGCAAGACGTGGCAAAGGCTGGCTGCAGGCCTGCCGGAGAAGCAGGCGTGGTGGACGGTGAAGCGGCAGGCGATGACAGCCGATGCGCACGATCCCGTGGGCCTGTACTTCGGCACCACGAGCGGCGAGCTGTGGATGAGCCGCGACGAAGGTCGCAAGTGGACCTGCATTGCGCGCAACCTCCCGGAAATCTACGCGGTGGAAGCGGCGGAGCCGGCGTAGAGAGCTCGCCGGATGAAAGTGCTGATCCCCACGCCGCTGCGTTCCTACACCGGGCAGGCATGGGTCGACGCGAACGGCGCGACACTGGCCGAGGTTCTGGCGGATCTTGACTGCCAGTACCCAGGCATTCGCTTCCGCATGATCAACGAGCAGGAGCAGATGCGCCGGCACGTCCGCTTCTTCGTCAACGGCGACGCGGTGTTCGATCTCTCGCGACCGGTCGTGTCGACCGACGAGTTGTGCATCGTGCAGGCGTTAAGCGGCGGCTGAGCGCCAACCACTTCATCAACGTCGCCCGGCGAAGACGGCAGTTCAGGCGGCCGCGGAACGCGCGCTCGCGAGGATCCTGCATGCCCGCGCCAAAAGCAGGCCCGGGAGAATGCTGTAGGCGACTCCGGCTGCGAGCGCGAGCCTGCTGTCCAGCGTCCAGTTCGGATGCAGGCTGAGCGAGACGTTCAGCGCGTAGAAGACGACGAACATGCTCAGCATCGCCAAAAGCGGAATCGCGCTGCCGCCGACCAGAAACGCATTTCTTTCGGCGAGGTGACGCACGCGGCGCGGCCACTGCATTCCGGCGGCAATGAAATAGACCGCGAGTGCGCCCGCAAGCCAGGCCAGCCATGCGAGCCAATGGAAGCGAAACGCTGCCAGCAGGCCAGCGAGCGAGAGACTGGCCAGGCTCATCGTCGTTACGAGCACGCGCGTGCGGCTGAGCATCTGCTCGCGCAGTTGCAGGCCGCCGATCACCAGCAGCGACGCGAGAATGGCCCAGACGAAGCTGGGCGTGGGCCGAATTGCCTCGGACAAAAAGATCGTAGCGGCTGAAATGTTGTTCATCGACAAGCTCCGTGATTGATGTGCCATCATCAAGCTGCAGCTTCGTTGAAGCCAGCGTGCCGCGACGGACTGCGCGCGTGCGGCGCCAATTGACGAAAGCCCGGCGCGGTTTGTCAGTGGCCGGGCGATCCTGCCTCCGCCAGCAGCCATTCCTGCAGCGCGTGAACCGCGGGCCGGCTGCGCGCCGCCGGGGCGACGACGAGAAAGTACGCACGCTCCGACGCAATCGCATCGCCCTTGAACGGCGCAACCAGCTTGCGACTGCGCAGCAAGCCATCGACCAGCGGCCGGCGACCGAGCGCCACACCCTGTCCAGCGAGGGCGGCGGCGATGGCGCTGTCGTAGTTGCTGAAGCTCAGCGTGGTGGCCGGTTCCAAATCGCCCAAGCCAACCGCCTGCAGCCACGGTTGCCACTCCAGCGGGATGCCGGCACCGGCCGGCACGGTGATCTGCAGCAGCGTGTGATGGCGCAGATCGGCGGGCGCCTTCAGTGGATGCTGGCGGGACTTCGCCAACGCCGGGCTGCACACTGGCAACGTGACTTCGCGAAAAAGCTGCGGCCCAGCAGCGCTGCCGACACGGCCGTAGCGAATCGCCAGATCGAATCCTTCAGCGCCCAGATTGCGAGGTTCGAGGCTGGTATCGATGCGCACGTCGATGCCGGGGTGGGTGCGTAGAAACCCGGTCAACCGCGGGATAAGCCAAAGCGATGCCAGGCCGGGCGTGGTCGTTAGCGCAATCACCTCACGTCGCTGCGGTGCACGGATGCGCTCGACCTCCCTGCGCAGTTCGCCCAGCGCGGAGCGCACCGCGGCATGCAGTCGCAGTCCGTCGTCGGTCAGCGCCAGTGCACGGTGCTTGCGGCGGAACAATGCGACACCGAGGTCATCTTCGAGCGCCTTGATCTGCCGGCTGATCGCCGATTGCGTGAGGAAACGATCCGCCGCCGCCTTGGTGAACGACAAGTGGCGTGCGGCGGCGTCGAACGCCGTCAGGAGTTCCAGTGGAGGCAACCGGGCCGGGTCCTTTTGCATGCGTCTTGGGAATGTGAAACGTGCGAAAAGATCGTTTGAATCAGCGCGCTCATGAGAGAACTATGCGCTTGATCACGAATTCCGGTCAATCACAGGCATGCACCCCCGGCATGCGGTCGATCCGGCGGGAGGTGACGATGAGCATCGAACTTACACGGGGCAATCTGACCCTGAAGCATCGTGGAATTGCGGTTTTCAAGCGTTCGTGCGGCGTGCGCCTCATGGTCGCGCGTGGTACAGCGTGGCTGACCATCGACGGCGAGAGCCGCGATGTGGTGTTGAATCCATGCGATCAATTCGTCGTTCAATCCGATGCCGACGTTGCAATCTCCGCGATCGCGGGGCCGGTCGAAATTTCGGTGCGTCCCGCGGCGACGGCGCCGGCCCAGGCGGCGAGCGTGATGGGCGAGGTGGCCCGCACATGGTCACGCTTGCGCGGAGCGCTTGCGGGATCGACGCATGCCGTCGCAGGATTGCTGTGATGGAGGGCGGGATCGCGGCGGCGCCGTACCGGATTCATCGCTATCCATCTGCGCTGATCGACCGCATCGCTCTGGAGGACGGCCGCACGGTGACCATACGGCCGGTGCTACCGCAGGACGCGCAGGGGGAGCAGGAATTCGTGGCCTCACTGTCACCTGCAACGCGCCGCCGGCGCTTTCATCTGGCTGTGAACGCATTGCCCGAGTCGTTGTTGCGCAAGTTCACCGAGATCGACTATCGCAATCACGTGGCGCTGGTGGCCGAGGCATTCGGTCTCATCGATGATGAACCGATCCTCGTTGCGGATGCGCGCTACGTGGTCCGCGACGATGCGTCGACCGCGGACTTTGCCGTCGTGGTCGCTGATCAGTGGCAGGGCGTCGGCCTGGGTCTGGAGTTGATGCGCCGGCTGGCACGGCATGCGCGCCGACGTGGGATAACGCACTTGCTCGGTGACGTGCAGGCGGGCAGTGAGCCGATGCTTAAATTGGCGCGCAGGCTCGGCGGCAGCGTCGCGCCCGCCGCCGGCGAAGCATCGTTGCTGCGCGCTCGTTTCGCGTTGTGAGGCGTGGGGATGACGATGACCATCGCACGAATCGGTCCGGTCGCACCCGACAACGGTCTGCCACGCATCTGTCGCGCGGTTGCGCATGACACCCTCGTCTAAGTGTGTGGTGTGACGCCGGAACCGACCGGTGACGTGACAGTGCAGACGCGCCAGGTTCTGGTGTGCATCGACCAAATCCTCGCCGCCGCAGGGACGAGAAAGTTGCGAATCCTGTCGGCACAGGGTTGGCAGACATGCAGAACTTCCAGCAGCTCAGCGCGGCGTGGAATGAATGGGTCCAGACAGTCGGTGTGAAAACGTCCCGGCCACTCAGACTTGCGCAACGCGTTTCAGCAGGTGGCCAGGTGAAGCGTTTCAGCGTCGTCGAGGATCGAGCGCAGGTGACTTTGCTGCCCGAGTGTCTGGACGACTATGTCGCCGAAGACAACCCAGTTCGGGCGGTTAAGGTCTTTGTCGAAAAGCTCGATCTACCCGCGCTGGGCTGCAAGGGTGCCGACCCGGCTGCAGCGTCCAGTCCGCACTCAGGCGCGTGGTGACGTTCACGTGCGCCAGACGGCGTGTGCCGTGCTCAATGACCACGAACACGTACAGCATCCGAAACGCGGCCGTGACGGCAACGACGAAGTCGCAGGCGAGAATCGCCGTGGCGTGATTCTTCAGGAACGTTGACCAGCGCTGGTCTCCGCGCGCCCGCCCCGGGAGGCCGTTTCGGCAGGTACTTGCGCACCGTCCGCGGCGAGATCCGAATGCGCAACTTGAGCAGCAACTCGTTGGCGATCCGCTCTTCGCCCCATAGCGGATTCTGGCTTGCCATCCTTCGAATCAACCTGCGCAGTTCCTCCGGAACCGGAGGCCTACTTGACCGAGACTTCAGTCGCCACTGCAACCTCCGGCCTGCGCGATGCCAGCGCAGCATGGTCGCGGGCTGCACGACGACCACAGAGCCACGCCACGCGAACAGCTTCGCCAACACGGCCAAGCTCGCTCAGGTCGCGGCATCTACCGATGCGGCCGGACACCGCGCTCCAAGAACATCGCCAGCTGGCGATGCAGGAAGAGGTCTTCAGCGCGGACAGACCCGCTCGAACGCAAGAGCCGCACCATCCACCGCAAGGCGACTTCGATCAGACGAACTGCGCTCTTGGCGAGGATGACCATCCGCTCATGCTGCCACAGCGTCCGATCCGGGTCTGCCGGCGGGTTGCACCCCAGCGAGACGCAATTTCTGCGGAGCACAGGCGTGGTGCCCGCCGGGGCGAACCGCACCGCGCGCCGCGGGTGCGCCGACGCCAATGCCGACCATTCCGAGGCAGGCCTGCCTCCGCGGGCGAGGATCGAGCATCAGCCTGCGGACTCGTCGAGCGCCGACGCGCACATTGTCACTGCGAATCCCGGAAGTCGGTGCGCTGGAACCCCGCCGAGCGACGGATCGACCGCCCGCCCGCCCGCCCGTTCGGCGAGGGACCCGGGTGCGGCAACTGCCTTCGCGGCCGCCGTTGTGTGCGGCTGCGGGCGTTGACGCAATCAAATCAACCCTACTACTTCGTCAGCACCCACACCATCAGGTCATGCAGATCCGCGTCGCTGATTTTCGACGCCGGACTGGGCGGCATCGCCATTTGCCCATACTCGCCCTTGCTTCCGTCGCGAACCCTCTTCTCGAGCACGGCGACGGCGTCTTTTTGGCCTTTTCGTTTCTCCGCCACGTCCTTGAACGACGGGCCCATGCGTTTCTTGTCGACGGTATGGCAAACCGCACAGCCGCCGCTTTTCAGCAGTTCCTGCGCCTTCGCGTCGTCGAGCGCGGCATTGGCGGTGGTCGAGGCCAGTGCAAACGCGCCGGCAATCCAGAGAGCAACAATCTGATTCTTCATAATGAACTCCTCATGCGGTTATTCATGCTGCGGACATGGAAAAGACTGGCAGCATGCGCCAGCCTCGGCATCATTTGCCACTTGCTGCTTCTTCTTATGGCTGTTCTCCTTAAGAATTCTATCTGAGGCGGACGCCATGACTGATTTCCGGTTCGCGGTGCCATCTTTAGGAGGAGGCCGCGTTCGCCCCGCAGTGTCCAAAAACTCGGACGAACTTCTGGTCAGAGTCCGCGCCGCATCCAAAGCGGCGCCGCGAGCGAATACGTCGTGTGTGACAGGCTGCGACTGGGTGAGCCTAAATTGCGCCTTGGGTAGATCGGTTTCAATTCTGGCAGGCGCTGCAAGTACTTGATTCATAAAGTTTTATAATTCGGCAAGTCCGCCCCATAACCCGACGATCGAAGATTCGGATTCTTCTCTTGGTGCGATGAAGGGCGCGGTCTACGGGCGCGGCGACAGGCGCTCAGAATTGTTCGGTCGGCATCGAGGCGACCACCCTCTCGGTGCGATCATCGGCCGCCGACCGAGCGGTTGGTTTTGGCTTCAGCTGCCGAAGACGCAGAACGGCGGCCAACTGCTGACGTTCCAGTCACATTCTCCATTGCATTCACGCGCCGGCACCGTCCGATCGAATGCGCTCGGCGCTGCACGTGGCCGTTGGGTGACAGCCTGGCCACACCGGCGTGCACGGGTGGCCGACGCAGAGCGACTGTGTGACGTGATCTCGCTCTCAACGAAGATGCCGATTCGCGCGTGCCGGCACTCACCACGTTGCATGAGGCCGCTGGCTGATACGTGAGATCTGCCCGGTGGCGCTCCCACTCTTGCCCGCGCGATGCGGGAGCGTGCCTCGGCACAGCGTGCGGCCGCGGATCATCGGCGCCGAATCGCGGCTAGACCAACATCGGTAGACCCGGAAATACTCGGGTTTGTGTGGTTGGATTTCCTTGCCTGGCACCTCAGTGCTTCTTCGTGCCGTCGATGATGGAGACCTCGGTCCGGCCGGCGGCGAGCAGCCTGGCGTCGACCGCCTCCAGCATTGCCCGGTCGACCGCGAGCGGCGTGCCGAGCCAGAGAGCGCGCGTGGTGTGATCGAGCGTCTGCGACCGCGTGAGCGGGTGAATGAGGATGTCGAGCTTCGCCGGACGCGTGAGCATCAGCCAGGGCAAGTAGTGCGCGAACACCTCACGCGTGAAGAGCGCCTCGAAGCTTCCGCGCGGGTGCGGCCCGGCTGGGGCCGGAACGAACGAGTGCAATTCCACGTGGGCCGTCCGCGCGAACGTTCGCTCGATGAGGTCCA